>Ga0209048_10002889_pt1 | contig 16862 bp, 26 predicted proteins | sample FrelakmetCRP12CR_FD_187146 | JGI IMG/M metagenome (GOLD analysis project Ga0209048, IMG submission 187146) | Freshwater lake sediment microbial communities from the University of Notre Dame, USA, for methane emissions studies - CRP12 CR (SPAdes)... | ecosystem: Environmental > Aquatic >... | reverse complement strand
CCCCTGGCACGCCGTGGCCACCCGTCGTGCCTGCGCCGGGCGCCCAAGGCGTCCCAGGGCTTCCTGGCGGAATCCCGCCGGGAGGCGTAGACGATAAGCCGCGCAGCTTCCAAGATGGTTGCCCGGTAGATGCGGGCATGCCGGATTCGCTTGTGCAAGCGCAGAACGTAGTTCTGCAAACTGGAACAAGCCCCGCCTACGTGCGAACCGCGGCTTGGGCCGCATCGCAAAACTATCCGAAGGCCGCAGCGTGTCTAAATAAGCGCGCGGATGAACTCGAGTCCCATGGCGCGGGCACTCCTGCAACCCCTCCCGTGCCAGCGGACCAACCACCGTTCCCGCTTCCCGCGGGCGTTCCGTGGCCACCAGCCGGTTGGCCTACCCCTGCCGTTCCAACCCCTGGCGGTAGCGGATTGGGGCTCGTGCAAACGACTGTGCGGGCTAACGATACGCCGGCAGGCTACGCACAATTTTACGCGAGCCACGGAGCGGGGGACGCTGGAACCATCCTTACGCAAATGAAGGCGGACAATCCAGAGCTACAGAAGCTCCATGGCGTCTATACCGGGATCGCGTGGTCGGGTTGGCAAGTCGGCGCCGCTCTCGCTCTTCGCTCCGAATGGGTGGCCATGGCGGGATTACCACCTTTGCCAACTGCAAACTACCAGGGGGGTAAGCCTGCGCCCAATATTCCCGATCCTGGTGTCATCTTGGCAGGTGTCGATCCTACCCTCCTAGGACAACTTGGGGGACTTTTTGGCGGCGGGCAAGGTGGCGGCGGAACTCCGCCGGGCGCAGTTCCTCCTACGGGGCCCGACTAACATGAGTCCTGCTGTCATCGTTGTAGGGGGCCTAGCGCTTCTCATGCTACTCGGGCGCAAGGCACCAGAAACGCCCGCGCCCCCTCCACTTCCTCCGTCCCCTTCGCCCCCTCCGCAAGGTGGAACGCCCAAGGCTCCCCCTCCGCCCCCTCCGCAAGGAGGAACGCCCAAGGTCCCTACGCCAACCCCTGGCGGAACGCCATCCCCCGCAACTGGTACGTGGAAATGGCGCCTGTTTTCCGACGGACATCCGGCAGACCCGGCCCTGCCCGATGACCTATACGCGGAGCAAAATAGGCTCCTAGCAGATCAGACGATGTTATCGTGGCAAATCGACCTATACGCGGACAGTTTGGCCGCGAAGGGTTGGGCTGCTGCTGCGATGTGCATGAGGCTACATGCGCAAACGCTGGCGCAAGGCGGCGGAACGCCCGCGCCGGCGCCGGAGCCTATTCCTACTTCGTCCGGTTTCTCCGACGGATGTCCAGCCGACGCGAACCTTCCGCCGGAGATCAAGAGTGGCCATGAGGCCCTACTAGCCGACGATTCGGCAGAAGCACAATCAGCGGAAGATTTTGCAGCGTGGGAGGCTACAGGAGGCTTTCCGCTAGCGGCGTCGTGCATGTACCGCCGAGCGCAATACCTGAAAGGGCTCTGATAATGGACATCACCTTGCATCCGGTTGAGCGACTCGAATCGGGAGAGCGGTTGTATGCGGCAACCATCACCTACCCGAACGGACAGCGTCTGCAATTGCAATCCACAATTTCGGAGGAACTCCACGCCTCAGTCTCCGCGTGGATTGCAGCAGCGCGCGGTTGGTTCACGGAGCATGTTCACACTTCCGGGCCAATTACCGGCTGTTCAAAAACGCCCGGGCTTTGCCCCCACGATATCGCGGGAGCGTTGTTCGTTGGCATTTCGGAAGCCCTGGCGGAGCTTCCAGAGAGCGCTATCGAGTCGCCGGAACAGTTGGTCACATGGTCATGGGATGACTACGGGGTCGACTATGACAGGCTTGTCGATGACTTGACGGCGCATTGGAACACTGTATTCCCTGGCGTTCCCATGATCGACTACGCCGGAAACGGAATCGCCGCTCCGCAACGCAAGACAATCGTCCGGGCTCCCTCGGGCGCGAAGAAACTGCAAGCGCCAAAGGAACTCTATTACGCCTACGCCCTTGCGGCGACATAGGACGTTATGGAATGGCCAGCGTTTCAAGGGTTGCATGGACTTGGGCGTAGCTTCGCCCAAGTCTTAGGAAACGCCATCCTTGGAACGTCTGTTAGTCCCGAAGCAATTGCCACGGTCATCGACATAGAAACGGCCGGTACTTGGGCGCCGGGGGCCGTGTCTATCACCTTGCCCGATGGGACAGTAGCCACACATGCCGGCCTCCTTATGTGGGGGAAATATGCCGATTTACCCGAAGGGGTAACCGTAGCGGACGTCGGCCGCATGACAGCCGAACAGCAAGTGGCGCTGATTGCCCGCTGGGCGCATCGCATTGAACCGACCCTTTCATGGGCGAAGACGTACGGCGCGCGGAAAACAATCCCTCTTGGCGAAGGAAACGATCTCTGGTACGCGGACGAGGGGGATGTGTGGTTGGCCAATTTCTGGCCGGCAGGAGTAGGCAAAGACGCGGTAATCGCCAGGGCGGGCGAGCCTGCCTACGACCAGAACCCCGGTATCCCCCATGCGACCCCGTATGTGCTTACGACGGGTGACGTAGCGACAGTGGCGCAACAACACCTCACGGATACGCTCGACACCTACGGCACGATCGATGATGCATCGGAGCAGTTTTGGTTTCCTCGCACGCCAGGGGTCGCGCCGCATGTCGTGGCACCTACGAAGGCGAAGAGCGGCGGCGCGGGAATGGCCACGATAGCGGGCGTTGTCGGCGTAGGAGTCCTTTTGGCGCTAGCAATAAAGCGCAAGGGGCGGTCATGAGAGATTTTGCGAACCATCTGGCGACGGACGTTCCCGCGTTCTACGCGGCGTCTCCTGTCGACATTGCCGCGGGCGATTGCGACAATCTGCTTTTACAGATCGGCAAATGGTGGTCGGGCGGCGGGCAGTGTCGCGATTTAGACGCAGTGGCGCGGTTAGAGAATAGCGCCGATGCTTTGGATAACGAAATCAAGCGAGTTATCGCCACGGACGTAACCGGAACCATTATTCCGAACGACATACGGGTGCAGATGGGGTCCGACATGCTCGCATGGCGCGACTTTGACCGTCGGGTGCGCTCTTCGGGTGAGAGCTATTGGACAACTGGAAGCGACGCGGGAACCGCCGTCGTCGTTGAACTCGACAAGCACCAAAAGCATATCCAGGGCTGGCGGGATTGGTTAGCCAACAAGACGGGGCACCCGATCCCAGGCAGCGGCCTGCCAAACCCGGGCCTAGATCCCGTGCCAGAAAATAAGCCGGGGTTCCTAGGCGGAATCGAACAGACACTATCAAGCGCGACGAAGCTCGCAATGGTAGTCATAGGCGGGCTTGTTGTGATGGCTCTGGTACGAAAATGAGCGCGCTAGGGAACTGGCTCCTTCGCGAAATGTTGCGCCGGGGCGCGGCGTCCGTAGTCGTGCGCGCAGCCGACGCTACGATCGGCACTTCGCGTATCCGTCGGGATAAGCCAGAGCTGACAGTGGAAGACGTCGAATCGAGCGTTGCCGAATCGGCGCCCGAGCATCGCGCTATCATGGTCGAAGTCCGCACGGATGATGGTAGCGTCTTGGCCGCGCGGACCGTTCGCGGCTCGGGAGGACGTGACGACGTGGGGGCGACGGGCCTGCTAGGGCAGTTGATGCGCCACAATGAGAAGCTGGCATCGGAAACGAGCCGCATGTTTGCGCAAGTCTTAGACGCGGCGTTAAGCGAGAACCGGCGTCTTTCAGACGCCCTAGGACGTGCCGAGGAGTTGCGGCAGGAGAGCTTCGTCGCGAAAGAACGGCTACTAACGCAGGCAACCGAACGAGATCTCATCTTGCGCAAGGCGAACAAAGACGAGGATCGAAAGGAACGCCTCATGCGGGAAGTCACGGAGAAATGGGCCCCTGCAATCATAGGACATTTCCAATCGCGGCAAGCCGTGCCTGCCATTCGTGGTCTCTTGAAAGCCATCGCCCGAAAGAGCCCGGATGAGCTACAGGCGATCGTGTCGAAGTTGGAACCGGCGGAAGCTGCGTCATTGGAACAACTTTGGGGCGCGGAAGACAATGGGACTCATTAGGGAAGAGTGGTGGCATGGATGCATGGCTGGCCGCGCGGTCCAGCTAACCTATCCATCCATTCGTCCATGTATGCTCCTTCGCGAGAGTGACGAAGACCCTCCCATTACCTGGCAAGTCCAGACCGTCGTTACGAAAAAGGGAGTAGATAAGAATGTAGATTCTCGTGTGCTCCTTGACCTTAAATGGGGCAATACCCTAACCGGATTTGGGGGACTCCTTGCAACAATCGATGCGGGTCAAACTGTGACGCTGTGCGGCTCGGTTCTCGAAATGGCTGCGCGGACCGTGGGGGAGGGCGCGGGCGAAGCAGACCTACGCATCATGGTAAGCGAGGGTTACAAGGCGAACCCCCTACCGGTGACTTTCACGGATGAGCCACGCTTTACGGATCCATTTGGAGCGGCGGGGCTATGGGCGGTACCTCCGTTCGCGACTCGCATGTCCCTCCTGTCATCCGACCCGTTACCGCCTGCCGTTCCGGTCGTAGGCACCCTAACATGGCAGACGGACAATTCCCCGGTAGGAGCGAACGTTATAGCGCAGCAGTCGTTCGCGCCTTGGACGGCGCCCAATGGCGGAGGCTCGTGCGACGTTCCGCGCGGAGCGCAGGCCGTGGCGTTCCTATACACTGACAACGTCGGCAATCCCATTGCTGGCGTGCGCATACAACCAGTATGGCTATTGGCCATTTGAGGGAGAGTCTCCATGCAATGTATCGTTGAAGTAGCGGGACCGGGTCGCAGTCAATCAAGCGACATGAAAGTCATCCATGCGGACGCGGCGCAATGTATGTTGCCCATTGGGCTACGTGGGCGCGTCGCAATGGTCGAGGCCTTTATGTCAGGCCTTGCAAAGGAGCTCGTGGTAAAGCCCGCTGTCGAGGGGCCCGAAGTCTCCGCGGTGGCTACGGAGCCCAATCCGCCCGCGGCGGTCCACGTGGGCGCCATGCGCGCGCCCGCATGGTGGACTAAGGAAATGGGACCATGGCCGGTACAACATGCCGTTGCCGAGGCTCCAACGGGCTAACATGGCTCCGGTTACGAAAGAGCGAGCGGCAGAGATCCTACCGGAGGTTCTGCTTGAATTAGAACGGATCCTAATATCCGGGGTCGGTTCGGGCGCGGCTTTGCGACGCGCAATATGGCTCACCATGAGGGAGCCAGACAAAGACGTGCGGACGGCGCTTATACGTGGAGCGCTGACATTTTTGAGAGAAAAGAGAGAGAGTCCCAATGGCCCAGAATAGTCGCAGTGGTTTCCCGCATCAAATCGGTTACGCACGCCTTGCATTCACCAACGGAACTCCGCGCTATGCAGACCCGGGCGGAACGGTTACGGCATGGGGCGTCTTTGCGACCGGTACCCCTCCCGTCGACAACGCCAATGGTGATACGACGTTCAACCTTTCGCGCCCGCTCGTTACCGATGCGCTCTTTGTGAACGTTACCTTTTTTGGCCCATGCGGAGCGGATCCGGTATGGGCGCGCTCGGCAGGCTGGGAGTTGCCTACCGCAACAACCTTGCGCGTAACAACTCTCGTGCAACCTACGACGGGAGGTAACTCCGTCTTGACGGATGCTGTCGTGGATATCGAGATTTGGGAGAAGGTTCCATCCCTCAATTCGTGATGGCAACCGAGGCATGGCTAGCAATCATCGGGGCCGTGATGGGGCCCGTTAGCGGCATGTTCGCGCTGTATATGCGTGACATGCGGCGCCGAGTTGTGGCGCGCAGCCATAGTGACGCGCTCCTACATGAGCTCCTAGAGCGCGTAGCCGTGCTAGAAACAACGGTCGCACGTGTCGAGAGCTGCCTAGGGATTGCTCCCGTAGCCATGCCGAGTCCTAGGCCACGATTGCGCTCCGCTCCGTGAGGTAGAAGATGGCGAAGAAAGTTGCAGCACGAAAAGCAGGCAAGAAGCTCGCTAGGGTCGCAAGACAAGCACGGGCGGCAGCCAAGAAGGAGCGAGCGGAAGCGGTAGCGCTCGAAATCATGGCCAAGGAAGTGGAGGCCGTCAAGGCACTTCCCGCGCCAAGGAAGACGAGGGACAAGACATCTTGGCGCATGGCAGAGGATATGAGAGAGCGCATCGCGGATGTCTGTCCGCGATGCGGAGGCGAGGCCCTAGGCGGAAGGTTCCGCTATCGCCACCTAGAAACATGCCCCTATCGTGCACGTTCGCGCGCAAGCCGTAGGTCGATCTATCAGTGATAGGATAGCTATGCAAGGTTGGTTTCAGGGAGCGGTTTACTATCACGATGGGCGCGCGTGGTTGCTTGGGCCTTCGCTCCAGAGTCTCGCTCGTGTACGAGCTCTACGCCGGGCACCGAAGATGCCAGTCCTGCCGAGGCTTCATTTCGATGGGCGATGAGGTTTGCCCTTGTCCCGACTGCAAGGCGACGCACGTCCGCGTTGACGTGGGAACGGGAACGATGCTCGCAAAGGCGTTGTTCGTGCGAGTGAACCGCTCGCCTCCGGTTGTGATACAATCAACGAACGCCGTCGAGGCGTAGCGACTTTTCAAGGAGCAAACACCATGCATTTGCAGGGAGCAATTTACTATTCGAACGGAACGGTTCAGCAGTTGGGGCCGTGGGAAATTCCGGACGTCTACAGGGACTACATGAAACAATGGCTAGAAGGGGTGGGCCTGAACCCCGGGGTCGATTTGGTCGTGTGTTCGCACAAAATCGAAATGCCGGGTGATCTTGCGTGGACGGCCACCGGTAAGGTCACCGGGTGGTACGGTTGAATGGCGCCGCGCGAGACTTTCGGAACCGAGCTCCGGCGCGAGGTCGCATTGGATGATACGGGATAGGAGCGTCTAATGGGTCTGGCGCCAGCTACGCGAACGCCCGACCCGGATCCGTATCCGACACCGGCGCCGACGCAGCAAGAGACGCCCGACACGCCTCCCGTTCCTCCTGCGCCCGAGCCGATGCCAGTTGACGTGTCGCGGTTGCATCGGTTGGCGATGCTCGTCCCGTGGTCTCTGTTGCTGCTGCTACTCTGGAGAAGGAAGCGAAGACACTGAACGGCCGTTCGGCGCTTTGTTTTCGCAAAAAACCTTGCGCTGGAAGCTTACGAGTCGTAGAGTGGTTGAGTAAGGTAGGCAAAAAAAAAAGCGGCTTGCGACGTCTGAACCGTCCGGCCGCTTACGACGCTAGGTAAGTAACGTCGCTCTAAGCTCAGTATAGCTAGGAGCGAGAGAAGGGCAAGAAAAATGAGACCGGTTGTGAGGTCGACACGTGCAGACTCCTCGCTAGCAATAGCTGCGCGCGAGGAGGGTATCGCACTAGTGCTGAGCCGAGTCCCGCCGCCCATTGATCCCGATGATGAATACATCGATCGGCTAGATAGCAATGCGGACATGGCGGAATGGCGCGCGTACCAGGATGAGCGATGATGCGTCCCGTTAATAGCGCGCGCGTGCATTGGACGCGCTACGCTAGATATCCGATCTCCGCATGTGGGCTTACAGTGGGAAGCTACACGGCACAAGCGAGACGGAGGGATCGGATCCTGCTAGTCGACGCAGAGGATAGTGGCCTATGGCAGGGGCTTGTGCTCGACTGCATCGAATGCGGCGAAGCGTTGTTGCTCTGGAAGATGCAAGCCGCGCTCCATATGCGCGCATGCGGCATGCGGATCCTAGCGATGGAACAGCAGTTGGAAGCCATGCGCGCCCAACTGCCTCCGCCGATAAGACATGTACGCGCATCCGTGGGGGATGTCACATCCGCGCCGGTGTTGCGTCGGTCATACGACAAATGTCCGGCATGTGGCTCTAGTGCGGCGAGTACATGGGGTTGTGAGCGATGTGTGTCAGCAGACGGGCGGAGGCTGTGCATTTGTAGTGCGCCCGTAGGGCGCCCGGGCGACGCTGTGTGCTCCGTGTGCGGAGGCACGCCAAGATGCTAGATGTAACGGAGAAGGATAGCGTGGGGCCATCGCACGATGGCCTTCCGGGCGCCCTACGGTGACGGTCTTCCTAATCGGGTATGAGGGTAGCGCCCCGGTAACATGGCGCGAAATTGAAGGATATGGGAGAACGCCTGCCGAGCGCAAAGCCTCGGCATTGGAGATCGCAAAACACAGTATGCGAGGTCCGAATCAATGAAACCATCAAGACGCAAGAGAAAGATTGCGCGGGCGCGGTCGCTTCGCGTTGTTCTGATCCAACGTCTCAGAATCCGGAACGGCGACCTCCCTCGCGCTTCGCTCGCCGCAGAACGGGAACTCCGCACCGCGGTGAGCGGCGTTGTAGCGCACGTGGAATACGTCGTAGAGGCCGGCCCCGAGGTAGAGGCGACATATTATAGGGGTACATAGTTTGCACGCGCAAAAGATATGTGGCGCGGAAGGGATCTCCTCTATCCTTGATCCAGGGGGAATAACTGGACGGCCGGGGTCGACTGACGGCCGCTACATTCCAGTAGAGGCGGAATCAGACGAGACCGAATCGCTGCTACTTAGTGGTGATATTGGTCACAATGTAGGTGGCGACAGGGAGGCGTGGTTACGTGACGTAGAGGAACTAACGGCGGAGTTCCGTCGTAATCGTGCTCGCAAGCTCCGTTGGCGCGGCCATGAGATCGAAAGTGGAGTGCACGGCCGGGCGTACTGTGACCGCGTGCGGAAGGCGCGCGATGGCGAGTCTAGCTGGTGCGCTCCGGAGCTACCAGACCCGCACGGGACGGATGGGCCTCCTGACAACCCCTACCGCGCGCGCTGGCATTACGCCCGCGCGCGAGGCGAGCTAGAACGCTTTGATAGGGTGCGCGAATGTGGGTGCACGGATACCATTGTGGCATGGTGCCCTGATTGTGGCGTGGCACATGAGCGCGCGACGACATGCGGCGCGACCCTCGTTTGCGCCCCGTGTCGAGGGAGGATAATCCGCAAATTCAGGCTGAGATTCCTTCGCGCGAGGGAGGTCGCCGTTTCGTCGGCTGGCGCACGCATGCGCGGCATAGGAGCGTGGACAGACAAGCTCCTCACGCTAACGGCGCCGCACGTTGGAGCTGTCGAGGAACGGGTTGCATGGGTGCGGAGAGCCATTGTGCGTTTCCGTCGTTGGTGGTCGGACCATATCCCACATATAGCTACAGACAAGAGACGCAGAGGGCTCGTATGGGACGGGCGTTGCAAATGGTGCAACGTGCGATTCCACTGGAAAACTCCGCCTATTTGCGCGAAGCAATCAGCGGGGTCTCCGGATGCTAGGTGCGAGGCTACAGGCTGGCGCTCGCCTATGCCTCACGAATGCGGCCCGGTAGCATGGACGCGCGTGTTTGAATGGACCCAGGGATCGGACGGTCTAGGCCATCCGCACGTCCACATGTGGGCCCTGTCACCATGGGTGCCGAGGGATGAGATAAGTGTAGCGTGGCATCGTGCGCTTATCGCAAGCGAACCGCCAGAGCCGATTGATCCGAGTAAGCTTCTAGGGGTCGATATTCAGTTCAAGTCGGCAGAAGCAGTGGCGAGAGAACTGATCAAATACCTAACGAAAGACCTAGAGTACCGAAAGGGACGCTACGGCGCGCCATCGATGGCGCTCGTTAGACCGGCCGTCTATGCGACGGTTTACAAGGTGTTCGTGGGAACTCGGCGCGTCCAGAGTAGCCGAGGCTTCATGCGCGCGGCAACGGTGCGACGGTGCCTAGATTGCGGTAGCCCGAGAAAGCGTGCTACAGAGATTAGACGAGGAAACGCGCGCCCGGGGTTGGCGCGCGCCCCGCCGAGAAGCGTGGCGCGATAGAGGAAAGGGACGCGGGGGATTGTGCGGAGCACTGTCAACGAGGGTAGTATACAGGTGTATACATGTACGATTTGCGTGACGCAATTGTTGCCAACATCCGCGGGCTTGACGAAGCCGAGTTGCGGAAGATGTTCAAACGAATCCGAAGTGAATGCAGATGATCCCGGAGACTGGATTCGCTGCACGGATAACGGTGTAGAATGCTCGCGTTAGGGGTAGTAGCGATGGGCGTGTTTGTACTGTGTGCTCTGGCCATTGCGCGCGAACGGCCGCGCGCGCCATCCGACGAGACTCCGCCAACGACGTGGCCCCCATCCTTTCAATGGCCTTCACCTCCGATGGGATGGCGTCTCATGCGCTCGGACGAAGTAACGGACGAAGTAGGACGATGGGCTAGAAGCGTGTTAGACCATGAACCACATTACGCCATGTGGTCAACGCACACGGCGACTCTTGCCGGTGTAGCCGTGCTCGGGCGCATAGAGTGGCATCCATCGCCGGACCTTGATCCAAGTAAAACGCATCGCGGAGTGACGATGTATAGGGGTACACCATGAACCTAGTGGGGCTGGCCACTAGCAGGATGTACCTAGGTGAGGCGTGGTCACTCCTAGAAGACGCAATGGTAAAGGTTGAAAAGGCATGACTGACGAAGCAAAAACAGCGGTACCGGATGAGACGGAATGCAAAGCGGACGCGGTCGCTAGGAGAAACTCCGTGCGCGACCGGTTGCCGCTCCATCCATCGAATGCGGCGCAAGCAAGCGCGCACGGTTGGAGTGAGAGAGACTACAAGGAAGCGCGCTGCCGAGCCATGTACATAGCAGAGAAACGACGATAGGAGATTGCCATGAGATACAACGAAACGAACGAACTGGATACGTCGGAATGCGGAGAACATGAGGGCCGAACGCTCGTGTGCGAGGTAATCGCAATCGCTGATATCGAAGCCGATTGGACGCGCAACGCACGGACGAAGCCCATGGCGCCCGATCTGGAAGATCTACGGGCGTCTCTCGTCGCACGTGGAATGCTCGAACCTATCGGCGTGGCACGTAGGGACGGAGCGACGGAGTCCCCCTTGTTTGATCTCGTATGGGGTTGGCGTAGACTCGAAGCGGCCCGCATACTCGGATGGTCGACGGTACCGGCCCGCATTGTCGAAGGTACCAAGACTGCGCGCGCGATCGATACACTCCTGGAGAATCTTGGTCGCCGAGATCTGACGACATACGAGGAGGCTAAGGGCATTGACGCCCTGGTAAAACTCATCCGGGCGGATACCGGAAAAAAGCCCACCATGACGTCATTGGCGAAGCTTCTTGGCAAAGATATCTCGGTTGTGTCGCGCTTGCAAAAGGCCTTTACGAAGTGCCCGCCGGAGTTGCTGGAAAAATGGCAGAACGGCGGCTCGATCGCCCCGGTCATCGCGGCCACAACCGAAACGGACAGAGAAGCAGGGGAAACGCGCGGACGAAAGGCCAATGGTGGGCCCAAGGTCGACAAGAAAACCGCCATGGGCTGGGCGCGCGGAATCGATGTCATCAAGAAGACCATGCGCCGGCGCTCGACGGAAATGAGCTCCGATTATCGCGATGGGGTGAAATGGGCGTTAGGTGTGATCATGGACGGAGGAAAGGAAGACGAAGAGATAACGGAGTCGTAGGAGCTTCCCAAGGCTTGGCATGGGTGCTATGCTTTCCCCCATGTCCAACAACGCAATCGATACGAGCTCCTTTCCGACCGTTGTGGAAGATCCGAACGTGGGACCAATCGGGCCGGTTGGCCCGGTTGGCCCGGTTGGCCCGGTTGGACCTCCTGGGCCAACCGGGCCGGGCGGAGGGACGCCAAGCGGAGATCCATTTGCCGCGGCTTACTTCGGCGCAAGTGGCGCACTGACCGACAATCCCGACCTTGCTTTTGGCGGTCTCGACCCTTACAATCGCCCACAAATACGAGACACTCGCCAAGGCACCTTGCCTGCTGCAAACTCAGTCTGGCGCCAAGGTGCCTGGCAAGTCGACGGCGATGCAACCAACGTCGTTGGCGACGGGGTAGTTGTCTACGGCAAGGCGCCGAACGGACTACAGAACGGCGCAAACGGCACGTTCGCGCGCATCAAATGCGACCGCTTTGGAATCCGTCTAATCACCGATGGGATCGACGTAGGATATGGCTACAGGGTCGATCTGACCGAGCTATTTTTCCGCGATGATAGAGCGGACCTTACTTTTCATGTCGACCGAGCGACCGGCCGAGTCTTCGGCAGGGACGGTTTTGACAATGGCGCGCGCTGGTCAAGCGGGATAGGTGATCCTAATGGCGTAGTTGTAGGTTCGCCTGGCGACCTCTTTAGCAACAAGGACGGTGGCAACAACACTACGCTTTGGGTCAAAGAGGACGGCGTGGAAACGAACGCCGGATGGTTCGCGGTCCAATGCATCCATCCGACATGATCGCCCCTATCGCAATCGGCATAGTGTTGTTCGCGGCTTTTGCGAAACGCAAAAGCGCGACGCCGGCGCCGGTGTCTCCGGCGCCGGTCGCTCTTTTGGCGCCTGGAGTTCCGCCCAATGTTCCGGGCGTAGCCCCGTACATCCATAGTAGCTCCTTCGCCGTTCCTCGCGATTGGCCACCTACGGGATTCGTCTTGCCAGCCGGACAAGTCCCGGAGCAAGCCCGGCATGGTGGCTCGACGCGCTAAAGGATGTTGTCTTGTCCGGGCTCGTGTGATATCCCTACTCCGTGAGGCTCGTATGTCTTGCGGGAGCGGAGTTGCTGGCGGTACTAGCGTTGCCGAGCCTGCTTCGCGCAACGCGTGGAGCTAAGACCCAAGCGTGGCGAACGCAGGCGGAACAGGCGCAAGTTGACGCCGTGTGGCGTACGGGAGCTCATATAGTGGACGCTAGGCGAGCGAGTATATTTTACGCAGCCCTTGATCTCGTGGGATTGTCGGCCGCAAAAGAGCCGAGCTTGTTTCTGCAAGCCCTAGGAGTCCCACCCATAGGCCTCGGCTTTGATATCGCGCACCCATTCTACCAAGACGAGACCGGACAGACGCACGGAGTCTCTACGTGTGCCCTTGTGGCACGAGAGATCTTGCGCCGAGCGGGTTGTGCGGTTCCGTCTCTCGCACAACCGTATCAGGTTGGTTCGGGATTCTCCGACATCCTAGAAGCCGCGCGCGCGGCCGGTTGTCTCGTCATGGATCGGAGCCTCGCGCAAGCGGACGTTGGTGATTCCATCGTATGGGCAGGACCATCACCAGCCCCCGGAATGGCCGCGCCGGGGCATATAGCTACAATCGTCGCGATAGACGATGCCATGGTGATAACCGTTGACGGAGGGTTGACCGATGAGCGGGGGCTGCAAAAAATCGGCATGACGAGTCGCCATCGCCCTTTCGCTCTAGGTCCACCCATGTGCTACGTGCGAGGGAGAGATCTACCATGGAGTTAGTATGACGGTCCCGATTAATGCATTTGAGGCGTTCGGTATCAGATGGGTTACGCAACAATCGGCTGCGTCCATTTACAATTGGCTCACATGGAGTGCCACTTGTCCCGACGCTTGGCGGCAAGAGGGTAAGGCCCTTGTTGCCGATACCTGGCAACAGATTGTGGACGGAATGACGGCCCCGAAAACGGCCGACATCGCGGCCGTTGCCGCGGCAGTTGGCGAGGGGGTCCTTTCGGTTATTCCGGGCGGCGCGGCCATTGCCGCGGGAATTGCGGTACCCATTGCGATGGGCATTACCGCTCTCAAGACGGCAGACGAAGTTATAGCAGCGCTTCTGCCGAAAGACGCAATGCTGTTCCCCGAACATTGGTGGATCCCGGGGTGGGCCTTGACTGTACTTTCGGCCGGAAGGTTCCTATGCATCAACGGAACCCTACCGGAAGCGGACGGGGATCCGATGCCAGGCATTTGCGTATGTCAATGGCGCGATGTTGCCGAGGTAGCGGGAACGGGTCACAATTGGGCCGTGTGGCTTAGCGCGCCCGATGCTTGGTTGTACTGGGCTAACTCGGTCGTCGTAGCCGAAAAGACTCGTAGGAGGATCTAGTGTCTCCTGTGGCAATCATCGCCTTGGCGGCGGTAGCAGCGCTCGCCTTTGCTCGTAGCAAAAAGCTATCGGCTAGGCACTTTTGGGACAGTTGTGAAGCGGACGAGCCCATGTCGGATGACCGAATAGCGAAGCACAATGTGCTTCTGCAAATGGTCTACAATATGGGCCAAAATAGACAATGGTCTATCGAGCTAGCGGCATCGTTGCGGGCGCAGGCGGCGCAGTATGCCTCGGATGGCTTCCCGATGGCGGCGCGGTGTATAAACACATGGGCGGAACAAATCGAGCGTGTTACGAAAAACGAAAACGGCGTGCAGAAACCACTTCCCCCGGTTCCGTTGTCGGCGCCCGTTGTGACAACTCGAGCGGTCGCGGCCACTGGAAGGGTACCGGTTCCGGCCGGTAAACCATCTAAGCCCGTTCCACCTAAGCCCGTTGGTCCCGTAACGGACCCCGCGAAAGCGTCAAACGCCGTAATCCTCTATCTCATGACGAGGAGTTCCCTGCGATGAGTCAACCGGTAGGTTTCGACAGAGTTTTCGGCGTGCGCGTAGTGAACGCGCAGACGTTGGCTCGCATGTCGGCTTGGGTGCATTCGCTAGCGGTCGAACCGGCATCGTGGTCCGCATTGGACCGCGGTTATGCTGAAGTCACAGGATGGCATCAGATCCGTGATCACATGGACGGAGCTCCGGCCCTTCCGTCATCCCTGCTTTTCTCGGAAAATTGGGGATGGCTTACGTGGCCCGTGTTTCTCGTTACGGCGCAACCAGGTAGGTGTCTCCTGCTTTGGGGCGACATCGAAGATGAGGCAACGGATGAGAATAGCCGTGACTACGACGGACCATGGCCCCACCTTGCGACGCTCGACGATGTGAGCCGCATCGATGAGCTTTGCGGCGGGCGTAGTGCTTCTCCCTGGTGCCTTTGGCTGGTGTCGCCGGATGTTCCTGCGAAATGGTTTGCCATGGCGCTAGGGGGTATGCTCAAATAGTTGGGCCATAGAGGGTTTCGGAATTGCCTTGCGCAAAGCCCGGACCCTGATATCATCCCCAAAGGAACCGAACATGATCAGTAATCCGGGCGCACTAGTCGAGGCACGTCACGCACAGCATCGCCTTATGGCTCAAATCCGTAGCGTGAGAGAACGGCAGCGTGAGACGATCCGCGAAGGGGTTGGAACCGCTATCTCTACGATGGTCGGCGTGGGACTCGGATACTTCTCGACAGCCTACCCGGACCAAGACAAGGCGGGGCTCCTCGGTTTCCCGATTGCGCTCATTGTCGGAGTAAGCGCATTCGGGGCCGCTATGGCGGGGGTTGGTGGGGCCGATTCGGATTACCTGGCCGACGTTGGGCGCGGAGCGCTCGCAGTGTGGGGTTATCGCGCCGGGGCGGACCTTGGTCATCCGTCGGCGCAGGGAACTCCGAAACCGGCCTAGGGCCGGAACGACGAAAGACACCGGCCTAGATCAACAGGCCTAGAAACAGAAGAGTACAGAGGAAAAGAAAATGACGCAGGAACATGGTTTCGACTACGCCGGCGCAGCGGGCCCCTTGAAGCAGGCGATTTTGCAGCGACTCGCAGGCGGGGCGCACGCTCGCCCGGCCGCGGGCATGTTGACCCCGGCCCCTCGCGTCCAGTTGCCGCAGCACGGAGGCGTGCAGATGCCACCGCACGCCGCGGCCGGGATTGGCGCGCTTACCATGGCGGACCTTGTGGAGCTCGCCAAGGGCGACGCCGCGATTTTCGGTCTCGATTCCGGCCGGGTTGGGATCCCTGCCGGAACGACTGTGACACTTTCGACAGCCCCGCAGCGCGATTGCGTGCCTATTCGGATCATTGTCTCCGATGCGGTATCGGAAGCCTTTGCGATTTCCAATATCGCAGTTGGTGTCGATCCTGTCATGATTACCCCCGGAACGAATTGCAGCCTTGCCGCGTTTACCGCAGGCTCCTTTGCGCCCGATTTCCGCGCCGCGCGCCTGCGCGCGCCTATCGCGTTCAGCGTGACGGTAACGAACCTTTCGGGCGGTCCTGCGCGGTTCCTGGCCTCCGTTTTCGCGATGTATTTCCCGACGCAGTAGCACGCTCGTGCTACTCGTAGTGTGGGAGGTAGCTAGCGCGCTCGCGGAGATACTTGAAGCTAGCGCCATGGGCTTGGGAGAGAAACCCGAGCTCATAGGAACGGATGGATATGAAACGTGGTTTCGCCAGCGAATCGAGCGGAGCGCTTACAATGCTGCGCTCGATTTGCTTTCCATCCTTTCCGAGTTTGACTTGCTCCATGTGGCGTGTGACGTTCGGTCGTTGGCGGACATCGGTGTCAGCTATCGGCCAGAATGTTGCGGGGAAACCTGGCGCTCATGGTCGGTCATCGTGCGGCGGATGGCAGGGGATTGCGAAGACTTGGCCGCGGCGCATGCGGCATGGCTCCGCGTGCAAGGGCTCCGCGCAAGGGCCATATGGTCGCATCACGCGGACATCGGAGAGGGTCAGCGGATGTATCACGCCGTTGTGGAAACACCCGACGGACAAATCGATATCGCGCGTGAGCTTGGCATGCGCCCAGGTCTCTCATGCGACGTGGGGCCATGCGGGCAAGCATGCCCGTACGACGCGCGAAAGGAAGTTTTGAGGTAAGCAAATGCCGGGCGCAGGAATTTTGGTTGCAGTTGGGATCGGTCTCGCGGCTTTGCTTGGTATGAGCAAAAAGAAACCGGCGCCGAGCGCGCCCGCGGTTCCCACGCCGGGCGCCCAAGGTGTGCCAGGGCTTCCCGCTACGCCCCCGGCCGGTTGGCCCCCTGGCACGCCGTGGCCACCCGTCGTGCCTGCGCCGGGCGCCCAAGGCGTCCCAGGGCTTCCCGCTACGCCCCCGGCCGGTTGGCCCCCTGGCACGCCGTGGCCACCCGTCGTGCCTGCGCCGGGCGCCCAAGGCGTCCCAGGGCTTCCTGGCGGAA
>Ga0209048_10002888_pt1 | contig 16869 bp, 13 predicted proteins | sample FrelakmetCRP12CR_FD_187146 | JGI IMG/M metagenome (GOLD analysis project Ga0209048, IMG submission 187146) | Freshwater lake sediment microbial communities from the University of Notre Dame, USA, for methane emissions studies - CRP12 CR (SPAdes)... | ecosystem: Environmental > Aquatic >... | reverse complement strand
GCCGCTTCCGACGCGCCGGGGAGAGGCAGTCAAACCGGCGCGGCCCCGCCGGCCAAGGCCGACAGCGGCGCGCCGGCGCCCAAGACGTAACCCGGGAGTCCGGCCATGATGCTGCCCGAGATATGCATCAAGCGCCCCGTCTTCGCGACGGTGCTGTCGCTGATCATCCTGCTCATCGGGTTGATCTCGTACACGCGGCTGCCGGTGCGCGAGTATCCGCGGATCGACGACCCGGTGGTCAGTGTCTCGACGACGTATCGCGGCGCCTCCGCGGAAGTGGTCGAGTCGCAGGTGACGAAGCCGCTCGAGGATTCGCTCGCCGGCATCGAGGGCGTCGAGGTGATGACGTCGCAGAGCCGCTCGGAGACGAGCCGCATCAACGTCCGCTTCACGCTGAAGCGCGACCCGGACTCCGCCGCCGCCGACGTCCGTGACAAGGTCGCGCGTGCCCGCGGCAAGCTGCCCGACACCATCGACGAGCCGATCATCGCCAAGGTCGAAGCCGATGCCAATCCCGTCATCTACATCGCCGTGGAGGCAGGATCGCTGAGCACGCTCGAGGCGTCCGACTACGTCAAGCGCTACGTGCAGCCGCGGCTGTCGGTGCTGCCCGGCGCGGCCGACGTCCGCATCTTCGGCGAACGGCAGGTGTCGATGCGCATCAACCTCGACCGCACGCGGCTCGCCGCCTACAAGCTGACGGTGCAGGACGTCGAGGACGCGATCCGCCGGCAGAACGCCGAGATTCCGGCGGGCCGCATCGAATCGCAGACCCGCGAGTTCACCGTCGTCGCCGAGACGGACGTCCGTTCGACCGAGCAGTTCAACAACATCATCGTCGCCAACGTCGGCGGCTATCCGGTGCGCATCCGCGACGTCGGCAACGCCGAGATCGGACCGGTCGAGGAGCGGGTCATCTCCCGGTTCAACGGCAAGCCCTCGCTCAACATCGGCGTGATCAAGCAGGCGGTGGCGAACCCGCTCGACCTGTCGACGGCGGTGCGCGCCGAGGTCGTCAAGATGAACGAGGCCATGCCGCCCGGCATGAGGCTCGTCGTCGCGTACGACACGTCGGTGTTCATCGACCGCTCGATCGCCAACGTGTTCCGCTCGATCGGCGAAGCGATCCTGCTCGTCGTGCTGGTGATCTACTTCTTCCTGCGCAGCCTGCGCGCCACGGTGATCCCGATCGTGACGATCCCGGTGTCGCTGATCGGCGCGTTTGCGCTGATGTACGTGCTTGGCTTCACGATAAACACGCTAACGCTGCTGTCGATGGTGCTCGCCATCGGGCTCGTGGTCGACGACGCCATCGTGATGCTGGAGAACATCTTCCGGCACATCGAGGCGGGCATGCCGCGCCGCGAGGCGGCGATCACCGGCGCGCGCGAGATCGGGTTCGCGATCGTGGCGATGACCCTGACGCTCGCCTCGGTCTTCGCGCCGCTGGCCTTCGCCACCGGCCGTACCGGACGGCTGTTCATCGAGTTCGCGCTGACGCTGGCCGGCGCGGTGCTGGTGTCGGGCTTCGTCGCACTGACGCTGTCGCCGATGATGTGCTCGCTGCTGCTGCGCCACCAGGAGCGGCATTCGGCGGTCTACAACGTGATCGAGGGATGGATCGGCGCCCTCACCCGCGGGTACCGGGCCGCGCTCGGGGCCGTGCTGCGGCACCGGATCTATGTGGTGGTCGCCTGGTTCGTCGTGCTGGGTCTCGGCGTGCTCTTCTTCAGCCTTCTCAAGTCCGAGCTCGCGCCGATCGAGGACCGCGGCATCGTGTTCACCCTCGTCACCGCGCCGCAGGGCTCGACACCGCAGTACACGGCCGACCAGATCAGGCCGATCGAGGAGATGTACGCGCAGATTCCCGAAGCCGCCGCGTACACGGCGATCTCCGGGTTCCCGACGGTCGTCGACGGCAACGCCATCCTGCGGCTGAAGCCCTGGGAGGAGCGAACCAAGAAGCAGCAGCAGATCACCGACGAGGTGCGGCCCAAGGTCATGGGGATACCGGGAGCGCAGGCGTTCCCGATCAATCCGCCGTCGCTCGGGCAGTTCTTCCGCTCGACGCCCATCGATTACGTGGTGATGTCGCAGGTCCCGTATCCCGAGCTGCAGCGCATCGTCGACCGCTTCCTCGAGGAGGTACGCAAATATCCCGGCATCCAGAACCTGCAGATCGACCTGCGGCTCAACACGCCGGAAGTGCGCGTCACGATCAACCGCGACAAGCTCTCCGACATCGGCATCCCGGTCGAGACCGTAGGCCGGACGCTGGAGACGATGCTGGGCGGACGTCAGGTCACGCGCTTCAAGAAGGAGGGCGAGCAGTACGACGTGATCGTGCAGGTGACGCCGGTCGACCGGTCGACGCCGGCCGACATCAGCGACGCCTACGTGCGCGCCCGGGACGGCGGGATGGTGCAGCTGTCCAACCTGGTCAACGTCAGGGAAGGCGTCGCGCCGCAGTCGCTCAATCACTTCAACCGGCTGCGGGCGGTCAAGGTCACAGGCACGCTGGCGCCGGGATACTCGATCGAAGAGGGGCTGAAGGCGATGGATGCCGCCGCGAAGGTCGCGCTGCCGCCGACCGCGCTGACCGACCTCGACAACCAGTCACGCGAGTTCCGCAACTCGGGGAAGGAGATCTACCTCACGTTCGTGCTCGCGCTGTTGTTCATCTATCTCGTGCTCTCCGCGCAATTCGAGAGCTTCGTGCACCCGTTCGTGATCATGCTCTCGGTGCCGCTGTCGATGACTGGCGCGCTCTTCGTGCTCTGGCTCGCCGGCGGCACGCTAAACATCTACAGCCAGGTCGGCCTGGTGACGCTGGTCGGCCTCATCACCAAGCACGGAATCCTGATCGTCGAATTCTCCAACCAGCTGCGCGCCAAGGGCGAGGAGATGACCCAGGCGGTCATCGATTCCGCGACGCTGCGGCTGCGACCGATCCTGATGACGACGGGCGCGATGGTGCTCGGCGCGATGCCGCTGGCGCTCGCGCATGGCGCCGGCGCCGAGTCGCGGATCCAGATCGGCTGGGTGATCGTCGGTGGCATGACATTCGGCACGCTGCTCACGCTGTTCGTCGTGCCGACCGCCTACACGCTGCTTGCCCGCCGGCGTACCCGGCTCCCGCACGGCGAAGTGCCGCTGAAGACGCTTCCGCACCCCACCGCCGCGGACTAGCGGGGGCCCGGCGAAGCGCGCCGCACGCACCGGAAACCGCGGCGGGTCGCGCCGCCGGCGCGTGCGGCGCGCGCGAGGAGCATGCAACAGGATCGTCACCCGAGAACGTCACGATGAGCGGTCCCCCATTCCCCGAAGGAGGAAACATGTCGCAGTGTCGCTCCGCTTTCCGTCGCATCGCCTTCGCAGCCGTCCTTTCGGGCTTCGCCGCGTCCGCGCAGGCCGTCGTCGAAATCCAGTTCTGGCACGCGATGACGGGCGCGAACAACGACCGCATCAACGACTTCGCCAGGAAGTTCAACGAGAGTCAGGGGGAGTACAAGGTCAACGCGGTGTTCAAGGGCAGCTACCCCGAAGCCATGGCGGCGGCGATCGCCGCGTACCGCGCCGGCAGCGCGCCCGCGATCCTGCAGGTGTTCGAGGTCGGCACCGCGACGATGATGTCGGCGAAGGGCGCGATCAAACCGGTGCACCAGGTGATGGCGGATGCCGGCGAGAAATTCGATCCGAAGATCTACGTGCCGGCCGTCGCGGGTTACTACACCAACACGAAAGGCCAGATGCTGTCGTTCCCGTTCAACAGCTCGACGACCGTGTTCTTCTACAACCGGGACGCGTTCGAGAAGGCGGGGCTCGATCCGAACCGCGCGCCGGCGACCTGGCCCGAGGTGATGGCCGCCGCGGCGAAGATCAAGGCGGCCGGCGCGTCGACCTGCAGCTTCACGACCGCGTGGCAGTCGTGGGTGCAGCTCGAAAGCTTCTCCGCGTGGCACAACACGGCGTTCGCGACGAAGGAGAACGGCTTCGGCGGCAACGACCCGAAGCTCCTCTTCAACGGCCCGCTGCAGGTCAAGCACATCGGCAACATGCAGGACTGGGCGAAGAAGGGCTATTTCACCTACGCCGGCCGCAAGACCGAGCCGGAGGCGAAGTTCTTCAGCGGGGAGTGCGCGATGCTGACCACGTCGTCGGCCGCCTACGGCACAATCAAGCAGAACGCCAAGTTCAAGTTCGCGGTCGCGCCGCTGCCTTACTACGCCGACGTGGCCGGCGCCCCGCAGAACACGATCATCGGCGGCGCGTCGCTGTGGGTGATGGGCGGCAAGTCGAAGGACGAGTACAAGGCGGTCGCCAAGTTCTTCAAGTTCCTGTCGGATCCGGAGCGGCAGGCCGTGTGGCACCAGACCACGGGCTACCTGCCGATCACGATGGAGGCGTACGAGCTCACGAAGAAGTCCGGGTTCTACGAGAAGAATCCCGGCACCGACGTCTCGGTCAAGCAGATGATCGTCAAGACCACCGACAAGTCGCGCGGCATCCGGCTCGGCAACTTCGTGCAGATCCGCGACATCATCGACGAAGAGCTGGAGAACGTCTGGAGCGGCAAGAAGACGGCGAAGGAAGCGCTGGGCGCGGCGGTTGCGCGCGGCAACGAGCAGATCGCGAAGTTCGCCAAGACCGCGAACGAGTGATCGTGCGGAGCGCGTAATGGAAAAGCGCGCGCGCTTCAGATCCTGGTGGCTGCCGTATGCGCTGATCCTGCCGCAGATCGCCGTCACGCTGGTCTTCTTCTTCTGGCCGGCGGGGCAGGCGCTCTACTATTCGGCGTTCATCCAGGACGCCTTCGGTGGCAACCTGCAGTTCGTCGGGCTCGACAACTTCCGCGAGCTCTTCGCCGACCCGCACTATCTAGCGTCGTTCAAGGTGACCGCGGTGTTCTCGCTGCTGGTGGCCGCGCTCGGGCTCTCGGTTTCCCTGGTGCTGGCGGTATTCGCGGACCGCGTGGTGCGCGGCGCGACGGCCTACAAGACGCTGCTGATCTGGCCCTACGCGGTGGCGCCGGCGGTCGCCGCGGTCCTCTGGGTGTTCCTGTTCAATCCGACGATCGGCATCGTCGCCTGGTGGCTGAAGCGGGTCGGCGTCGACTGGAACTACCTGCTCGACGGCGACCAGGCGCTGCTGCTGATCGTCATTGCCGCGGTCTGGAAGCAGGTCAGCTACAACTTTCTGTTCTTCCTCGCCGGGCTGCAATCGATCCCGAAGTCGCTGATCGAGGCCGCGGCGATCGACGGCGCGGGTCCGGTCAGGCGTTTCGCGACGATCGTCTTTCCGCTGCTGTCCCCGACCACGTTCTTCCTGCTCGTGGTCAATGTCGTCTACGCGTTCTTCGACACGTTTGCGATCGTCGACGCCGCGACCTCGGGCGGACCGGGTCAGGCGACCGAGATCCTCGTCTACAAGGTGTACAAGGACGGTTTCAAGGGCCTCGACCTCGGCGGTTCGGCGGCGCAGTCGGTGATCCTGATGGTGATCGTGATCACGCTCACCGTCGTGCAGTTCCGCTTCGTCGAGCGCAAGGTGCAGTACTGATGAGCGCGCCGTCCACCCGTCGCCGCGCGCATATGCCATTGCCGGCGTGCATGCTGCCGCTTCCGGGGACGTCGACGCAGCGTCGGGGTTAGGGAATGATCGAGAACCGCCCCCTGCTGACGTTCGTCGGCCACGCCTTCCTGGTGCTGGGCGTGGTCATCGTCGCGCTCCCCGTCTACGTCACGCTGGTGGCCTCGACGCACACGGCCGCAGAGGTCCTGGAGGTGCCGATGCCGATGCTGCCGGGAGGCCACTTCCTGGAGAACTATGCGGCGGTGATCGCGCACGGTGCCGGCGAATCGGGCGCGGGTGTCGGCCGGATGATGGTCAACAGCCTGGTCAGCGCGCTGGTCATCGCGATCGGCAAGATCGTCATCTCGCTGCTGTCGGCCTTCGCCATCGTCTATTTCCGATTCCGTTTCCGCGGTATCGCTTTCTGGATGATCTTCGTCACGCTGATGCTGCCCGTCGAGGTGCGGATCCTGCCGACGTACAAGGTCGTCTCCGATCTCCACATGCTCGACAGCTATGCGGGGCTGACCGTGCCGCTGATCGCGTCGGCGACCGCGACGTTCCTGTTCCGCCAGTTCTTCCTCACGATCCCGGACGAGCTCGCGGAAGCCGCGCGGATCGACGGCGCCGGGCCGATGCGCTTCTTCCGGGACGTCGTCGTGCCGCTGTCCCGCCCGAACATCGCCGCGCTGTTCGTGATCCTGTTCATCTACGGCTGGAACCAGTACCTGTGGCCGCTGCTGGTGACGACGCAGGAGGACATGTACACCGTCGTCATCGGCATCAAGCGGATGATCTCGGGCGGCGACGCCGCGACCGAGTGGAACCTCGTGATGGCGACCGCGATGCTCGCGATGCTGCCGCCGGCGCTGGTCGTGCTGCTCATGCAGAAGTGGTTCGTGAAGGGCCTCGTGGATTCGGAGAAGTGAGGGCGCGGGATGGCCAGCGTCGAACTGCGCAACGTCCGCAAGAGCTACGGGGGCAATGCCGTGATCCACGGGGTCGACGTCCGCGTCGCCGACGGAGAGTTCATCGTGATCGTCGGGCCGTCCGGCTGCGGCAAGTCGACGCTGCTGCGGATGGTCGCGGGACTCGAGGAGATCACCGCGGGCGAGATCGTGATCGGCGAACGGGTCGTCAACGGGCTCGAGCCCAAGGATCGCGATATCGCGATGGTGTTTCAGAACTATGCGCTCTATCCGCACATGAGCGTGTTCGGCAACATGGCGTACGGGCTGCGGATTCGGGGCCTCGCGAAGGACGACATCGCCGCCCGCGTCAACCGCGCGGCGGAGATCCTCGAGCTGGGCCCCCTGTTGTCGCGCAAGCCGCGCGCTCTGTCCGGCGGCCAGCGGCAGCGGGTCGCGATGGGCCGCGCGATCGTCCGCGAGCCCGCCGTGTTCCTGTTCGACGAGCCGCTCTCCAACCTCGACGCGAAGCTTCGCGTACAGATGCGCTTCGAGATCCGGAAGCTGCACCGGCGCCTGGCGACGACCAGCCTCTACGTCACGCACGACCAGGTCGAGGCGATGACGCTCGGAGAGCGGATGATCGTGATGAACGCGGGCCGCGCCGAGCAGATCGGCACGCCGATGGAGGTGTACGGGAATCCGGCCACGCAGTTCGTCGCGGGCTTCATCGGCTCGCCCGCGATGAATTTCCTGCCGGGCAAAGCGGAGGCCGGCGGGCGCGTAGCGCTCGCCGGCGGAGGCAGCGTGCGCGCGCGCGTCGCGCTCGACGCGGGTCGCGCGGTCTCCGTCGGCATCCGGCCCGAGCACCTGCTGCCGTGCACGGGCGCCGAGGCGTCCGTCTCGGGGGCCGTGGAAATGGTCGAGCAGCTCGGCGCCGACACACTCGTGCACGTCGCGCATGGCGGGAGTCCGCTCGTCGCCCGGCTGCCGCATGGCACCCAGCCCGGCCTCGGCGTCGCGATGTCGCTCGCCACGGACCCGGAGCGGGTGTACATTTTCGATGCCGCTACCGGCGCAAGGATCCGTTGACATGACCTCGAGTATCGCGATCGCGTGGCCCTATCCCCGACTCGTCGCCCACCGCGGCGCAGGGAAGCTCGCGCCCGAAAACACGCTGACGGCGATGCGCGTCGGCCACGCCCACGGCTACCGGATGGTCGAGTTCGACGTCAAGCTCGCCGCCGACAACGTGTCGTTCCTGCTGCACGACGCCACGCTGGAGCGCACGACGAGCGGCCGCGGTCGCGCCGACGCGCTGCCTTGGCGCGAGCTGTCGCGGCTCGACGCCGGCGGGTGGCATTCGGCGAAGTACGCGGGGGAACCGCTGGCGACGCTCGGGTCGATCGCGCGCTGGGCGCGCGCGCACGGCGTCGCGTGCAACGTCGAGATCAAGCCCACGCCGGGCCGCGAGCGGGAGACCGGCGCGGCGGTCGCGCTGGATGCGGCGACGCTGTGGCGCGACGCCGAGGTCCCGCCGCTCTTGTCTTCGTTCTCCGAAGCGGCACTCGACGCCGCGCGCGACGCCGTGCCGGCGATGCCGCGCGCGCTCCTGCTCGACACCCTCCCGGCCGACTGGCAGAACCGCCTCGCGCGGCTCGAGTGCGTGGCGCTGGTCGCGAACCACGAGGCGCTGGCCCACGATGTCGTGAAGAAGGCGCGGGCGGCGGGTTACCGGGTCCTCTGCTATACGCCGAACGACGCCGCGCGCATCGGCGAGCTCGCAGGCTGGGACGTCGACGGCATCATCACCGACGCCGTCGATCATATCGTGGCCGATTCGCTGCCGCCGCCGCCGCCGCTCTAGACTGGGTGCCGCAAGCGGAACGGGAGGGTTCGCGGTCGGGCGCGTGCTTCACCCCAAGCCCGCCGCGAACCCTCCCGTTCCGCTTGAACGCCGCGCGTGATGTCACGCGAACACCGTCTCGATGCATCCACGCGTCGGTAACGGTGCGCCGGCGGCATGGGGTCCTGCGGAGGGCGGCGGGCGCATGAATCATCCTAAGCCCGTCGGCCTCCGCAGGACCCCATGGTGTTATGTCGCTGCCGCCACAGGCCGCCTGATCGCCCGCTCGTCGATCGGAAGATTGATGAGACCGGCAGCGATGCCGAGCGCGATCGCGAGGCCCCAGACGACGTCGTAGCTGCCGGTCTGATCGTACAGCCGGCCGCCGAGCCACGCGCCGAGGAAGCTGCCGATCTGGTGGCTCAGGAACGTGAATCCCGACAGCATCGCGAGATAACGGACGCCGAAGATCTGGGCGACGATCGTGTTGGTCGGCGGCACCGTCGACAGCCAGAGCAGGCCGAGGGCCACCGCGAACGCGTAGACCGACAGCGGCGTCAGCGGCAGCCAGAGGAACAGCGCGATCACGACGCTGCGGCCGAAATAGATCGCCGACAGGATGTACCTCCGCGGCATCCGCGAGCCCAGCCAGCCGGTCGAATAGGTGCCGACGATGTTGAAGAGCCCGACCAGCGCCAGCGCGGTGACCGCGACGTGTGCCGGCAGCCCCTTGTCCGCGAGGTACGCGGGCAGGTGGACGCCGATGAACACGACCTGGAACCCGCAGACGAAGAAGCCCAGCGTGAGCAGCACGTAGCCGCGATGGGCGAACGCTTCGCGCATAGCCTCACGGGCGGATTGCTGGAAGGCGTGCGCGCCGCCCGCGTGCTTCTCGACGAGCGCGACGGCGAGCGGCCCCATCAGCATGGCGACGCATCCGAGCGTCACCATCGCTCCGTACCAGCCAAGGTGCGACAGCAGCCACTGCGTCGCCGGGACGAGCGCGAACTGCCCGAACGACCCCGCCGCGGCGGAAAGGCCGAGCGCCATGCTTCGCTTTTCGGGCGGGTAGGCGCGGCCGAGCACGCCGGAGATGACGCTGAACGTAACCCCGGAGAGCCCGGTGCCGATCAGCACGCCGCAGGTCAGCACCAGCGCCAGCGGGGTCGTCGCGTGTGCCATCGTGAGCAGCCCGAGCACGTAGAGCGCCGCCCCGCCCAGCACGACCTTTGCGGTGCCATAGCGGTCGGCGACCATGCCGGAAACGGGCTGCATTACGCCCCAAACGAGGTTCTGGACTGCCATGGCGAGCGCGAAAGTCTCGCGCCCCCAGTGCAGGTCGGCGCTCATCGGCTGCAGGAAGAGGCCGAAGCCGTGGCGAAAGCCCAGCGACAGCGAGATCACGACGCCGCCGCACACCAGGACGACCGTCGGTGTGCGCCAGCTTGCGCGCGATGAAGTGGGGGGCACGTGATCTCCTCGAGAATGGTTCGCGCCGGGGGCCGCGATTACGCCCAATCCCTGGCGCGCGCCACGGCCTTGTCCCAGCCTGCGGACAGCGCGGCGACGCGATCGCGCGCCATCGCGGGTTCGAACACGCGGTCGACGCGCCAGTTCGCGGCGACGTCCGCGGCGTCCTTCCAGTAGCCCGTCGCGAGCCCCGCGAGGTAGCCGGCACCGAGCGCGGTCGTCTCCAGGACCCTGGGGCGCACGACCGGGACGCCGAGGATGTCCGCCTGGAACTGCATCAGCAGGTCGTTCGCCGCCGCGCCGCCGTCGACGCGCAGCTCGGTGAGCGTGATCCCGGCGTCCCTCTGCATCGCCGCGAGCACGTCGGCGCTCTGAAACGCGATCGCCTCGAGCGAAGCGCGCGCGATGTGCGCGGAGGTCGCGCCGCGCGTCAGCCCGAGGATCGCGCCGCGGGCATAGGCGTCCCAGTGCGGCGCGCCGAGACCGGCAAACGCGGGAACGACGTAGACCCCGCCGTTGTCGGGCACGCTCGCGGCGAGGGCCTCGACCTCGCCGGCCGCGCGGATGATCTTCAGTCCGTCGCGCAGCCATTGCACGACCGCGCCGCCGATGAACACGCTGCCCTCCAGCGCGTAATCCGTTCTGCCGCCACGCTGCCACGCGACCGTCGTCAGCAGGTTGTTCGTGGAAGCCACGGCCTTGTCGCCCGTGTTCATCAGCAGGAAGCAACCCGTGCCATACGTGTTCTTCGCGAGCCCCGGCGCGTGGCACGCCTGCCCGAAGAGCGCTGCCTGCTGGTCGCCGGCGATGCCCGCGATTGGTACGCCGATGCCGCCGACCCTCGCCTGCGCGCATATGCCGGAAGACGGGACGACGCGCGGCAGCACCGAGCGCGGGATGTCGAAGAGCGCGAGCAACTCGTCGTCCCAGGCGCCGGCGCGGATGTCGAAGAGCAGCGTCCGGCTCGCATTCGAAGGATCGGTGACGTGCGCGTCGCCACGGGTCAGGTTCCAGACGAGCCACGTGTCAATCGTGCCGAATGCGAGCTCGCCGCGCCGCGCGCGGTCGCGCGCGCCCGCGACGTTGTCGAGCAGCCACTTGAGCTTGGTGCCCGAGAAGTAGGCGTCGAGCACGAGCCCGGTCTTCCGCGCGATCATCCCGGCGTGTCCCGCCGCGCGCAGCGCGTCGCAGTGCGGCGCGGTGCGCCGGTCCTGCCAGACGATGGCGTTGGCGACCGGCTTGCCGGTGGCGCGATCCCACAAGACCGTCGTCTCGCGCTGGTTCGTGATGCCGATGGCCGCGACGTCGGCGGCGCCTATCCCCGCACGGGCGAGCGCCTCGTGCAGAACGCCGGACTGCGTCGCCCAGATCTCGCCCGCGTCGTGCTCGACCCACCCCTGCTGCGGAAAGATCTGCCTGAATTCCTGCTGAGCTGCGGCGCGGACCGTGCCGGAGTGGTCGAAGATCAGGGCACGCGAACTCGTGGTGCCCTGGTCGAGCGCGAGGATGAACGACATCGGCGAGCCTCTCCCTGCGCCCGCCGACGGGTTGCCGTCGGTTGCGGCCTCCGTCGGCGCGGACGTAAAATGCAGCCTTCGTGTGGCATTGTAGCCATATCCGCCGGGCCGAACGCGGCGCCCGCGGTCCCGCGCTCCGTCCCCACGTGCCGCCCAAGGCGATACCGCGAGACCGTGACCGGCTTATGCAGCGCAAACGTACGGATGAAACCGGCTGTGCGACGGCGTTGTTGTGCCCGCGCGCCCGAGGGCCGCGCGCGTCGCCGACCCGCCGCGCATCCATGAAGCCAACGCAGGGGACCCCGTGAAAATCCACGAGTACCAGGGCAAGGAAATCTTCCGCAGGTTCGGGATGGCGACGCCGCGCGGCATCCCGGCCTTCTCCGTCGACGAGGCGGTGGCCGCCGCGCAGTCGCTGGGCGGCAATGTCTGGGTCGTGAAGGCGCAGATCCACGCCGGCGGTCGCGGCAAGGGCGGCGGGGTACAGGTGGCGCGTTCGCCGGACGAGGTGCGGGAGCAGGCGGGCAGGATTCTCGGGATGCAGCTGGTCACGCACCAGACCGGTCCCGGCGGACAGAAGGTGCGCCGGCTCCTGATCGAGGAAGGCGCCGACATCCGCAAGGAGCTCTACGTCGGCATGGTCGTCGACCGGGGGACGCAGCGCGTGTGCCTGATGGCAAGCTCGGAAGGCGGGATGGACATCGAGCAGGTCGCGGCGAAGACGCCGGAGAAGATCCACAAGGTGTTCATCGACCCGACGAAGGGTCTGGCCGACGCCGAGGCCGATGACGTGGCGCGCCGGATCGGCATTCCGGAGGCGAGCCTCGCGCAGGGCCGCATGATGCTGCAGGGCCTCTATCGCGCCTTCGACGAGACGGACGCCTCGCTCGCCGAAATCAACCCGCTGGTCGTCACCGGCGACGGGCGCGTGATCGCGCTCGACGCGAAGCTCAACTTCGATTCGAACGGGCTCTTTCGCCATCCCGACATCGTGGCGATGCGCGACCTCGACGAGGAGGATCCCGCCGAGGTCGAGGCGTCGAAATCCGACCTCTCGTACATTTCGCTCGACGGCAACATCGGCTGCCTCGTCAACGGCGCGGGGCTCGCGATGGCGACGATGGACACGATCAAGCTGTTCGGCGCCGAGCCCGCGAACTTCCTCGACGTCGGCGGCGGCGCGACGACGGAGAAGGTCACCGAGGCGTTCAAGATCATGCTGCGCAACCCGAAGGTCAAGGGCATCTTGGTCAACATCTTTGGCGGCATCATGCAGTGCGACACGATCGCCAACGGCATCGTCGCGGCGGCGCGCGAGACGCACCTCTCGGTGCCGCTCGTCGTGCGAATGAAGGGCACGAACGAGGACATCGGGCGGACGATCCTGAAGGACTCCGGGCTGCCGATCATCGCCGCCAACAACATGGCCGACGCCGCGCAGAAGATCGTGGCCGCGGTCTCGCCGCGGAACTGAGGCGTCGTCCATCGGGACGCCGCAAACCATCGTCGCCGCCGTGCCCGCGGGCACCGCGCGACGCCGCACCGCGACACCGGGCTGCCGCACGCGGGAACCACGGACGAGGACCACGGGATGAGCATTCTGATCAACAGGGAAACCAGGGTGATCACGCAGGGGATCACCGGCAAGACGGGCCAGTTCCACACGCGGATGTGCCGCGAGTACGCGAACGGCAGGAACTGCTACGTCGCCGGCGTCAATCCGAAGAAGGCCGGCGAGGACTTCGAGGGCATCCCGATCTATGCGACGGTGAGGGAAGCCAGGGAGGCGACCGGCGCCACCGTCAGCGTGATCTACGTGCCGCCCCCGTTCGCGGCGGCGGCGATCGACGAGGCCGTGGATGCCGGGCTCGACCTCGTCGTCTGCATCACCGAGGGCATCCCCGTCCGCGACATGATCCGCACGCGCTACCGGATGCAGGGAAAGCACACGCTGCTGCTCGGTCCGAACTGCCCCGGCGTCATCACGCCCGACGAGCTCAAGATCGGCATCATGCCGGGCCACATCCACCGGAAGGGTCGCATCGGGGTCGTCTCGCGCTCGGGCACGCTGACATACGAGGCGGTCGGGCAGCTGACCGAGATCGGGCTCGGCCAGTCGACCGCGGTGGGCACCGGCGGCGACCCGGTGAACGGGCTCAAGCACATCGACGTGCTGAAGCTGTTCAACGACGACCCGGAGACCGACGCCGTGATCATGATCGGCGAGATCGGCGGCACCGACGAGGAGACGGCCGCGCGCTGGGTGAAGGACAACATGCGGAAGCCGGTCGTCGGCTTCATCGCCGGCGTCACGGCGCCGCCCGGCAAGCGCATGGGCCATGCCGGCGCCATCATCTCGGGCGGGAAGGGTACGGCGCAGGAGAAGCTGCAGGTGATGGAGGAGTGCGGCATCAAGGTCACCCGCAACCCCGCCGAGATGGGACAGCTGCTCAAGTCGGTGCTCTGAAGCGGTGCGGGGCGCCCGCCCGGCTCGACGATCGCGCACGATGCAGGCAGCGTGCCGGCGCACGTGACGGGGGATCCTCTTGGAGTTCTTCTCACCGCAGTTCTGGGTTGCGGTCTTCGAGACCATTGTCGTCAACATCCTGTTGTCGGGCGACAACGCGGTGGTGATCGCGCTCGCCTGTCGCAACCTGCCGAAGAAGCAGCGCGCGCTGGGGATCTTCTGGGGTGTGGTCGGCGCCGTCGTGCTCCGGATCATCCTCACCTTCTTCGCCGCGCAGCTGCTGCAGCTGCCGTATCTGCAGATCGTGGGTGCGGCGCTGCTCGTCTGGATCGGCATCAGGCTGATCGCCGAGGACGACGACGGCGACCACGAGGTCGACGCGAGCGACCGGCTGATTTCCGCGGTGAAGACCGTCATCGTCGCCGATCTGGTGATGAGCCTCGACAACGTCATCGGCGTCGCGGCTGCCGCGAAAGGTGACCTGCGGGTGATCGTGTTCGGGCTCGCCGTCAGCATCGTGCTCGTCGTCATCGGCGCCCAGCTCATCTTGAAGCTCATGGAACGCCTTCCGTGGCTCGTGGTCGCCGGCGGGGGCATCCTCGGCTTTCTCGCCGGCGAAATCGCGACCGCCGATGCAGCGTTTCGGCCGTGGATCGATGCGAACGCCCCGTCGCTGCATTACTGGGCCCCGGCGGTGGGCGTGGCCGTCGTCGTGGCCGCCGGCGTCGGGCTCGTGCGCCGGAACCGGAGCATGGCGGGCCGTTGATGCGCATCGAGCGCCCCCGGGAATCGCAGATTCCCCACCCGCGCGCCTTCGGACCGTGGCCCGGAGGCGCGTCAATGCTCGCAACATCGGCGACGCCCCGTTAAACTCGCGACTTGACCCGCCCGCTGCCGCGGCCGACTTGACGAATCGAACCGAAACGAACCGATGCCCGAACGCATCCCGCTCGAATGCGCCGTCCTGTCCCACCCGGGGATGGTCCGCTCGCACAACGAAGACGCGGTGTTCGTGGACCGGGAAGCCGGCATCGCGGTCCTGGCCGACGGCATGGGCGGCTACAGCGCGGGCGAGGTCGCGAGCGGCATCGCGGTCAACGTCGTCAGCGAGGGCATGCTGCCCGAGCTCAGGTCGGACCGCGAGCTGTCGAAGGTGGACGTCGCGACCGGACTGACGCACGCCGCGCTGCTGCTCCAGCAGAAGATCGCCGCGGCAAACAAGGGGATCTACGAAGCGGCGCAGACGCGTCCCGAATGCGCCGGCATGGGGACGACCATCGTCAGCCTGGTGTTCTGCGGCAACCGCGTCAGCATCGGCCACATCGGCGACTCGCGTTGCTATCGCCTGCGCGCCGACAAGTTCGAGCAGCTCACGCGCGACCACTCGCTTCTCCAGGAGCAGATCGACGGAGGCCAGCTCACCCCGGAGCAGGCCCGATACTCGCTCAACAAGAACCTGGTCACGCGCGCGCTCGGCATCGAGGCGATCGTCCCCGCGGACATCGTCGAGTACCGCGCCGAAGCCGACGACATCTACCTGCTCAACTCCGACGGCCTGACGGACATGGTCGAGCCGGCCGCCGTGCACGCGATCATCGAAAGGAACCGGGCGGACCTGACGCAGGCGGCGAAGGAACTGGTCGACGCCGCCAACCAGAACGGCGGGCGCGACAACGTCTCGGTGGTGCTGGTACGCGTTCCGCAGGGTTTTCTGCCGTCGGCCGCCTGGGCGCAGCGCTGGCTCGCGAAGAAGCGTTCGGGCTGATGGCCAAGCTCGTGCATTTCCGCGGCGACGGGACGACGCAGGACATCCTGCTCGACCGGGAGCGGATCACGATCGGGCGCCGGCCCGACAACGACGTCTGCCTGGCGCAGCGCCCGGTCAGCGGCGAGCACGCCGCGGTCGTGACGATTTTCGCCGATTCGTTCCTGGAGGATCTCGGCAGCACCAATGGCACGCTGGTCAACGGCAGTGCCGTCGTCAAGCATTTCCTCCGCGACGGCGACGAGATCGACATCGGGTGCGAGATCCTCGTCTATCTGGCGGATGATGCCGCGACGCTCGACGCGCCGCCGCGGCGCGGCGATCGCGCGCCCGACCGGGATGCCCGCAGCCTCGGCGACACGGGCGCGGCAGCGGTACCGCCCATCAGTGGCGGGGATCTGCCGGGCCGGCATCCGACCGATGGCACCGTGTCGATTTCGAGCCGCCCGGCCGACACGATCGGGCGTTTTGTCGCGGAGGAGGTCCGGCGCGCTGCGGCCGAAGCAGCCGCGGTGCACGGCGCCGCGCCGGACGAATCGGGAGCGACGGGTCCGGCGAGCGCGAGCGCGCCGGAGCTCAAGGTTCTGAACGGCACGAACGCCGGTCGTGTCTGTCCGCTGGCCCGGAGCGAGACGCTGGTTGGACGCGCGGGCGTACGGGTCGTCGCCCTGCGGCGAGCGGCGGACGAGATCCACGTGGTCCCGGTCGAAGGAACGGCGCCCCTGACCGTCAACGGGACGCCTGTCGCACCGGATGGGCGGCGTCTCGCCGCCGGCGACGTGCTCGAGATCGCGGGCACCCGGCTGGAGCTTGTGGTCCCGTCGAATACCGGCGCGGTATGACCTGCGAATCGGTGCGGGAAAGGCACTTTCGCGCGTCTCGGCCGGAAGGCGGACGTTGCGGGGATTGCCCTTCGTATGACATTGTGCTGTACTACGCTGAGGCAGCCGGGAGAAGGCTTCGCGGAGCTGGCGCGCTGGAGCGTAGACTGACGCCGCGCGTCATGTTGAATGCGCCCCACTGTGTCGGATTTCGAGTCGATCGGCGGTCTGCGGCGGCCGCCGCGCGGTGGGTATCACGGCGCCCGCAATTGGGCCGGATTGTAAAGACAGAGTTAATACAGGTACTTAGGGGATTTTCTACAACTCGCCCCCCAAAAAAAATACCATTGGCACATCGATTGCTGAAGAGGGGATAGCATCGCTGGCTGCAAAGGTTCCGGGTGTCTGCAATCAACCAAGGAGACAGGAAATGAAGCGGATTCAACAAGGTTTCACATTGATCGAACTGATGATCGTCGTGGCGATTATCGGCATTCTGGCGGC
>Ga0209048_10002887_pt1 | contig 16869 bp, 12 predicted proteins | sample FrelakmetCRP12CR_FD_187146 | JGI IMG/M metagenome (GOLD analysis project Ga0209048, IMG submission 187146) | Freshwater lake sediment microbial communities from the University of Notre Dame, USA, for methane emissions studies - CRP12 CR (SPAdes)... | ecosystem: Environmental > Aquatic >... | reverse complement strand
CAGCCCCCTGCGGGGATGCGCCTCACTCGCTTCTTGCCATCCGCCCTTCTGCCTCTACGCGCGACCCATTCCAGTATTTCAACAGTCTCCTAACGCGGTAGTTGACTGAAGGCTTGTGAGGTCCCCATTCTCATACAGCGAGCGATACGGCGCCTTGACCCATCCGGCGATTTCACACTATCCTCCGCTCGCATCGATCGCGGAACATCATAACCAATATGAAAGAACTTACTGGCCGGGGGCTAATCATCGGAATCATCATCACCTTGGTCTTCACTGCGGCCAACGTGTACTTCGGTCTCAAAGCTGGTCTTACCTTTTCTACATCGATTCCGGCGGCGGTGATTTCGATGGCGATCCTGCGCTATTTCAAAAACGCGACCGTTCAGGAAAACAACATTGTGCAGACGGTGGCCTCAGCGGCGGGCACGCTGTCGTCGATCATCTTTGTCCTGCCGGGTTTGATTATGATCGGCTGGTGGACTGGGTTTCCGTTCTGGATCTCGTTTCTGATCTGCGCGCTCGGCGGCATTCTCGGGGTGATGTATTCCATCCCGCTGCGCCGCGCGTTGGTGACGAACTCCGACCTGCCTTATCCGGAAGGCGTCGCCTGCGCCGAAGTGCTCAAGGTCGGCAGTGGCGACAAGACGCACGCGGCTGATATCGAACACGGGCAGGCAGGTCTGCTGGCCGTGATGTGGGGATCGATCATTTCTGCGGTCTTCGCGGTGGTGGTCGCGACGCAGCTGTTTGCCGCGGATGTGGCGCAGACGTTTCGAATTGGCAAGCGCGGCGCCGTGACCGGTTACGATTTCTCGCTTTCGTTTGCGCTGCTGGCGATCGGTCATCTGTGCGGATTGTCAGTTGGCATCGCCATGCTCATCGGCGCTGGCATCGGCTGGGGTTGGCTCGTGCCGTATTACTCAGCGCTCACCGGTGACCTAACGACTGCGGTAGGCGCACTCGCGCAGACGACATGGAGCCATAAAGTGCGTTTCATCGGCGCAGGCGCGATTGGCGTCTCAGCAATCTGGACATTGCTGAAGCTCGTGAAACCTGTCGCGAGCGGTTTGGCCGGCGCCATGGCCGCATCGCGCGCGCGCAAGGCTGGCCAAGCAGACACCCTGCCGATCACGGAGCGTGACATTCCGATCGGTCTCGTCGGTCTGGTCACGTTGGCTTGCATGCTGCCGATCGCGTGGGTGCTCGGCTACTTCGCAAACACGAGTGGACTCGGCGCGCACATGTGGACGCTAGTCATCGGCGGCGTGTTCTACGTCTTTCTCATGAGCTTCTTCGTCTCGGCAGTCTGCGGTTATATGGCTGGCCTGATCGGTTCATCGAATAGCCCGCTCTCCGGAATCGGAATACTGGTCGTCATCGGCGCGGCGCTGTTACTCGTGATCGGCGTGAAACCTTACGTGGGTCCAGAAGCGACCAAGGCGCTGATGGCCTTCGCGCTTTTCACCACCGCCGTCATCTTCAACGTAGCCGCGATCGCGAACAACAATCTGCAAGATCTGAAAACCGGTCAGTTGGTCGACGCGACTCCCTGGAAACAACAGGTCGCGCTTATTATCGGCGTGCTCGCCGGCGCCGTCGTCATTCCGCCGGTGCTTAACTTGGTGAACAAAGCTTACGGCTTCGTCGGCGCGCCGGGCGCGGAGTTGCTTCCCCATCCTTTGCCCGCACCGCAAGCCGGTCTGATTTCTTCGCTCGCGCAAGGCGTCATCGCTGGGGATATCGATTGGAGCCTTATCCGAGTGGGCGCTTATATCGGCATTGCCATAATCGTGCTCGACGCCCTCCTCGCCAAGACCACGAAGCACATGCGGGTTCCTCCCCTGGCGGTCGGACTCGGAATTTATCTGCCCACGGCGAGCACACTCATGATCGTGGCGGGCACGGTCGTTGGTTACATTTTCGATCGCCGCGCTGATCGTACCCGAAATCCGGAACCGACGAAGCAGCTCGGCGTTTTGCTCGCATCGGGTTTGATCGTCGGCGAAAGCATCATCGGTGTGGTGATCTCTGCTATCGTCGTCTTCTCCGGCGTCGCGGCGCCGCTCGCACTCGTCGGCGCAGGCTTCGAAACGGCCGGCATCATCATCGGCGGCGTCGCCTTTGCCGTGATCGCGTTTTTGCTCTATCGATGGATCTTGCGGATGGCGGCTGCGCGGGCTTCCTGAATCGCGTGATTCATTAGGGACGCTGCTCAGACCACTGACAAATCGGAATGGCAAAGTCGACACCTTGAATCCGCCTAACGAAACGCTTGACGTCGGCGGTGAGAACCCGGCGAATCCATTCCTTGCTTCCTTCAAGCCGCACGTGCCGGCTTCCACTCACATTCCTGAGCTGACACCGATTCCGCTGATCATCGGGACCTTGCTCGGAATTGTTTTCGGCGCGTCCTCGCTTTATCTCGTGCTCAAAGTCGGCTTGACGGTTAGTGCCTCGATTCCAGTGGCCGTGCTTTCGATCACGATCTTCCGCCTGCTTTCGAAGTTTGGTCTGCGTGATTCGACGATTCTCGAAAACAATATTGTGCAAACCGCCGGCTCGGCCGGCGAATCAATCGCCTTCGGACTCGGCGTCACCATGCCTGCGATCATGATTCTCGGGTTTGATCTCGAAATTACGCGCGTGATGCTGGTGGCGGTGACGGGCGGCTTGTTAGGAATTCTGATGATGATCCCGCTGCGCCGGGCCCTGATCGTCGATCAACATGGCTTGTTGAAGTATCCCGAAGGCACCGCCTGTGCGGAGGTTTTGAAAGCCGCCGAAAAGAACCCCACCCTGACCGCCCCAGCAAGCAAAGAAGAAGAAGAAGTGACCAACGCCGGCAAAACCATTTTCTCCGGCTTCGGGATCGGCTTAATCTACTACGTCATCGACAGGGCTTTGTTCGGCTGGAAAGAGATTCCCGAGAAACTTTTCGGCCCTCCGTTCAAGGGTGGATCCATCGGGCTGGAAATTAATCCGGCGCTGCTCGGGGTCGGTTACATTATTGGACCGCGCATTGGCTCGATCATGTGCGCGGGTGGAGTACTCGCGTATCTCGTCCTGATTCCATTGATTAGATTTTTTGGCGAGGGCGTCGTCGGGGTTGTTCCGCCAGGCACGATGCCGATTTCTGAAATGTCGCCGGATGATATTCGAGAGGCTTATATTCTGTATATTGGCGCAGGCGCGGTCGCCGCCGGTGGGATTATTAGCATGGTGCGATCGCTGCCGCTGATCTGGCACGGTCTGAAAAGCGGACTCGCCGATCTGCGCAGCACGCGTGGAGCTACCGGCCAAAGGCCGCGCACGGATCAGGATTTATCGATGAAGTTCGTCATCGGCGGAGTGATCGCGCTCTTGGTGGTGATTATGATTGCGCCGCAACTGCGCTTGCAGTGGAACTTGTTAGGCGCACTCCTCATCGTCGGAATCGGCTTTCTTTTTGTCACGGTCTCATCGCATCTTACCGGGGAGATTGGTTCTTCCTCGTGTCCAACCTCCGGGATGACGGTAGCGACCCTCCTTCTCACTTGTCTGATTTTTCTCGTCGTGGGTTGGACCGGGCCGAATTATTTTGTCACCGCACTTTCCATCGGCGGCATCGTCTGCATCGCTTCCTCAAACGGTGGCACCACCTCGCAGGATTTGAAGACTGGCTTCCTCGTCGGATCGACCCCGAAGTCTCAGCAGATCGCAATTCTTTTCGGCACCCTCGCGTCGGCCTTGATCCTGGGGCCAATTCTGCTGGGCTTAAACGATGTTTATACGGTCTATGTTCCCACAAATAAGCTCGAAGCGTCCGTCGCAAGCTGGCGCGCCCCGGCGGATCAGCTTGGCGCCACGGAACCGCTAAAGGGCCCTCAGGCTGCCGAGGACCAGAAAACCTATCGGGTCTGGCAACGGCCTGATCCTTCCGGCGGTGCCGCCCAACGTTACCTCGTCAATGACGACGGCAGCGTGGCTTACCTGGTCGACCCCGGAATTAACGGCACCCACAGAGTGCGGCCCAACGGGACAACCGTAGACAAATTCATCGCACCAAAGGCGACGCTCATGTCTTACATCATCAAAGGCATCCTGGGTCGGAAATTACCGTGGGCCCTGGTGTTATTCGGGGTCATGATTGCCATTACGCTGGAGATGAGCGGCATTCCTTCGCTGGCCTTCGCCGTTGGAGTTTATCTGCCGCTTTCATCCTCAAGTCCGATCTTCGTGGGCGGAATGGTGCGCTGGTTGGTCGATCGCTGGCTGCGACGAAAGAAGTTCCGTGGCCATCAATTGACCGAGGAGCAACTGGTTGCGGAGGGTGATCGCAGCTCCGGCGTTCTCCTGGCTTCTGGCTATATTGCTGGCGGAGCGCTCGCCGGCATCGTCATCGCCTTCATGAGCGGCGTTCCAAGTCTCGTCGCTTTCAGCAACTCGATCACAGCCTGGTCCACGGCGAATAATCCGTTCTTTAACGGCCCCAACTCCGATCTCCTTTCGCTGATCCCGTTCACGATTCTCTGCCTCATCCTTTATTTGGTCGGTCGCGACGTTTTACTCGCGGCCAAGTCGAAACGGGCAAGGAGCTAGAGTCTGTTTTATTTTCCGGGCAAGCGCATCGCTTGCCCTCATACTGTAGTGGCGCTTCTGTGAAGCGCCCAGCTTGCAGCGGAGATTACACCGGGCGCTTCGCAGAAGCGCCACTACAGGCTGACAGTGCATCGCCGCTACAAAAGCTCGCGATTCCGCGCTTGTCTGCGAGTGTTCACCCCTATGGGCGATAAATCACCGAAGATGAAAAACAAACAGGCGGCGCAGAAACAAGCCAAGGCTAACGCCGCCACCAAACAAAAGAACGCCAATAAGGCTGCCGGGCAAGCGGTGAAGCCGAAAAGGTAGGCCGGCACCGCCGAAAACTGGAAGTCCCGGAAGTTTCGGGCATCTCAGGCGAATCTGCAGGACAAGGGCATCGCGCGCCGGCGACGCGCCGGCTTCACCGCGTCACACGTAACTCTCTGCTTCGCTGCCCTCAGTGGCATCGGTGGCGACGGTGGTATCGGTCGATTCCGCGTCCCCCGAAGTCGGATTCTCCTTCGCCTGCAATTTGCGGAGCCGTTTCTCTTCCTTTTTCGCCTTTTTCGCCAGGTCTTTCCTGCGCTTCTCACCTTGATAATTCGGTTTGGCCAATTTGTGATCCTCTCTTAGCGGTTTCCTTTTTTACGAGCGTGGACAACGCCCACGATTAGGGCAAGCACGTAGTGAGATTGGTCTGTTCTTCGGTCTCTTGGAGACGGTAAGCAACTGGAACTGGGGCCGTTGACCCCGGCCGCTTGATTTCCGCCGCCATCGGCGGGGCTTGTGATCTTATTTGCGGATCCGGAACCGGGGTGGTTTCAACAATCCCTGAACTTACGATGGCGGAGGAACCCCGAAATGCGCCGCGTAACTTTCGTACGCCACCATATCCTCCAGCATCGCGTCCAAAGCAGCCGCGAGCGGGGGTAGCCTGGCGAAACCGGAGAGCACAGCTCGATCACCGATCTCGCTGTCGATGACAAAAGTCGGACGTTGCGTGACCCTCAGCATGTGAAACTCCGCAGTGCTTGCTCGCACTCGCGCTTCGACTTCGGGCGAGCGCGCGCGTTCGAGCAATTTCGCTCCATCAAGTCCGCCCGCTTGCGCACCGATTTCGGCTGCGAGATCCCAATCGTCGGCGGGCTTCCGGTCGCGCAATACGGCCACGGCCAGCGCCAATCTCACGCGATCGTCGGTCACGCCCAGTTCCCTCGCTGCTTCGGCAACGAAATTCCGGATCGGATATTCCGCCACACCGGGCTGGAGCCATTCCGTGCTCAACGCAAAGGGAGCGCGCATCATGATTCCACTGCGCCGGTAAAACCATCCCAATTGTTCCCGGGAAGCTGGAAGGCTCGCGGCGTCCATGAGCGCGATCTTCCATTCGAAATCCACGCACCCATCATAACGCTCCCTCAACGCGGCCCATGCCGATTCGGCCCAGAAACACCAGGAAGACGCGACATCGAGATAGTAGGTAATCTTAAGTTTCATTGGTTGTTAGATCGATCCCGTGAATCGGCCGCGGCGGCTTTACTCTTCGCCGTCGTAGTAGTCAGCTTCCTTTCCTTTTACGATCGCATAGTCAGAGCCTTCCATTCGAACCGCCCATTTGCCGCTGTCTGGATAATAACAGGAATCGCAGCGCGGATTATCCGCGATGACGTAGTAGGCAAAATCCTCGTCACCAGCGTTGGTCAGCTGATGCGCCTCGCCCGGTGGGAAAACGAAGACGTCGCCCGCGGTCACTTCGGTTGTTCCGTTCGTGTCTCGAATGCTACCGCGGCCGGAGATCACGAGATAGAGCTCCGACTCCGCTCCGTGCGAGTGATACGGGCAATACGATTTGCCTTTGGGAATCCGCACCGCGGCGAGATCGAACGGATGCCGCTTCGCCAGATCGAGTGACTTCGGATCGCGTCCCAACGCGATCGACACATCCTTGACAAACTTATGGAATTTTCCCTTCGGTGATTTTCGTTCCTGCTCCTGAACATCTTTCAAATTCACTTTGCGCATACACCAATTTCTAGCGGGACCGCCGGGACGAAACGAGAAAAAAACGGACCGGCGGCCATGACTGGGGAAAACAGATAACGCCCTGAAATCGCGGCCCCGTCTTGGAGTCCGGTCCGGCGGCTGCCGAACCGCTTTTCGATGCGTTAAGACGTTGAACTCCGAAAGTCTTCGCGAGCCCTTCGGCTATCTCAGGGCTTGAGCCTGTCGAAACGGCGGGTCGTTAAGCCGGCAGCTCAACGCTCTATGGTTCGACGTTCCGAAAGCGCCGGAGCACGCCAAAAGCTTCGCAAGCTCGAGCGCGTAAGGAGATCGAAGCAATCGCGACCCTGCCCAACAGAAGTGGAATCCGCCAGCACTTGGCTTACTTCCACGTCGCCGAGGGCTTGCCCTCTTTGTACGAGATCGTGATCTCGTCGATCGCGGAGAGATCAACGTTGCTCCAGACCGTGGAGGTATCGTCCACGAAAACGACTTTCAGGTCCCAGTGGTTTCCCGAGGCCGCGGAATGAAACGTAACGTGGATGCTGCCGCCGTTCGCAACGACGTCTTTGCCCATCACGTCTTCTCCGAATCTCTCCGAATTGCTCGGTTCAATAAAAATTTCCTTGATCGCTTTCCCGGTCTGGTTGTGCAGCGTGAAATCTTTTTTCCCGTCCGCCAGGCTGCTGGTCAAGCAAAGGAGTGAGACGAGGCTGACGACGACAGCACCTCTCTTCACATCCATCGAAGATAGCTTCTTTCTCATAAGGACACCGATACCTGAAAAGACTAGTTTGGAGCGAGTTGAGCCGCTTCGCCGGGCGCGAGGCCATTCGCCGCCGCGGCTCTCCGGGCAGCCCATCTTGCCTTCATGATGGCTGATAGCCTATCACGGCCAGCGGGTGTGAGCCGGTTTACCTTCTTTGTTTTCGGAGCAGCGTTGACAGTTTTCGGGATTTCCCCGGCGCGAGAAAGAGACTTTGGTTGGGCCGCTCCGGACTCCGTTTTCATTGCTGCCTCCACCTTGCGTCTTAGTTTGGCGAGCTTCTTCGCATCCTTTTGCATGCTGGCTTCCAATCGCAGGAGTTTCTTCTTAATGCCCTTTAGTTTGATCATAGAGATACGCTTTTCAGTTTCGGTTTCGCCACGCTAAACGCTATGCCATGAACGATAATAAAGGGAGCGCCGGATGTCACGCTTTTGCTTCGATCCGGTGTTCTTACGCAGGGCGCGAACGAAACAAGGGCGCAAGTGACGTTCCTTATTTGTTCTGCCTAAGGAAAGCTGGCAGCCGGCGAACGCCGCGGCGAACCAGTAAAGGGAGCACGACGATTCCCGGAAGGGCGTAGCTGCCAAAGAGTTTTAGGTCGCTTTGGAAATCAGCGCCCGGGCGATGCATGGCCGCGAGGAGATGGCGCTCAGTTCGAAGCTCAATCGGATCCCGGATCGGGTTGCCGTCGTTATCGAGAAACTCCGCGTCGTCATTGATGAGGGTATGACCGATCCGGTAGGCCACAGTGGAGCGGGTTGTCCATTCGCGCGGCGAATTCGGCGGTCGGCTGCCCAACCATCCGAACCGCTATCGAAGTGGGCGCGAGCACAATCAAATTGCCAGCGCGATTGCCGCGGTCAGCCATAACCTGAATGATGAGCATATCTCCGTCCGCTTGGACTGACATGGACGGATTAGTGAGGCCCGGATACTTGGACAGCAGGATCCACCTTCTCCAGGGCGGGTCCGATCTCGGGTTCGCCCGTCTTCTTCAGTTCTTCCTGCGTGTGCACTCTCTCCCTCGTCAGATCGGTCGCCGCCGAGCGCGTGGGTGCCGGCTCAATTGCGCAACCTGAGAGAACTACGCTGACAAGCGCGAGGGCAACATGATGCGTTTTCGTCATCTTAATTTGCGATCGCCCCACTCTCTCGACCATCAACTCTCAACCCTCCCAGCTACACCCTTGCCGTCTCCCACGCCATGAAAGTATCCAAATCGGCCTGGACGGATTTCAGGGCGCGGCGTATCACCAGCGCATCATCGATCTGCCCAATAATCGGCACCGAATCCGGGATGACGTCAAACGGTGAAACGAAGTAAATCATCGCAGCAACGACCATGAGCAGGTTCTGCGAAGAGAGATCTTGATATTCGCCTTGGTGATAGGCATGGAGCAACCGGATCATCCCCATCAGATATGGCCATGTTTCTGCGAAAGGCCCGCGCGGGATATGGTTAATCTTCTCCTTCGCATCCGAGAGCAGTTTCCGCAGACGTTCTGGATCTTTCGCATACGATTTCGCTTCCGCCGTTGCTTTGCGAAAGGCGGCGCTTCGCGTGATCTCGTCCTGGCCCAACTGGCTTTCGCGTTTCGCGGGGGACTTGGGCAACGTTCTTTTCTTCGGACGCGCGGCGCTGGATGGTGATTTGCGTTTTTGCATAAAGGTGGCTGGATTCCAAAGAGGAAAACGATGTCTAACAGTATGTTGGATCTTGATCGAGTCGATCTTTTGTCCGGGACCGTGGAAGTTTCAGCGTGCTTTTATGCTTCTCGCAATGAATCATCAAGACCCACTATTTGATTCTGACGCGCCATGACTTTGTCGCCCTCCACCCTGCCGCGAGCGAACCGCGATGATCGCTGGAGATTTCTGCGCGATGTCGTGGCGTTTCAGCTCAAGATGTTTCTCGACAACGTGCGCGACTTCGCCCTGATGCCGATTTCACTCGTCGCGGCGCTCATTGACCTGGTCTCACGAGGGGAGCGCGAAGGCGCCCTTTTCTACAAGGTGCTCAGATGGGGCTCGCATAGCGAAAGGGTGATCGACGTCTACAGCGCAATCGAGCACGACGAGGCGAGCGATCTTAAAATAAACCCAGCCTATACGGTGGATGGCGTGATTGCCCGGCTGGAAGGCGTTCTGGTCCGCGAGTGTGAGAAGGGTGGAACGGCGGCCAGCGTCAAGGCCGCCATGGACCGGGCGATCGACCAGCTCCACGCCGAAACAAGCGAAACACGCACCCGGGCCCACGACGTGGTCGTTCGCACGGCGGACAAACTGCGCGACAAGCTCGATCGCAGGGAACGCGAGAATGACCGGGCTGATTCATAGGCAATCGCAGACCATGCAAGCCGACCGCGCCCTGACCATCCTGCATGAGTGGGTTCAATCGGAAAGTTTGCGCCGCCATTGCTATGCGGTAGCGGATTCGATGCGGCATTTCGCGCAGTTGCGTGGCGCGGATGTGGACTTGTGGGAGGCAGTGGGTCTGCTCCACGACATGGATTACGAACGCCATCCGAACCAGGAGCAACGGCCGACCGAAGGACATCCGTTCGTAGGCGTAGCGAGCCTGCGCGAGCAGGGATGGAGCGAGGAGGTCTGTCGCGCGATTCTTTCGCACGCAGATTATAGCGGTGTCGCGCGCGAGACGCCGCTCGAGCGAACACTCTACGCGGTGGATGAGTTGAGCGGATTTGTCACGGCAGTGGCGCGAGTCCGGCCGTCAAAGAGCATCCATGAGGTAGACGTGGCCGCGGTGAAGAAGAAGATAAAGGACAAGGCGTTTGCCCGCGCCGTGAATCGCGATGACATCGTGCGCGGAGCGGCGGAATTGGGGATGCCGTTGGAGGACGTTATTGCCGGGGTGATTGCCGCACAGAAAGCGGATGCGGAGAGGCTGGGGTTGGTGGGGACGGAAGCTCAATGACGAATGACGAAATCAAGAATTCTTGATCGAGCCAGGGCGGTAAAGGGTTAATCTAATCGATGCCCGCCGATTCTTCCTCCGATTTTGAGATGGAGATCGCTCACGTGCTCTTCATTGATGTGGTCGGGTTCACTCGACTTCTCGTCAATGAGCAGGGCGAGGTCTTGAACAAGATGAACCGGATCATCCGCGGAACCGCGGCCTTCCAAAGCGCCGAGTCGGCGGGGAAATTCGTGCGTCTGCCATCGGGCGATGGAATGGCGCTGGCGTTTTTCACCCAACCGGAAGCGCCGGTCAGGTGCGCGCTCGAGATTAGCGAACAGTTGAGGAATCACCCGAAAATCCAGGTGCGCATGGGAATTCATAGCGGACCGGTCAGCGCCGTGACGGATGTGAACGACCGGCCAGTTGTGGCCGGGACCGGGATTAACATGGCGCAACGAGTGATGGATTGCGGCGATGCCGGCCACATTCTGCTTTCCAAACGGATCGCGGACGATCTTGGCCAATACAGCCGCTGGACGCCGCAGTTGCACGATCTCGGCGAGGTGGAGGTGAAGCATGGAGTCAGGATTGGCCTGGTGAATCTTTATTCCGAGACGCTCGGTAACCCGGATATCCCCGAAAAAATTCGCGAAGCCCGACCGGAGCAAGTGTTCCGTCCCGCGCTGGCCAGCACGCAAGCCTCTGGTCGCAGCCGCCAGCTCAGGTTGATCGGTGCCGGGTTCCTTTTACTGACACTGCTGGGAACAGGTCTCTTGGCACTGTCTCATCGAACGCCTGGGAAGATCACGGCGCCGGCCGCCACGCCTTCCGCAATTTCGCCGCCCGCTGAAGCCAAAACCAACTCGATCGCCGTCCTGCCCTTCGAAAATCTGAGTGAGGAGAAATCGAACGCCTACTTCGCCGATGGTGTGCAGGAGGAAATTCTCACCGACCTGGCCCGGATCGCGGATCTGAAGGTCATCAGCCGCACGAGCGTGATGCCATACCGGAGCGGAGTCGCGCGCAACCTGCGTGAGATCGGCAGTCAACTTGATGTCACTCACATTCTCGAAGGCAGCGTGCAACGCGCGAACGGCAAGGTGAGGGTAAACGCGCAACTGATCGATGCACGGACCGATGCGCACCTGTGGGCCCACACCTACGATCGCGATCTCGCCGACGTGTTCGCCATTCAAAGCGAGATTGCCGAAACGATCGCTGACCAGCTGCACGCCAGGCTTTCGGCCGAGGAGAAGTCCGCGATCGAGAAACCGCCCACGACGGATCTCGTGGCCTATGAGCTCTATCTCCGCGCTCAGGCTCTCTATGCCGATACCTCCGATCAACTCCGGGCGGCAGAGAAACTGCCTCAGGCGGTCGACCTGTTGAATCAAGCGGTGGCCCGCGATCCTCGTCTCCTGGTGGCGTGGTGCCGGCTGTCGAAGGTCCATGGCATGATCTATTGGCAGGGCCACGATCATACGCCCGCCCGGCTGGACCTGGCGAACGCCGCCGTTCAAACCGCGCTTGGCCTCCAGCCCAATGCCGGTGAAGCCCACCTCGCGCTAGCTGATTACTACTATCACGGCTTTCGCGACTATGAACACGCCCAGGCTGAATTAGCGATTGCCCGGCGGACCATGCCTAACAACGCAGAAGTATTCGAATACACCGGCTACATCAACCGCCGGCAGGGCCATTGGAAAGAAGCCACGACGAACTTGGAGCGTGCCTTGGAGTTGGACCCGCGTAATTTTTTCATCCTTCAACAAATGGCGCTGACCTATGAAGCACAGCGTCGCTACGCGGACCAAATCCGCATCTACTCCCGCGCGTTGACCATTGTGCCTGGCGACCCTACGACTCGCATCTACCGGGCAGAAGCTGAACTCGAATGGCGAGCGGATATCAAACCCTTTCAGAGCACGCTGACCACTTTAATCGCGGAGAATCCGAGTATCGCGTCCGATGTCGACGATCCGCGCTACGCTCTCTGCGAACGGACCCCTGCCGCCACGGCGCGCGCGCTCGGGAATTATCCGGCGAAAGGTCTGGTTATTAACGGCGTCAATTATTCTCATGCTTACTGGGAAGGGGTGGTCGCGCGTTGCGAAGGAGATCAAGCAAAAGCAGAAACGGCCTTTAGCGCAGCCAGGATCGAAGTTGCAAAAATAGTGGAGAATCAGCCTGATTTCGCCTCTGCCTTAAGTTTGTTAGGAATGATCGACGCCGGCCTCGGACGAAAGGAGGAGGCCTTGAAGAAGGGTCGCCGCGCCTGTGAGTTGCTGCCCGTCTCCAAGGACGCCATCGATGGCGTGGCGCTGGCTGTCAATCTGGCACAAATCTATGCCTGGACGGACGAGAAGGATCTCGCCCTCGAACAGATCGCGGCGATCGAGCGCGTCCCGAACTATCTTAGCTACGGTTTTCTCAAGCTTCAGCCTACCTGGGATTCCTTGCGCGACGATCCGCGCTTCGAAAAGCTAGTTACTTCGCTCGCCCCGGAAGCGAAAGGGGAATAGGTAATCGTCTCTCCTACGAGGGGCGGTTTGAAACCGCCGTCGCTGCAGATTCGGCGGTTTGTAAACCGCCGCTCCTTGGGCTGGTCAGCGCCGGTGTTGGGCCTGATAGTCATTGACCACCAGACAGGCGTGAATGACGCCGGGAACCCAGCCAAGCAGAGTCAGGAGGAGGCTCAGGAAGAAGCTGAGTATCCGGCCAGTCATTAGGACGGCGACGGGTGGGAGAACGACGCAGAAGAAGTAGCGGAGTGATTTCATGATTAAATGGTTAAAACGCTAAACGTTGAAGCGATCAGGAGCAGGAGCACAATTGCGAGAGGATGGGTTACGGAACCTTGACGGGATTGCGGTTCGGAAAGGGTGGGACGGGAGGCAGATCGAAGCGTTTGGTCTTCAGGTCGGTCTGGATCTCCTGAATGGCCCGATCAAGCTGTTGATCTTCGCCTTTAAATTCTCTCCCTGGATCGTTATCCACCACGATGTCGGGATCGACCCCGTGACCTTCGATAACCCAGTCCTTCCCATCCTTGGCATAAGGCGCGAACTCGGGACGAAAGAGCTGGCCGCCGTCGGTCAGCGGAAGCGGGTTACGAATGCCGACAACGCCACCCCAGGTGCGTTTGCCGATCAATTTGCCAAGACCCATGGCCTTGAATCGGAACGGGAAAATGTCGCCGTCCGAGGCGGAGAATTCGTTGCAGAGAGCGACCATCGGGCCGACGAAGGTCTGCGACGGGTTCGTTTGCGGTGTCCCATTGCGCGCAACCTCGATCATGACGAGCGCGCGCCGGAGCCGCTCGATGACGAGCGGTGAGACAAAGCCGCCACCGTTGCCACGCACATCAACGATGAGCCCTTTCTTCTTGATCTGAGGGAAGTATTGCCGGGTGAATTCGTTCAAGCCCGGCTGGCCCATATCGGGAATGTGGATGTAACCGACTTCGCCGTTCGTTTTCTTGCTGACGTCATCCACGTTTTTCTGCACCCAGGCTCGGTAATAGAGCGGTGCTTCGTCGGCAACGGGCACAACGGTGATGTCGCGCGCGCCTTCCTCCGATGGTTTTGAATTAACACGCAGGATGACTTGCTTGTCGGCCGTGCCAATCAGCGCGTCATAGAGATTCGGTAAAGTGGAGACGGGGATGCCGTTGATCGCGAGAAGGTAGTCGCCCGGCTTGACGTTCAGACCGATGGCCGTGAGCGGGGAACGCGATTCCTTGTCCCAGTTCTCACCACGCAGGATCTTCTCTATTCGGTAAGCCTTGGTGGCGGGGTCGCGGGAGAATTCGGCGCCGAGCAAGCCCAGCTTGATGCGAGGGGTCTCAGGCCGTTCGCCGCCACCGGTATAGGTGTGGCCGTTGTTCAGTTCACCGATCAGCTCGCCGACGAGATAAGTAAGGTCGTTGCGGTGATTCACGTACGGGAGGAGAGCGGCGTACTTGTCGCGCATCGCCTTCCAATCGATGCCGTTCATATTCGGCGCGTAAAAGAAATCGCGCATGTGCCGCCAGGATTCGAAGTAGATCTGGCTCCACTCGGCATGACGGTCGAGCTGCAGGTCGAGCCCGGCCAGCTTCAGCTCATGGTCCTTGGTCTCCAGCTTATCCTTGGGAAGATCGATAATGGCATAATCTTTCTTAATCTTGACCAGCATCTTCTTGCCGTCGGCACTGATTTCGTAACTAGCCACCTCGCCAAGGACAGTCTCCTTCCGATCATCGAGGCTGTAGACACAGAGGTGATACTTTCGGTCCCCGGGACCGCCGTCGTCTTCATCCCCGGCGTCATCGGCCACGGTGCGGCGAAGGTAATAAATCCGGTTATCCACCAGGCGCAGGCTGCTGTAGTTGCCAGGCGATATCTCCAGCGCAGAAAGGCGATCTTGAATGCCATCGAGATCCACCTTCACGGTGACCGGTTTCTTCGCATCCTTGTCCTTCGCATCGCCCTCCTTCTTATCGTCGGACTTCTTGTCGCCCGCTTTCTTCTCGGCCTCGTTCTTGTCGTCGGATTTCTTGTCTCCTGCTTTCTTCTCGCCGTTCTTCTTGTCCGCCTCCTTGTCCTTATCCTTATCTTTGTCTTTTTTCTTGCCGACTTCATCGCTGCGCGGCCCGAGTGGCGACTCGGTCTCTTTCGAGAGCGTGACGAGATAAACCCGTTCCAGATCGCGATAAACATTGGAGAAATCGACCTGGCCGAAGATCGGCTTGAAGTCGCGGCCCGAAGTGAGCATGAGATATTTCCCGTCATCGCTGAAGGTGGCGTTGTCGGCCGAATACCAATCGTCGGTTACCGCCGTCGTCTTCTTGTCGGCCGTGGAATAAAGATAAACCTGGTTGTTCCCGTTTTCCTCCGGACGCGACCAGGCGATCCATTGGCTGTCGGGCGACCAATCGAAACTTGAAATCTCGAACACCTTGGCCTGGTCGACCTGCGTGACGGCTTTCGTGGCGACATCAACGTAGCGCAGCCGCTGCAAGCGATCGCTCCAGAGCAGCTTCTTGCTGTCGGGCGACCAGATGGCCTGATAATAATAAGTGTCCGCGTTACTGGTTATCTGTTGCGGCTCTCCTTTGCCGTCTTGAGAACGGACATAGAGTTCATTCTCTCCGGTCGCGTCCGAGTTGTAGGCGATCCATTTCCCGTCCGGCGACCAGACCGCATCACGTTCATGCGCACCGGAAGTCCTGGTGAGGTTGCGCGCCGTGCCTTCTTTCATCGGCACCGAAAAGAGATCCCCGCGCGCGACCGCAATGACGCGCTGAGCATCCGGTGCCGTGCTGACCGATTGGATATGTTTCGATGCGTCGGTAAATACAGACCGGCCCGAGGCAAAATCTTCCTTAATCTCGATGGGCACCGGCGCCGCCTTCCCGCTGGCCAGATCGTAGCGCCAGATGTAGCCCGCCTGCTCGAAAACGATCGAGTCCTTGCCGATTGATGGAAACTTGATATCGAAATCCTTGAAGGTCGTGAGTTGTTTCGTGTCCTTTCCGGACAAATCGATTGAGAAAAGATTCATCCGGCCATCACGATCGGAAGCGAAATAAATGCGGTTGTCCGGTCCCCACATCGGGCAAATATTCTGAGCCTCGTTGTTCGTCAGGTTCTGCGTCGTCCCGGTTTTGAAATCGTAAATCCAGACGTTATCCGCCATTCCTCCGCGATAATGTTTCCAGGTGCGGAATTCACGAAAGACGCGATTGAAGGCCATCTTGGAGTCATCCGGCGAGAACGAAGCGAACCCGCCCCGTGGAACCGGCAATTGCTGCGGCAGCTCGGCCTCCGGGCCGACCGTATAGAGTTCACCGAGAAAGGAATTGAACATCCTCATCCGGGAACGAAAGACCACGAGCGGCTTCGTGTTTTCCCAAGTCATGACGATGTTGTTCGGACCCATCCGGTCTGAAACGTCGTCGCGAGTCAGCGTCGCTGTCGTGGTCAGACGCTTGGGGACGCCCCCTTCACCGGGCATAACATAGACCTCGGTGTTTCCGTCGTATTGCGAAGTGAACGCGAGCTGTGCGCCATCCGCCGAGAAGCGCGGAAACGAGCTGTAGCCCGGCCCACTGGTTAGCCGTCGCGCGGTTCCGCCGTCGCTGGGCACCGTGTAAAGTTCGCCGGCATAACAGAACACGATTTGCCGGCCGTTGGTCGCCGGAAACCGCAGAAGGCGCGTCGTGTTCGGCAGGTTCTGCGCGGACGCGGAGGAATCGATCACAAGGAGGGGCACGATCGCCAGCGTGCACCAAGTGACGGCTCGGCAGGCGAGCAAGAGACGGAATGATGAGATGATGTGCATAGAGATAGTGGTGATTGGGAACACCAAGCTGATATTCATCGCGCCGGATGCAACGAAAATCGCAAGTCAAAGTGTCACCCCCTCGACCGGTCTTGTCCGGCAAGCGGGAGCGCCTGCTCCACAATCTATGAGACTGTTGAAATACTGGAATGGGTCGCGCGTAGAGGCAGAAGGGCGGATGGCAAGAAGCGAGTGAGGCGGATCCCCGCAGGGGGCTGTAACGAACGAGCGACGCCGCCAGCTGCCCTTCGGCCTCGCGCCCTCGAGGGTTGCGTTGATTTTGGCGCTGGCC
>Ga0209048_10002886_pt1 | contig 16872 bp, 17 predicted proteins | sample FrelakmetCRP12CR_FD_187146 | JGI IMG/M metagenome (GOLD analysis project Ga0209048, IMG submission 187146) | Freshwater lake sediment microbial communities from the University of Notre Dame, USA, for methane emissions studies - CRP12 CR (SPAdes)... | ecosystem: Environmental > Aquatic >... | reverse complement strand
TGCCCACCGCGCCCCCGGCCGCGGGCGCACCCAGCACGCCGCCGCCCAGCACGCCCCCGTCGCCCGGTACTCCCGCCGGACCCCCGCCGAGCACCCCTCCCGTCGGGGAGGTCACCGGGGCGGCCGCCGTCGGGGGTGCCGCGCCTGCCGCGACCCCGCCCAGCACACCCAGCGACCAGCCCCAGTGGGACCCGCAGCGCAACGCCTACATCCAGTTCGATCCATCCACCCGTCGCTGGATGCAGTTCGACGACGCCACCCAGCAGTGGCGCCCGATGAGCTGACTCCCCCCTCACCAGAGTGAAGTGAGTTGAACCAATGAACACGGTCAAGATGGTCGACCCCACCGACGTCCTCTGGAAGCGCATCGGCGCCTTCCTGATCGACGTCATCATCCCCGCGGTCATCGGGGCCATCCTGTGGCTCTTCCTCCCCCGGTTCGTCCCGTCGATCATCGTGTTCGTCCTGGTGATCGCCAACAGCGTCGTCCTGCAGGGCGTCACCGGCGCCAGCGTCGGCAAGCACCTCGTCGGCATCCGCACCGTCGACGCCGAGGGCAAGGTCTGCGGGGTGGGCAAGGCCTTCGTGCGCTGGCTGATGTGGATCGTCGATGCGTTCCCCTACTGCCTCCCGCTGGTGGGGTTCATCACCTTCTTCAGCTCCAAGGAGCACCAGCGCGTCGGTGACCGGGTGGCCAAGACCTACGTCGTCGACAAGCAGTACGCGGGAAGCCCGCCCTTCGCCATGGCCTTCCCGAGCGATCCCGACCAGCCGCCCTATCGGGTCTCGACCATGAGCCCCTACCAGAGCGGTCCGATCAACGCGCCCCACGCGGCGCCCGGCACCGTGCACGAGGAGCCGCAAGCCGAGGGCGCACCCACCGGCTACGAGGCCTCGCCGGCCAAACCCGGCAACGAGCCGGTGTGGGATCCCGACCGGGGCGCGTACGTCCGTTGGGATGCCCGCCACAACACCTGGCTGGCGTTCGACGAGGAGACGCGGGAGTGGCGCCCTACGGCCTGAGGCGACCACCACCGCGCCGAACCGGGCATGACTTCCGTCGCCGGAGCACGGCGCACCATGCCCGGTTCGGGAGTGGGACGGATGCGAGCCGGCGGCTCAGGCCCGGTCGAGCAGGGTGACCGAGCGCAGCCGGCGCTCGAGGTGGTGCTCGAGCGCGCGGGTGGCCAGATGATCGATCTCGTGGCTGGCGGGTGACGCGGGCTCGTTAAGGGCTGATCCGAGTTGACCGCCGAGGATGCGCTGGAGCAGATCGACGGCCTCGGGCGAGATCGCCGTGCCGCGCCGACAGTCGGCGCACAGCAGACCCCCGGCCTCGAGCTCGAAGGCCACGAGCGGGCCGATCACCCCGCACTCGGCGCACTGCTCGGTGATCGGGCGGTAGCCCTCGAGCGCGAGCAGCTTCCAGAAGAACGCCGGCACCACCACGGGGCCGTTGTGCGCGGCGAGGGCCCGCAGCCCACCGAGCAGCATCTGGTAGAGGCGAGGATTCACCTCACGCTCCTGGGCGATCTGGTCGACCGCCTCGAGCATGGCCGAGGCCCGGGCGATGCGATCGAGGTCGTCGCGGATCGGCCGGAAGTGGTCGATCGACTCGACCTGGGTGACGATGTCGAGCTCGCGCCCCTCGAACAACTGGAGTGCGATGTGGCTGGTGGGCTCGAGTCGGGAGCCGAAGCGGCTCTTGGTCTTGCGCACCCCCTTGGCCACCGCTCGCACCTTGCCGTGGCCCCGGGTGACGAGCACGACGATGCGGTCGGCTTCACCCAGCTTGTAGGTGCGCAGCACGATGCCGTGGTCGCGGTAGAGCTGGGTCACTGGGTGTCGATGCCCCCGAACCGACGTTCGCGGGCCTGGTACTCGCGGACCGCGTCGAACAGGTGCTCACGACGGAAGTCGGGCCACAGGACGTCGGTGAAGACCAGCTCGCTGTAGGCGATCTCCCAGAGCAGGTAGTTGGAGATGCGGAACTCCCCCGAGGTGCGGATCATCAGATCGGGATCGGGCATCTCGGGGTCGTAGAGGTGGCGGCGGATGGCCTTCTCATCGATCTTGTCGGCCTTCACCCCTTCGGCTACCAACGCCCGAACGGCGTCGACGATCTCGGCCCGACCGCCGTAGTTGAACGCGATGGTGAGGGTCATGGTGCGGTTGCGCTCGGTGAGCGCGATCGACTCGTCCATGCGGCGCAAGAGGCGCTTGGGCACCCGCCAGTCACGACGTCCGATGAAGCGCATGCGCACCCCTCGGTCGTGCAACTCGTCGCGGCGGCGCACGAGCAGCGACTCGTTGAAGCCCATCAGGTAGCGCACCTCGTCGGTAGGTCGCTTCCAGTTCTCGGTGGAGAAGGCGTAGACGGTGAGCCACTTCACGCCGAGGTCGAGCGCCCCCTCGACGGCGTCGAAGAGCGCCTCCTCCCCGGCGGCGTGGCCGTCGGTGCGCTTGAGCCCCCGGCGCTGGGCCCACCGGCCGTTGCCGTCCATCACCGCCGCCACGTGGGTGGGGATGCGCGAGGGATCGATGCCGGCGACGTCCACGACGGCACCCTACCGCCCGTCCGGTTCACCGCCGGGTACCGACGTCGGCCTCGTGCCGCGTCTGACCCCGCGTCCTATACGGTCCCGCCCGTGGTCTCCCCCGACGCCGTGCAGGCGGCACTGGCTCAGGTGACCGAGGCGCTCCCGGGCGGCGAGGAGCGTCCCGGTCAGGTCGAGATGGCCCGCGCCGTGGCCCGGGCCATCGACGAGCAACGCCACCTCGTCGTCCAGGCCGGCACCGGTACCGGCAAGTCGATCGCCTACCTAGTGCCGGTGCTGCTCGCCGGGAAACGGGTCGTCGTGGCCACCGCGACCAAGGCCCTGCAGGACCAGCTCGCCGACAAGGACCTCCCCTTCCTCGCCGAGCACCTCGACCACCCGTTCGAGTTCGCGGTGCTCAAGGGGCGGGCCAACTACATCTGCCGCCAACGCGTGGCCGAGCTGGGCGGTGCCGACGACCAGCTCGAGCTGGAGGGCACGGGGCAGCCCGGACGGCTCGGCCGCGAGATCCTCGCCATGGCCGAGTGGGCGAACACGACGGAGACCGGCGATCGCGCCGAGCTCCCGCTCGAGCCGTCGCCCCGCGCCTGGGCCGCGGTGAGCGTCGGGCCCCGCGAATGCCCGGGCGCGACCCGTTGCCCGAAGGGCCTGGAGTGCTTCACCGAGCGGGCGCGCCAAGCGGCAGCGGCCGCCGACATCGTCGTCGTGAACACCCACCTCTACGGCCTGCACCTCGCAACAGCCGGGGCGGTGCTGCCCGACCACGACGTCGTCGTCATCGACGAGGCCCACCAACTCGAGGACACGATCTCGGCCACGTCGGGGGTCGAGGTCGGGCCGGGTCGATTCGTCGCCCTCGCCCGGGTGGTGCGTCCAATCGTGCGAGACGCGTCGGTCGCCGCGGACCTCGAGGCCGCGGGTGGGCGACTGGCCGACGCGCTCGCCGAGCTCCGGGGACGGCGCCTACGCGGCGCACCCGATCCGGATCTGGCCGACGCCCTGGCTCTGGCCCGGTCGCGCGTCGATGCCGTACTCGCCGAACTGCGGGCCGGCAAGGACGGCGACGACGGCGAACAGGCAGCCCGGAGACTGCGCGGGGTCACGGCCGCGAGCGCCCTGCTCGACGACCTCGACTCGGTCGTCGACGTCCCCGCGAGCGATGTCGCGTGGGTCGAGGGGCCCGAAGGCGCGCCAATGCTCAAGGTCGCGCCGATCGACGTCGCCGAGGTGCTGCGCGACTCGCTCTGGGAGCAGACCACCGCCGTGCTCACCAGCGCCACGGTGCCCGTCGCCCTGCCCGAGCGGCTGGGGATGGCACCCGACACCTACGAGCAACTCGATGTCGGCAGCCCGTTCGACTACCCCCATCAAGCACTGCTCTACTGCGCGGCACACCTGCCCGACCCCCGTTCGAGCGGGTTCGACGACGCCGTGGCCGACGAGCTCGAGGCGCTCATCACTGCGGCGGGGGGCCGCACCCTGGCCCTCTTCACCAGCTACCGAGCCATGCACGCCGCGGTCGACGCGCTCCGCGATCGGCTGGCCTGGCCCGTGTTGGCGCAGGACGACCTGCCCAAGCCGGCGCTCGTCGCGCGGTTCACCGCCGACGAGGAAACGTCGTTGTTCGCCACCATGGGGTTCTGGCAGGGCATCGACGTACCCGGCGCCACGTTGGCCCTCGTCGCCATCGACCGCCTGCCCTTCCCCCGGCCCGACGAACCACTGCTGCAGGCCCGACGCGAACGGGCACGCGCTGACGCCTTCCGGGTGGTCGACCTACCCCGCGCAGCCACCCTCCTGGCCCAGGGCGCCGGCCGGCTCATCCGACGGTCGACCGATCGCGGCGTGGTCGCCGTGCTCGACCCCCGCCTGGCGACCAATACCCGCTACCGGTGGGACATCGTGCACGCCCTGCCGCCGATGAGGCGCACGCGCGATCGGGCCGACGCCGTCGCCTTCCTCGAGGACATCCGGGATGCCGAGCCGTAGCCGTGCGCACGCCCCCCAACGACCGGGGCGGTCAGGCCGCGGTCGTAGGTTCGCGCAGGTCGATCTCCGCTTCGGGGTCGAACCGCGAGCGCCGCCGCCGGCGGGCATCCACCCGCCGAGCATCTTGCAGCACGTGCGACCACCGAGAGTGGCCACCTTGATCGGGAGGATTCGCTCCCATATCCGCCGCGAGCGCCTCGAGGAGACCCGAAAGGCTAACGCCCGCCTGGTCCGCGATGCGGTGCCACACCTGATGACTTGCCGGTGTCAGGTACGCATGGATTGCTCTTCTGCTTTCGCCCATACCACGCAGAGTGACCAATGGCGGATATGAACCATGTAAGAGCCACGTCAAGGAACGGTCAAGGGCCCCGGCCCCGGCCCCGGCCCAGGCGTCAGTAGCCCAGGCGTCAGTAGCCCAGGCGCTCGAGCGCGTGGTGCCGGTGCTGCCAGTCCTTTTCCACCTTCACGAACAGCTCGATGAACGCGCCGGGCGGAAGCTGCTCGCGCACCGCCGTGCCGACGGACTTGAGCACCGAGCCGCCCCTCCCGATGACCATGCCCTTCTGGGACTCGCGCTCGACGAGGATCTCGACCCGGATGCGCGGCCACTCCCACTCGGTGACCCGCGTGGCGATCGAGTGGGGCAACTCGTCCCGGGTGACGGCGAGGAGTTGCTCGCGCACCAGCTCTGCGACCCAGAACGCCTCGGGCACGTCGGTCACCATGTCGTCCGGGTAGTACTGCGGCCCCTCGGGCAGCCGGCCCACGAGGTGGTCGACGAGGGCGTCGACCCCGGCGCCCGTGCGGGCCGACACCGGGAAGTACTCGCCCAGGTCGAGCTGTTGCGCGGCCCGGGCCAACTGCGCGAGGACTTCATCGGGCGACGCGATGTCGACCTTGTTGACCACGACGACCGCGTCTCGGGGCACGCGGGCAGCCACGTAGCGGTCGCCGGGACCGATCGCGGCGGTCGCGTCGACGACCAGGCACACGACGTCGACCACGTCGCCCAACACATCGCCGGCCGTCGCGTTGAGCCGCTCCCCCAACGCCGTCCGCGGTTTGTGGATGCCCGGCGTGTCGACGAACACCACCTGGGTGTCGGGCTGGTTCAACACCCCGCGCACCTGGGTGCGGGTGGTCTGCGGCTTGTCGGAGACGATCGTGACCTTGGTGCCGAGGATGCGGTTGAGCAGCGTCGACTTGCCGACGTTGGGCCGACCGACGAGCGCGACGAACCCCGACTTCACGACCGCTCCGCCCCGCGGCGGAGGTCGGGCGAGGTCGGCCGGTCCGACGCCGGTCCGATGCGGACCCGGCCGATGCGACGGCCCTGCACGCGCTCGGCGTGCAGCTCGCGTCCGTCGCACTCGACGCAGTCGCCCTCGACCGGCAGGCGCCCGAGCAGGTGGAACATCAGGCCGCCAACCGTGTCCCAGTCGCCTTCGGGCAGATCGGCGTGGACCAGTTCGTTCACGTCGTCGATCGGCATGCGGGCGCTCACCCGCACGGCGCCGCCCCCGAGTGGCTCGACGGTGGGCTCCTCGCGGTCGAACTCGTCCACGATCTCGCCGACGAGTTCCTCTATGAGGTCCTCGAGGGTGACCAGCCCTGCGGTGCCGCCGTACTCGTCGATCACGATCGCCATGTGGACCTTCTCGGCCTGCATCTCGCGCAACATGGCCGAGACCGGCTTGGTCTCGGGCACGAAGTGCGCCAGGTGGACGAGGGTGTCGACCGGGCGCCCATCCCCGCCGTCGCGCTCGGCCCGCATCAGGTCCTTGGCGTAGACGATGCCCACCACGTCGTCGATGTCGTCGCCGAAGACTGGCAGACGGCTGAAGCCGTTCAAGAGCACGACCTCCATCGCGTCGGCGACCCGCAGATCGCGAGGCACGGCGACCATGTCGGTTCGGGGCACCATCACCTCACGAACGATGGTGTCGCCGAACTCGATGATCTGCTCGATGAGCTCGCGCTCCTCGGCCTCGATGACCTCCTCTTGTACCGCCACGTCGGCGAGTGCGAGCAGCTCCTCCTCCGACACGAACGGGCCCCGTTTGAGCCCCTTGCCGGGGAGGATCACGTTGGTCAGCCCGATGAGCCCCTGTGAAAGCACCCGCAACGGCCAGAAGCGCACGAGGGTGGCCACAGGGCGAGCCGAGAGGAGCGCCGCTCGCTCGGGATGCTGGATGGCCCAGGTCTTGGGCGCGGCCTCGGCGAGCACGAACACGACGACCACATTGAGCAGGGTCGCCACGACGACCCCCCATGCCCCGAAGAGCCGGTCGGCGAGGATGCCGGTGAGGATCGCCTGCACCAGCTGGCAGCTCAGGATCACGAGCAGCACCGGGTTCAAGAATCGCTCGGGTTGCGCGATGAGGCCGACCAGGGCGTCGCCGCCGCGATGCTGCTCCTGGGCGAGCGCCCGGGCCCTGGCCTTGGTCATCCGGGTGAGGCCGGTCTCGGCGACGGCCAGGTAGACCGAGAGACCGAGCAGCACGACGATCGCCACGATCATCCACACCTCGGCCCCGGAGAGCACGACCGCCAACATGGGCTCAGCCCTCGAAATGGTCGTCGACCGGCGGCGCGCCCTCGGCAGCCCACGGGTCTCGGGCCGGCGTGCCGTGGTGGCGGGTCAGCAGCTCCCGCTCTCGCGCCTGCATGGCGGTGCGCTCGACGTCGGCGGCGTGATCCATGCCGAGCAGGTGCAAGATGCCGTGCACGAGCAGGAGCGCGATCTCGTCGTCGTAGGTGCCTGCGTGGTCGGGGGCGTTGCGCGCCGCCACCGAGGGGCAGATCACGACGTCGCCGAGCAGCAGAGGGAGATCGTCGGGGTCCCCCGGCAGACGGTCGGGCCCGGGCCCGCCCCCGTCGGGCGAACGGCCCGGATCAACCTGCTCGCCGTCGATCGGGAACGCCAGAACGTCGGTGGCCTCGAGCTTGCCGAGGAACCGGTGGTTGAGCCCGCTGATCACCTCGCCGTCGACGAAAAGCACCGACAACTCTGCGTCTCCCCGCACGCCCTCGTCATCGAGCACCGCCTCGGCGAGGCGCACCCAACGGTCGGGATCGACCGGGCACTCATGTTGCTCGTCGGCCACGAACACGCTCACGACGCCGTCGTCGGGGGCGCGTCGACGGACGGCCCGCCCGGGCGGACGGGGCTCAGCCATGTTCAGGAGCCGGGCGCGGCGGGGTCGACGACTCGTAGGCGTTGACGATGTCCTGCACGATGCGGTGGCGCACGACGTCGCGGCTGCCGAGGCGGACGAACGCCAGGCCGTCGATGTCGACCAGCACGCGCTCGAGGCCGTCGAGCCCGCTGCGGCCACCGGGCACGTCGACTTGGGTGGTGTCGCCCGTGACCACGACCTTGGACCCGAATCCGATGCGGGTGAGGAACATCTTCATCTGCTCGGGCGTGGTGTTCTGGGCCTCGTCGAGGATGATGAAGCTGGCGTTGAGGGTGCGGCCCCGCATGAAGGCGAGCGGCGCGACCTCGACGGTGCCCCGATCGAGCAGGCGCTGCGCGCCCTCGGGTTCGACCATGTCGTAGAGCGCGTCGTACAGGGGCCGGAGGTACGGATCGACCTTGGCCATGAGGTCGCCGGGAAGGAAGCCCAACCGCTCCCCCGCCTCGACCGCAGGCCGGGTCAGGATGATCCGGTCGACCTGCTTGGTCTGCAGGGCCTGCACCGCCATGGCGACCGCGAGCCAGCTCTTGCCCGTGCCCGCGGGGCCGATGCCGAAGGTGATGATGTTGTCGCGGATGGCCTCGACGTAGCGCTTCTGGCCGCTCGTCTTGGGCCGCACGCTGCGGCCCCGTGCCGAGCGCAGGACTTCGGCGGTGAGCACTTCGCTCGGTCGCTCGTCGGCCTTGACCATGTCGATGCTGCGCTGCACGCCGGACGGCTCGAGGACGTGTCCGGCCTGGAGCAGGGTGACGAGCTCCTCGAAGAGCGTGCCGACCTGCCCGGCGTTCTCGCCGTCGACGGTGATCTCGTTCCCCCGCACGTGCACGGTCGCCGAGGGGAAGGCGGTCTCGACGAGCCGCAACAGCTCGTCGCGGTGACCGAGCAGGCCCACCATGAGGTGGTTGCCGGGAACGTTGATCTTCACCTGCGTATCAGCCATCGGAAGCGCCCAGCGTAGAGCGAAACCCGCTCACTACGCTCTCGAGCGTGGCGAGCGCGGGAGACGGTGGGGTTGAGAGGCGCAACGGCGACGCTGATCGGGTCGGTGCGCTCGAGGGGATGGACCAACTCGACCGGTGGGTGGCGGAGCTCCGCGCCGACGACGCGGCGCGGGGCCGCGCCCGTGCCTCATGGCTCGCTCGTCAGGCTGAGGAGGACGCCACCCTGGCCGGCGTGCTCACCGACCTGGCCGAACGGGGTCGGCCCGTCGTCGTGACCGTTCGCGGCGGCGGGCGTCATCGGGGCGCGGTCCGACTGGTCGGCGCCGACTTCTGTGCCCTGCACATCGCCACGGGCAGCGACGTGGTGGTGGCCTTCGCCGCGATCGCCGCGGTCGCGCCCCAGCCCGGGGAAGCCGGAGCGACCGGCGATCGGGGCGCCCTGCCCGCGACCACACTCGGCCATGCGCTCGCCGCGCTGGCCGGGTCGGGCCGACGGGTGCGGGTGCTCCCGGTCGGCGGCGGCGACGCGTTCTCGGGCGAGCTTCGGTCGGCGGGTCGCGACCTCGTGGCCCTGCGCCTCGACGGCACCGGGGGCCTGGTCTACGTGCCTCTGGCCTCGCTCGCCGAGCTGTCGCTCACCGAATCGGGGTAGAGGTGCTCGAGCGTGCCCGGCTCGATGCGGCACGACTCGATGAACGCGTCGACCTCGTCGGCCTTGAGCCGGATGACCCGACCGAACCGGTACGCGGGCAGCTGACCCTCGTCGATAAAGCGGTAGAGGGTGCGCGAGGTGATGCCCAGCCGATGGGCGGCCTCGGCGGTGCTCAACCAGTGGATCTCGTCGGCGGCATCAACGGCGGGGGTCACGAAACGCAGCCTACCGCCTCTCGGAGCCTTTCGGCCCCTTCGACCCGGGTTGATCGCCCGGGAGCACGCTGGAGCGAGCTGCTTCTCGCAGCATCTCGGTGGATTCGCGTGCCCTATGTCATCTCGACCGCCGCCCCCGGCCGTGCGTACGTTGCCCGCTCGACCACCCGCCGTCGTCGCCAGCACGACCCGTTCCGACCGGGAGCACCGCCATGGCCCCACCGTCCTCCGATCCGTCGATCGCCGCCGACCAGGAGCTGGTGCGCCGCCGGCCCGGCCTCCCCGGAGGTCGCGCTGTCATCGGTGCCCTCCTCGTCGCCCTCGCTGCCGTGGGTGTATTCGCCGCGTACGCCGGCGCCGAGCACGCTCCCACGGGCAATGCGGTCGTCGCCACCGCCGCGCTCCCCGCCGGGCACCGTATGACCCCCGACGACGTGCGAACGATCCCGATCGATCTGCCCGATGGACTCGCCACCCGGACCTTCCCCGCCGCGGAGTTGGTCGTCGGCGCGGTCACGCTCGCACCGCTCGAGGCCGAGGAGCTCGTGCAGCGCAGCACGGTGGCCACGGCACCGGCCGGGGGTGAACCGTCGCAACCGACCCACGAGTTCTCGTTCGCCGTCGACAAGGAGCGCGCCGTCAACGGCGACCTGCAGCGCGGCGAGGTGCTCGACGTGCTGGCCACCTACGGCACCGGCGAGACCGCGTACACCACGGTGGTCGCCCACCGAGCCCGGCTCCTCGCGCTCGACGCATCGGGCCGGTCGACCATCGGCTCGACGGGTCGCATCGTCGTGACCATCGCGCTCACGTCGGCCGATCAGGTGCTCCAGGTGGCCCACGCCTCCGAGGTCGCCGCGGTGACGCTCGTGCGCGCGACGAGGGCGGCGGACTCGGCGCCGGCGTCGGACACCTACACCGCGCCGGGTCCGACCGGCACCCGCGGCAACGGCGGGCGGACAGGCGGGTGAGCGACCCCGGGACGGGTGCGCCCCACCGTGAGCACTACGTCGTGTTGGGCCTGGCGCGGGTGCGGTCGGCCTGGTTCCGCGACCTGGGGCGCTGGGCCACGGCCGCCGCGCTGCCGATCGACTTCGTGAAGTGCGTCTCGGTCGAGGAGGTGCGGGCCCGACTCGGTGGCGGCCGCGCGTTCTCGGCCCTGCTGGTCGATGGCTCGCTCCCGACGCTCGACCGCGACCTCGTCGACCTGGCGAGACAGCAGGGCTGCTCGGTGCTCGCCGTCGACGACGGCCGGGCCCGACGGGACAGGCCCGATCTCGGTGTGTCCGGCGTCGTGGTCGAGCCCCTCGACCGGACGACCGTGCTCGCCGCGCTCCGCGAGCACGCCGTCCCCGTCGGTCGCCTCGCGCCTGATCTCGGTCCCGTCGCCTCGACCACACCCACCGGTTGGCGCGGTCGGCTGATCGCAGTCACCGGGGCCGGCGGCACGGGCACCTCGAACGCTCGCGCTGGGCACCGCACAGGGCCTGGCTGCCGATCCGCGATACCGGGGCCGCGTAGTGCTCGCCGACCTCGCGCTCGACGCCGATCAGGCCATGCTCCACGACACCGGAGACGTCGTGCCCGGCGTCCAGGAGCTCGTCGAAGCCCACCGGCTCGGACGGCCGGCACCCGACGACGTCCGAGCGCTCACCTATGCCATCGATGGCACCTACCGCCACCTGCTCGGGCTGCGGCGCCACCGCGACTGGTCCGGGTTGCGTCCGCGAGCCTTCGAGGCCGCGCTCGATGGGCTCCGCCGGGCCTTCACCGTGGTCGTCGCCGACATCGACCCCGACCTCGAGGGCGAGGACGAGGACGACTCGCTCGACGTCGAGGAACGCAACGTGATGGCCCGTGCCGTGACGGCCGAAGCCGACCTCGTCGTGGTGACCGCAACTCCCGGCGTCGCCGGGTTGCACCGCCTGGTGCGCCTGCTCGACGGGCTGGGTCGCCACGGGGTCCCCGCCGATCGGGTGCTCCCCGTGATCAACCGCAGCCCGCGCAGCCCGCGTGCCCGGGCCGAGTCGGCTGCGGCGTTGGGTGAGCTCACTCGAGGGCTCCCGGGGCGGTCGGCCGCGGTCGCGTCACCGCTGTTCCTGCCCGACCAACGGCGCGTGGACCTCGCCCACCGGGACGGCGCGGGCCTGCCCCGGCCCTTCCCGACCGCGTTGGCGACCGCGGTCGACGCCGCGTTCGAGCGCGTCGGCGAGCGCCGACCCTCAACCCCAGCGGAACCTGTGGCCGTAACACCCGGATCGCTCGGCTCCTGGCACGACGACTGAACGAACGCCGGGGTCAGGGGCGCGCGAGGTCGATGGACAGCCCGAACGGGCCCGCCGCTGGGACCGAGGTGACCTTGTCGACCTGCAGGTGCACGGCGGCGGCCCCACCGCTCAGTACGACCCGGAGCGTGCAGGTGCCGGCCGCGTCGGTGGAACAGCTCACCGCCTGGGTCTGGCCTCCGGCGGGGGCCGTGATCGCCACCCGGCCCTCGACCACGGCCCCCGCGACGGGCTTGCCCGAGCTCACCGCCGAGACGACCGCCTGGGCGAACCAGTCGGTGCCCCCCACCGCCCCGGCCGAGGGCACCCACGTCACGTCGGTCACCTGGGGAACCGTGGTCGTCGTGGTCTGGGGGGCCACGAACGACTTGAGCAGATCGAGGACGAAGCCGGACGGCGCGACAGCGACGAGATCGGCCGTGATCGGCACCACCTTGACGAGCTCCCACGTCCCTGACGCACCGATGGTGAAGAACCCCACGCCCACACCGTCGGTGAGTTTGGCCGACCGCAGGCCGGCGACCGCCCACGTCGAGCTGCACTTCGGACCGGCGACGGTGGCGTCGGGGTACTCGGTCTGGACGGCCGCGGCGAGGTTCGCTTCGGTGCAGGCCTGACGGGTCACCGTCGAGACCTCGGGCGCGGTGGTCTCGGGCGGCAGGGTGTAGCCGGTCGGCTCGGTGCTGTCCTCGGCCGCCTTGGATCCGCACCCCGCCACGAGCACCACGAAGGCGAACACCACCGCGGCCGCCCCCACGGCGATGGCCGACGGACCGAGCCGCCTCGGTGATGTCTGCGATCTCACGGCGGCCATCGTGGTCCCCGCGCGGCCACCCGTGCGAGTCGGGCCCCACGGGCCCGACGAGCGGACGTTCGGACGCGGGGGCGGGTCGAGCGCTCAGCGCCCCTTGAACTCGGCCGGCCGCTTCTCGACGAAGGCCCGGGCGCCCTCGCGAGCATCCTCGCTCGCCTGTACCGCGGAACCGATCTCCATCTCGCGGACGAAAGCCTCGGCTTCGGTCTTGCCCATCGCCTCGCGCACCGAGGCGAGGATGCCCCTCACGGCGAGCGGGCCGTTGGCGGCGATGCGATCGGCGAACTCCTTGGCCCGCTGCAGGGCGTGGCCGGCCGGCACGACGTGGCCGATGAGCCCGATCTCCGCGGCGCGCTGGGGCGAGATGGGGTCACCCACGAGCAGCAACTCCATGGCGTTGGTGTAGGCGATCTGACGAGGAAGTCGGATGGTGGACGCGCTCATCGGGAACAGCCCCCGCTGCACCTCGGTGATGCCGATCTTGGCGGTGTCACCGGCAACGCGGATGTCGGTGGCCTGCAGGATCTCGGTGCCGCCCGCGTAGCAGTAGCCCTCCACGGCGGCGATCAGCGGCTTCGAGAGCAGGTACGTCTTGAGGAAGCCCTTGAAGATCAGGTCGAAGTCCGCGCGGATGCGCTCCTCGAACTCGTCCTGGGCCGGTTTGCCCGAGATGAGCGCGCCGACCAGGCGGTCGAGATCAGCGCCGGCCGAGAACGTGCCGCCGGCGCCGGTCAGGATGGCGACGCGGACATCGTCGTCGCCGTCGATGAGGTCCCAGGCGTCGCAGAGCCGGCACAGCACCTCGGCGTTGAAGGCGTTGCGCTTCTCGGGACGGTTGAGGGTGACGGTGACGACGTGACCGTCACGATCGACGAGGACTGCGGGCTCGCTCACGCTGGGGCTCCTTTTCCGGCGACAGGTGTGACCGTCGCGCACGCTAGTCAGCGGGCACGGGCACCCGCCCGGATGGGTCCGCGAGGATCGACGTCCTGCTCAGGGCGGGCCGGCCGCGCTCGGGAGGCCTTCACACTCCTCCAGCTACCTGCATCTTGCTGTAGTTCCCTGCAGTTTCCATGTGTCTCATGTCATAGCGACAACGCCAGCGTCGATCGGTACGGTCCGCGGACCGTCCCACACCAGCGTTCTTCGCGCCTCTGATCCCCGAGCCACCGACCCGAGAGCGACCGCCGTGACCCTCCTCGACGAGACCCACCCGCCCCTGGTCCAGATCGAACGAGCGGTGCAGGCCCGAGCGAAGGAGGTCTCGCTCGACCTGTCGGCCGCCGACGGCGAGGCCGGCCTCCGGACCCTCATCGACAACGAGATCGGGCGCTGGGCTGGCGAGTACCGACGGGGCCGCCGCCCCTACGAACTGGCCGACCCCGAGGCGGTGTCCGAACGCGCGTTCCGCAACCTCGCCGGCTACGGCCCTCTGGCGCCGCTGCTGGGTTAGGAGAGAGAGGACGTGGAAACGCCGCATTGCCTGAGCTGAGGTTGGACGCCTCCTACCCCGGGCAACCTCGAAGACTTCGTACGTGGGCGTCTCAAGTCGGTGTGCTTGGCGCGCAGCGAGCACCCTTCAAATCGGACGTCAGGTGTTCCCGTACTGGGCGGCGAGGCGGTCGAGCGCCGCCAGCCATTCTTCGAGGACCGGCCCGTCGCTCTCGAAGCCCGCGGCGGCCGCCCTCATAGCATCGACATCGCCGACGGCGTCGGCACCCACCGACGCCGTCGCCGCTACGCCCGAGCCACCCACCAGCTCCGCCGGCTCGTCATCGTCGGCCACACCGGCATGATCAGCCTCGACGCCCTCCGCTGGTGCCACAACGTCGGCATCGCCGTCATCGTCCTCGACCACGACGGCACCCCCCTGCTCACCTCCGCCGACCCTGGTGTCGACGACGCCCGCCTGCGCCGCACCCAAGCCACCGCCCCACCCGACGTCGCCCTCACCATCACCCGACACCTGCTCACCGTGAAGATGGCCGGCCACGCCCGCCTCGCCACCCGACTCCTCGACGCCCCCGACATCACCGCCACCATCACCAACCTCACCGCCGCGCTCGCCGACGCCGACACCACCCACGACGCCCGCCAGATCGAAGCCGCCGCCGCCGCGGCCTACTTCGACGCCTGGCACGACACCGTCGCCGTCAACTTCGCCCACCGAGACCTCGACAAGATCCCCGACCACTGGACCCGCTTCGACAGCCGGCGATCACCACTCGTCGGCGGCTACAGCGCCCGACGGGCCGCCACCCCGATCAACGCCCTGCTCAACTACAGCTACACGCTCGGCGAGATCGAATGCCGCCTCGCCTGTCTCACCCTCGGCCTCGACCCCGGCCTCGGGTTCCTCCACGCCGACACCAAAGCCCGAGACTCCCTCGCCCTCGACCTGCTCGAAACGATCCGCCCCGACATCGAAGCGTTCGTTATCGACCTGACCCGCTCCCGAGTGTTCCCACGCCACGCCTTCACCGAACGACCCGACGGCACCGTCCGGGTCCTCGCCCCGCTCACCCATCAACTCGCCGAGATGATGCCCACCTGGGCTGGTGCCGTCGCCGCCCACGCCGAATGGGTCGCCCACCACCTCGCCGACCTCAGCGACCACCCCATCACCAAACCCACCCCCCTCACCTCGACCGCCCGCCGCACCGCCAACCCCACCACCGACGGACGACCGGCCGAGGTCGGCCGACGCGCCCCGCAGCGCCGTCGCTACCGGTCGCTCGCACCTGCCAAGGCTGCGGCACCCTACTCACCCAACGACAACGCCGCTGGTGCGCCGCCTGCTGGCCCACCCAGCGCCGCCAAGCCGCCGCCACCGCCACACGAGCCTCAGCCGCATCCCACGCCGACACCCAAACCAAGACCGCCTGGGCCGCCAGCGTCTCCGCCGGCAAAGCCGCCGCCAAAGCCCGCCGGGCCCGCTCCCTCGGCTTCGACCCCGACGACTGGCACCGGCAGATCCTGCCCGGCCTGCAAACGGTCAGCCTCGCCGACATCCGAGCCGCAAGCGGACTCGCCTACAGCTCCGCCTCCGCTATCCGCAGCGGCCAACGGGTACCCGACCCACGACACTGGCCAGCGCTAGCCAGACTCGTCAGGCTCAACCGGAACGATGACGACGGCCGGGTGGCCACAGACGACTGACGCCCGGGTGGGGGGGGATCAGTTCGGATGACGTTTCACACCGGAGCCATCGACCCAGATGTGGAGCTGCCAACTGAACTGGCCGAACTTCACATCGGTGACTCGTCTTCCTCGAAGCTCGTTCACGTCAAGGTCGACTGGTTGATGAAGCGGGACTCGCCAGCGTGGGCGGTCAGGATCCTCCAGATCGGATCGGAACCAGGCTGACGTGTCGATTTGGGCGGCCCCGGCGATGAAGCGGTGGGCGACGTTCTTGCCGTGGATACCGACCAGGACCTGAGGACCCGACGCTGGATCGGCTGTCCAGTCGTCTCGATGACGCCGGATGTCCCAGTTCCCTTCGATGTTGGACACGACGATGGCATCGTCAGGGTGGGCGGGGTCGAACTTGCGTCGACCGTCGCCGAGAAGGTCACCGGGGGCGAGGTAGACGAGGAGTGCCCCGCCGGTGAGCCTCCCAATGTCGGCCAATGCCAGCGGATCGTGGGTGGGCCGGTCGCTCAGTTCGGGCGGCACGCCGAGGGGGACAAACTTCGGGCCGTCTCCCGGCGCCCGGTTGAACTCAGGCCGCAGTGCCGAGATGAGGGCGGCTTCGACGCGCTTTCCCTCGGCTTCGTCCCGGTAGGGGCCAGCAACGGACAAGTCGAACTCGCCTCGGGTGAGCCAGCTCCGAAGGGCGTCGTTGTGGCTGTGCCCGGCGTGCGTGAGCGCACGCTCGACACTCATCCCGTAGCCGACGTACTTGGGCACCCCGGCGATCGACCGGTAGAGGTACACGTAGTAGGCGTCCGACACGACAGTGACAGTACCGGCGAGCGAACGCAGGGGCGGCCGTCGGGCTGCGGTCCAGGCGTCAACTCTGGCCCTCACGCCTATCGGGAGGGAGGGTCCCGAGGACTTGGGGGCCAGAGTTTAACGTCGCTTCTCCTGGTGTCGACGCGCTAGCCCGTTCGGGTCACGGAGATGTTGGTGACTCCGGCGGGGACCACGATGCTCGCCGAGTTGCTCTGGGAGCCGACATCCATGTTCGCTGACCAGACGTAGGTGCCACCCCCT
>Ga0209048_10002885_pt1 | contig 16873 bp, 22 predicted proteins | sample FrelakmetCRP12CR_FD_187146 | JGI IMG/M metagenome (GOLD analysis project Ga0209048, IMG submission 187146) | Freshwater lake sediment microbial communities from the University of Notre Dame, USA, for methane emissions studies - CRP12 CR (SPAdes)... | ecosystem: Environmental > Aquatic >... | reverse complement strand
GTGCCGCGCTGTCGCCGCCCCCGCCACTAACCGTACCAGCACCGCCCCCGTGGGGCTCGTCCTAACCGGCTGGCACTCAGGATGTCACTGTGTTTTTAGGCTGGCCCTTCGCTGGGTCCAGGCAGGTGGCCGATTCGGCCGGGGTTAGTTCAGCACCGTCAGTTCGGGGTTAGGGTTGAGGGGTTGATGGGGTGGACACGCCTGAACTATAAGTTAACACAGGGTATCACACATGACAACCCCCTGCCCGAGGTTTATTTGAAAAGGGGCTGTTTACCCGAGCCAGTCCTGAAGACTATCTTCTGATAGCCCGCTTGGTCTGGACATCACTTGCTTTGAGGGCTACCGGACGCCAGGTTAACCTCGGTCCCCTGGCTCAGGCACAGCCCGACCCAGCCGATCGGTTCCTCGGGGTTATGGCTCCCGGCCCCAAAAGGTCCTCATTAAGGCTTTTACCCGGCCTGGATAGAAAGGTCACTGTGGTTCCTTGACAGCCCCCACAAGCCTCGATTTATTTTTAAGGTGACCCCCGGCTAGGGGTTAGGGGGCTAACCTTTACCCAGGCAATATATAGTCAGCCGCTATAGAATCCAGGTAGGTTAGCTTGGCAATATATATTCCTCAGGTATGGAATCCAAGAGGGTTAACCCTGTTCAAACCCCCGGCTAGGGTTATGGACTTGGGGCTGTTTCAGATTCCATGTGGGAGCCATCAGACTCCGATTTCTGATTAACTCGGCCCCTGGCCTTATAGCCTTCTACAGCCCCCTCTTGGATTACCCAATCTCTCCCCAGTTTAGTTGCCTTGAGGATCTTATTCTTGCAGAGTTGCAGGACTCTGCTACGTGTGATTCCCAGAATCTCCGCTGCTTGTTGAGTGGTGAGCATAATCGTTTTCTCCTTTCCTTTCACTTATGATAATACGATTGAATCTGAATGTAAAATAAAAAATATTAAATTTATTATTTTTCGCTTTCAATTTAATATTATTTCCATTATACTTGGAATCATTATGTCTGACGACTTCATCAGAAAAGCATTCAAAGGTAATGGAAACGGAAATGGGAATGGGAACGGGACAAAGTCTCGTGGTCGTCCCAAAGGATCAAAGAATAAATCTAAGATATTGCGACTCAAGGACGAGACTAAGAATTCTTGCAAAGAATTAGTAGGGTACAGGGCTCAGACTCTTACTCAGGATATTCTTGATGAGGAGACTCGTCTGGCCTTCAGTGATATAAGGGGTCTCTTCTTCAAGGGTGATTGGTCATTGGTTCCCCCCTCTGAGTTGCCTGATGATGTTGCTCGGTGCATCTCCTCAGTCCAGGTCTCTGTTCGGTATATCCCCCAAGGTATGGACGCAGAACCCATAAAGGAAGTTACCTACAAATACACCTTTTGGGATAAGGGTCGTGCTTTGGAAAGGCTCAGTAAGCATCTGGGTCTCTATGAGAAGGATAACGTTCAGAAGCCCCCGCCCCAGGTTACTATGATCTTGGAGCAGGGGAATGTGCAAATGGCGCTTCATACGGCTCAGGTGGCTGTCCTGCCTGGGCCGGGCAATGGGTATGATTCATCGGATTTGACTTAATGGAAGCCTCAAGAGAACTCCAGCCTGTTCAGGTTGATCTAAGGCTCCAACCGAAACAGGCTATCGCATTCCAAACAAACGCAACTGAAGTATTGTATGGTGGTGCCAAGTATGGTGGTAAATCACACCTTATGCGTGCCGCCATGATTTACTGGTGCTGTGCTATTCCTGGGCTCCAATGCTACCTGTTCAGGCGAATAGGCCCGGACTTGTGGCGCAACCACATGACTGGCCCCGGCTCCTTCTTCTCACTGTTATTACCCCTTATGGCTGAAGGGTATGTCAAGTTCAGTGGCAGGGGTTCATGGGAGTTCTGGAATGGTTCCAAGATCCATCTCTGCCACTGTCAGCATGATACCGATATGAATAACTACCAGGGCGCTGAGATGCACGTTCTTGGTATTGACCAGTTGGAACAGTGGCCCAAGGCAGTCTACGTATTCCTAAGGGCACAGGTTCGGCTTGGCGGTCTCCAACTCCCTCAAGAATACATCGGTAAATTCCCAAGAGTATTGAACAGTGCAAATCCAGGTGGTATTGGCCATAACTGGATTAAGGCTGATTTTGTTGATATCGCTCCAGAGTTCGGCATCACACAGATGCCCGCTGATCAGGGTGGAATGAAGCGCCAATACATTCCTGCCAGATTGGAAGATAATAAGGTAGGGACTGAACTTGACCCTGGTTATGAAGACAGGCTCAAGGGCCTTGGTAGCCCCGCCCTGGTCAAGGCTCTACGCTGGGGTCTCTGGGATATTGTGGCGGGTGGTGCAGTAGATGATGTCTGGGACCCTGATATTCATGTCATCCCTCCCTTTCAAATCCCCTCTATTTGGAGAGTGGAGCGAGCACTGGACTGGGGTAGTAGTCGCCCTTATTCTGTGGGGTGGTGGGCGAAGGCTGATGGCTCCTCTGTCACCCTTGCTGATGGAAGCTGCAAAACCTTTCCTCCTGGAACCAAGTTCAGGATTGCTGAAGACTACGGTTGGAATGGTAATCCAGACGAGGGATGCAAACGTCTACCTGCAGAAGTAGCTCGTAGAATACAGGGCATTGAAGAGAATCTACCATACAAGAATCAGATAAGGCCTGGCCCGGCTGATTCCTCCATCTTCGATAGTGACAGCCCTATTGCCAACGATATGGCCAAGGTAGGGATAAGGTGGACAGTTGCAGACAAGCGCCCAGGTAGCCGGGTTGCCGGCCTGGAGAAGCTCCGTGGTATGCTGTTGGCCTGTGTAGAAATAGACACTACTACTCGGTTGCCCAAACGTGATATTCATGGGCGAATGATTCCTAAGATTCCAATGGAGGAACCTGGTCTTTATGTTTTTGATACGTGTCGTCACTTTATCAGGACTATCCCTGTGTTGCCCAGGGATGATAAGAAGATTGACGACGTTGATACCAGTGCCGAAGATCATTGTCTCCATGGGGATACGCTGGTAGATACTGATAAGGGTCAAGTCAAGATTAGGGAACTTGTAGGAATTGAAGGCACTGTACGGACTATTGGAGGTTGGACTTCCTTTTCTCATTGTAGAATGACCAGAAAGAATCAGGAACTTGTCCGGGTTACTCTGGATGATGGACGTTTTATTATATGTACTCCAGATCATAAGTTTCTAACCGCTATAATAGGGTGGGTGGAGGCTAAGGATTTATGCGGGTTGAAATTATCAGCAAAACGATTCAAAAATTCAATGGGGTCAGATACTACCTCTGTGGGAACTATTTCCAGAAAAAAGGGAAACGGTTACATATTGTCGTTTGGGAGTTCCATTACGGGCCTGTTCCAGAAGGTTTCGTTGTTCATCATGTCAAAGATTCCTTCCATAACCAAATTGAAGAGCTGGATGCTTGGCTGGATGAAGACCATGCGTCCTATCATGCTCTCAGAAATAACCATTCAAAATGGAATGAATCCAGTCGAGCTGAGGCTGTTAAGTGGCATGGGAGCAAGAAAGGGATTGAATGGCATAAGCAGCAGTATGAGAAGCATTGTAGAGCTGCCATTGAAGCCTCTAAGGTGGAAAAGCCCTGTGCTATCTGTGAAACTATCTTCCGAGGGAAGGCTTACGCAAAGTATTGTTCAGGAAAATGCCGGGCGACTGCCAGAAGAAGGCGTATGTCCAATAGTCAAAAAGGTTGAATCTGCTGGCCGTGGTGATGTCTACTGCCTGGTGGCTAAAGAAACCCATGCTTTCTCTGTGGAAGGTGGGATTATTGTTCATAATTGTTATGACGAGACCAGGTACGCCATTATGACACCGATTCAAATAGCGAGTGTTCAACAAGCATCCAGATAAGTTTTTGGCTATAATAAGGGGAATAATCATGAAATTTTTGGAGAACCTGCTTGGAAAGATAAAAGTCCATGAAACCATCTGGGATAGACGAGCAAGAAGAAGGTTGCACCGTGTCGAGGCTAAACTCGACATAATCATAAAACTATTGGAGGAAAGATTTATGCCCACCCTTGATGAAGTTCTGGCAAAGGTAACAGAAGAAGGCACCGCAGATGACAGTATGATTGCTCTCCTTGCTGGTATCAAGCAACAGTTGGCCGATGCTCTCTCGGGCGCCACCCTGCCCCCGGCTGTCCAGGCCAAAGTGGATGCCGTATTCGATGCGGCCCAGGCCAATGTCACCAAAGTGAATGCAGCGATCAATGCGTAACATCTGATTCGGTTGATGGTATCTGATTAACGTGGCTTACCGGGGTCGGTTTCTTCCTCTTTCTCCGGCCCCGCCTCTTTTAAAGGAGGATACAATGAACAATGTAATCGAGAGGCAACCCGCCTGGTGAGGGCCTGGCTGGCCCTGTGCCTTGTTCTTATCGTCTCCACCACCGCCGTAGCGGGCGAATGGTGGGACAATGCCGCACCCCCTGTAGTGTATGGACATGAAGTTCCGAAGTCCTGGTGGGAAGCGGCAAAGCGAGGAGCAGCTCGCAATAATACCGACCCTTTTCGAATTATAGCAGCAGCGGCCATGGAATCAAATGTGGCGAAACATGGCTGGTATGGAGGCTGCTATGTGGTCAACTCCAGGAGATACATTGCCCCGATGGGCTATAATGTGGTCTGCTCGCAGTCCAGAGGTGGCAGGGTCCCTGATGTGGTCATGTGGAACCCAGAGCTACAGATGGAATGGGCAGCCAGACTCCTTTCCGGGAACCTGCACCGCCGTCTGGGGTCTTACAATGAGGTTCCAGACAAGGGCAACTACCGGGGCGATGTGATTAGGTTGGCCCACAAGCTGGAATGGCAAGCTCGAAAGATGGCACAAAATAAACCTTAGGAGATACCCCCCAATGTTTGTTACAGTAGGTTGGACAAGACATGAAGGCGCAGCGGCCCCGGAAACCTTTGAATGTGAAAAGGCCGTTATCACCGAAGAACCTATTAAAGTTCTCCTCCTGGAGAGCCCTGGTGAATCCATCTACATCATGCTGGATTCCATTGACTACTACAAGGTGGAAAAGGTAGCCTGATGACAGCCCCAACAAATCTATTCATCACACCTGCCTATCTAAACCCAGCCCAGTCTGAAAGGGACAAGGCACAACTCTGGCAAGATTGTGCCTGGGCCTATGATCAAGCCTTTCTCGGACCTTCCCATTGGGTGCAAGACCCACAAAACATTCTTTCAGACTGGGCTGATCATAACAAGTCCCTGGTCAACACTGAAGCATGCTTGGTAATGACATACAAGGGACAACTCTTCTTGGAGGCCTATCTACTCTTGATTAACAGGTGGGGCTTCCAAAGAATGAAGAACTTTGAGGACTGGGTGGCTTCTGTCTTTCGTGGCGGGGCTGCAATGATTTATTCCCGTTACAGTAATTGGGGGGCTTGGGGTCTTCTTGGCTGTACCCTTGCGGATACTATCTTGGGAAAGAGTCTTGTCCCCCATTCCAACAGATTCAATGAATTGATCTCCAAGGCAACGGATGATCATGGAGCCTTGTGGATCGAGGCTGAGCGTACGAATAGTGGAATGTGGTATTCCTATTTCTGTTTAGCCCCTATGCTCCGAGTGGCTCAGTTGCTCCCAGTGGACAAGTGGATGCTCTATGATCCACTCTGTTGGCTCTGGCAATATGTCTTAGACCCCCAGTCCTGGCCTTACAAGCCTAAGAAAGGTTTCTGGGGTTTCATCCAGAACATCTTCAAACCTCATGCCTCCAAACTGGAACTCCCAAAGAAGAATGACTGGCCAGGTGACCTGTATCATGTAGCTGGCATTGAGTTTGAACGAAATGACTGGCGTGATTGGGGCACCGGGCCTCCTTATTGGACAGACATCTTTAGACACGGAGAGTGATATATGGCTATGCTGCGATTGGTGTTACGGCAATATCATGCGGATGCGGATGGTCGCCTCGGTGGGACTACCTTCTACACTGCAGATGTCCAAGTTCCCGATGAACTTCAGGGGTTAGAAATCGTCGGTGGTGAGTGGATGCAGCCTCGGGAGTCTCGGGAACTCGGTCTGGCTATTAAAGAGAACTGGACCCCTGAACCACGGGATGAGAACATAAGCCCTGAAAGAGCGGCGGAACTTGCTGTCCGAGCAGGACGTCCATCCTCTGGGAGATTTGCCTGATGCCAGTCACCGTAAGAAAGAAAAGAACAGGCGAAAGTGGCAAGCCCTGGAAAATCGTGGAGGAGTCTGGTAAGGTAGTTGGTGAGTCCGACACGAGGGAGAAGGCCAAAATAGCGGCTTCTTACAGGAATAAAGCATATAAGAAGAAAGGTGGGGGGTAACTAATGGCAACAGAACAGATGTCTCTTATTTCAACCCCCGATAGCGTTGATCAGAAGAACAGTGGCTTTACTGTTATGGAGCCGTGGCTCAAGCTGGTCAATGACTTGAGGGATGGGACCGCCAGACTGCGGAACCAGCATGATCATTATCTGCCATCTTTCTCAAGGGAGGAAGCCAAGAACTACGAGCGGCGTTGGAAACAGGCCACTCTATATCCTTCCTTTGAAGAAACAATCGGAATGCTCACCGGTAAGGCTTTTGCCAAGCCCCCTGACCTGAGTGAAGAAGATGTTCCCCCACAAATCCGGGGAAATGAACCTACGGAGGCTGGCATCGTTGAAAACATTGACCTCCAGGGAAATCACTTCCAGGTGTTCGCCGAGAACTTCTTTAAACGGGGCCTCCGTTCTGGTCTTGTTCATCTCTTTGTTGACAGCACCCAGTTACCAGCCGGGGCTCAGACAGAAGGCCAGAAACAAGAGGCAGGTCATCGTCCCTATTGGGTGATGTATGATGCTATCCAGGTGTTCGCCTGGCGCTACAAGATCGAGGGTGGTCGCCCTGTCTTAACACAGGTCCGTATTCTGGAGACTATCCAGGAGGAGGCCGGTGAGTTCGGGGTCAAAGAGCACCAGCAGATCCGGGTATTGGAGATCGGAAGATATAGAATCTTCCGGAATGTAGAAGGCACCTGGGTGGAGAAGCCAGAGGGAGAAGAAGGTGGTGGTAATGTCATTACTGGCTATGATGGCAAGCCCCTGAACTATATCCCCTGGGTAACCTTCTACACAGATGAGAACAATGGCTTCATGACGGCAGTTCCTCAGCTCTTGGATCTGGCGTATCAGAACGTCAGGCACTTCCAGAAGCAGTCGGATTATGATAACTGTATGAGTGTTGCCTGTTTCCCTGTGTTCTGTGCCACCGGCATCCCAAGTGATGAACAGGGAGATATCGCCCTGGGGCCTTTTACCGTCTGTAAATCAACAAATTCAGATGCAAAGTACTTCTTTGCTGAACACTCCGGGGCTGCACTCTCTGCCGCCAGACAAGATCTCCAAGACCTGAAAGAAGATATGGCCATGCACGGGCTCAGAATGATGATGCCGAGGCCTGGGGCAACCCCCACTGCCACAGCCGAGGCTATCACAGAGGCCAGTGCTACGAGCCAGCTACAGGTTGCGGTGCTTCGTCTCAAGGACTGTTTAGAAACAGCCCTTTCTTACACCGCCGACTGGTTGGGCCTTGGTAAGGATAACGGAGGCTCAATCAAGGTCGATCTTAAGTCCGTTGCCCTGACCACTGCGGATATTGACACTCTGCTCAAAGCAGCGGGTGCGCCACAGAAGCCAGTGATCGATGCTGAGACTGCCATTGATGAAATGAAGCGCCGGGGCTTCCTTGATGAGTCTGTAGATGCCAAGGAAGTGATTGGTCGGTTGGAGAAAAATGCGTTGCAGAGCCCCATAGCGGGCCTAGCTGGTGCTTTCCTGAAACCCCCGCAAGCCCCGGCCCCTGCTGTTAAGCCTCCTGGAACTGTGGTGCAATGATCTACTATCATTCATCTGAGGAGATGCCCGAGTTAGGGGATGAGTCTGTTCATTGTGTGATCACATCACCCCCATATCCGATGATCGCAAAGTGGGACGAGTGCTTCCACCGGCAGGGCGCAGATAGCTTCCAAAATATGCATTCTATTCTTGGAACTGTCTGGAATGAATGCTACCGTGTCCTTGTCCCGGGTGGCATCATGTGCGTGAATATCGGGGATGCCACCAGAACGAAAGATAAGGAGTTCGTCTGCTGGCCAAATTATGCCTATATGATGGTAGATTGCATGCATATTGGGTTTACACCACTCATCCCTATCCTCTGGAAGAAAATTAGTAATCGGCCTAATGCCTTCCTCGGTTCTGGATTTCAACCTGTGAATGCTTATATCAGTCAGGATTGTGAATACATCGCCATAATGAGGAAGGGCAGGCTCCGGCAGTTTTCTGATGAGGAAAAGGTCCTCCGAAAGGACTCCTCATTCACTAAAGAGGAACGGGATCTGTGGTTCCAGCAGGTGTGGGAAATCACAGGTAAGATGGGGGCTAAGAAAGACTCCGGTTGGCCAGTGGAAATTCCCTACAGGCTTATGCGAATGTTCTCAATAAAAACAGATATTATCCTTGACCCATTCTGTGGAAATGGTAATGAATTCTTATATACTCAATGGGACCGATCCTTTGTCGGTTACGAGGTAACCGATGCCAAAATCAACCCGTGATCTTGAAGAACAGATCCGCCTTGCCCGCACGATTGCTTGGCAGAATCAGTTAGATCAGTTCACTGATTCTTCTTTGCAATTCCTCCAAAAGTCTATTGGCCAAGCGCAACTCGAGACGGCTACTCGTCTTGAGCACTGGGCTGGCCACCCGACCCCAACAGGATGGAGTGAAGACAGGTCTCATGCACTCCTTAATGAACTGGGTGCTATGAGTGTGGCCACCCAAAACCTTATTACTGGGCATATTGGAGAAACAGCCAGCCATGCTGGCTCTGCCTCTCTTGGTATGCATAATGATATCGTTTCTTGGGGTGGCCGGGCTGTTCCTTTTAATGCAGTATCATTGACCCTTGATCAAATTAGAGAACTGGTCTATGGTCAACCTGTTGGTGGCCGACTGCTTCAGGACTGGGTTCACAGGACGTTTGACGCCAACCTAATAGAGGGAATACGACAAGAGATGCTCACAGGATTGCTCCAAGGCGAGTCCTATCCTAAACTAATTGATCGTATTGCCGAAGGTTGGGGCATGACGAGGATTCAGGCCACCACCTTGACAAGAACGTATGTCCAGAGCGCCAATACTGGTGCTATGATGGCTATCTACAATAGGAATAAAGACATCATAAAGGGTTGGAAGTGGGTTGCCACGATGGAAGTCGGGGGGCCTCATGGTGGCGGCACCTGTCTTAGATGCGCCGTTCTGGATGGTCATGTCTATCTGTGGACAGATCCGGAGGCCCCAGAAATTCCATTGCACCCAAACTGTCGCTGTGTTCCTATGCCAATCACCTTGACTTGGAGGGAACTTGGCCTGGACATCAATGAAATGGAAGATGTCTACCGGCCTTGGACTTATTCCGATTTGAATATCAGGGAAGGCCGGGGTGGTAAAGTTATTCCTATGGGGTTCCACCAAGGGGATTTCGGTAGCCTCTACCCAACGCTCCCCGATGATACACAGAAGAACATTGTCGGCCCTGGCCGTTGGCAACTCATTAAGGATGGTATCGTCAAGTTCGCTGATCTTGTAGACCCAACTACAGGACAGCTACGTCTCCTGGAAAAGGTGGGTGGAAAGATTATTGGGTTAGCTGGGTTTGGTGCTCAAACTGGGGTGGAGTTGCCTTTTGTCCCCCTTGGCCCAGCCCCAATAGCCCCTGAGATTCCACCAGCGGCTCCAGGAGAAGCGATTTTACCACCGCCCGTAGAAACCCCCCAACCCGCCAATGAAAAGGCCGTCATGGATGCCTTCGCCAATCCGGATATGGTGTCTCGTGAACCTATTAGTAGTGGTATCAACTCTTCTGAAAAAGTAGTTTTGAATGCAACAGATCCATATTCAGGGAAAGAGTTGAAGGGTGTGTTTAAAGCAGTAGCGAATGAAGATCGTTTCGCTGGCAGAATATCCATGACGAATGAAGACTTCACATTGGCGGAACGAGAAGCCCTATCTTTCCAGGTGGCTAAGCAATTAGGAATGGAAGATATCTTTCCCGAGACTGTTTATACTCATATTGCCGGTGAGCCGGGTTCTATTCAACGTTGGGTTGAAAAGACAGCTACTGCTCATAGTAAATGGGGTGGTGCTTCCGATTATCATTTTAATGAATGGGATGGTATTCGTGGAACCTTGTTTGATGTCCTTATTGGAAACACTGATCGCCATTTGGAAAATATTCTTGTGGAGAAAACGGGGGCTAAGAGAATAGTCCTGATTGATCATGGCTACACCTTTATCAATCACTCCAGAGATCTTCCTCTTGATTTCCTTGAGCAACTCCGTATTGGTTTTCTCAGGGAAGAAATGATGTATAAAACCCCTGGTAAGCCAGAAGTGATTATAGGTGAACACTACCCCTTCGGTAGGAATATTCCACAGGAAAAGGTTGATGCCTTTGTGGCCAAACTCAAGAATGCGGATATTACTGAACTTGTTAGGGGCTCCCGGATGAGTCAGTCTGAGATTGATGGATTCACACAGCGAAAAGAGTGGTTAATTGATAGATTAGAACATGATGGTTTGGAGAGGACTCTTAAGGAACTCGCAGAACGGGTGGAAACCTGGTAAGAGTCTTTTTAATATTTGGCTATAATAAATTAGGAGATATTCCAAAAGATGAAACGTATAATCTTTCATGAACTCGGTGATAATATGGAAATCCTAGTAGCTGGTGAGGTTCATCTCTTGGATGATGGATCTCTAAAGTTTTCGGACGAAGCCTTCCACAATCGTCTGGAAACCCAACCTGTATTACAATGGCTTCCTGATGGTGGAAAGCGGCTGTTGCGCCCGTCTGACGAGGATAAAGAAGCCTGGTTCACAGCTCTGCCAATCCAATTCAATGGTTCTCATTTCTGTGCATCTGATATAATCGAAGAATAAAAAATCATTATTTTCTGAGAAAAAAAGAAATCTCTTGTCTTTCTGTGAGGTCGTGATTATACTGACCTCAAATGAGACTTGAGGTTCCTATCTTTTATGTAGCCCCATTTGGAGGAAACCCCTCCTTTGTGGGGCTTTTTTCATTTGGCCCCGGAGCTGGCTCCGGCAGACACAACGAGGGCAGGCCCTCGTGATAAGGTGGCTTTATGCCTTGGAAAGTCCAAGAAGTTGAAGTTGACGGCAATAAGGTGGCGCTGGTTGTAGCTGACCAGGCTGGTAACCCGATCTGGGTTGATGAGAAGGGCATGGAAACTGGTCAGGATGTTGTCAGACTCCGGGCCCAACTCACAGACGCAAACAAGGAAGCAGCGGACTTCCGTGTCAAGCTCAAAGCAGCCGAGGAAGTCGTCGCCACTTTCGAGGGTGTTGACCTGGAAGAGGCCAAGAAAGCCATCGAGACCGTCAAGAACTTCAAAGACCAGGAGTTTGTTGCGGCCGATAAGGTCAAGCAACTGAAAGACCAGGCTGTGGAAGAAGTTAACCGAGCCTGGCAGACCAAGCTCGAGAAAGTGGAAACGGGCTACAAGACCCAGGTTGAGGATCTCACCGGCAAGGTGAATCAGCAAGACCAAACGGTCCGTAACCTTATGGTCCGTGGTGCCTTCGAAGGCAGCCAGTTTATCAAAGAAGGTGTCGCTGAGAACTACTTCCCTGAGGTCTTATACACCATGTTCGGACAGAACTTTGAAGTCCGGCCTGGTGAGAATGGCGCCGATCCGGTGGTGGTGGCCAAGGTGAATGGCGAGGAGATTTATTCCCCGGCCAATCCCAGGCAACTCGCCAGCCCGGAGGAAGCCATCGAGATTTTGATTCGGGCGCACCCGCACAGCAAGAGCATTCTGCGGGGCTCTGGCGCAAGTGGGTCTGGTGCACAGACCGGTACTGGTGGTGGTGCGGTCGGCAAAGTCCAGGAAATGAAAAACCAGTATGAAGCGGCCAAGAAGGCCGGAAACGTCACCTCTATGGTGGCCCTTAAGAACGCAATCTTTCAACAAGACCCCAGCTTCACAGGTTAGATGGGCTGAGGAGCGGGGCGAAAACCCGAGGGGGAAATAAATTATGTCGAACGTAAGTGCTGCCGCAACCGTATGGAATGTTCCCAATTATGTAGGGGAACTTTATCTGATCGGTGCAAACAAGACCCCGTTCCTCAACATGATCGGCGGGCTCCAGGGAGGAGCCATCGCCGTTGTCCAGGCATTTGAGTTCCCGGTCGCCCAGGAATACAACCTGGAATCTGCGGCTCAGCCCTCTATCACTGAAACTGCTTCTCTTACGGCGTCCAGCTTCCTGATCTCCTACGTTCGGGGCCAGGATGTCAACACGGTTCAGATCTTCGAAAAGACCATCAGCGCCAGCTACGCCAAGCAGTCCATGATCGGTGCCATCTACGTGAGTGGCGCCGGCAACGTCATGCTTGGAACCCAGCCTGTGGGGAACGAAATGGACTTCCAGGCTGCGGCTACCCTTCAGCAGGTGGCCGTGGACGTGGAATACACCTTCCTCCAGGGGGCCTATCAGAAGGCCACCAATGCTGGTGTCGCCGCCAAAACTCGTGGCATGAATGAGTGCTGCACCACCAATACCGTGAACGCCTCCAGTGCTGCCCTTTCCAAGACTCTGGTGGATCAGCTCCTGCGGACCATGGCGGGCAACGGTGCCCCGTTCAACAATGCGGTCATCTTCGTCAATGCCTTCCAGAAGCAGAAACTCAGCAATATCTACGGCTACGCCCCGGAAGACCGGAACGTCGGTGGTGTGAACATCAAACAGATCGAGACTGACTTCGGGATGCTCGGCATCGTTTGGGATCCGTTCCAGGCTGCTGGCACTCTGCTCTGCGCCGAAGTCAGCGTGTGCCGCCCGGTGTTCTGCCCTGTCCCCGGGAAGGGCGTCCTGTTCCGTGACAGCCTGGCGAAGACTGGTGCCGGTGACTCCGAAATGATCTATGGCCAGATCGGTCTGGATCATGGTCCCGAGGAATATCACGGCACGATCACCAGCCTGGCCACCTCTTAACCTTTTCTACCGTATGGGCCTGGGCCTGGTTTAATAACACCAGGCCCGCCTACGGCACAGGAGAAACACAATGGCAAGAGGATCCACGAATACCCCTCCTCCCACCCAGGATATGGGTCTCAGTCCTGCTCTCCGTAACCAGCTGTACCTCATGGCCAAAGCGCAAGCAGGTGATATGGTCATGGTCGTCACTCCGGCAACGGATGGTCCGGCTGCGACTGGTGTCGCCTGGACAAAAGACTTTTATGTCGAACTCCAGACTGCGGCCGGAGAGGTTCACACCTGGTTCAATAAGACTGTGACCAGCCAACTCAGTGTTGGCGATACCAGTGGTGCTGGGACAGCGACCATTTCTCCGGCGGCAAATGCTGCCTGGGTGGATGGTGTCTGCAAAGTCACAATGTCCGGTGATGCCCAGGCCTGGAATGCCGGACAATCTGCTACCCTGACGGTGGCTGCAATGACCATCCTGGGCTACGTTCTGGCTCAGAAAACTGGCGTCCGGACCTTCGTGTAAGGGGCGCAGGAGGATACAGAAATGGCAAGAGGATCCACAAGTATTCCGCCTCCGTCCTTGGATCTGGGACTCTCTCCCGGAATCCGGAAGCAATTAGCCCTGTTCGCCAAGGCCCTGGCTGGTGATATGGTCATGGTGGTTACTCCGGCTACCAAAGCCCCGGCCCCTACGGCAATTGCCTGGACTCAGGATTTCTATGTTGAACTCCAGACTGCGGCTGGTGAAGTCCATACCTGGTTCAACAAATCGGTGGCCACTGGTCACAGTGTCGGTGATACCTCCACTGCTGGCACAGCCTCCCTTTCCCCGGCCACTACCACGGCTTGGGTGGATGGTGTCGCCAAGATCACCATGGCAGGTGATGCACAGGCCTGGCTCAACACCGAGACCGCTACCCTGACGGTGGCGCAGCTCGTCGTGTTGGGCTACACACTGTCTGCAAAGACTGGTGTGCTGACTTTCACCACTCCGTAAACCCCAGGATTGGGGCTGGGCGGGGTGATAAGGCCCGGAAGTCCCAGCCCTATTTTTTCAAGGAGTTACCTTATGGCCAAGTTTTTCAAAGCCACGAATAGGGAGAACCCGAAACATCATCTCCCTGCTGTTTTGTGGAATGAACGTGCGGGGAAGCCCCACTTCGAATTCGCCAGGGGACCCTCGGGACTCCATGAGTTTGAAACGGACGATGATGATGTTATCAAAATCCTAAGGGATAGGGGTTATGACGAAGAGCCGAGAAAAGATCTTTCCGGAAAGCCCCTCCCGCTCAAAGCCCATGAAGTCTATCCCGAAGCGGCGGCAATCCCGGAACCGGAAGCTCAACCCGCTGCTGCCCCGGCTGCTGCCCCGGCTGCTCCTCCGCCCAAGCGGAGAAGGTAAAGCAAATGGCTGAACTCACAAGCAAGAAACGTAACGCCTTGCCGGACTCGGCCTTCGTATTTCCTCCGACGGCGAACAGCCCAGGGCGTTACCCTATCCACGACAGGCGACATGCGGCCAATGCCTTATCCCGGGTAGCTCAGTTCGGCACCCCTGAGGAAAAGGCCAAAGTCCGGGCAGCTGTCTGTAAGAAGTATCCGGACTTGCCAGCGTGTAGTGAGGGAAAATAATGGCGGATATCGACCCGAAAGTGTCGCAGAAAATCTTCAAAGATTACAGTAGAGGGATTGGTGTCTCCGACATCAGCCAGCGGCACGGAGTTACCCCCCAGGTCGTCAAGAAAGTCGTGAAATTTGAATCGGTTGTTCATACCAGGGTGCAAGAAGCCCTGGATAAGGCAGCCAAAACACAGAAACCGACTACCCCCAAGTCCAGTAAGCCGAAGGCTGGTGCTAAGGGGTAAAAATGATCGGGATCTGTTTACCGAAAGACTTTGACCATTGACCCCTTTGGGGTCATAGCGGGGGTCAACAATCATGAGTCATGCAAGAATGATCGAATTACTGGAGGAGATGTGCAGCCGGCTTCGGGTCATGGGCGGCATCCTCACCAGTAAAAGCCCCTCGGCTAGTCCGAGTTCATCCCCTTCAGAATCACCTTCAGCATCGCCTTCTGCGAGCCCGTCAAAGTCACCATCGGCCTCTCCGAGCCAAAGCCCATCGGCTTCCAAATCACCGAGCGCCAGTCCGAGCGCCAGTCCTTCAGCATCGGCTTCGCCTAGCGCTAGCCCGAGCGCCAGCCCCTCGGCCTAATGAGGTGATTTAATGACAATAACCATCGTCGTCGAGACCGGGGCAGTGGTAGCAGGAGCTAACAGTTATATTGCCCTGGCCGACTGGAAACTCTGGGCGGATGCCAGGGGGTATGACTATTCCTCTTCCGGGGATGAAATCATCAAGGCAGCCCTGGTCCGGGCAACAGCCTACTTGAATGACTTGCCTTGGAAGGGTTTCAAAACAGATAGATCTAACCCACTGGTATGGCCTCGTTATGGTGACGAGGGACCGGGCAACTACATAAATGCCCTCCGTTATCCTATGACGTATTGGACTGGTGTCCTTGATCGAGACGGTTATTGGGTTGGAATAGCAGAAGTTCCAAAGGAAGTAATCAATGCCCAATGCGAAGCCGCCTGGATTATCCTTGGTGGCGCTGAATTGGAACCCTCTCTGGAACGGGGTGGCATGATTGCCTCTGAATCTGTATCTGGGGCTGTTGCTGTTACCTATTTTCCAGGGGCTTCAGCGGAAACGAGGTTCGTGGCAATAGAGAAACGGATATCGGGGCTCCTTAAGACCAAGGGAACATTCCGGATACTGAGGGCTTGATGGCAAACCAGTATGATCGCTTCGTTGCCCTTGCAGTAAAGCTCCTTAAGAAGTGGGGGATGCCGATTTCCTTGCGCCGGGAGTTATCTACCCTTGACCCAGCCACTGGGGGGGTTATTTCCGGCCCAACCCTTGAGCAAGAACTGGTTGGACTCTTCGTCCCAAATATGTATAGGAAGCTCCTCACAGTGGATCTGTGGCCAGGAGTGGTGGTTCAAGCAAATGACCGGACTCTTCTTGTTTCTGCAAAGTCCTATGACTTTTACCCTGAGCCGGGAGATCGGGTTCATCTTCCTGATGGCCGAGACTTTGATATTGTTGGCATGATCCCAATGGACCCTGTTGGTACACCCATAACTTACCAGCTGTTGGTGAGGAGATAGGATGGCTACTTTCACCATTGATCTGGCGAACTTTGCTGAAAAAGCACACCTGAACGCCAAGACAGTCATGAAAAAAGTTACCCTGGATTGTTATACCAGGGTGGCCATGAGAACTCCCGTAGATACTGGTCGGGCCAGGGGTGGGTGGCAGATAAGCGGTTCTGGAATGAGTGGTGGTGAAACAGGAGCCTTAGATTCAACTCCGACTGGGACTCCGAATCCCGGGTGGGGTGGAGCTGATGTGGGTAACATTGGAGAAGAAGGGGCATTCATCTTCAATAATGTGGTTTACATCATCCCTTTGGAATATGGTCATAGTAAACAGGCCCCGGCTGGGATGGTTCGGTTAACGGTTGCTGAGTTTGACCAGATGATCGCTGCTGCGATCGCAGGTATGGGATGAGCACGATAAACGCCACAATCCGGGGTTTATTTAACGCCAGATTAAAGACGCTCTCACCGGCTCTACCTGTCGCCTGGGAGAACTTTGAACTATCTACAGTCACAGGAACCCCTTGGTTAATGGCGACACATCTCCCGGCGAAACCGGATAGTATGACTCTTGGAGATGACACCTGGTGGAATAGGCCAGGGATATTCCAGGTG
>Ga0209048_10002884_pt1 | contig 16877 bp, 9 predicted proteins | sample FrelakmetCRP12CR_FD_187146 | JGI IMG/M metagenome (GOLD analysis project Ga0209048, IMG submission 187146) | Freshwater lake sediment microbial communities from the University of Notre Dame, USA, for methane emissions studies - CRP12 CR (SPAdes)... | ecosystem: Environmental > Aquatic >... | reverse complement strand
ATGCCGGCCTCCCGCAGGCGTGCGGTCACCCGGCCCGGCCCCACCTGTTCGAGCACCATGACGGCGGGTATGTTCAGGGAGCGCTCCAGTGCTTCTCGCACGCTGACCTGGCCCTGGTAATTGTCATGGAAATTAGTGGGGCTGTAGGCGCCAAAGCGAGTGGGTACGTCGTCGATCAGCGTCTCGGGATGGATAATCAGATCATCGAAGCCCATCCCGTAGACCAGCGGTTTCAGGGTGGAGCCGGGGGAGCGCACGGCCCGTATCATGTCCACCTGTCCCGCCCGCGGAACCGCGAAGAAATCGGCCGAGCCCACGTAGGCAAGCACCCGGCGGCTGGCATTCTCCACCACCAGGATGGCGAGGCTGCTCTGGGGATCCAGCGTATGCTGCTCCACGAGAGCCTCCAGATTCCGCTGCAGGGTGCCGTCGATAAAGGTACGGTGGGATGCCTGGCCAGGTGCGGCGGTTCGCAGATAGCGGGACAGATGGGGGGCATGGAAAGGCATGGCGTGGCGAACGGCGGGCAGCGGTTCCCGGCGGGCCTCGGCGACCTGCTGGACGGACAGGACGCCGAGCTGACCCATGCGCTCCAACACCTTGTCACGGGCGGCGCGCGCCCGCTCGGGAAAGCGGTCCGGACGCAACCGCGACGGAGCCTGGGGCAATACCACCAACAGGGCGGCCTCGGCCGGGGTCAGCCGGAGCGGTTCCTTGCCCAGATAGGTCAGCGAGGCCGCCCGCACACCCTCTAGATTGCCCCCGTAAGGTGCCAGGGTCAGATACAAGGCAAGGATATCGTCCTTAGGGTGGCGCCACTCCAGTTGCAGAGCGCGCAGCATCTCCACGAGTTTGCCGGCCAGCGTGCGGGGCCGGGGCGCCAGCAGGCGGGCGGTCTGCATGGTCAGGGGGGAAGCCCCCGACACCACCCGTCCATGACTCAGCCACTGGCCCAAGGCGCGTGCTAGCGCCAGGAAGTCCACGCCGGGATGCCGGTCGAACCGGCGGTCCTCGTAGGCCTTCAGCATCTCCCGATACAGCGGATCGACACCAGTCGGATGCAGCGGCAGCCGCCACGCGCCGCCCGCCGTGGTGAAGCCCTGCAAGAGCCGGCCCTGGGCATCCAGCACCAACACGGAATGTTGCCCGGCGCGCTGCAAGTCCAGGGGAAACAACCAGTCCAGAGCCATCGCCAGACCGGTCAACAGGACCAGCAGCAAGGCAGGATAGGTCAGCAGATAGCGGCGGGCGCTGGGAAAGCGATCCAGGTGCTTTACGGAATCGGATGACATAGCTCTGCAAAGAAGTAGGAATTAGCCTAACAGCAAGCGTTCTTCGGCGCGAGCGAGTTGCTCCGGGGTACCGCCCAGCACCAATATATCCTCGACCTGAAGTATCAGGTCGGGGCTGGGATCATCGCCGCGGATGCCGCCGCGGCGCACGGCGACGACCAGCGCTCCGTCCTGCTCCAACCCTAAATCTCCCAGCCGGCGCCCTACCGCGGCGGCGCCGGTCACGAGATAAACATTGCGTAAACGCTCATGGTACCTTTCCGCATCGCGGTCGCGCTCGGCTTCCGTCCGGCGAAAGAACACTCGCAGCAGTTGGTAGTGGTCACTGCGTACCGCCCGCATGCGTCGCAACACCCTGCCCAAGGGAACTTCCAACAGCAGTAACAGTTGAACTGCCAGCATCAGGCTCGCTTCTAACGTTTCCGGTATCACTTCCGTGGCGCCAGCATCCAGGAGTCGCTCCAGGCTGGCATCGTCATGGGCACGCACCAGGATCGGCAGATCGCTGCGCCGGGAACGGGCATTATGCAGAATCTTGAAGGCGCTCGACTCATCGCTGAAGCTGATGACCAATGCCTTGGCCTGCTGCAACCCGGCGGCTTCCAGAATTTCGCGGTGAGTAGTATCACCATAAAACACGGGTTCACCGGCTTCCCATGCTTCCCTGATGCGGGCGGGCTCCAGATCCAGGGCAACGTATTCAAAACCCTCCTCGCTCAGAAACCGCGCCATGTTCTGGCCGACCCGGCCGAAGCCGCAGAGGATCACATGCCCCTGGAGCGTCAGCGTTGCGGCGGCGATATCCTGTTCCAGCGGTAGCGGCTTGCGCAAGGGAAAGCGGGCGAACAGCGCCTTGATCAGAAGACCGTTGTGCCGGATCAGCAGTGGCGATAGCAGCATCGAGCTGATGACTGCCGCCAGGATAGGCTGGCTATGCCCAAGGTTCAGCAAGCCGGTGCTTAACGCCAGGGTGAGCAGGGCGAGGCCGAACTCGCCGCCCTGAGCGAGTACGGCACCGGTGCGCCAGGCGACTTCATTGTCATAGCCGGCGAGCCGGGTGAGTAACCCAATCAGGAGTCCTTTGCCAAGCACCAACCCCAGTACCAGCAGCAGAACCCACGGCCACCGCGGTAGTAACATGGGCAGATTCAACTGCATGCCCACCGTGATGAAAAACAAGCCCAGCAGCACATCGCGGAATGGGCGGATATCGGCCTCGATCTGATGGCGGTACTCGGTTTCGCTCAGCATCATGCCCGCCACAAAAGCGCCCAGCGCCAGGGATAATCCCAGCAGGCTGGTGATCCAGGCGGCGGTTAAGGCAATCAGCAGCACGGTCAAGGTGAAGAGTTCCGGGGAACGTGCGGCACCCACCTCGTGAAACAGGGGGCGCAGCACCCAGCGGCCCAGCGCCAGCATGAGCGCCAAGGCGGCGATCCCCTTCAAGAGCGCGGACAGCAGCGGCACACCGATGGCCACGGCATCACCCGCCGCCAGAATGGGTATCATCACCAGAAAGGGCACCGCGGCCAGATCCTGGAACAGCAGGATACCCAGGGCCAGACGGCCATGCGAGGCGTGCAGCTCCAGTTGCTCGGTAAGCTGCCTGACAACGATGGCGGTCGATGACATGGCCAAAGCGCCGCCCACGATCAAGGCCGCCTGCCAAGGGATACCCAGGAACCAGGCGATCGAGCCTCCGGATACCGTCCCCCCCAATATCTGTAAACTGCCGAGGCCCAGCAGGGTTCTCTTCATGGCCAGGAACTGAGGTATGGAGAAACCCAGGCCGATGGTGAATAGCAGAAACACCACGCCGATCTCCCCCAGAAAACTGATGATCTCAGCGTTACCGAGCCAGCCCAGGGCATGGGGACCCGTGCCCATGCCCACGAAGAGATAACCCAGGATAGGCGGCAGATGCAAGCGCCGGAACATTGCAACAACGCCGACCGAAACAGCAAGCAGCGTCAGGATGTCGGGTAATACGCTAGGTTCCATCGCCGTGCGTTGTTTGCCGGTGCGGTTTCAAAGCCGCTATAACCACCCCGCCTTCTGCAACCGCAGGTATAGCAGGAAGCAAACGATGCTCACAATAACGATTACCAGTTCATAACCATAGTGCCAGTGGAGTTCCGGTATGGACTCGAAGTTCATGCCATAGATGCTGAAGACCATGGTGGGCAGGGCCAGAATAGCACCCCAGCCGGCCAGCTTCTTGGTGACCTCGTTCTGGCCAACGGCGACCAGGGAGAGATTCACCTGCAACGCAGTGCTGAGCATCTCCCGCTGGTTCTCTATGGCCTCATTGATTCTCAGGACATGGTCGAAGACATCCCGGAAATAGGGGCGTATATCCTCGGGGATTTGGGCCAGCTGCAAATGCGTAAGCTGGTTGCAGATCTCCGCCAGGGGCGCCACCGCCCGGCGCAGGCGCACCAAGTCCCGCTTCAACTCGTAGATGCGCTCGGTGGCCGCCCGATCGAGGTTGCCCTTAAAGATACTCTCCTCGACTCCCTCCAGCACCTCCTCAAAGCCATCGACGATGGGGAAGTAGTTGTCTACCACGAAGTCCAGGATGGCGTAGAGGACGAAACCCGACCCCTTGCGCAACAGGTGCGGGGTGCTCTCGCAGCGGGCTCGCACGGGTGTATAGGGGAGCGAAGCTCCGTGCCTTATCGTCACCACGTAATGGGCGCCGATGAAGACGTGAGTCTCGCCAAAATGGATCTTGCCGTCCTGCAATTGAGCGGTGCGCAGTACGACGAACAGAGAGTCGCCATAAACCTCCAGCTTGGGGCGCTGGTGGGCGGAATGGGCATCCTCCACCGCCAGATCGTGCAAGTCGAACTGTTTTTGGACCTGCTTCATCAGGTCCTCATCGGGTTCGTATAAACCCAGCCAGACGAAAGCGCCCTCCTCCCTCAGGATGTCACCGATTTCCTCGATGGCGAGATCGCTGACAAGCCGCCGGCCCTTGGCGTAGGCGATGCAGTTTAGGATCATGCCCATGATATACCCCTGAAACCGACCTGTTGCGCGGCAGCAGCGCCAATTGATTTATAGAGAAATTATTAGGCTACCGTCAATGGCTACCCGTTGTCGCGGGGGCCGATACTCAATATAAACGGCACGGCGCGCTTTGCCCAGTTATCCGCATCCGGATAGCCGTTGGCGCTGGGGCCAAAGGAGCTTTGCCGCATGGCCGGGTTGATAATCCATTTCCATATGGATCTAACAGGTCACGCGAGCTGACGGCACGGCAACCAGGATAGGCGTGTATCCACCCAATTAGGTAGATTAAAGACCGCGGTGTACACTTTGCGGAAAGATAACCGCGTCTCTCCTATTGTCCATGGAACGCATTAGCCCGCACCAAGATACCGACGGACAAGTGCACGCCGAACAGGTGGCGCTGCTGTATAGCCATGCGCCTCTGACCTATACGATTAGCCTCATCAACGGCTTGATTCTGATCTTCATACAGCGGGCGTATATCCCGCTAGCGACGCTGCTGATTTGGTTTGCTTGCTTGGCGCTGGTCACGTTAGGCAGGGCTATGCTGGCTTACCGTTATAGCCGCGCCAAGCCCTCCGCCGAGCAAGCCTCCCGCTGGCGATGGCGGTACTTGGTCGGCGTTGGGCTGTCCGGAATAATCTGGGGTTCCACTGCTCTTGTGCTATGCCCCTCCGACGACATTGCTCACCAGATATTCGTCGCCTTTGTGCTGGCCGGCATGACGGCCGCGGGTTTGTCGGTATTGGCATCCAGGCTGGAAGCCGTCGTGATTTTCATGCTACCGACCCTGCTGCCCCTTAGCGTGCAATTTTTCTTACAGGACGGTGAACTGTATACGACGATGGGCATGATGACCCTGCTGTTTTTAGGGGGAATGTGCATCGCGAGCCACCATATGTACCGCTCAATTCTGAATTCTCTAAGCGCACGCTTCGATAACCAGGCGTTAGTGGCGGAGATAGCCCACCGCCGCCAAGTGGAAGAAACCCTGTTCCAGGAAAAGACGCGTTTGCAGATCACCCTGGCTTCCATCGGGGAAGGCGTCGTCATTACCGACGCCAGGGCCGTCATCAGATACCTTAATCCGGTAGCCGAACAGCTTATCGGCTGGTCCGGCGCTGAAGCCCGGCGGCGGCCTATTGGCGACGTCTTTCAGAGCCTCGATGAAGAAGACCGGCAACCGACGGCGACGGCGGTGGAGCTCTGCTTGAAAAGCGCTCGCCGCGCGGAACAGCACGCGGTATTGCGAACCCGCGATGGTCGGCAATACGCGGTTGACGAACTCGCCACCCCCTTGATGAACAGCAGCGGCAGGTTAATAGGCGCCGTTGCGGTATTCCGCGACGTCACCGAAGCCCGTAGAGTCACTTCCCAGCTTGCTCTTCAGGCCAATTATGATGCGCTGACCCGACTGCCAAACCGCCACCTGCTGCGCGACCGCCTTTCCCACGCCATCGCCCGCGCCCAACGCAGCAATCAGGCTCTAGGGGTCTTTTTCGTCGATCTCGACCACTTCAAAAAAATCAATGACAGTCTGGGCCACGCCGCCGGTGATTTGCTCCTGCAAGCCTTCGCGGTCCGCTTGCAGGCCTGCGTGCGGCACGGAGACACCGTCGCCCGGTTAGGAGGCGACGAATTTATCATCCTGCTGGAAGACGTGGCCCACGAGGAACGGGGGGCAGTGGTCGCCCGCAAGGTGATCGAGGCCCTCAAGTCTTCCTTCCTGATCGAAGGCCACGAGTTTTTCGTCACCTGTAGCATCGGCATCAGCCTGTATCCCAGGGATGGTCAGGACGAACAAACCCTCCTCAAGAACGCCGACGCCGCCATGTACCGGGCCAAGCAACAGGGCCGCAACAACTTTCAGTTCTATGCGACCCGCCAAGACAATGGCTGATCTGCGACAGACAAACCGCCCCTTGCTAAAATCAAACAAAGGCGGATATGCCGCAAAGCCGCGGTTGGGAGACTGGTCTCACTCGATCTTCAGCCTTCCCATCGCTCCCCGCGCCAAATACCAGGGTTTATACATATCTTCCACAAACACCGCCGGCAGCCGGTATTCACCCGGCGTCACCGCCCGCACCAGATAGGCCACCGCGAACTGCCGCTGACCCTCGTCCAGATTCAGGGCGGCCACGAAGCGGTCGTCGCGCAACTCGGTATGCAGGGTTTCGCTGAGCTTGGGCAGCCACTGAAGTTCGCCAGTGGAGTCGCTGTGGGCCAGGCGGGCATTCTCGATTTCCAGACCCGCCGGCAACAGGTCCACGATCAGCGCCTGATGGTTCTCCCGGGTTCGGGCCTCGCCGGTGATCACCGCCACCAGCAGATCGTTTTGTTTCATCTGGGCCGGATTCACTTCCTGACCAGCCTGGGTGTAGAAACGGCGGGCGATGGTAAAGTCCTGCTGCACCGGGGGCTGTTCCTGAGCCGGCACGCCGCTCGCATCCACTACATACCAGACCGGGCTATTTCCTTGATTAGCGACTTTCAGCCCGCGTTCCAGTTGCGCCGCCGTCGGTTTCAGGTAGAACGGATTGGCACTGGTAGGAACACCGTCCACGCTCAGGCGCAGTTCGCCTGGATTGCCGAGCAGCGTATAGGCAGCCAGCAACAACCAGGCTTGCTCCTGAGTGCTGGTATACGAACGCTGGTTCATGTCGGCGGCCAGTTCCTCGGCCAGTTGCGGAACTCGTTCCGTCATGATCCCGGCCTCGGTCAGCAGTGCCAGCAAGGCCGCCCGATCGCGCAGGGGCGTGCCGTAATCGTGCCATTCCCAGCGGTACTCCGCTTTCGTTGCCAGGGCCGCCGCGAAAGCCTCGCGGGCGCGGTTCATCTCGCCATAGCGGGCCAGCGCGGCGCCCAACTGTGCCTTACTCAGCGCCGTCGGCAGCTTGTTGAGATAATTGTCGTGCAGGTAGCGCAGATCGCCGATGGCGGCCTGCTCCGTTCGCGCCAGCACGTACAGAGCGTAGGCGCGTGCCGCGAGTTTATCAGCGTCTAACTCGGTATCGCTCAGTTTGCCCTTGAGCCAGTCCAGCCCACGACGATAGGACGACTCGGGCACCAGATAGCCCTCCTGCTTGGCCCGGCTGAGGAAATCCAGCGCATACGCGGATAGCCAGGGTTCGACCGGGTTTTCCGGATTCCACAAGCCAAAGCCGCCCTCGTAGCGCTGCAGGGTGAGGACCCGCTGCACGGCTTGCTGGACCCGTTCGCGCAACCCGGTTGCCGCGCCGCTCCCAGCCGTCCAAGCCGTGGCGACCGCCTGGAAATACAAGAGCGGCAACGCCCGGCTGGTGGTTTGTTCGAGGCAGCCATAGGGATAGCGGTCCAGTTGGGCCAGCAGGCCGGGTACATTCAGATTGGGCCGGGTGGAAAAGCTCAGTCTGACCTCGCCGGTAGTTGGCAGGTAGTTCTTGAGAAGATCAGGGTTTACACTCACGGCTTGCCCGGACGGAAGGCGCAACGCCTGGCGTTCGCTGGCGATCGCCTGGGCCGGGCGCACCGAAATCTCCCACTCGTGCGCCAGCTTGAACCCGTTGGGACCCGCCACCCGCAACTGGATACGGCCAATGCCTGGATCGAGGCCGCGCAGGGTGAAGTTCCTGTGCTCCGTATTCTGGTCAGCGGAGTCCGTCACCGGGAAGCTGAACTCCGTGGCGGCGTCCAGCGCCACGGCGCCCTCCGCAGTCAGTTGCACCTGGTAGTCGCCTTTGGGCGCGCTCAGATTTTGCAGGTGCAGACTAAGCCGGCTGACATCGCCAGGGGCCAGGAAGCGAGGCAGATAGACCTGCGCCACCAGTGGATCGCGCACCAGCAATGGCGCCTCCGTCCGCCCCAGGCGACTGGCGTCCCAGCCGATAGCCATGAGCCGCAACTGGCCGTTGAAATCCGGCAGTTCCAGGGGAATGCGGGCCTGACCCTGAGGGTCCAGGGGTGCCGGCCCGGAGAACAGGGCCACGGTTTTCACCGTGCGCACGGTGGAGCCGTCCAGTTGCCGGCCCTCCGCATCGCCACCTACTCGCAACTGTCCCGGCTGTCCGCCGGCCTGGATGAGCTTGCCGTAGAGGTCCAGGAGATCCACGCCAAGGCGGCGCTTGCCAAGAAAATACTGGAGCGGGTCGGGAGTGAGGAAATCGGTCAATTGCAGGATGCCCTCGTCCACGGCCGCCACTGTGAGGTAGGCCGGTTTGCCCGGCTCCGCGCCGCTCACCGTGACCGGCAGTTCGAAGCGTTGGCGGGGCCGCAGTTCCGGCGGCGCATCCAAGCGGATGGCCAGGGTGCGCGGCTGCGGGTCCAGGCCCAGCCAAGTGACGCCGATGGCCCGTCCGGGACCGTGCTGGGAACCGCTATTGGCGGGGCGGAAAGCCGTGGCGGTGAGATACACGCCGGGACCCCAGTTGTCCGCCACCGGCAGGGTCACGGTGGCACCCTCCGCGGGCAGGCTGAACGTGCGGGTGGTCCACAGCCGGTCGCCAGCCACGGTCAGCAGCAACTCGCCGGCAAACGGCGCCTTGACCTGAACCTGAGCGGTTTCACCAGCCTGATAGCGGGGCTTATCCAGGGTGATCCGCAACTGGTCCGGGGTATCGCCCTCGCTGGGGTTGGCGAACCAGCCCACCCGGAAGCGCACGCTGGAGGCGGCGCCAGTGGCCGGATCGTACACTTCCAGCCGGTAGTTGCCCCAGTCCAGCCCCCGGTGGGCCAGCGTAGCGGGTTGCTCGGCGGTTAGGGTCAGGGTTTTGCTCTCCACGGGTTCGCTGTCGCGAATGACCAGCTTGTAGTCCCAACGGCTCTCCCGGTAGTACCAGTAATAGTCGTAGCTTTCCCGGAACAATTCAGCGCGCAGCCCGCTCACTGCCTGCAACTTGCCGGCGGGGTCCACGGCGACGACGGCGAACGCAGCCTCCTGATTGATCTGCACGCCGCCGTCGCCGAACTGCGGACGGATACCGATGGCCAGAGACTGGGGACGATAGGGCAGCGCCAGGCTGCGGTTGACCGGCCGGCCGCCCGGCTCGAACAGGGAAACCCTGAGAACGGCCTGCAATGGGCGGCTGGTATCGGGGACTTCATCCAGTTTCAACACGGCGCGAGCCTTGCCCTGAGCATCGGTGCCAGCCATGTCCAGGGGATAGCGTTTGGCGGTCCAGGTGTCCTGCACCAACCCGAACTTATAGCCCGATTGGAGGGGATAAGGGTCTGGGTCCTCGCGCAGCACCAGTTCAGCCTTGGCCTTGAGGTTGGCGGCCGGGGCGCCATACAGGAATTGGCCGGTCACGTCCACGTCTACGGCCGCGCCGGGCTGCAGTATCTGCGCCTGGGTAGCCAGTTCCAGCTTCAGTGTTTGGGGAACGAAATCCTCCACCTGAAAAGACAGCTGCCCTACCGGCTTGGCCTTCGGGTCGGTGTAGGCGCGCACGTTCCAGGTCCCGGTACGGGCGTTGTTGGCCAGCGGGACACTGGCGTGGTAACCGCCCAGCGCCGCGGTGGTAAGGGTAAGCTGGTCCGCCTCCACCTCGTCCGGGCGAATGAACTTGAGCGTCAGGGGCAGGTTCTCCAAGGCGTACCCGCGGCTGTCGCGCATGAGCGCCATGAGTTCCACCGTCTCGCCGGGGCGGTACACGCCCCGCTCGCCGTAGAGGAAGACATCGACGGGACCCGGCGCCTCCCGGCCCGCCACCCCGCGGTCGGCAAGGTCAAACGCGGGGCGGGTGAGGTCCAGAAAATTGAAATCGCCGGCACTGCCATAGGCCATGAGCACTGCCGGCTCGCGGCCACCGCTGCCGCGCAACAAGCCCGGCGCGAAGCGGACGTAACCAGCGTCATCGCTAGTCGCCTTGCCCAGTTCGGTATTGTTGCGGGCATACAGGCGCAGTTCCACGCCGGCCAGGGAGCGGGCGCTGTCCAGGGAGCGCACGAAGGTATGCAGGCCATCCTCCCCCCTGAAGGTGGACAGCCCCAGGTCGGAGACCACCAGCCATTGGGTCGCCCGGTCTTCATACTTTGCAAGCTTACCCACCGGCTCGGCTACGACCACGTAAATTCCAGGTTGAGTGTTCCTAAGGATCTCGTTCACGGGGATCGCCGTAGTGGTCTCCTGATTGCGTTCCCCCTGGATGGCCAGTTCGCCTTGCCAGAGCAGTTCGCCAGCGTGTTGGGCGATGGCATCAATATCATAGCCGGCCAGCGCATTGGTGATATGGCGGCTGTTGATCTGCTCGCTGAGGTTGCGGTCGTTGATGCGCAGCACCTTGAGGCGCACCTTGTCCACATTGACGCTGGTCAGCGGCAAGCCCTGGCCGCCCGCCTTGGGCAGGATATAGGTAGCGCCCCGGAATCCCACCGTCGGCTCGCGATCGCTGACCGCAGCGGTAAAGGTCTCGTCGGCGTCGGTTTTTTCACCTGCCGCCGAGGGCACGCCTGGACGCACCGTAATTTCATAACTCTGCCCGTGGCTAACCCCTTCCACACAGAGCTTTTCCGCACGGGCGCTGACCACCGCCTTGATCACGGGCTGAATGACCAGATAGTCCTCGTAGTGGATCTGCTTGCCCTTGTGCAGAGCCTCGGAAAAATTAAGGCAGATCTTGGGATTGGCGCTGTTGGATTCGACATCCACGGTTTTTACCTGAAAGGCGTTGGCCTTCACCAGCTGCTGGTAACGCTCGGCGGCCTTCGCGCTGTCTTCCAGCCCTAGTCCTTCCTTGAGGGCTGCCATGGCCTGTTTCGGCTGATCTTGCTGGGCGTACAACTCGCCGAGGAGAAACAGGGCGCGGGCCTGCTCGTCCACGGTCCTGGCCGCCCGGTACGCGTTATAGGCCGCCTGCAAGGTCCGCTGCTGGCTTTGCTCTCCACCCTGGTTCCGCCAAACCTGGCTTAAGGCTATCCAAATCGCCGTTTGATCCGCGCCGCTGGCAATGGCCGCCTCGTATTCGGCAACCGCTTCGTTCCAGAGTTTCTGACGGTTGTAATGCTCCGCCTTGGCCAGGTCGGCGGGTCTCCCGGAAGCCGCGTTGACAGCCCCGCCGGGAGGGTGGGCGTTGCGGATCAGTTGTTGGTACTGAGAGGCACCGACACCCACGGTGGGATCTTCGAAAGCCTCGGCAAAAGAGGATAACAACAGCAGCAGGGCGAAGAGAACACGTTTCATCCAGAGCTCCTTGCAATGGTTCGAACGACGCAGATTTGGCAACCGGCCTTTAATGAGGCGAGTATATTGGATTGTAGCGAAAAGCAGCGAGACCGTGTAACGGGCCGTGTGCTTTCGCATCGTTAACCCACCGTAACCGGATATGGCTTTCTTCCATGACTTGGATTTGTCGCGCGGTTATATAGCCTGACTGGTTGGCGACAGAACCGAATAGAGGAGCTTATTCAGAACATGTTTCGACCTTATGTACTCTGCCCCTTGGCGGAGATTCCCGAAGGTGACAGCAGGGGCTTCAAAGCCGATCCAGGCGCCCCTTATGCCGATATCCTCATCGTCCGCCAGGGGAACCGCTTGTACGCCTACCGCAACCGCTGCCCCCACACCGGCGCGCCCATGGAATGGCAACCCGACCAGTTCCTGGATTACACGGAGCATTTCATCCAGTGCGGCATTCATGCCGCACTGTTCCGCATCGAGGATGGCTATTGCATTAAAGGTCCCTGCGCGCGCCGCGCCCTGGACAAGATAGCTATTGAAGTGCGGGACGGGCTGGTCATCGCTCTGGAAACATTGGAGCGCAGCCGTGACTGAGGCGGTCATCGAGGTAGAAGGCCTCAGCAAGCACTATGGTCAGGTGCGGGCCGTGGATGGCATCAGCTTTCGGGTCGCACCGGGCTGCACCTGTGCCTTGCTGGGAGGCAACGGCGCCGGCAAGACCACCACCATCGCCATGCTGCTGGGCCTGCTGCTGCCCACCCAGGGCCGCATCCAGATCCTGGGCGAAGACATGCTGCGGCACCGCTACCGGGTACTGCCCCGGATTAACTTCTCCTCGCCTTACGTGGACCTGCCCCAGCGTTTGACGGTGGCGCAAAACCTCACGGTCTATGCCCGGCTCTACGGGGTAAGGCGGGTGCGGGTGCGGCTGGCGAAACTGGGGCGGGAACTGGATATCGAGCCATTTTTCCAGCGCCCTTACCGCAGTCTCTCCGCCGGCCAGAAGACCCGTGTGGCGCTGGCCAAGGCCCTGTTGAATGAACCAGAGGTCTTGTTGCTGGACGAGCCCACCGCTTCCCTGGACCCGGATAGTGCCGACCGCCTGCGCAGTTACCTGATGGACTACCAGACCCGCAGCGGGGCCACGCTGTTGCTGGCCTCCCACAATATGAGCGAGGTGGAGCGCCTGTGCAACCAGGTCATCATGCTGCGCGCCGGCCACATCGTGGACACCGGCGCCCCCCGCGAACTCATCAAACGCTATGGGCGGCGCGACATGGAGGAGGTCTTCCTGGACATCGCCCGAGGCATACGCAGTGGTGAGGTGACGCCATGACGGGCATCTCGTGCGGGCGCATCGGCGCCATGGTGCTGCGCTATGTGTATTTGCTGCGGGGTTCCTGGCCGCGAGTGCTGGAGCTGGTCTATTGGCCCACGGTGCAGATGATCCTGTGGGGCTTCATCACTCGTTTTCTAATGACGGACAGCAGCTTGCTGGGGCAGGCGGCGGGCTTGTTGCTGGCCGGGGTACTGTTGTGGGACGTGCTGTTTCGCAGCCAACTGGGTCTATCCGTGGTGTTTTTCGAGGAATTGCACTCCCGCAATCTGGGCCATCTCTTTGTCAGCCCGCTCCGGCCCCTGGAATTGATCATTTCCCTGATGACCATCAGTCTGATTCGTACCTTGATCGGGGTGGGCGGGGCGGCGGCCCTGGCCATCCCCTTTTACGGTTATAACCTCTTTGAGCTGGGGCTGCCCCTGCTTGGCTTCTTCGCCAACCTGATGGTCATGGGCTGGTCCATCGGCCTGCTGGTGGCCGCTCTGGTGTTGCGCCACGGGCTAGGCGCCGAAAGCATCGCCTGGGCCGCCATCTTCGCCCTGGCGCCGCTCAGCGGCATCTACTATCCTATCGCCACGCTGCCCGGCTGGTTGCAGCCCCTGGCCTGGCTGTTACCCGCCAGCCATGTCTTCGAGGGCATGCGGGCGGTGTTGCTGGTGCATACTTTCCGCTGGGACTTCATGCTGTATGCCCTGGTGCTGAATGTCCTCTATCTGGGCTTGGGGATTGGCGTGTTCCTGGCTACCTTTCGGGTGGCCCGGGAGCGCGGCTTGTTGTTGCAATCTGGCGAGTGAATCATCTAACGCACATGGCTATTGAAAGTGTGGATTGTGTTGTCATCGGCGCCGGCGTCATCGGCCTGGCGGTAGCCCGCGCCCTGGCCCTTAGTGGGCGCGAGGTCATCGTCCTGGAGGCCGCCGCCAGCATCGGCACGGAGACCTCATCGCGCAACAGCGAGGTGATTCACGCCGGCATCTACTACCCCTCCGGCAGCCTCAAAGCTCGCCTGTGCGTGACTGGACGGCAGGCTTTATATCGGTATTGCAAAGCGCACGGCGTCCCTCATAAGACCTGCGGTAAACTGATTATCGCCACCACTGAACAGCACGTCGCGACGCTCGAAAGGCTCTATGCCCAGGCCATCAAGAACGGCGTCGACGATCTGCACTGGCTAACCGCTGCCCAGGCCGAGGCCATCGAGCCGGCCATCCATTGTGTTACCGCGCTGCACTCGCCCTCCACCGGCATCATCGACAGCCATGCGCTCATGCTGGCTTTGCAGGCGGATGCGGAAAACGCGGGTGCTCTGTTCGCCTTCCTGAGCCCGGTGACAGGAGGTGAGGTAACTTCCGAGGGCTTGGTTCTGGAGGTGGGTGGGGATGAGCCTGTGCGTCTGCTGGCCGCCACGGTGATCAATTGCGCGGGGCTGCATGCCGGACGAGTAGCGCACAGCCTGCGCGGGTTTCCGGCCGAGCGGGTGCCAGCCCATTACTATGCGAAAGGCAATTATTTTGTGCTAGCCGGCCGTTCCCCCTTTAACGGCCTGATCTACCCAGTACCGGAACAGGCGGGGCTGGGCGTTCACGTCACCCTCGATCTAGGCGGTCAGGTCCGGTTCGGGCCGGACGTGGAATGGGTGGAGCACATCGATTACCGGGTCGATCCCCAGCGGGCGGAAGCCTTCTACGCCGCCGTGCGCCGCTATTGGCCAGAGCTGCCAGATGGCGCCTTGCAGCCGGGCTATGCCGGCATTCGCCCCAAGCTGCAAGGGCCTGGCGAACCCGCTGTGGACTTTGTGTTCCAAGGCCCAGCGACGCATGGGGTTCCTGGCCTCGTCCATCTGTTCGGCATGGAATCGCCGGGACTGACCGCCTGCCTGGCGATTGCCGAGCAGGTCGTCAGTTTGTTACGAGGATAATTTAGCCGGCCCTGAGTATGATCCCTGTTTCTTATACAGTGTCCCTTACTACCCCTATGTGTCAAGCTAACCTGGGACCACCCCGAATAAGAAATAAAAGTAGTGTTCGGGTAACAGACAGGAGAAAACGACATGCCAAAACCGGCTGTTCTTTTTTCCCACGCATTCGCCAGAACTCAATCCGGATGAGCAGGTCTGGAACGAAATTAAGCATCGTCGGCTCGGCAAACAACCGATTAAAAACAAATTCGATTTGAAGAAACGACTCCGTTCTGCGCTGAGATCCTTGCAGCAAAAGGCAGAAAGGATTCGGTCATTTTTTCAGCTTCCTGACACTCGCTATGCAGCGATACCGGAGCCAGCCTTATAAGAGATAATGTCTGGATATTAATTAGCGAGACTATAGTACTGTGCTTTTGAAAGGGATTCGTTAGAACTCTTTTCCATAAACCCTTTCATTTCCTAGTTTTTACTTAAATGTGACAACAAAAGTATCATAATTTTCTAAATATACATCATAAATTCGGCGAGTAATAATTGGTTGGGTTTTTGGAATAAATGGTTGTTCGATCTTAGGTGCCTCAGTAAATCTAAAACCTAAACTCTGAAGTTTTTTAAATCCTTGTTCGCGATTAGGTATAAAATAAGACCAGGTAATTTGTTTTAAAATTGGATACTTTTTGAAAGCACCGAAAGTCAAGGGGCTATGTTCAAGAGGTGCACCTATAGCGATCTTAGGACGTTCAGGAGGGTTAGGCATTTTTGAAATACTTTCTTCTAAGTCTGAAACGAGTATTGTTGCAACCATTTGTTCCTGTGTATTCTGATAATTGAGAGCATTACCGAAAGTCAAACTTACATTTGCAAAAGATAAAGATAATAAAGATAGAAAAAATATTAAGAAATACCTTAATACATTGGATACTGCAAATACATAGGATAGAAACAAGCTAAGAATACAAACTATTGCGCTAAAACCCATAAAAGATCTAGGCCAGATAACTGGATTCTCTAAAACGAGCATAAGACCAGGCAAAGAAGCCATGAAGACAGAAAAATAAAATACTATTAGTAATAAGGTACTAAAAACTCTTATAAAATGTGATTTTCTTTTCTCTAAATAATAATTTTTACATACAATCACTAGAATAGAAAGGATAGCAATTACAAATAATAATATTATTAATAACTTTAAATTTCCCTCAAGCCATTCATTTACATTTTTTAATGAAAGCAGTAAGTTTTGAATAATTGTTTTTGGCATTTCAGCCAATGATACAGTTTTTGAATGTGTAATATTATATTCACCTTTTACAAAGATATATTTTATAGGTATATAAGCCAATAAAGATAAAAATAGAACTATTGAAGATGACAGAAATTTTTCAATTGATTCTTTGATATCAAGACTTTTAATTAGATTAAACAATGAATAAAAGCTAAAAGCGGCTATGTAAATTGAAGTTGCTGCTTGATAAAAACAAAGTGATATTAGCAAAAAAAGTATACTCAAAAAAAAGCTAAGAAGCCTGATGTTTATTTGTACTTCTTCTCTGAAACCTACAGTTGTAAATAGAAATGCCATGGTTGAGCTAAATACCGCAACCCCAAACATCAGCGACTCAAAAATGTAAGAAAAATTCTCAAGATTAAACGGATTTAAAACAAATATAATTCCACTTAATACTAAAAGCCAGAAATCATTAATCTGAAAAATTTTTCCTAGATAGACTGAGGTAAGCGAATAAATGGCTATTGATAATATTTGAGTTAGTGGTGATATATCTGTCAATGGCAACCCAATCTGTATAATAAGATACATGAGAGTCGAAAGTGGTCGTCCATTATTCTGCCAATTAGCAGCATTTTCACTATTAAGCACTCTTGATATATCGTCAACGTACAATACGTTAGCTTGTATTAGGGATAAAAGTGACAATATAGAAGCTATAAAAATATATATAATAGCTTTTCTTTCGGTCTTCGTTAATAGAATTGAGTTAATTAATTTGTTCATTTAGTTACAATAAACATTTGCAATAATTTCATTACATCATTACTCTGAAGGTATGGAATCCATTAGTATGAATAAACGATCATTTTACTTCCAAAAAAATTAGTCAATAGCGACAAAAATATAGCGCCCACTTGAGCCAC
>Ga0209048_10002883_pt1 | contig 16879 bp, 12 predicted proteins | sample FrelakmetCRP12CR_FD_187146 | JGI IMG/M metagenome (GOLD analysis project Ga0209048, IMG submission 187146) | Freshwater lake sediment microbial communities from the University of Notre Dame, USA, for methane emissions studies - CRP12 CR (SPAdes)... | ecosystem: Environmental > Aquatic >... | reverse complement strand
GATCAGGATGCTGGGAACGTCCGCAACCTCGGAAACCGCGATGAAGTCCTTCTGCGGATTGATCGACAGGTCGCGAAAGATCGCGGGATTGATCGCGATGGTGCCGATGTTGCCGAGGTAGATCGTGTAGCCGTCGGCGGGCGCCTTGGCGGCGGCCTCCATGCCGATGTTGCCCGATGCGCCGGGCCGGTTGTCGATGATGACCTGCTGGCCCAGAAATTCGCCCAGCTTCGGAGAGATGATGCGCGCGACGAAGTCCGACGCGCCGCCCGGGGCGAACGGGACGATCATCTTGACCGGCCGATTCGGGTATCCGGCCTGCGCAAAGACGAGCGCCGGATAACCCACGAGCATCAGCGCGAAGAGCGCTGCCCGCGTCAGCTTGCTCATTCCTCCTCCTCGTATCGTTACTGCACTACTGCTCGAAGTCCTTGTCGCTGCTTTTCCTCGCTTGCGTCGAGCGGCAGCGGTATCGCCCGCCTGAGCCGCGCTGACAGATCGAATGCCTTGGTCAGCATCAGCCGATCGTGCGCTTCCGCGGCCGTCGCATGCTGCGTCGGCAAGCCGAGCGCCAGCCGGTTGAGCCACTGCTCGGTCTCGTCGCGCATGGGGCCGCGCAATTCGCCGAGCGCGCGGTCCCCCGGAGGATAGCTTCCCAGAAAATCGACGCGCCGGGCGGCGTCGGGCGCATAGCCTTCGCCTTGCGAGAGGTTGGTCGCAAGCACGATGTCGCGGTGGGTGTCGTCGATCGTGAGCACCCCCTCGGTTCCGACGATGCCGACGTCGAGACTGTATACGGCTCCCGGCCATACGACCGGCAGCGCCCACGATATCGACGCATGATAGAGGCTGCCGTCCTCAAAGGTGATCATGCCGGCAGTCGCGTCCGTGCCACGGCAGATCGGCCCCAATGCCTTGTCGACCGAGCGCGCGTAGATCTCCACCGGGCGTTTCGCCTCCATCAGCCACATGACGATGTCGAGCGCGTGGGTGCCGGAGATCACCATCGGCGATATCTGCGTCGGATCGTTGGTGCGCCGGTAGTTGTCCAGCGCGACGAGCCGGTTCATGAATGCCCGTGAAGTGACCAGCGTAACGTCGCCGAGCGCACCGGTACGGACTTTCTCCTTCGCCGTAAGCCAGCGCCGGCGGAAGCGCTGCGTGTAGCCGACCACGGCATCGACGCCGGACTTGCGGATCGCCTTCAGAACGCGTTCCGACTCGGCGAGCTCGGTGGCCAGCGGCTTCTCGATGAGCAGTGCCAGCCCGCGCTCGACCGCGGCGAGGATGGGCTCGACATGCAGGTGCTCGTCGGTGGAGATGATCGCCGCAGTCACCTCAGGCCGGGCGAAGAGCTCCCGATAGTCGGCGGTCACGAAGTCGGCGCCGACCTTTTCCGCGACGAGCTTCGCCCGCTCGGGCTTGATCTCCGCCAGTCCGATGAAATCGACCTGCGGGTGTCTCGCCGCGACCTCGCCGCGGATCAGGCCGACGCGGCCGGCGCCGACGATTGCCAGACCGATCCGCCTGGGGTTCTTCTTTGCCATGGCAGGGCCTCAGGCGACGGCGCGGACCTTTTTCGACTCGCCCAGCGGCAGCGTCACCGGCTGGTTGGTCTCCGCGGACTGGTCCGCCGCCATGTAGACCTCCATGACCATGCGCGCATGCTCGGGCGTCACCAGCACCGGGCGGTCGCACGCGACCGCCTCGAGGAAATGGATGGTTTCAGCCGCCATCGGCCCGGCGTAGGTATGCTCGACCGCTTCTCCCGGCATCGTCGACATCGGCAGCACCATGCCGTGGTTCATGGTGTTCAGCACCACGTCGCGATGACTGTCGTCGACCATCACCGCGCCGTCGGTCCCGACGAATTCGATCCAGGTCGTCGAGAAGTTCGGATAGCCGGGAGGCAGCGTCCAGCCGGCGCCGATCACGAAGGTGACGCCACTGTCCATGGTCACGGTGATCCATTGGGTGTCCGGAATCGGCGCGCCGGTGGTCTCCTGCATGGTCCCGAAATTGTTCTGCGAATACACGCGTACCGGCCTGGCCGGCTCGAGGCACCACAGCACGAAATCCAGGTCGTGCGTTGCTTCCATCGCCGCCGGCGACAGCTTGATGCGTCCGCTGATCTTCTTGCCCAGGTTGCGCGTGATATGGCGGCTCACCAGCGCGCTCACCGGCCGGCCGATCGATCCGTCGCGGATGGATTTCCGGACGTACGCGAACTTGGGATTGAACCGCTGCGAGTAGCCGATGGTGAACTTGAGCCTGCGCTCGCGCGCCGCAGCGATGAGCTCGTCGGCTTCGGCGAGCGACATGGCCATCGGCTTCTCGAGGAACACGTGCTTGCCGGCGGCGAGGCAGTCGCGCGCCATCGGGTAGTGCGTCGTTTCCGGAGTGGCGGAGATGTACACCGCCTCGATCTCGGCGTTCCCGAGCAGCTCGCGGTAGTCGGCAACCGCGGTGCGGGCGGAGCTTGCCTTGGCGACCTCGGCAAGGCGCTCGCTGCGGATTTCCGCGAGGTGCAGGCTCTTGACCAACGGATGGGTGGCGCAGGCTTGGGCGCGGATACCGCCACACCAGCCCGTGCCGATGATGCCGACACCGATCTGCTTCATTGCGCAAGCTCCCCGTCGGCTACCGCCGGAAGTTCACTCATTAGACCACCGCCAATAGAATGACACCAATCGCGATTTGCTATGCTAGGCATGCTATCTCGGCATGTTTCGGGGCTCGCCAGCGCGTTGTGATGCTTCGCTGCCGGGCAAGGCGATGCGAGCCGCGAGGCCGGCACATGCCGCCCTGTTATCGTTGGGTCAAGGCACCCTGGGAGCCATCGAGCTCATGGAATTGCGCAGCATCCAGTACTTCGTGCAGGTCGCCGACGAAGGCAGCATCACGCGAACCGCGAACAAGATCGGGATAGCCCAGCCCGCGCTGACGCGGCATATCAAGCAACTCGAGGCGGAGCTCGGCACCCAGCTGCTGCTCCGCCTGCCACGAGGCGTCCGCCTGACGACTTCGGGGAGGGACTTCCTGGAGCACGCGCGCACCATCATGCTCGAAGTCTCGCGCGCGAGCGAGCACGTCCGCGGCAACGCGCAGGCGCCGCGCGGCAAGGTCGTGATGGGCACGTCGCCGACGCTGGCGCCGTTGCTGCTCCCGGGCTGCATCGCCCGGGCGCGGCGGCAATGCCCGACGGTGACGCTGAAAGTGATCGAGGGTTTCAGCCCGCAGCTGCTCGACGCGCTGTTGACCGGCCGGCTCGACCTGGCAATCATGACCAATGCACCGCGGTCCACCGCACTGGCGCTAACGCCGCTGATCTCCGAACCGCTGGTGGTCCTCACGCCGCCGGGCGCGCGCGGCACGCGGGACGCATTTTCGCTCGCCGAGTTGTCCGCCACGCCAATGATCGTGACGGTCGGTTTGCGGACGCTTGTCGAGCAGCAGCTCGCCGCCTTCGGAATCGTGCTCCGCGTCGAGGCGGAAGTCGATTCCGTCGAAGCGATACGGCGACTGCTGATCGCCGGAGTCGGCGTGACGATCATGCCGGTGTCCGCCTTCCACAGCGAGATTGGCGCGGGACAGGTGGTCGCGCACCCGATCGAGGACGCCAATCTGCACCGCATCCTCATTCTCGCGCGTCCGGTAGCCGAAGCGCGGTCGGCGGCGATCGACGAGATCGAACACGTCGTCCGGGCGGAGATGGCAATCCTGCTCGAAGCAGGCATCTTCAGGATGCCGTCAGCGGAACTCGCCGCGCGCGGTCAGCGCCCGCCAGCGGCGACGACCCGGAGTTCGCCGCGTCGCAAGCACCGTCGGGCGTGAAATAATGGCGACTCAAGGCGGGAGCACAGGGTGAATGATTGCAGCGCGAGCGCCGGTCGATGAGTGCGGCGCGGCCCGAGCGGTTCAGCTTTCGTGTCAACGGCGCCGAGCACACGCTCGAAGCCGACGGCGACACGCCGCTGCTCGACGTGCTGCGCAACACGCTGGGGCTCAAAGGTACACGTTTCGGCTGTGGCAACGACGAGTGCGGCGCGTGCTTCGTGCTCGTCGACGGTCACGCGCTCGCATCGTGCGCTACCCCGCTGTGGGCGGTCGGCGGAAAATCGGTGACGACGGTCGAGGGTCTGGGCCGGCCAGAGGCGCCGCATGCCCTGCAACGGGCGTTCATCGCCGAGCAGGCGGCGCAATGCGGCTACTGCACATCGGGGATGCTGATCAGTGCCGCAGCGCTGCTCGCGCGTTCGCCGCGGCCGAGCGAAGAGGAGGTACGACGCGCGCTCGATCGCAATCTCTGCCGCTGCGGCAGCTATAACCGGATCGTGCGTGCGGTAATGCGCGCCAGCGGCGAGGCGACCGCATGAGCGGTGTTGCTGCGGCTGCGCCACTGCCCACAAGCCTGCACGGCAACCGGCGACTCGCGCAGTGGCTCAGGTTCCGCGCGGGCGGCTACGTCGAGGTCCTGTCCGGCAAAGTCGAAATCGGCCAGGGCATTCTGACTGCGCTGGCGCAGATCGCCGCGGAAGAGCTCGACGTCTCGCTTGCGCAGGTGCGCATGCTGGCGGCGTCGACGGCGACGAGTCCCGATGAAGGATTCACCTCGGGCAGCCTGTCGATCCAGGATTCGGGCACGGCGCTGCGCCTTGCCTGCGCCGAAGCTCGCGCGATCTTCCTTGCCGCCGCCGCGGACCGGCTCGGCGTTGCCGCCGACTCGCTCGCGGTCGTTGACGGGGTCATCGCGGGCGCGGGTGGCGCGCAGACGAGCTACTGGGCGCTTGCCGACGCCGTGCTGCTCGACCGCGACGCGACCGGGCGAGTCGCGCCCAAGGGCGCGGCCGCGCACCGCATCGTCGGCACGCCGGTGACGCGCCTGGACCTGCCCGACAAGATCTTTGGCAATGCGTGCTACATCCACGACCTCGAGTTGCCGCGGATGCTGCATGGACGCGTGCTGAGGCCGCCGGCTGCGGATGCAACGCTGACCGATCTCGACGACGCGGAAGTCCGCGCGCTGTCGGGCGTCGTCGCCGTGGTTCGCGACGGCTCGCTGCTCGGCGTCATTGCGGAAAGCGAATCCGTCGCCGATTCCGCCTTGAAGAAGCTCGCTGCGGGCGCAAACTGGCGCCAGGGTGCGAGCCTGCCCGACGTCGCGTCGATGGCGACGTGGCTCAAGGCGCAGGTTGCCAACACCAGCATCGTCGACAGCAAAATCGCAACGTCGTCCCGGCCGGTCGCGCGGACGTTGAAGGCGAGCTATACCCGCCCGTACCTTGCGCACGGCTCGATCGGCCCGTCCTGCGCGCTGGCGCAACTCGACGCCTCCGGCCTCCGGGTCTGGACGCACAGCCAGGGCATTTTCAACCTGCGCAGGGATCTCGCGCTGACGCTGGGCCTTGCCGACGGCAGCATCGTCGTTCAGCACGTGCAGGGTGCCGGCTGTTACGGTCACAATGGTGCCGACGACGTTGCTTTCGACGCGGCATTTCTCGCGCGTGCTGCCGGCGGCGTTCCCGTTCGCGTCCAGTGGTCGCGCGCCGACGAGTTGGCGTGGGCGCCTTTCGGCCCGGCGATGGCGGTCGATCTCGAAGCCGACCTCGACGAAACGCACGCCGTAGTCGGGTGGCGACACGCGATCTGGAGCAACGGCCACACTTCGCGGCCCGGCGGCGCAAGGAGTCCGGCGTTCCTGGGGGCGTGGCATCTCGCGACACCGTTCGAACGCCTGAGCGCGATCAACCCGCCCGTCGCCCGTGGCGGCGGTGCCGAGCGCAACGCCATCCCGCCCTATGCGTTTCCGGCGTGGCAGATCGTCAATCATCACGTCACGGCGATGCCGTTGCGCACGTCTGCGCTGCGCTCGCTCGGCGCTTACGCCAACGTGTTCGCCATTGAATCCTTCCTCGACGAACTGGCGGCAGCCCTCGGCGAGAACCCGGTCGGTTTCCGGCTGCGCCATCTGGAGGACCGCCGGGCGCGCGCCGTGATCGAACGCGCTGCGATCAGGGCCGGATGGAACCAGTGGCGCAAGCGCGAAGGCGCCGGCCATGGCGTCGGCTTCGCTCGCTACAAGAACGCCGGTGCGTACTGTGCGGTCGTCGCCGAGGTCGAGGCGGAAGCCGAGATTCGCGTGCGCCGGCTGACGATCGCGGTCGACGCGGGTCTGGTCGTCAACCCCGACGGTGTTGCCAACCAGATCGAGGGCGGCGCGATCCAGGCCACCAGCTGGACACTCAAGGAAGCGGTGCACTTCGATCGCGAACGGGTGACCAGCGATCGCTGGGAGGCGTATCCGATCCTGCGCTGTTCGGAGACGCCGGAGGTGGACGTCGACATCGTCTCGCGTCCGGATTGTCCCGCGGTCGGGGTCGGCGAAGCCGCGCAGGGACCGACCGCAGCCGCGATCGCCAACGCGGTCTTCGATGCGCTCGGCATCCGCGTGCGTGATCTTCCGCTGACGGCGGAGCGCATCCGCGCAGCCATCGACCGCGCGATCGGGTGACCCGCGCCGGGCGGCCGGCCGTGACCTCGAAAGGGCATTGGAATTCGATGTCGCGGTGGAGCACGCTCGTCCGCTGGAGATGGGGCTGACTTCAGCGGGAAGATTCTATGCGCTTGAGCGGGCGACGCCGCGAAGGGAAAGTTCCGTCGCTCGATGACAGCTCACGAAGTGGTTGGGGGCGACCTCTTCCTGTGCTGGCGACGTCTCTCGGCAGACGGCCTTTGCATACTTGCACCGGGGATGGAAATGACAACCCGGCGGGGTATTGGCCGGATCGGCCACTTCGCCCTGGAGGATGATCCGTTCGGAGCGAAGGCGCGGATCCGGTTTGGGGACCGCCGACAGGAGGGCTTCGGTATAGGGATGCTTCGGAGACGCGAACAGTTCTTCGGTGGGCGCAGTCTCCACGATCTTGCCGACGTACATCACGGCGACCCGCTCGCTGATGTGCTTGACGACGCTCAAGTCGTGAGCGACGAACAGATAGGTAAGCCCGAGTCTTTCCTGAAGTTCGAGGAGGAGGTTCAGGATCTGTGCCTGGACCGACACGTCCAGTGCGGAGACGGGTTCGTCGGCAACGACCAAGCGGGGATTCAACGCCAGGGCCCGGGCGATACCGATGCGCTGACGTTGGCCGCCCGAGAAGGCATGAGGGTAGCGGCGCATATATTCCGGCCGGAGGCCGACGAGTCGAAGCAGGTCCACGACCCTGTCGGTTCTTTCTTGCGCGTTACCTTCGCCGTGGACGAGCAGCGGCTCCCCCACAATGTCCAACAGGGTCATTCGCGGGTTCAAGGAGGAGAACGGATCCTGAAAGATCATCTGCATCTGACTCCGAAGGGACCGAAGCCGGCTCTTCGCAACGGTTGCCACGTCCAGGACTTCACCGTTGTCCGAAAGGAGAACTTGACCGGCGGTCGGGGCGATGGCCCGCAGAATGCAGCGGGAAGTCGTGGTCTTTCCGCAGCCGCTCTCTCCGACGAGCGACAGCGTCTCTCCTCGACTAAGGAAGAAGGTCACGTCGTCCACCGCCTTCACGTAGCCGATGGTCTTTTGTAGAAGTCCCCTTCGAATGGGGAAATACTTCTTGAGCCCCTTGACATCGAGGAGCACGGACTTTTCCGAACCCGCGTTGCCGTTCGTCATGGTCGTGGGCTTCTTGTCATTGGTAGAGAAAACAGCTCGCCTTTCTTCCTTCACCGACAGCCAGAAGCAGCGGTTCCTCGGTGTCGCAACGGCCGGGTGTAAAGGAAGCGCATCGGGGATGGAAGGGGCAACCCGTCGGTCGGTTGAACGGGTGGGGAATCGACCCGCTGATGGTCGGCAGCCTCACCCTGGGCACGGAGTCGATGCTTGGGATGGACTGAAGGAGAGCCTTCGTATAGGGATGTTTCGGATCGTGAAAGATGTCATCGACTTTTCCCTGCTCGACCACCCGGCCTAGGTACATGACGACGATGTCGTCGGCCATCTCTGCGACCACGCCGAGATTGTGCGTGATGAGCATGATGGCCATTCCCCGTTGCTGCTGAATCTTTCGCAACAGATCCAGGATCTGCGCCTGGGTGGTGACGTCGAGGGCGGTCGTGGGCTCGTCGGCGATGAGGAGGCGCGGATCACAGGAAAGAGCGACCGCGATCATCGCCCGCTGACGGAGCCCACCGCTCAATTCAAACGAGTACTCGTCGATACGGCGCTCCGGCTTCGGGATGCCCACGCTGCGCAGCGCTTCGATTCCCCGGCGTCTCGCCTCCTGCCGGCCGATCGCGTTGTGGAGGAGGACCGCCTCGATGAGCTGTGCTCCGACCGTATGGACGGGGCTGAAGGAGGTCATCGGCTCCTGAAAGATGAGACCGATTTCTCCCCCTCGAATCGAGCGTATCTCACGGCTGTTCGCCTTCAGCTTGACGAGGTCGGTTTGCGATGCGTCGGCGCGGGTAAGAATAATCTCGCCTTCGACGATGCGACCGGGATGATCGACGATGCGCAGGATCGACTGCGCCGTGACGCTTTTTCCGCAGCCGCTCTCTCCGACGATGCCCAGAGTCTTTCCCGGGAAGACATCGAAGGAAGCGCCGTCGACGGCTTTGGTCGTTCCCTCGTCCTGAAAGAAGCTCGTCCTCAGGTTCCTCACCGAAAGAAGCGGCTTCGTATCGTTCTGCACGATCAGTCCGGTCCCTAAAGGTAGGGATCCGCCGCATCCCGTATCCCGTCGCCCATGAAATTGAACGCGAGGACGGCAATGATGACGGCAAGGGACGGAATGAGAAGCCAGGGAGAAATGACCAGGGCCTGGATGTTCTGGGCATCCTGAAGCAGAACACCCCAACTGATCGCAGGTGGCCGCAAGCCCAGCCCGAGGAAACTCAACGAAGTCTCGCTGATGATGATCGCGGGGATCGCCAGGGTCGTCGCCGCGATGATATGGCTCAGGAACGAGGGCACCATGTGGCGGAAGATGATCCTTGTCTTGCTGCAGCCGACGAGTTCGGCCGCCATGACGAAATCTTCCTCCTTGAGCGAAATGAACCTCCCTCGCACGACCCGGGCGAGTTCGGTCCAGCCGATGAGGGAAATGATGATCGTAATGGCGAAGTAGACCTTGACAACGCCCCAGTCGCTGGGAACCGCTGCGGCAAGGCCCATCCAGAGGGGAATCGTCGGAATCGATCGAAGGATCTCGATGATCCGCTGGATCACCGTATCGATCACGCCGCCGAAATAGCCGGATACGCCGCCCAGGACGACGCCCAGCACGAGACTCAGGGCCACGCTGACAAGCCCTATCGTCATGGATGTCCGCGTTGCGTACATGAGCCGCGACCAGAGGTCGCGTCCCTGCGTGTCCGTTCCCATCAGGAACAACGACTCACTCGCCTTGGCCCCTTCCACCGCGATGAGATGGCGGTCGGTCGGGATGAAGCCCAGCAGTTCGTAAGGCTCCCCCCGACCGAAGAACCTGACCGGAATCTTGGTGGACGTGTCGGGAACGTAGACCCGCTTGAACGTCAGCGGGTCGCGCGTTCCTTTCAAAGCGTACACGTAGGGTCTGAAGCGGCCGTCGTCGATCCAATGGATCGTCTGCGGTGCCATCAGCGATCGCTGGGCGTCCGATTCCGTAGGATCCACATAGGCGAAAAAGTCGGCGAACAGCGCAACGAGATAGAAGGCAACCAGGACGATGGTTCCCCCCACGGCGAGCTTGTGCTTGCGGAAGCGCCACCACATGAGCTGCCATTGCGTGGCGACGGCGATCCTGTCTTCCGCCAGGAACCCGGTTTCCGGCGCCACGGCGTTTGCGGCCGTCACTGCCGCCCCAACCGTATTCTCGGGTCGATCCACATGAGAAGCAGGTCCGAAATGAACGTCCCGATGACGGTCATGACCCCCAGCAACAGGACGATGGTTCCGGCAAGGAACATATCCTGGGCGATCAGCGCCTTGAGGAGCAGAGGACCGACCGTCGGCAGGCTCAGGACGAGCGATACGATGATGCTTCCGGACACGACATAGGGCAGGAGGTAGCCGATGGTGCTCACGAACGGATTGAGGGCCACCCGGACGGGATACCTCATGATGACCCGGTATTCCGGAAGCCCCCGGGCCCGGGCCGTCATGACATAGGGCTTCCTCAATTCGTCGAGCAGGTTCGACCGCATGATGCGGATCAACTGGGCGGTGCCCGCGACGCCGAGGACGATGGCCGGGATCGGCAGGTGCTTCGTGAGGTCCCACACCTTGGCCATGCTCCATGGCGCTTCGACGAAGTCGGGCGAGAAGAGGCCGCCCACATTCGCACCGAACCAGGCGAAGCCGACGTACATGACGATGAGCGCCAGCAGGAACCCGGGAATGGCGAGCCCGATGAAGCCGACGAATGTGAACACATAATCCAGGAACGAATATCGGTAGACCGCGGAGTAGATGCCGATGGGCAATGCCAAGGCCCAGGTGAATATGATCGCCGCGACGGAAATGACCATGGTCAGGGTAAGACGGTCGCCGATGACGTCGGCAACCGGCCGTCCCCATTCCATCGCCATGCCGAAATTGCCCTGAAGCATGAGTCCCATCCACTTGGCGTATTGAATCGTGATGGGCTTGTCGAGACCGAGCTGTTCGCGCAGAGCGTTCGCCTCTCCTTCGGAAACCGCGCTTCCCGACGCCGACATTGAAGCGATATACGACGTCACGTAATCGCCGGGCGGCAGATGGATGATGATGAAGGACAGCACGGAGATGGCCCAGACCGTCAGCACGGCAAGCAACAGTCGGCGAACGATGTAAGCCACCATGGCAACTCCCTGGGAAGCGGTCGCTCGAGAACTTGTCGGCGCGCGAGGCGATGGCGGCCGCCCGCGTTGCGGGCGGCCGCGACCTCGTTACTTGAAGTAGAACGTGATCGGCATCGAGGTGTGCGGAGTCCGGGCGTGCTGGGCGTTGATCTGACGCTCGGGCACGTTGCCCATGTTGTTCTTGACGAGGCGCACGCCCATGAAGGCCGGCGACTGGCCCACCGTTCCGATGCTCCACGTTTGTTCCACGATGATCTTCCAGATCTCCTTGCCGTTCTTGATCCGATCCTCTTCCTTCATGCCGTAGGCGTCGCGGAAAAGATCGAAGGCCCTGATCATTTCGGGATCATCCGGTTTCGTTCCGGCGGTTCCCCTGGAGGCATACCACTTGGCGAAGGCCATGCCCATGTGACTTTCGGCGGCGTCTACGGGCAGTGCGTGGCGGGGGAAAAGGAAGAGCATTTCCGAACCGTCGTTCGCCCAGGTGATCATCTGGTTTTCGCTGGCGTTGTCCCGCGTGAACGCGAGGTTGCGCTCCAGCTCCTTGATGTCGACGTCGATCCCGATCTTCTTCCATTGCTGCTTGATCATCTCCCCGACCTGCGTGTAGGGAACGAACTGCCCGCCGACAGTGACCATCTCGAGGCGAAGGCGTCCTTTCCCGTCGGTGCGCAGCCGATACCCGTCGGAATCCTTCTTGGTGAGGCCGACCTTGTCGAGAAGCTCGTTGGCCTGCTTCAGGTCGAGGACACCCCACTTCTTGTTCCACTCGGCGCCGGGGCTGTAGATCGTGTCGGGCGCAGGGGCGACCGATCCGGCCGATCCCACGCCGAGCCAAAACGCCTCGTTGAGCTGGTCGCGGTCGATGCCGAGGGCGAGCGCATGGCGGAAATCCTTGTTCTTCAGCAATTTCGAGATCTCGGGATCGGCCTCGAACGAGTTGCCGATGTGGATCGCCACGTCCGACCCGTTGAGCCCCGGGTCGAGGTGGACGGTGTAGTTGCCCTTCTTGGCGTTCTCCAGAAAGATCGGCAGCTTGGCCAGATGCATGTGCCGTTCCTGGATGTCGTATTCGCCGGCAATCGCCCGCAGGTTGGCGACTTCCGCGTTCTCGGCCAGCGTCATCGTGATCCGGTCGATGTAGGGAAGCTGGTTTCCCGCGGTGTCGACTGCCCAGAAGTACGGATTCCTTTCCATGGACCACGTTGGAGTGTTGATCGGCGATACCGTCTTCCAGGGAGTCATCACCGGCAGTTCGTTGTTCAATGCCCAGCTGTACCGGTTCTTGAGCAGAGACACCCAGTTGTCGAAACCGAGTTCTTTTGCCTTCTTGTTCACCGCGTCCTCGGACGAGTACTTGGGCAGGAACTGCTTCAGATAATGAGCCGGCGCATAGGCGCCGCCGTAGTTCCCGAAGGCTCCGCGCGTCGCGAACCCGGCGCCCATGGCCGTGCTTCCCGCAAGCTGATAGACGAAGAAGGCGTAGGGTTCGGGGAACTCGAAAGCGACGGTGTAATCGTCGATCTTCCTCATCTTTCCGTCCTTGCCGTTGATCTGGAACTCGAAGAAAGGCGTGGGGACGATGTTCTTGTTGAGATAGATATCTTCGTACCAGAACATGAAATCGTTCGCTGTAAAGGGCTTGCCGTCGGACCACTTGGCACCTTTGCGGAGGAAAATCGTCGTCGTCTTGCCGTCGTCGCTGACCTTCCAGTCGCGGGCGAGACTGGGGATGATCTTCGTGCCCGTGTAATCGAAGGTGAGGATCTTGTCGGCCGAATTGATGCGGTTGCCGTTTTCGTGGTCGGCCGGTCCGGTGAAAGCTCTGCGCCAGTTGCCGCCGTGTTTTCCGATTTCGTGCAGGGGCTTCACGACGAAGAGCTGCGAAGCTTCGGGCAGGCGTTTTTCGACCGCAGGTAGCTTTCCTGCCTTTACCTCCGCGGCAAGAACCGGGGCCTCCTTGAATGTTTTCGGAAAGGCCTTGGCGTCAAGGATGATCTCCGGTCCTTCGAGCTTTCCGATCAACGACGAACCGATTTTTGCGGGCTTCGATGGATCCGCGGGCGTCGCCGATTGCGCGACCGCCGCCCCCGACCCGACCGCAAGGGTGCCCAGGAGTCCAAGACCCGCCAGCACAAGTGTCGGGCGCATCAATTGCATACGATCCTCCTCTTCTCTTGTTCTGTTTCGGTAGCCAGGAAGCCGGCCGCTCGAGGCCAATCCGCCTGCCCGATGTGGCAGGCCACCGCCGACGCGGCGGCGACAACGAGCACGGATTATCCTCTCCGCGCGGGCATTCTTGCGCTGTCGGGGGTGCCGGTCAAGGAACAATGCCGCAGGCAGGGCCTCAGCGACGCCGTACTACGGCACGCGGGCCAATCGCTGAGGCCTCCACGTTCAAGATCAATCGCCAGCGCGCCGATTTCAATGTGCGCGCCTGCACGGATCGGGGCACATTGCGCTTGGCGTTGAAACTCTGCCGAACGGGCTTGTCAACCATCCGGGCGCGCGGCCAGAAGCGGCCGTTTGGCATACGTCCCTCATTTGAACGCGACAGACACACGGACGCCAGTCCGCAATTGGCTCAGCGTCGGCGCACGGTACGCACTGCTGAGTTTGCTTTAGACCACTTTCACCGTAGATAGGGGCGCCTAAATTCTTAGCTGATCGCCTATCGGCAACTGTCGTATGCGCTTGCCTGTTGCCACAAAGATCGCATTGCATAGCGCCGGCAGAACCGGCGGCACACCCGGCTCGCCCACACCCCCAAGCGGCTTGCTGTAATCGCCAGGCACGATATGAACCCGGATTTCACGCGGCGCCGCAGGCATACGCGCCACTTCATACTGGTGGAAATTATCCTGCTGTGCACGACCACCCTTGAAGGTGATAGCTCCCGACGTTGCCGCGCTTACGCCCATGACGCAAGCTCCCTGCATTTGGGCGCGGACGCGATCCGGATTGACCGTGGCTCCGCAGTCGATCGCAATGTCCACGCGCGGAATGGTCACCTCGCCCTTGGCGTCAACCGCGACCTCGACGACCGCAGCGACGTAGCTGACGAAACTATAGTGCGCGGCGATGCCGAGTCCGCTACCCTTGGATAGCGACCTGCCCCAGCCTGCCTCTTTCGCGGCGAGCTCCGCAACGCCCCGCAGACGCCCGGTATCCACGGGATAGCGCTCCGGTGACTCGCCGTGGTTCCACGTATCGCCCAGCATCTGCGGCGTGACCACGCGCGCGGGGCCGATCACTTCGAGCAGAAAGTCCTTCGGGTCGCGCCCTGCCGCCGCAGCCAGCTCGGCGACAAACGACTGCACCGCGAATGCGTGGGGAATATTCGATACCGAGCGGAACCAGCCGATCCGCGTGTGCGCGATCGCTTCTGGATTCTCGATGCGGATATTGGGAATGGCAAAGGGCACGTTGATGACGCCCATGCCGAGTTCCCAGTTTGCCTCCCGCGTGGCGTTCGCATCGAACGTCGACACGATCGTCGGCGCGACGCTTCGGTGTAGCCACGCCACGGGTAGTCCCTTGGCATCGACGCCGGCCTCCAAATGCTCGACGGATACCGTGTGGAAATAGTCGTTATGCAGATCGTCATCGCGTGTCCAGACGACCTTGACTGGTTTGCCATCCATTGCTTTGGACAGCACGGCGGCTTCGATGCCGTAGTCGGGTTTGGACTTGCGCCCAAATCCGCCACCGAGCAAGGTCACGTACACCGTGACATTTTCGACTGGCATGCCGAGCCGTTTGGCAACCAAGTCGCGCGCGGCCTGGGGAGACTGGAAACAACCCCAGACTTCGCACTTGCCTTGGGTGATGCGAGCGCTCGCCGCTGGCGGTTCCATCGACGCGTGCGCGAGGTGCGGAAGGTAGTATTCCGCCGTGATCCGTTTCGCGGCAGCGGCCGCGGCGACGGTGAAGTCCCCCTCATCGCGCACGACCTTGCCGGGCTTGCGCGCAGCCTCTTCAAGCGTGACCCTGTAGGCAACGGAGTCGTAGCTGGCATTTGGACCGTCGTCCCACACGATTTTCAGCGCGTTGCGCCCCTGCATCGCGGCCCAGGTGTTGCGTGCGATCACTGCCACGCCACCGAGCGGATTGAACTGCGGTGGTCCTGGCGTGGCGTCGATTTGCACGACGCGCACTACGCCAGGGACCTTGAGCGCCGCGGCGGCGTCGAAGCTGGCGACCTTGCCGCCGTACACCTGGGGTCGCGCCACCACGGCATAGAGCATGCCGGGCAGACGCGTGTCCATGCCGTACTGCGCCTTGCCAGTGGCGATGTCCTGCGCATCGACAAGCTTCAGCGTGCCGGTGCCTATATAGCGAAATTGCGAGGGATCCTTGAGCCGAATCGCGTCCGGCGCAGGCAGCGGCATTCTCGCCGCGGCCTTAGCGAGCGCGCCGTAGCCGAGACGCCGGCCAGTGGCGGTGTGCACGACCTCGCCATTCTTCGCCTGCACTTCGCCGACGGGCAACTTCCAGCGTGCGGCGGCCGCCGCTTCCAGCATCTGGCGCGCGGCCGCGCCACAGCGGCGCATGGGCATGAAGAAATGGCGCGTGCTGCGCGAGCCGTCGGTGTCCTGGTTGCCGTAGCGCGCCTCGTCGCCCGTAGCCTGCACAACGCGCACGCGCGCCCAGTCGGCTTCGAGCTCGTCGGCGACGATCATCGGCATGCCGGTGCGCACGCCCTGGCCCATCTCCGAACGATGGCAGACGATGCTGACGATGCCGTCCTCACCGATGGCGACAAACACCAGCGGGTTGTCGATCCAGCCGTGCGGCATGCCATCTGCACCGTATTTGGGCGGGTCCGCTGCACGCACCGATGCCGGGAATCCAACGGACAGCACTAGACCGCCAAGGGCGGATGCACCCTGGAGGAATTTCCTCCGGCTCACTTTGGCAATCACGAACGGTGTGTCGGGCAATGTTGTGTTCTTGGCCATCGCTCCCTTCAAGTCGAAGGGCGCGTTCATGCCGTCGCTCCTTTCTCACCAGCCGCCTGCTTGATGGCGGCGCGGATGCGTCCATAGGTACCGCAGCGGCAGATGTTGCCGGTCATGGCTGCCTCGATATCGGCGTCGGTCGGTTTAGGTTTCTGCTTGAGGAGCGCCGTCGCGGACATGATTTGCCCCGCCTGGCAATAGCCGCATTGCGGGACATTCAAGTCAATCCACGCCGTCTGCACTGCCTTGCCGACCTTGTCCGCGCCGATCGCCTCGATGGTGATGACTTTCTTGTTCGTGAGCGAGGAAATCGGGGTCACGCACGCGCGTCCAGGCTGGCCGTCGATATGCACCGTGCAGGCGCCACACAGCGCCATGCCGCAGCCGAACTTGGTCCCGGTAAGACCGATCTCGTCGCGCAGCACCCACAGCAAAGGGGTGTCCGCGGGCAGGTCGACGTCGTATTGCTTACCGTTGACGTTGAGTTTGGTCACCTTGATCTCCTTGTGTGCGCAGGGTCTTGGCCTTGAATCGGGATGGCATGCAACGTTGCTGCACATGTCCCGCCAAAGAAAACATACGCTCGCGGCAACATGGGGCGAACGACGCCGGCAGCGACCATTGCCTGTCGCGGGTCAACTAAATTTGGCAGGAACTCGTAGCTGTTTCCAGATGCGACTCTTGGTTGTTCTGCAGGACGAAATTCACGAGGCGTGAGCAGGAGCAAGCGGGGAGGTTACGCCGACGACGGAAATGGGGCAAGCAGCGGCAGGTGGCGATGCGATGCCGGGGAAATCTTCCGGTCTGGGTCCCATTGAAGCCATCGAACGATTGCTGTCGGCGACTTCGCCGTATCGCCGACGCTGGCGGTTCCTATGTTCGAACCAAAGCAGCCGATGGAAAATGCTGGGCCGATCGGTGTAGGGCTGCATTGCGGCGCCTACCCCACAGGCCGCCATCGGCTAACTGGAGACGTTCGGCAGCGACGCGAAAATTTCTCGAAAGCAGTCACCGTGCGTCCAGCGAAGGCTGGCGCGTTCTGTGGGAGTCAGTCCCACCGGGGTAACAGTCGGAGCCCCGTAGCTTGGGTAGCAGGGTTGCAGTTGGGAAAC
>Ga0209048_10002882_pt1 | contig 16879 bp, 22 predicted proteins | sample FrelakmetCRP12CR_FD_187146 | JGI IMG/M metagenome (GOLD analysis project Ga0209048, IMG submission 187146) | Freshwater lake sediment microbial communities from the University of Notre Dame, USA, for methane emissions studies - CRP12 CR (SPAdes)... | ecosystem: Environmental > Aquatic >... | reverse complement strand
TTGTACCTTGAAGACCAGAAGCTCCTGTGGCTCCAATGGGACCTGTGGCTCCTGTGAACCCAGAGGCACCTGTTGCTCCAATAGGACCAGTTGTACCTTGAAGACCAGAAGCTCCTGTGGCACCAATTGGACCAGTAGTTCCCTGAACACCTGTAGAACCAGTAGCACCAATTGTTCCCTGAATACCTGTGGCACCAGATGATCCTGTGAGTCCGGTAATACCCTGAAGTCCAGAGGCACCTGTCGCACCAATAGGACCAGTGGTTCCCTGAACACCTGTAGCACCAGATGATCCGGTAAACCCTGATCCTGTGGACCCAGTAAATCCTGTTGCTCCTGTCGAGCCTCGTAATCCGGATGCTCCTGTAGCACCAATCTGGCCACCACCACCGTGAGAATCTACATATTCTTTATTGGCAGCATCCAATGGATTGATGGGATCTAGCACACCAAAGATATAGTTCCCATTCATATCGACGTTCGAATGGGAAACAATAGACTGAGTGGTTAAGTCTATATCGAGATAAAATTCTGTGGCACCAACAGGCATATATCTTATTTAGGTGCTAGTATAAAGTTCACCCACTTATCGATGTGTTTAGACCAGTCATAGTGCTCTCGGGCATACTCCTGAATATCAGTACAGACTTTCCTATAATCTTCAGGATACGCCTTGGAATAATTGAGCACACCAACCACATCCTGAACGAATAGATCCTCTGCCATATGAACAGGAAATCCACCTTTGAGGCCTATAGAATTTTCTCTGAAGTATCCTACTGGAGTTCCGATACACAACTTACCAGCCGCCGCAGCTTCGAGCATAGGAAGTCCCGCACCCTCTTCGGTCGATGACATAACCACAGCATCCACACTCTTATAGAAAGAAGGCATTCCAAGGTAATGCGTCTGGGGTCGAAACAAAGGCAGTCCGACTTTATCACAGGCAGCATGGACTAATCGGCCTCGCTTGATTTCCTCTCCCGCAAAATTCCTCGACTCATATGCCGCAGCATATCCCACCGTATTGAGAGACTGAGACACTGGTGCATAGAATCGATCAAACTCGATGCCCATAGTAAGTACAGAAGGTATCCTCGATATTCCAAAATCAAATGACTTCTCCTTTAGTGTTACAGATACTACTCCATATCCAGCAAGATCTTTATATACTGTAGTTCCGATCTGAGAGTTTGATAACAGAATATCCCATTGGGCGTGAGCCACTGACTTAATCTTCTGAGGTGGAATACCGTATTGCAGAAGCCACCCAACACCAACCGGAGTGGTAACAAAGTAGTCAGTATTGTCAGAGATAGCCTGCATCTCTTCTTTGGTATACATAGTAAAGAAGTCTAGGACTTCCGCATTGATTCCATAAGGAAGCAGACGTTTACATAGAGAGTTGTGGATCTGTCCAAAGGCCCATTTAGTTTCTGTAAAAAATACAATGTTCGTCATCAGTCATTTCCCCAGACACATACCTTTGTACTATCCGGATTCCCCACTTGGTAATATCCACGAATGTTCTTGTCGGATAGCAACCAAGGATGAAGAGTCGATCCAATGTCCAAGTATGTATGATTCTTATTTGTTTCCCAACCAGTATAGGCCAGGATCTTTCCTAGTGGCCCACATGCAAATAAGAAGATACCATCCTTGGATGATTGCAGTTCATCACTGAATAACATCTTGCGGAATTGATCAACCAAATTGTAGTTCTCGATCCAAGCATTATATTCCACAGGAATGGCTACGTGTTTGAACGGAAGGTTCTGAAAGTTGGATGTCTTGTTTGCAAAGACGACGACCTTACGTTCCGAGAAGACAGGAACGATGTTGTTGATGAAGTAAGGATAGTTACCATTGACAAAGACATTCGCAAAGGTAAGGTGATCATCATTGATCGCACCAGACTCATCTCTCATCTTGTTGAAGTTATCCATACCCTGACAGCAAGGACAAACAATACCTGTGTAGTATCCTGGAGTATTTCCTTGGAAGGCTGTGGTAAGAGCATATCTGGCATCACTGTATGCAGACTCTGGTCCGTTGGTATTCCATTCACCATATCCCGAAGCAATGGTGTCACCACGCATTGCCATCATCTCACCATCACCAAACCGAGCCAGTGAAAAGTTCTCTTTGTTGATTAGTTTGTTGTGGAATTTCTCGATTTCTTCATGATATATTTTCATCTATCCAACCGATATCCTTTTTTGATATAATTTTGTAGGGAAGATCTCATGGCTGGCATAGCAATACTGGCAGTTGCGAGACCATCGTCTCCATAGGCCCATCCCTTTAGAGATCCCCACTGAGAAGTATCATTCTTTGGATGTGGAGGAACATATGTAGCGAGGTTTGTATATTTTTGTATACAGTAACTAAAATGCATATCTTCCCCAACATTCATTTGTTGGTCTAAATCTGGAAGCTCTCTCCAAAATGTAGAAAGAAGATCCCGATGGAAAAACCACTGGTGCCCCACTAGATGGACTTTAGTTGTCGCTTCATTAGGATTATCCCAACCCACCCGATGCACTCGATCATATATCCCATCATCAGGAAATATTACACCAATGGTTCCAAGAAGTCCTGGTGTTTTCTCGTGAGTCTCAAGACAATTCTTCAACCAATTACTTCCGGGAATCGTATCATCATCAGTGATACACACCCAATTGGTTCTGGCATTCAGGGCATAAGCAAACCTAGACCAGACTCCGAAGTTTGTATTGGAATATGCAGAGACACATTGCTGAGAAGTCTGGTTGTCATATTCGACTCCATTAACAGTGTTTTGCCAGTAGAAGATGTTGGTTGGTTTGACTGATTGATTGACGACTGCATCATATTGTTCTTTCAGACGATGAGGACGGCGGTACCCATTAAGTATTACTGTTACGTCAGATGTCATAGTTATCCTTCATATAATTCCAATACTCAATCTCACTTTTCTCGACGGCACCAATGATGTTTGCTACTTCAGGATTCCTACAGGTAGCACTCACCACCCCATTATTATTTAGACCTGTAACGATCATCAGAGGATATTTGATCCTTAGTCTGGTGATAAGGTATGAGTCCCCGTACATAACCCTGAGTTGTTCTGGAATACGCAGATACCTTGACTTATGGATGAACATCATACACCCGAATCCAAAAGGATGAGCATCATTCTCTATACTATTATACCGTAAATCACCAGTAAAGTCAAACATATTTATTCCAATAAGACCGCAGGATAGTAGTACCTCCTCGGTGATTAATCCAAAGACCTTGGTATCGAACAGAAGATCATCATTCAGAATACAGATCTGGTTGTTGGTGGCCAGACTTACCCCAAGATTCCAAGCAGGATTGACAAAAATATTACTCTCTTGATTGATCATTCTAATCTTAGGATCGGATAGGATAGAATGGTTTGGAGTAGACTCTACCTTATTGTTGATGATGATAATCTCAGACACATCAGGAGATCGGCAAAGAGAGTTCAGTTGATCGCAGAAGGTTACTGGGACCCACATGGTGGGAATGATTACGGTGTACATTATAGGGAGATCCTATCATAATAATATTTGGTATTGTTGTGAGAAAGTTCTTGTTGGTCGCAGACGATGTGCATATTTTCCTCACCAATCTTGGGTAGAAGATATGAATACAACGGATGAAGATCTGTGTCTCCGGTATATCTATGAGGAGTGCGATAGACTTCTTGAATGGTTTCTGTAAGAACAGGAATAAATTTCTTTGGAAAGGCCGAGAAGGTGGTTATGTCCGATGTGTACTGCATATACCTCAGACCATACTTATATCCATCATAACTAGATTCGTCCCACCATCCCTTTTCTCGAAACAAGAAGTTGATCTTGGTTGGATCAATATTATATGCAGAGATAGGGGAATTCCATTTGATATCAAATCGAGTGGTGATTGCCAGATCAAAGTCTACCTCAGACAGCATCTGAATTCCCTGCTTTATGGTTGTCCTTGGATCTGATCCAGCAAACTCTATCAACTGTGTTTTCTTTGGTTTATAAAAGTCAATCAGTTCCTGAGTTGTTTCGTTTGGATAGGTGTTCAGGTAGACATCAGCATCCAGTGGATTGATAATATTGTCATAGAGATTTTCCTTGCCTCGACGCCAATCTCGACCACGAGGACCATAAGAAATACCATTAATCAAAAGTACTGTCTTCATATTAATATATATTCCTATATGATTCTAATTCATCCTTCAAGAATCCATATCTCATAAGAATCTTGTATTTGGATTGATTGTAAGAATACCCTTCTTAATTTCTTCAGAATATGGACTATCAGTAAGTACCACAACAGGATATGGATCATACCGTAGAATCTCAGGACTCTTCACCCGAAGATTGGTTCCATATAATCTCTTACCCTGTTTATTTACATCATTGTCAAGAACACATTCTGCTCCAGATTTTAATCCCTGACTAACCAGAAATTGTGTCGGAGGATTTGCACCAAACATAAAATAGTTCGGAGGTAATTCTTGGTTAAGATTCCAGATCAAATCATCGTAATATCTGAAGTAACCGTTGGCGTTATATTCATTACGGTTATAATGATTGGGAAGTACATTCAGAGACTCATCTACATCAACCTTTGTCTTGATCTTCAGTGCAGCAAAAAAGATGCTATGGTCATCCCCAAACAATTGTTTTTCGATCAGAGCATATCCACTCGCCTTCAGCCAATATTCAATGTATGGTTCGGAACACATATAACTATGTTCAAATGTAATTGAACTGATATACCTGAAATCAAAGAAATGTTTTTCGATGTTAGGGACACTGAAGATCATTCGAGTCCCTACTGGAAGAGTACTTAGATGATCAAAGAATAGTGAAGGCTCATAGACGTGTTCAAGGAAATGACTATGAGTAATGGTATCAACATCAGGATCAATGACTGTGGTATCAGAGAAGAACTCATTAATAACTTTTGCCTTTGAACCTTCAGGCAGAGTTGTTAGTGGATCGATGATGGTCCAATCAGCGTCTGGAAATTTCTTAAGGTAATGACTTGAGAGAGTTCCGTGACCTCCACCAATTTCCAGAATTTTCTTGGAGGAATATTTCTGCACGAAGTCACAGAATTGAGAGTGATGATCTGCCCAAATTTTTCCTACTGTGCCTGAGAAGTGTGACTTGTGATATACCTTATCCAGAGGAAGTAACTGCCTCATCTGAATCATACCAGTGCCTCGGCTGATAGCAAATTCTAGATCAGCAAACTCATCAGTGGAGGGATCTTCGTCAGTACATCCTTGAAATACAGGAATATTATAATACGTCTTTAGGTGTTCAAGATCAGTGATCCCACTAACCACATCATTTTTTCTAAGCATAATATAATCCCCTATCAAAATATATTGGTATAGCTGTCTATTTCTTCTTTTGTGAATCCATAAGAATACAATTGATCGTGGGTGACCGATCCTTGTTTTACAGGAGTGTGACAAACACCAGGATCACAGTTTATATATCGAATGGGAGCCTGATGAATCCCTGCTTCAATATCATCCATATCTATGGGTATACTAAATTCAGTATTAACATATTTCATCCAACCCCTAGTATTAGTATGAGATTCAACATTCCATCCGTGAGGTGGAGAATCTAACTCATATCTCATCTTGAATTTTTCTAAGGTATTCGGATTCATCACCCAATGAAAATCTCCGCCATAATTATGCATCACATTCTTACTATTAGCTGTTATTGATTCTTTGGTGTAGTTTGACAACACCATATCTTTCCATAACATGATATCTGGCCGATATAGAATCACTAAATCATAGGTTTTTGAATTATCATGAACATATTTTTCAAATAGGTCCGATACTTTTTTGATAGAAAGCCACCTAGAACATAGTGCAAACTGGTGGGGAGCAGAATCAAATTTATCAAGTTTCTGAGTTATTTCTGATTCATATATTACATTATTTTCTAAGCAATACTGTAATGGATTATACAGATCAATTAATTCTTTTTCTATATCATAATTCCAACCATGCATGAAGAAATCGAATGTACAGTTTTTATTAGTTTGAATGATGTGTCGATCAATTGAATTGTAGATAGCTTTGTAATTGACATAGGCACCATCTCTATAAAGTTGACCTAATCTTTCAAATTTACCAGACACTCTTGCGATTGCACCATTCATTAATATTGCGACATTCATAAGATACCCCTCTCAACTTACACCAGATATTTATCGTTCGGATCGCTGGGAACTTTTATACAAACAATACGACAGTCTTCGTAAAATACAGGAGCCGCAATCTCATTCGGAAGGATGGTGAATGTATCGCCTGCGACTACATATTTACCACAGACGGACATTGTTCCAGATAATAAAATATTGTGTTCGGTTGCAATTTTGTGATAGTGGGCTGGCCATTCCTCTGCCTTTTTATGAAGAAGAATGGCGACCTCAAAGTCCTTTGTCTTCAAAAGACTGGGGGTAAAATCTCCAATAACCCAGCCTCGGACCATATCCTCTAGTCTTCCAGTTGTCATAAAGTTTTCAAGTATTGGTCCAAATCGCTCGGCACACCAACATTTATATGCTGCTGATTGGGAATGTGGTGAAACCCAATCTCCTGTCCTTTTTTGATCATATAGTTGTATGTCTGGCTGATATAAAATTCATTGTTGGGTGCCCTATCATTATTGGCAATCATCTCCTCGGCACTTTCTACGAAATCGTTTCCACAGGTCCAATGATGAATACCATTGAGAGATATGTTAGAGATGACTTCTTTTTCCTTGATCTCCAATACCTTTCCCTTGGAGTCGATTCGCACATAGGAATTCTTAGGAGTAGATTCGTGATAAGTAACCACACATCCATCATAGATAGCCGCCGCATAAAGAAACTTCTGAGCATCCCATTGCATAATCTGATCACAGTTGGCGATAACCAATTCGTGAAAGTTATCGATATATGGCTTTGCAAGCAGAGCAGTACACGCTGGACCTTCAGTGATCTCATCAATCTCAATGATCTTACAATTAGGAACAATTCGATTCAGCAGAGTCCCTAGCTCAAACTTTTCCATATGCTCTTTTTGAACAATGAAAATATATCTGCCGTGGATACCCAGAGACTCTACGGCACGTTCAATAATGGTCTTACCCTGTATCTGAATGAGGGGTTTTGGAATCGTGTATCCTGCCTCACTGAACCGGATACCTCTGCCTGCCATTGGAATTACAATATTTATTCCCATAAATTAATGTGTGTGCTCATGCCAGAATCCCATCTCATTATCTTCATGATCTCCGTTTCTCATAATATCAATTCTCTTTACTTTAAGCCCAAGATCATGATCTATGACCGAAGCAAACTTCATCTCGTGTACATTGAAAGGAAGTTCATCCGTACTCTTAATAGAGTCATAGGGAATGGTCTTGAATCTATCAATGACTCGACCAGCAACAATAAAGTCCTCGGTCATATAATAGTTGACACCTTGCCACAAGGCTCTGAATTCTGGACCTCTCCAATCAGGTCCAACATAATTCCTGCAAACAAAATCATATTCTTCCAGATCATCTAGTAGAGAAAGTATCTTAGGTATGTTATACGCATACAGATCCGGATGAACATAAATGATATTGTACTCAGAAAGATCTCCAACAAACTCTTCTGCTAACATACGAAGGCAGTTGAGTACAGAATTTGTTGGGCCGAGTTGATATGATTCTGATGTAGCGAACTTCCTGAACGTAACATTCTTCTGTAATCCTCCAATGGTATCTAAACCATTGGAGGAAACATACACAGGAACATCCGAGCCAAATAGAGTTCTGATGTACTCAATATTCTGAATCAGATGCTTGGCATCTCTTTGAGAATGGATGTTACTGCATAGTATTATTTTCTTCATGCCGTGCGATATGCGACCGACAAACCATAGTCATCGTCATTTTCAAAGAACTTAGTGACCTTGTACATCTTCTCATCAATAGCCGGAAGGAACACAACCGGACCCGGATGAGAGTTAGTATCATGGAAAATAACAATACCATTCTCTGATAACATATCAGAATACAGCCAGTCATTGATAACCATATCCACACTGTGCCAACCATCAATAAGCAGAATAGAAACCTTATCCATTCCAATTTTCTTGGCTGCGTCTCGGATCTTAATCTGATCTGCCGAATGAGCGATTACTGTATGAACATTCTTTGCAGGATCATCAAGGAACGATTTGTCCTTATAGTCAATCCCAAGATACGGAACACTATCAGGCTTGGAAGTTAACAGGGCATTGGTGAATGATCCAATACCATTATTACATACTCCAATTTCCATAATACCATGAGTCGCATATCGTTGAGCAAGTACTGCTACCAGATCATAACTCTTCTTGGTAACTTCAACAGGATGGGATGCCGTCCAGGTGAAGTTCCAATCATCGACGTTAGAGTACTGAGCCATCTGGGGTTTATACTTCACTCCAGGAATATCCCTTGGAAGTACTTCAAATGGTGGAGGACCATCCATCACTAGTACAGGTACAAAGTTTGTGGTGGAGTCTTCTCGAACTACAATATTATATCCATTAACATTCATTTCCATATTAAACCAATCCCCATTTTGATATTGCTTGTTTGTATTCTTTGTTGCTGTAATCACCATCGATGGCACTTCTCATTGCCGTTGCGCCACTTTTGGTACCACCCGGATGGCCGTGCAATGCACCACCCACATTCGCCATATAGTCTAGACCGACCTCTGCAGTTACCCTGTTGACCAGTCCTGCGTGCATACCACAAGAAAGCACAGGCAGAGTATTTCCTGCCCTCAACACACTCAGAGACTTACTGAGTTCTTCAGGATCATCATTTGAGTATCCACCACCGATCATACCTGTCTGAATAGTATCCACACCCATCATTGTGGCAAGCTGACAGATAACAGGCCAAGAGATACTATAGTTATTTGACTTGCTGGTGAACACTCGATCACCAGACTTTTGGAAATGCAGGAACAGAGGAAGATTCATCTGACGAATAGAATTGTATGATCCCAATCCACTCCATACATTAATATGAACTCCGTTGCCACCCAAGTCTCGAACCAGTCGTACTCGATCCTTCAGATGAATAGGATCACAATTGATAGTATGACAAAAGATAATTCTTCGGGATTGTTTGGCGAGATAATTAGAGATAAGACTAACTCGTCTCATCAAAGGACAGCAACTGGGATTAGACATAATCTCATCTTCCTTGATGAAATCTACTCCACCATCTACCATCTGCTTCACCATATCAAGCAATACTTCAGGGGATACTCCGATCTTTGGTTTAACGATTCCACCCAGAATCGGTTTATCATATTGACCTGTGAATTCTCGAATACCAGTGATACCATACTTAGGAGCAGAGAAACATTGATCCTGAATAAAGTCAGGAATTGCTAGATCCACCAATCGACAACGTTGAACAATATCGATGTCTACGTGGCCACCCATCAATTGACAAAGTAGATGAGAGATGCCATCGGTTCTCCAATTGGTGTTGACAGTAGGAAATCCAATGACAACTTTTCCTGACTTCGCTCCAGCCAATTCAGATTCATCGCCAATAATGATACAGGAATGCTTCTCGAATAGTTCTTCGGTTTCCCATTCGTTTCGTACATTAGGATTACCAACGCTCTGACCAATGGCAATATTCCAGGCAGCATCACGAAGTGACGAGGAACTCGTCACCTCATAGGTAGCAATGACATATTTTTCGGCCTCTCTATCAGAGATATTACGGAACAGGTTCATAATTTAACGGCTCCCTCAGGGTAATATTTAGCCAGCCAATCTAGGTTAGTGCGTTCTGGATGTTCCTGGTACCAGCCTTTACCAGTAAAGACATCCATTACCATCTCGAAATATTCTTCATACATCGCAGCAACTCGCTCCATCGAATAGTTCTTCATGGCCCAATCCCGACAATCCTTGGGATTGATCTTGTCGATGTTCTTTACTGCCCAGCAGAACTGATCAAAGGTACGGCAACGATATCCGGTGACACCCTGCAAATTATATTCAGGAAAGACTCCCCAATCAGTTGTGATGATAGGAGTACCAGAGAACATTGCCTCCATCGCCGCACCACCAAAAGGTTCATTGTACATCGACGGAAGGAAGAATCCCTTGGCTCGTGACATAATCTTCTTACGAGTTTCCGAGTCAGCATAACCACAATGTTCGATCTGACCAGGAATTTGTTTGTAGCCGTGTTCTTCCAAGGTACCCTGACCATAGATCTTTAGTTTGACACCTGTGGCCTGTGCGACTTGCCAAGCAATGTCAATACCTTTTCCTGGATATACTCGACCAAGGAACAGGAAGTAATCATCTTTCTCTTCAGAGAATTCAAACTCATCTGGTTCAAAGTAGTTTGGAATTACAACATGGTACCAGTCCTCTTTGCAAGTTCCTACAGATTCTGATCCACCGATGGCTGATCGAATGGCATAGGATTCAAAGATTCGGAACTTTGCAAAGTGGCCTGAGGCATAACCAATACCAGGTTCAACCACAATCATATCCGGATGAGCATCACAGATAGGTCGGTGGCCGTGTCCCCAGAATGGTAACAGGAAGTCGTTCTTCTTCTTGCGCTTGCCGATCTCTCGAATGGCATTGGCATAGAATGTCTGATAGGCGTGGTCATTCATATCGAACTTGAAGAAGTTCTTCCGCCAATCATAATTGCCATAGGCAATCTTTAGATCTTTATTGGTGGTAACAGGAACGTGTTCGGTACATACTAGCTCAGAATCTTCGTGACCATAATGAATTACTTCATGGCCTCGTTCGGTCATCATCTTTCCGAATCGCCGAACTTTGGTGGTGTATGCACAAGCACCATAGTCCTTATGAGTTACCGTGTGTGGTAGACCCAGAATATGAAATCTGTATTTTTGATCAGCCATAAATCTCCATATTATTATTATACTACGTTTCAATCAGAAAGTCAAGTACTATTTAGACACCAGGCATTACGGATGTTGCGCCAAGATTCTTGATAGTAGAATCATATCTCCAATAGATATATGATGTGGATCCATAGTAGGCAGAAGGTCCGATACCTGTGGCTCCGGTGGCTCCAATATTCGCATCAATGTTGAAGTTGGTGGCCGAAGGATTGACCACAACAATACCCTGAAGAACTCTGGATGTTGAGCCACTCGCAGTAATATTCACATCATATGAATACCGTCCGGGAGGAACACTCTGAGTTGCAGAAGCTGGCATAGTCAGAGTAACATTACCAGCAGTCGCAGGAGCAGGAATGGTAACACCCATAGCATAAACATTGAGACCAGAATAATAGGACTTTCTCATCAGAGCAATCCCAGTGGCACCTGTAAGATTGATCACAGTTCCTGCCTGATTATGCACAGTTACTGTGGTTGAAAAGTCTGTTGCCTGATCCAATGAGAGGTTCGTGTATTGAGCCATACCTTTATTTAGTCTCCTCTACACGCTGATGGTGGTCTGTATAGTATAGATATCGTCTCGATTGGCTGTGGTAGGAATTACCTGAATGGTTGTGGTGGTAAGAGTCTGATTGTTTCCCAAGTCTTTGAACTTGATGGCATCAGTCTTGATCACAGCACTGTTGTCGTGGATTGGAGGATACATCAAATAGTTTGCGGTGAAGTTCAAAGTCCAGGTTATGATTCGGTCGTCGGCCACATCACCCTGATACAGATCCTCAGAGGTGATTGAGTTCAGGATGATCGGAACATCTCTCTTCGCTCCTCCGGGATTTAGCATATCATTGATGGACACCGTATAGAATGGAGTGAAGTAGGGTAGAATTTGTTCGATGATCTGAAGACCATCATCAATATACTTGACAAAGATCGATACGGTATAGTCATAGGTATAAGGTACCGGATTGAACTGAGTCGTATACTGAGTCGAGAAGTATTGAGTTCCTGTGCCCAACGAAGAAAGATTGATGACTGATCCTGCGATGGCATTGGTATAGGTAGTGGCCAGTTTGATATTATCTGCATCTACTTTGATCGCATAGTATGTAACACCATTGGTAAGATTGCCGATTGCGGTTCCACCATTGCTATGATACACCACTGCCTTACCATTACCAAATCCGTGAGAAGTAATATTAATAGTCTCGGTGGTGATGTTTACTGCTGTGGCGGAATTGAAGTTGACATCAGGCCCCGGCACATAGATGTTCTGAGTCAGGGTCTGAGTCTTACGAGTAGAATCATAAGCCATGCCAGTGAGTTCATAACCGATTCTGGGCAGAGATATTTTGATGTCAACATTATCATTTTGAATCGAGGGATTTCTCTGCTGAAGCATAATGATGGTCTTATCCGCAGGAGAGTATGCCAGAGGACAAAGAATATTCTTGGCCAGAGATCCATCAGTGTTGTATCTCATTACGTGAATATTATCAAACAGGGATCCAAAAGCCGCAGTAAGATTGCGAATGGTCGAGAAGTAGTATGGAGTATTTGTTAGTGACATTATCTTTATCCGAAGGGATTAGCCTCCACGTTGTTTATGATACCTTCTGCTACATCCTCAATGTATTGATTCTTGGCAAACGGATCAAGAATACCCGATGCTCCCAGAGCACCATTGTTGGCAAACTTGCTCTGAACCGTATCGGCATTTGTTCCTGTATTAATATCTTCATCAGAGTACTTGAAGACTTCACAGGATAACACAAAGTACTGGCGAGAACCCAGTGGGAATAGTGGGTTCTTATCTTCGATGAACTTGATCTCGAACATACCCTTGGTCACAGGGTTGTAGATTAGATCTCCTTCGATTGGTAGATTGGCTCCAATATACTTGGCAAACTTCTCCCTTGAGACAATCAGCCGAAGTTGGTAATTTAGTTGGAAGCCAAAATTTGTGATCTGCGGACCTATACCTTGGTATGCATCATAATTTTCAACATGCATCTCAATAGTGAAATTTTTGGTAAAGGAACTAAGAGTGTCCTCGTGAAATAAATTATCCAACTTAACTAGATTACGAGGAATAAACACAAGATCTATTCCAAAACTTTCAATGGCTTCATTAACTAGTTGTTGGACTAAATTTTGTTCGGCTGGAGAACCAATACCACTACCTGATTGAAAGTAATTACGTGTTGGCATATTTTAGCCTATCTGAAAATCTATGGGCATCTGATAGTCATTCATCAATTTATCTTCCAGAATATTACACTCTTCATTGGCCTGAGCATATATCTCAGCCCCATTCAATGTAATTCCCCCGGGAAGATTAACATTCCCAAACTTACTCAGATTACCTCCCCACTGCCTTTTGATGTATGCAGTAGCCAGAGCCTTTAACATATAATCATCCCATACTGCGGGATAGCGGTCGATATCTATGCGAGTATAAACTTTGAACAATACCGCAGGAGCCATTGCCTTGATGGTGGACAGTGTCTGAGAGAAGAAGATCTTGGAGGTCTTGCGATTGAAATGGAATGACTTTACCGGAGCCATTTCTTTCTGAATGGTATCCGTATAGGATCGAAGCATATCAAAGTACTGAATGTTACCTGTGGCCACGCCAGGAGTAACATAGAAGTCATTGAGGAAGAACTGATACTGAGCCGAGAACAGATCTGACCCAGAAAGAAAAGATGATGCGGTGAAAGGATATACAGAGACCACAGAGAAGATTTTCGGATCTAGTGGAATGAATCCATTGGTGACATCGATGTCCTGAATCTTATAGACATAGGATGTTTCCTCGATACCATCAAAGTGGTAGTCATAGAAACGATCCAACGCATCATCGATACGATCATCGATCTGAGTGGTGTCTACGTTGATATCGATGACAGGATGACCAAGTCGTCGAAGACAATATTCCCGAAATTCTTCTCTGTTTTGTGGTCTCATATATCTTATTTATACAAAGTCAATGAATGGTTCCAACTGAAGAATATCCGAAGAAGAGATGTTGAATGACTCCGGTAGATCCTTCGGACCCAGCTTATCGAAGTTCAGAGTAACTTCTGTTTCGAGTAGTGGCCTCAAGGCTTCTGAAAACAATGGAAGGTTCTCTTCCGTGACTGTGGTAATGCCTGTGTCAGGATCTGTCATTCCGAATTTCTCTACCAGCTTCTTTCGATGCTCTTCAAGGTCTGTGATCTCTGATACGACTTGTCGAATCAGTCTACTGATCTTGTATGCTGTTTGAATAGGGAGTGCCTGATTCGTCAGAGTGCCCAACGCTGATTCTGCTTGCTTTATCTGTCCGAGTGTAATGCGCATGTATACCTCACTTATTGTACTACCAACATATTTAGGTGGACTATCTATCCCGTACATCTACTATAGTATATCACGTAACTACATTTAATATTATAGCGGGTTCTGATCCAAAAGTCAAGCATAAACAAAAAAATATTTTGCTTGTGTTCTGGATGCCTATATGGTATAATAGTAGTATGGCTCTTTACATCGATGTGAAGTATCTTGGCTTCGTGTCTTCTGCTCTTCCCCTCTTTAAAAGGAAATCCGACAACCTATGGAACTTCAGGTGTCCATTCTGTAAGGACTCTGAGAAGAAGGCATCCAAGGCCAGAGGATACATCTATGCTCGATCTCAGGAACTATTCTTCCGCTGTCACAACTGTCAGTACGGAACCACGTTCTACACGTTTCTGGCCAAGGTAGATCCTACTCTACACAAGGAATATATGCAGGAGAAGTTCCTGGATTCCAAGGGCGAGGCCACGAAGAAGGAAGTTCCTGTGATTCCTCAGTTCAAGGCTCCGGTGTTTGGTCTTCGACCTAAGATTAAGCTGGACAAGATCTCGGATCTGGATTCTCAGCATTGGGCCAGGAAGTATATGGAAGGTCGAATGATTCCTGTGGACAAGCTTCATCTGTTCTACTTTGCTCCGGACTTCAAACGGTTCGTGGAAGATATGGGATCAGAGAAGCATAAGGATATGAAGCCGGATGATCCTCGTATTGTCATTCCATTCTATGACGAGGAACATAATCTGATTGCCTTCCAGGGTCGAGCACTGATTGACAATAAGATTCGGTATATCACTATTCGAATGAACTCATACTCTGGTCCGCTTATCTATGGATTGGATCGAGTAAATAAGGATAGTCCGGTGTATGTGGTCGAAGGTCCAATCGATTCCATCTTTCTTCCCAACTGTATTGCCGTGGCTGGTTCGGATCTAAATAGAGTGTCGGCGATGTTCAAGAATCCTGTGATGGTATTTGATAATGAACCACGCAACAAGGACATCTGTAAGATTATGGCTCTGTCACTATCCAAGGGACACCGTATTGTTATCTGGCCTGATGATATGAAAGAAAAGGACATCAATGACATTGTGGGGTCTGGTAAGGATGCGTGCTCTATTATGATGGATAACATCCACAGTGGATTGACGGCTCAGGCCAAATTTGCATTTTGGCGCAAGGCTTGACTTTTTTGATCAGATGTAGTATAATAAGTATAGGAGACCCCAATGAGAGCATGGCATTATAATGATATCGCCGATAATGATACCTTCACTCCAATAACCCGATGCGTGGATGATGATGAAATCTTGGAAATACATTGGGAATACTGGTCCGAGGGAATGAAACGCCGAGGATATCCTGAGAAAGAAATAACCAAGGAAGCCTGTATTGATGATTGGGCAGTTGTGAATTGGGCTTGGGAAGTGTCAGGAGTTAATAGAAATAGTTAATGGGATACGAAGAACAAAATATGATAAGCGATGATACGAAATCCACTCTGAAAAAGTTACTGATATCGATATTATCTTTGGTATTGATACCAGCATTATTTCTATGCGTGGTTAAAGAATGTGTTTGGTTGGTTGAGATTTTAGGATTGGAACCGATTAGATGAGATATAAAACATACGATGAAATTGTAGATGTGAAGCTGTTGTCATACAGTCAGCCTAGCAGTGAATTCGCTCACCTGAAATGTGACGACTCCAAACAGGTGGATGGTTGGGACGACTCTCACGTAGATCATACTCTTACTAATCTGGTGTCATATTGCGCCCGAGTATCGAATCCAGCCAATCAAAATAATGTAAATACCTCCGAGAAACTCATTGGGTATCTTCTTGAGAACAAACACTTCTCTCCGTTTGAGATGGTGAATATTTGTCTTGAAGTAACCACCGCCCGAGATATTGCTCGTCAGATTCTAAGGCATCGTTCGTTCTCCTTCCAGGAATACTCTCAGCGATATGCCGATCCGACCAAGGATCTGGAATTTTGTATTCGAGAATGTCGAATGCAGGACACCAAGAATCGTCAGAACTCAGTAACAACTGACAACACCGCATTACAATTATCATTCAAGAATATGCAGATTGAGATGCTCGACGCAGTCAAGGCTAACTATGACTGGGCGATCTCCACAGGTATTGCCAAGGAAGTTGCCCGAGTCATTCTACCCGAAGGCAATACGGTCAGTCGCCTATATATTAATGGGACGTTGAGATCATTCGTCCACTTCTTGGAAGTCCGACTTGGCAATGGGACCCAGAAAGAACATATGATGATTGCCCGTGAATGTGCCAAAGTAATTTCTCAAATTTTCCCCTACATCAAATCTCAGGATTAATAATGTCATCGAATCACTATCTAGAAAATTATGTATCTGATATCCTACCAAAGGAATTTCTAACAGAGTATATCACCAAGACCCCTCCTTTTGGATTCGCAGGTTTGGGTTACATCGTGTTCAAACGAACCTATGCTCGTCGTCTTGCTGATGGCAATTCTGAAGAATATTGGCAGACAATTGCTCGATGTATTAATGGAGC
>Ga0209048_10002881_pt1 | contig 16879 bp, 14 predicted proteins | sample FrelakmetCRP12CR_FD_187146 | JGI IMG/M metagenome (GOLD analysis project Ga0209048, IMG submission 187146) | Freshwater lake sediment microbial communities from the University of Notre Dame, USA, for methane emissions studies - CRP12 CR (SPAdes)... | ecosystem: Environmental > Aquatic >... | reverse complement strand
CGACCGACGGTGACGTCGCCGGCCGGTCGACCGGAAGAGCCCGCAGGCGTCGCCACAGACCCGCCGACATCCACAATGCCGCTACCAGCGAGGACAGCACGACTGCAAGGACGTAGCCGGCAAGACGCCAACCCGCCGCGAAAAGAACGGCCGTCAGCAGTACCTTGGACGCCAACTGGAGGAATGACGACCCGATGACCATGTAGCGAATCTCGTGAAACCCGCGCAAGCTCTGTTGCTGGAAGAACATCACCAATGTCAGCGGCACCATGAAGCTCATCAGTACGACGGCCCTGTGGTGCGGAGCCAACTCGGGCCACCTGCGATCGATCACGGGCAAGGACGCGAGAATTGCGAGACACACGATCGTACCGGCGGCCAACAGTGTCCTGAGCCCTATCGAGAACAATCGACGAATCGACGAGTACTCGCGCCGCTCGAGGTGATGCGGTATGAATTTCGGCATCGTGGCGGCGACCCCGAATGCCACCACGCCCGACGCCAGCGCGACGCCACCGTCCAGCAGACTGAAGACCCCGATCCCGTCCACACCCAGGACCCGCGCGAGGTAGATCTGAAAAGGCAGTCCGACCACGAGCGTGAACACGTTGCCCGCCAGGAAGAACATTGCCTGCCCACCGAGTGTGCGGACTGTCCGTCCGCCGTCAAGGTCTCGGTTCTTATCGTTGGTCGCGATGGTCACGCCTTTGCGAAATAGCGCATTCTCGCCGCCACTTGACCACCGTCGGGCCTGTTGCACGATGCCTGCACCGACATGCGAATGTCCTTCTCGAAGCTGGCGTCGTTCGAGAACCTGAGGTCTGGAAATTGGTCCCTCAACCGCTCGAGAAGTTCCTTGAGAAGGCTCCGCGAAAACTGCGCCTTGTCGTTGAATCGCGACACGTAGTTGATTGAATGGGAGCACACGATGATTGGCACGCCCGCGGCAACGGCCTCGCGGGCCGACCTGAGCAGGTCCTGCATGTCTGCGCCCCCGTTCAGCACCGGCTCAAACGAAAGATTCCTGACAAGAAGCAAATAGCCGTCATAAATCATCGGAATCTGCCTGCCCATAACCTGCACGACCCGGATCCCATTTCTTGCCGCCTCACGACGTGTCTGCTGGTCGGCCCGATAGCCCGGGGCGCAGAAGGTCACCGGCGCGAAGCCGAACGTATCCCGAAACAGCCTGATCCCCTGCTCCAGCCATTCGGCCTGCACCTCTATGGGCAACAGGCGGTTGTCGCCGGCTCGGCTATCGAGTAGGGCGAAATTGAACTGCGGCGTCAGCGAAGCCATGTATGGCACGTCACGCTCAACGAGTCGCCTGACTATGTCGCCTTGCGCGCTATTCTCCCGCAAGGAGGCCATCAATGCCGGAATGTTGAAGTGTGTGAATCCATGCAGACCCGGATAGAATATGCCGCGCTCGACGAGGTTCCGATACGCGGCGGCAAGCCGCTCGGTCCAAGGTTCCGGAAAGCCGGACGCGATGGATTTCCAGATGAACTCCTGATACCCACACGCCCGCATCGCGCGAAGGTCGGCATTCGCCATGACGAAATTGGCTGTGATGCACACTTGCGTGCCATCGCTGTCGCAAATGCCTTCCAGACACGACCCCAGATTCCCCAGGTCCTCCTCGGTTTCCAGTCCATAGAAGTCCCAAGGACTCCTGCCGACGTCCAGACCTTCGGCCCGCATCTGTTCGATGGCACCCCTGTTTGGAATTCCCACCCGGCCCCAGTCATCGCTTTGTATCAGGACGACAGGACGCTCGGTCGCCGGAAACACGAACTGGTTTTTTAATCCACGGGCACGGTAGTTCAGTGCTGCCAGGATTCTCCGCCTGTTCACCTTTTCTCGAACTCCGTCATTCCGTCCCGTCCGTCGATCGGCTCGAGCCGTTTATTGACCACATCGGTCAGCGCGGTCAAATGCCATAAAACGACTCATCACGATCCTGGATGCTGGAGACGTCGAATTGCGCTCGACCACTCCAGAACGCCCGATTCTCGCGAGGATACGGAAGCGCCCAGACCGACCAGCCATTGGTGCGAACCCACTAAGGAAAGACCGTGATCCGTCGTATTTCAACCAACTGCTCGTACATCGCCACAAAACGAACATCGACGGCAAACCCGGATACACAGCCGCGCCGGTAGCGACACGACCAATCCCGCGAACTGCGACGAAGTCACCTCCCCGGAACCGGCGCGCGCAGCTTTAAGCACTGGACCCCGCGCACGACCACCGACAGAACAAATTACAGCAACGCACGCCGGACACAAGACGCGCCAATCAATATCGGTAACATAACAATCGGCTCCCGTATTGCTCGAAGAGTTCAGGACGTGCCTGGCTCCACCGCTCTTTCAAGCCAGCGTAGGCTTCGGCCTGATGTACGCGTTTGCCTATGAAAAAGGAGTGGCGATCAGTCGCCATGGAGAGTTTGAACTTCAGTAGTGAGTCATCCGGTGCGCTGGTGCGTCCGCCCCCCAGATGCAAGCGCGCCAGACCAGCCCGGTGACCCAGTCGGGCCGCGCTGCAAATTAGAAGATTGGTGATGCCCGGCGGGGCTTTCTCACGAATTGACGCCGACAGGTGATAGTGCAGGCAGCAAGAACCTCGTAGAAAGATTGCACTGGCTAGCCAGCCGCCAGCGCCTTCAACAGCGAGCAGCCAGCCCGACATGCCCGTCAAATCGGCCAACCTGACGAAGTACTCATCAGAGAAGAAGTAGTCACGATCAGCAAGTAAGCGCTCCATGGTCTGGCCGTAAAGTCCTACGAAATACTCAATTCCCGCCGTCGGTGACTGAACGGTTACCGACATACCTGCTCGCTCCGCCCGCCGCAGCATGTAGTAAGCGTCTTTGGAAAAAGGCGGCTTACCGTCCCTGACGCCTGTCAGATCTACGGACACAGTTTCTCTATCAAAGATCAATTCGGCCTGCGGACTGAGCCACCGCTGGTTGTTCAGTAGTGGGTGCAAACGCACGAATTCAGCAATCACGCGATTTTGCCGGCACCAGATAGCGAATGATTGATGGGCTGCGGCCAGAAAGGATGCATCATCCGTGTTCGAAAGTGGCCCGCCGTATCCGTAAGGCGTCTCAATATCACACCATGGCTCAGCCAGACGATGCCCGGCCACCTGGACGATCTCTCGAATGACGAACGGATAGGCCCAGGTATGCTCACCTTGCTGATAGACGAACAGAAGGGCCCGTTGTTCGGGCGAGCAGATAGCCAAGCTTGCATATTCAGGCTGGAAATATACGTCCTGTACTGACGCAGGCAGGCGCGATAACGCAACTCGCCATGCTTGCGTGTCGCCAAGCGCATCTAGAATCTGGACGGCCATATGCTACGGCCCGCGTGCCGAAAGCAGCGCATTACCCAATCTTGAGAGATCCTGCGCGTCGTATCGCTGGTCTATTGGCAGCGTTAGACAGGTCTGCGCAAGTCGATGGGCGACTGGAAATCGTTTCGCGTCGACTTCTTCTGGCAGCAACCAATGTATGGGGCAATACATCCGCTGTTCAGCCAACTGTGCCCTGACTCGATCGCGGTCTTCAAGCTGCACGACTAGCCCTAACGGAACGACATCGTCATTCAGTTTGGGCGTGACAAGTTCCGCATGGCCACCCAGTAACTCAGCCAGCCTTTGGAAGTTCGCGCGTCGACGATGCACCACAGTTTCCCAATCCAGTGTATCGATGATCTCCATCACGTCCGCCGGTACCGCGCTACAACTCCGAGCTGCATCAAGAGCCTCTTCGACAGCACGAAAGGCATTCAAATACTCGGTCTCTGTCAGCGACTCCGGCAAATCATTAGGACGAGTCAGGTATTCACCACGAAGGCGACGCGCTGCAATTGAGCGTTGAGCCAAGGATTCTATGCCTCTTGTCGCCCGCTCCACCTTGGAAGCCGTATTGCACCAGCCTCCTAAGGGGATAGGACCCCATTTCCGAGCGCTAAAAAAAAATTGGCTCATCGTTTCATTCGGGTTGCCCCAATTGCTCAGAAGGCAGTGAGTCATGTCCTCGATCAGGCAATAGTCACGGCCGGCTCGGCTACGGAGCGCTTCTGTTGCCGGATTGAGCCAGCCGAAGTAGTGGAGGAGGAGGACGGCCGCGCCCGGCAATGGATCGGGCTGTGCCATCATGTCCTGGCCGATTGGGTAGAAGGTGTAGTTCAGCCCGGACGCTTTAACGGGTACTAGCATGCTCCGGCACAAATAAGCTGGCAGATGAACGTGCCGAACCCCCCGATGTTTCAGCTGCTCCAGAATTTGTGCGAGCGCGGCTCGCCCACTAATAGTCCAAGTACCGCGCCAACCTCGCGTAAGCCGCGAAAGCGGTGATGTCATCGGCCCAGTCCTGAGCATGTCGGAACGCAATTCGAAGTCGCCCCCGATGACTCGCCGAGACGGTTTGTCTTGCATGGCCGGCTGGTCGCCTCTCAACATTGCGAATCAGCACCATCACCCGCGACGGGGCGAAGGGCATGTAGCGCCACTAACGCCGTGGTTTCCCGACTAACGACCGGATGTTGCCGCCGGTTGAATGAATTCGACGTCAGAGACAACCCATAAGTATCCGCAATAACGGCCGGTCTCCGAATTCGCAAGAAACTCGCGCAACCTGCTAGTCGCGGCGGGGGGACTCGTGTCTGTGTGGGTGACTTCAACATTGAATGGTTCCATCTGCCGTCAATTCCCACCAAGTACCTTCCGTCTGTAGCCACCGACGCGCCTGCACAGACTTTGCGCTATCAGTGGCAATTGCGGCGCGCAGCGGACCTCGGCGTTGCAAAATCTTTACGTTGAATGAGCAAGATCCACGCTAGTGATGCGACGGCAATCGGTAATGTCTCAGCGTTCCGCCTGGTCGGTCCAAGCGGTATACTCTGTCGCCAGCAACCCCAAGACCAGCCGGGAAATTCGTTTCCCGCCCCGCACGGCATGAGCTCGCAACGTGCCTTCCACCTGAAAGCCGCAGGCCTGGTAGCTTTTCAGCGACGCGGCGTTGCTCTCCAGGACATAAGCATCCAATCGGTATAGGTCCATTTCTTGGAAAGCGTAGCGGCAACAGGTCAAGATCGCCTCACGACCAAATCCCTGCCCGCGGCTGCCGGGGTCACCGATTAGGATCGAATGCTCGGCCCGTCGGTCACGCTGGTGGATGTTCCAAAAGCCAGTATAGCCGATCAGCTTTCCCGGAGAACTCTCCACGGCCAAGCGAATCGTTGTCTTGTCGGTCTGAATGCGCTCAAACCAGAGCTCTTGCTGCCGGGTGGAGGAAGGGAGATGGATATCTCCTAGACCATAGGCCAACTCTGGATCGTTGGTCCACTGATGTAGCAAGGGCAGATCATGCGATTCGAGCGCACGCAAGACGATCCGTTTTCCGCGAACATTCATGGTTCCACACTCAGATCTATGAAAGGTTTTGGGTGTCGTGCCGCGTTCAAATCAATCTCGCATAGGGCTTTCGAGACAAGTGCTGGCGTATCGGGACGGATAAGCGGGCTATGAAATTCGGCCAATCGATGGCGATATTCTGCGTCGTGGAGCGCGGTCTGGACGGCCTGGCAGATCTCTTTTCGATCGTGCGGTACGTTCAGCAGGCACGCCAAGTGCTCACGCCCACGCTGGCGCTCACCGATGTTTACAACTGGCAGATGCACACTCATGGCTTCGACAATGCCTGAACTCGAGTTGCCAATTTGCGCACCAGCGTGTGTCATCAAACTGGCGAATCTTTGCCGACTGAGCACCGGCGGAAGAATGCGCAAGTGCTGATGCTCGGCCGCGTATTTGCCCATGATTTTCAGGATGGCACGCCCACCTGCATCATCATTTGGATTGGCCAGAAGTGTCGGGTAAGGCAAAGAAGCGACAGCCTCCATCGTTTCTACCATTTGGGCGCCAGCTTCTGCAGATTCGTGGGTGACGGAATGCTGTACTACCAGCAGGTAAGGCGGGTCGACCGGCAGTCCAAAGTCAGCGCAGATCACATCGCGCCCGATTATCGCTTCCGCTTGCAGATTGCCACCGGGCAAGCCAACCACTCGGATACGATCGGGGTGCTCCCCCATCTGGCGAATTCGCCGCGCATGTTCGCTCGACGCTGGAAGATGGTAGTGCGCAAACTTCGTAATGGCATGACGTATAGACTCGTCGATGGAACCAGAAATGCTTCCCCCGCATAGGTGAGCCACAACGATATTTTGGAAAGCGGCGGCCATTGCGCCGGCAAGCTGTTCTCCTCGGTCTCCGAGTACCAGCACAACATCGGGCCGCAACTCAGAAATGGCCTTGCCGATGCCATCGAGAAGCAACCCTGTCGAGGCGGCCATTGTGACGAGCGTATCGTCAGCCGCGCGACCATGAACCCAGCGCACAATTTCGAATCCATCGGCCGCAATTTCTTTCCAGCTCTCGCCATGCACGGGATCAAGATGCATGCCGCAAACCAGGACACCCAACTCGAGTGCCGGGTCCGCGTTCATGGCCAGCAGGACTTCACGGGCCGGCCCATAGTCGGCGCGAGTGCCGCTTATGTAGAGAATTCGTCTCATATCAACATATCCCAGGTGATAGGTATGTCGGCCGGGATACTGCATGAAGCAGTGCGCCCGCGAACGGCTTCCAAGAACCGAGGGTCAATTCCTGTGGCTGGACGTTTCAAAGCCACATTGGTTTCGGTCAAACGCTCGCCGGCCTGAATAGTGCGCGTCGAAACCAAGCTGCGGCGAGCGGTGCGTTGCGTATCAATCTCGCTGGCGTGTGGACGTTTGATTCCATCGCCAAGAGCGGCTTCTGTGATTCGAATCGCCGAGACCAGTTCGCCCAATTCGGCAGGATCAAGCGACATGGCATGGTCGGGGCCGGGCAACGTCGTATCGAGCGTAAAATGCTTTTCGATCATCGCCGCGCCCATGGCGACAGCGGCAACCGATATGGCATGCCCGCGCGTATGGTCGCTAAAACCGACCGGGACGGAAAAAGCGCACGATAGGGTTCGCATGGCCCTGAGGTTTACCGCCTCGGGTTCCGTTGGGTAGTTCGACGTGCATTGGAATAGGGCTAACGAGCCAGCTCCATTCGCATGAATTTGATCTATGGCGCCGGCGACATCCGCCAAGGTGCTCATGCCGGTGCTCAATAATATTGGTTTGCCGGTACGGGCCATGTGCACCAGGAGTGGATAGTTGGTAATTTCGCCCGAGCCTACCTTGATGCAATCGCCATCAAGTTCAGTGACAAGGAAATCCACGGCTCGCGTGTCAAAGCAGGACGCCATATATTCGATACCGACGTCGCGGCAATGATTAGCAATGATCCTGTGATATTCCCATGCCAAATCGTACGATTCCGCCAGCTTGATCATACTAAGCGCCCCAGTACGCTCTCGCTGATAGCTTGCCGTCTGAGCTGCTTTTGATACCTGTTCATCGGCGCAATAAAGTTGAAACTTCACGGCGTCGGCGCCCGCAGCCTTGGCAACGTCAACAAGCTGCAATGCTCGTTCCAGGCTGCCGTTGTGGTTTATCCCGGCCTCAGCAATCACGAAGCATGGCTGGCCGGAGCCAATCAGGCGATCCGCAATTTGAATCGGTTGCATGGCTTGCGTCTCCTAAGGTCAACTTCCGCAGGCGCGAGACAATTTCCACAACGAATATGTATCCGGAAAACATCCGGGGGGTGTCACGTACCCACCTATGCCATTGCGACTCAACGCCAAATAGTCTTCGCGGGACTTTTCAGCATGCGGCCCAGGGACATTTGCTCTCCCCGTCGACGTACATCCATGCGAGTACACGCGGGACGTAGATTGAGCGGATTCCATCCTGCTCGAAATGACACAGTATGGCTTCGCAGCCCGCAGCCATACAAAGCTAGCATGCGCCGCGGGTCCACTCCCCTATTCGCGTCTCCCATGAAGGAGCGACGACGTCCCAATGAAGGCTTGTCATCATCTCTGCGCCACGGCACCCCATTGCGCGCCGACAATCGGTATCCGCAATCAACTGTCCCGTTCGCTCGACAAATTCCTCGTCCGACCATGCAACGAAGCCGTTGTGACCGTGTGCGACACTTGGAGACTCGTAGTATCCGTACAGAACCACCGGCAAACCACACGCTGCGGCCTCTTGGGTGACCCTTGGCACGCCTTCCGAGTACGATGGCAAAACGAAGATGTCCGCTTTGCGAAATTCATCCGCCAGAGCCTGCGAACTCCGGATTCCCGGGAATTCGACATTTCCCAGATGCTTTGCCGCCGCGACGGCGATCAATTCTTCGCGTTGGTCACCCTCGCCAAACCACCGAAAACGGGCCCCGGGAAACCGTTCCGCAAGCGTCAGAAACATCTCCGGGCGTTTGTGAGACGCGACCCGCCCGGCACAGACGATGATCGGCGTGCCCGGCGACTGCGGCCGTGTATGCGAAAAGAACGTTTCGAGGTCGATGCCGACGGGCAACACCGTGAACTTTTCGCCATACCGCGCCCGGCCCATGCGTTCGAGGAATGGACTGATGGCGATGACTTGGTCGGCCATCTCGAGAACGGCATCGCAGTGCTTCAGTGTCTCAGCCGCAACCTGCTGACAGTAAACTGGATGACCTGCCTCGTCGGAATAGAACTGTTCCCGATTCCGATCTCCGACAAGACCTTCAAGGGTGGCGATCAGCGGTGCGCGGAATCGTAGGCGCCTTCTCCAGCGTAACCCCGCGATGTCTGCTGCATGAACGCCCGGGTAGAACACGACGTCATAATCTCGGAGATACAGCAGCGACAGATGAACTTGCCAGGCGTGCCGGCGCCACAAGCGAATCAATCGAATTCCATTCCGCGAAGCGAGTTCAGGATCAGGATCGTGATAGGCCAGCGTGGTCACACGCAGATCGTGCAACGACCATCGGCGCAACAGCATTCTGGCGTTATTATTCTGAGGATTGAGCTGGGACGCATCCATGAAACGCGGCATGAATACGCTTTTCGTGTTCAAGCGACGACTTCCGAATTGTTGGCCCGTAGCGCTCTGATCGTCTCGCGATACAGTTCGTCGTCATGCATCAGTCGCGCAATATGCGCCTGTTGGCGCGGCCATTGCAGAGCACGATCGAGCAATGGATAGACCATGTCCACGACGGAGGGCGTCTTCTCGTTGTTTATGGTGACAGGAACGATCCCACAGTTCAGTGCATCGGCCAGAGCGGTTGAGTACCAGGACACGACAATGCGAGGCCTCAGGCGTTGCAATGCCATTAGAAAGTCTGCATCCCCGTCCTCTATGCGAAAACGGCCTTCAAATGAATCGCCAGCCCAGAACGACTGGTCCTCACGCGGATGGCGACGTACCCATACAGGGCGGCCCTGCATGCGGGTCCATTCCAGAAATGGGATGATTCGACGCATTTCATCTTGGCGCTCATAGACTGACGCGATCAAAATTCCTCGCGACAAGTCCTTGCAGGCGATATCTGGGAACGTTGTCAATTCTACTCGTGCGGCGGGCAGACGAAGTCGATAGTGACGCGCCTCGTTGCACGTTAACGCGTCAATGCGCTGGAAATTTGGCAACAACAGACTGTGCCTGATGAACCCGTGCTGAAGATGGCGCGTCGGCATACCAGCGTCCACAGCTGCAAACGCTGGCGTATCCGCGGATAGAAAGCACACCTCAGTTAAATCGGGGTACGTCTCTCTTATTCCTTCGAACCAAGCTCGCATGAAGCTGTAGCTGCCTAAGCGCATGCCCGCGAACGTCAGGAAGTGGAGACGCTTTGGCGCCAACGATTCTGGCAACCGGGTTGCAGCTTCAAGCGCCGTTCGGTGGGCGGCCCAAAGTACCGTGAGCACCTGACCCAGCCCGGCCCGGCGCCACGGACCGAAGGTTGAGACATCGACTTGACTAAGTCGCGCAACCTGGCCCTCCGCTTCTGCCTGGTATTTCAAATAAAGCGCCTCCTCTGAGCCGGCACCGAACCCGATAAAGAGGCGTCGAACGGCCACGCGGCCTTCGCGCAGCGATCCCTGCCGGCGCCAGTTGAATAGAGCCTCGACGAGCCCGACCAAGAGCAGCACCCAGCCACTCAAGCGGAAACGATCCGCCCAACTGATCAACGTGTAAAGCCGCTCACCGCGGGAACCCCTTTGCACCGGCTGTTGGCTCGCGAGCGCCTGCAACAATGAAGAATCCGCCAGTGCCCAGTGGAGCGACTTGGGAAGACTTTGCAACGTCGCCGCCAGCGTTCCCTTGGTCAAGCCCACGGCAGTCCACACACTGCTATGCCCGCACCGTGCACTTTCAACTTGAGAGCGCAATACGGCACGGTCTATCTTTCGTCACGGCGCGCAATACACTCCGCCACCGTAAAATCAAACATCGTATCGATGTCTAGGCTTTCCTCCGCCGAATCAATGATGAGCGGCAATGTACGTTCCCCAATAAAGGACCGTTGGGAGCGCAGGTGCTCCGGCGTGACCAAGTAAAAGGCGCCGTTGGTAACGTACTCTGGAGCCGGGCTCGTCGAGTCCCGCTTACCGCCACCATGATCATTGGCAGGAGATACCAAGAAGCCATCCTGCAGTCGAAACGTTCGCCGCGCGTGGGCACAATTTAGCGACACACCAAGCACCGGGTCGCAGCCCCCATTCTTGAACAAATGAATTCCCCGCAGTATCGACTTGCGAGTTCGGAATGGAGAAGTGGGCTGCAGGAGAAGCAAGCCGTCTACTGGACCACACGTATCTTCGTACCAAGCCAGCGCGTGCAACGCGACATCGACCGACTGGGCAATGTCGCTCGCGAGTGCCGGCGGCCTCAACCAAGGAACAAAGGCACCGGCGTCTGCTGCAACCCTGGCGATTTCGGTATCGTCCGTGGAAACGAGCGTACTGGATATCTCTGGGATGTCGCGGGCAGCATCAATGCTCCAAACGATCAGCGGCTTGCCGCCAAGGAGACGAACATTCTTTCCTGGCAGGCGCTTCGACCCACCTCGCGCCGGGATCAGTGCGAGTATCCTGGGAGAGATCAAGGTTTACTCACGTCTTGAACGCTCACATAGTCTTCGGGCCTACCAACATCCAGCCATGGCTCGTGCATGGGGTAGACCAGCGTGCGCTTGTTCTGGTCGCGAAGGCGTTCAAAAAGCGTCGGCATGTCGCAGCGATCAATGCCACTAAGGAGTTCGATTGCCGAGGGATCCAGTACATAGATGCCCGCGTTCACCAGCGCAGTCGTGACGGGCTTTTCCTCAAAGCCTATTATCTCGACTCCCCTGGTGCGGACGACTCCATAGGGATACTGCCACTCGTGCTGCCGTACGGCCATGGTCGCCACCGCGTTCTGACGACTGTGAAAGTCGAGGAGCGCCCCGTAGTGGATATCCGTAAGAACATCGCCGTTGGAGACGACGAAAGGGTGTTCCGGGTGCGGGTTGAGCAGCGTGAGCGCACCCGCGGTACCAAGAGGCGACTGTTCGCGCAGATAGTCGATGCGGACTTGCCATCGTCCGCCGTCGCCGAAGTGCTCTTCAATCAGGTGACCCAGATAATGAACAGCCAAAACGAAACGCCTGAATCCTTGTGCCCGTGCTCTTTCAATGATGTGCTCGAGCATCGGCTTTCCCGCCACCGGCAACATCGGCTTCGGGCAGTCTTCTGTGTACGGACGCAGACGGGAGCCGACACCTCCAGCCATGATCACAATGGTGTTGGGCCGATCCTCCGGGACAATCAGCTCGTCCCAGAGGTGTACGCCGATGAGCCGCCTCTCCGGATCGACAACCGGCAACTGGAGTAGCTTGTTGGCCTGCATCAGGTGGATCACTAGTTCTCGTTCAATGCCTGGCGGGACTACGAAGGGATCGCGGTGGATCACGCTCTCGATTGGGCTATGCAACCCGAGACCGCGCAACAAGCCTCGTCGGATGTCGCCGTCCGTGATCGTGCCGATCAATTCCTCCTGCGGGGAAACAACCAATGCGATCTTGATAGCGGCCGCATCGAGGACCTCAATCGCTTGTCGCAGCGTAGCGGATTCCGGCAGCAACGCCTTCCGCCAGGATCTTTCCGTAGAGTCTGTCATGGGTGCGTGAAATACATTAGCTGCCGTTGATTGCCCCGAAGGCCTTCTGCAGCATGACTTGCAAAGAAAGACGTCTCGGGATCGCGACAGCTGTGAATCTCGCTCTGCCGTCGTATTCTTGGAGCAACAACCCAAGATGAATGACGCAAAGCACTAATTCTCGATTGCGGCAAGGATCGTGTTCTAATCAGGAGGGGAATCATTTCACGCCCTCGCGAATCGAACGGTTAACGACGCCGACGATGCGAAGTCTGCTCTCGCTTGCAATGACATTGATCTTAATGAGTGCAAGTTCCCGCCGCCGATAAGCACCATGGCGTCACGCAAGCCCAGCACTACTGGGCAAGTTGACGATGCGCCGCTCCAGTGATTCTGCAACCGGCGTGGGCGCCCGCGGACAAGCGCGATTCGGCGCAAGTCGATGCATCAGGCCCCATGCGGGCCGCGTCATTACGCCCGCCGCGTTGGTGGTCGCGAGGACCGCATCGCGTTCGCCTGCCACCGCTTCGTCGAGCACCAGCGTCTGCAACCAGTAATTGCTGACGCATCCCGCGGGTTCTCTCATCAGGCAAACCGACGGCTGGTCGCGAAAAGCGGCGGCGTACCGATCGAACAACCGGCGCTTCGACATGAGAAACCCGGGCAACTGCTCAAGTTGTGCGCAACCAAGGGCTGCATTGATGTTGGGTAAGCGATAGTTGAACCCGACCTCGTCGTGCACGTATTCCCAGCGGTGAGGCACCTTGGCGGTCGTGGTGAGGTGCTTCGCGCGACGCGCCAGTTCGGCGTCGCTGGTGATGATCGCGCCACCTCCGCCGGTCGTGATGGTCTTGTTGCCGTTGAAGCTCAGGGTTCCAAGGCGACCGAACGTTCCCGTATGCTGGGAGTGGTAGTAACTGCCGATCGACTCGGCCGCATCCTCGACCAGCGCGAGGCCGAAGTCCCGGGACACGCCGAGCAGGCCTTCGAGGTCACACGAATGACCGAACGTATGCATCGGGAGCAGAGCGCGGATCGGACGCCCGGTGCGACGATTGACGCAGATACCCGAGCGCCGTTCAGTGGTTGCCTCCAGCCATGCCCGCAGCGCCGTTGCGCACATCCCGAGCGTGCTCTCGCTGCTGTCCACGAAGTGTGGCGTCGCTCCGCAGTACCGTATGGCATTGGCCGTGGCCACGAAGGTGAGCGTCGGCACCAGCACTTCGTCTTCCGGTTCCACTCCCGCGAGCAGGAGCGCCACGTGCAAGGCCGCAGTGCCGTTAACCACTGCCACCGCATGGCGTGCTCCGGTGTAAGAAGCCAGGTCCGCTTCGAACCGATCTACGAACTTGCCGACGGAAGACACGAAGGTCGTGTCGAGGCACTCTTTGAGATACGCCCACTCTTCACCCGCAAAGACCGGCTCGTGCAAAGCGACGGGACGATTGCCCAGCACCTCCTGCAGACTCGCGAGGATGGCGGCCGCCAGGGGGGACTGGGCGGGTGCTGCACTCACAGGTTGTAGATCCCTGCCTTGTAACCGCGCAGATTGTCGGGGTTCATGAACCACTCGACCGTGGTGGCGAGCCCGCGCTTCAATCCGTCCCGACCTCCGTGTCGCGGCGTCCAGCCGAATAACTCGCGCGCCTTGGCATTGTCGGCCCAGAGTCGTTCGACTTCGGACTTGGCCGGCCGCAGGCGCACTTCGTCGGTCACGATTTCGAGTTTCGTCTCCATGACCTGGGCAATCAACGCGGCCGTGTCGCCGATCGAAATCTCGAAGTTGCTGCCAAAGTTGACGACTTCGCCGAGGCCTCGATCCGAATCAAGCGCGGCCATGAACGCATCCACGGTGTCCTGCACGAAATTGAAGTCCCGGGTCGGCGAGATCGCCCCGAGCTTGATCTGCCGATGGCCACTGGCGATCTGCGTGATGATCGTCGGAATGACCGCTCGTGCCGACTGCCGCGGGCCGTACGTATTGAACGGCCGGGCAATGACAACGGGCAGTCCGAACGAGGCGTAGAACGAGTACGCCAACTGGTCTGCAGCAATCTTAGACGCCGAGTACGGTGACTGACCCTGCAGTGGATGCTCTTCCGTGATCGGGACGAACCGCGCCGTGCCGTAGACCTCGCTGGTCGACGTGTGGATGACACGCCGCACGCCGAGATGCCGCGCCGCCTGCAGCACGTTGAGCGTGCCCTTCACGTTGGTGTCCACGTACGTGTCGGGCGAGTGGTACGAATACGGGATTGCGATCAAAGCGGCGAGGTGCAGCACCGCACCACAGCCCTTCATCGCCTCTCTCACTCCGTTGGGGTCGCGGATGTCGCCCGCGAAGACCTCGAACTTGCCCTTGACCTCAGGGGCGCATTGCTCGAGCCAGCCCCAGGAATTGAACGAGTTGTAGAGCACGAACGCCCGCACATCGTGCCCGGCACGAACCATGGCTTCGGTCAGGTGCGAGCCGATGAAGCCGTCGGCGCCGGTGATCAGTACTTTGCTCATCGTGCACCCTGCTGGCAGTCGGTCATGGATACTCCTCGGGTGCCGCTCGGGACGATGGCGTGACCTCTCCCGCCTCGCGCTGCAACTCCTCGATCTCCGCCCGCAGCAGGTCGTATTCATCGAGCTTGCGGCGCAGGAACCCCACGGTGAGCCGCGCCTTGGCGTCCATGCCTGCCGGTGTCAGCAGGTACGCGTACCCGAGCTTGTTCGGGCTGGCGCGGAAGTTGTGCGCCTTGACCCAGCCCTTGTCCACGAGGGCCCGCAGGCAGTAATGCGCCTTGCCCAGGCTCACGCCCAGCTCCTCCGACAGCTCTCGCTGCGTCGCCTGCGGATTCGCCTGGATCGCCTTGAGCAGGCGAAGGTGGATTTCATCCATCGTGGGATCGGGGCCGGAATGGCTACCGCACTGCCGTGTACTGCGTCGAGGCAGCGGCAGCGGGACCGTGTTCAACAGTTGAACGCGGCGCGTACTCTAATGGGTTAACAGAGGTTATGCCACCTGATTCTGCTCTGAACGAGGGATCCGGCACACCGATCCGAGCAGCACGGCCGCCAGGAGCGCCGCGTAGGTATCGATCGTCAGAGTACGCAGCGGGTAGTCGACCGCGGAGTGCAGGGCGATGAGCAGCAACGAGAGCGCTGCCCCGAGTTTCAGCCCACGGTGATGCCTGTCGTCGCCCTGGTGACTGCCCGCATTCCGCAGGAACTTCCGCAGCTGCGCGGCGATCAACACCAGAGCCGCAGTAGCAAGAACCGCGGCGAGCACCCCTCCTTCGAGCCATAGCTCGACGTAATCATTGTGCGCGTGGTTCACGTAGGGCTCGATGTCGGCGCTCGCATCGCCGATCTCGTCATAGGCGTGCCTGAATGTGCCAAGCCCGAACCCGAAGCCCCTGGCCGGTTCGGCCGCCTGCAGCGTGTTGGTCGTCAGCGTCCAGCGCTCATTATCGAGCGGGTCGGCCTCCAATCTCGCCATCAGTCCATACAGCGTCAGCTGCACGATCAGCACGCCCGCGATGAGCCCAGTCACCTGAAGCCAGTTTCGAGCGCCGGGGGTCCCGCCTCCCTGCGCGCGCGCGCGCAACATCAGCACCGCGCTCGCAATGACGCTCACCATCAACAATCCGAAACCGGCACGCGAATGAGTCGCTGTCACGCTGACGCTGAGAAACACGATCAGGCCCGTGAGCAGCCAGACCCACAGGTCACGCATGCCGTGCGGATGGTGCCGGAGACGGTCTGCGAGCAGGCCGGCGGCTACCGGCAGTGTGGCGGCAAGGAACCCGGCGAGGTGATTGCGGTTGGCGAACAGCCCCACGGCCTCGCCTTCATTCGTCACCCGATACAGGTACAGCCCGCTCTCGGGCCCTTCCACGATCTGACACAGCCCGATCAGTGCGCTGATCGCGGCGAAGACGAGCGCGATCCCCACCAACGCACGGCGCTGGGCGCCATGCAGGGCCGTTGCCGCCAGGAAGACGCCTGCAGGCACCAGCGCCGACCAGAGAATCTGTTCCGTGGCCAAGGGAGCCAGCGTCCACGCGCCGGTTCCCGGTGCTACCCCCGCCGACGCCAGCCCAGCCGCCAGGGTGGAACGCCCGGGCAAGACCGTCCAAAGCGCATGGGGCAATGGCACCAATTGCAGCAGGGGCAGCAGCAACAGTCCGGTCGGGAGCAGCCACACCCATCCTGCGCGGTCGATTCGGATTGGTGAGGTGCTGATACGCAGGGCGGCAGCCAGCATGAGCGCCAGGCCCAGCAAGGCCAGCAGATGCTCGATCAGTGAGCCCTGCCCGCCCCCCGCGATGAGCGCGAGGACGAAAGTGACGGCAGTCAGCCAGAAAAGCCCGCGGGTCGGGGCTTGGGTCCGGGCCGACCCGCCGAAGTGCATCCGGATCAGGGACTGATCGGGCTGCCCTGGTTGCTGTTAGACAGCAACAGCAACGGCGTCGCGATGCCGACGGCAACGAGGCCCCACTTCAGGTATTCGCTGCTGGCGGCCGTCTGCGCCGCAGCGGATCCCGCAGCCGGGGCCGGGGCGCGGACGCCACGTTCCGCAGCGCCTGGCGCACAGGGTGGCGTCGCGGGCACCGTGTAGACCTGCGCCGTGTCGACCGTCTGCGTGCAGCCTCCGTCGAACTGCACGCTGATCACGCCGCCGTCGAGGACGACGACTCGATCGCCAACTTGCAGGCGCTGACCCTTCTTCGCAACCTCGTACACCGAGGCACGATTCAGCATCGCCTTGCCATTGGTGTTGGAGATGGTCGCCACGCTCG
>Ga0209048_10002880_pt1 | contig 16881 bp, 18 predicted proteins | sample FrelakmetCRP12CR_FD_187146 | JGI IMG/M metagenome (GOLD analysis project Ga0209048, IMG submission 187146) | Freshwater lake sediment microbial communities from the University of Notre Dame, USA, for methane emissions studies - CRP12 CR (SPAdes)... | ecosystem: Environmental > Aquatic >... | reverse complement strand
GTTGTTATCGTTGCTGCTGCAGGTAATAGTGGGACGGTAGCGAATGCGGTTACTATCCCTGCGTGTGAACGTAATGTCGTTGCTGTTGGCTCAGTAGCAGATACAACGATAGAGATAAGTGACTTTAGCTCCCGTGGACCAACTCAAGAAGGTCTCGTTAAGCCAGACACAGTGTTCATGGGTGAAAACGTGATTCTCGCAAACCCGGCAAACGACACTGGAACAGTGTCCAAGTCAGGAACGAGCTTTGCCGCACCATTTGTTTCTGGTATAATAATCATGCAGATGGAAGGGATTGTAAGGACTCAGACAATAACAGCCAATATGTATGTTGGCAAGAATATCCTGACAAGTGCCACTGTTGTTGATGATATGCTGCCAAAAGTATGTATTAAACCGGCAGGTGCGCCCACAACGAAGGATAATGAATATGGCTATGGAGTACCGGTGGGTGCACTCATACAGGATACAATGGGCACTGGATTTGGTGGTATTGACTGGAATACAACGATGAGCATAATGGCAAGCTTCATGATGCTGCAGATGATGGCAGCGTTCACGATGAAAGCTAGTGGCAAGAAATATGAATGCGGCAGCAGCGGTAAGAAGAAAAGCAAGAATAATGCCACAGTAGGAGCTGCATAATGACCCAGCATTGGATACAGAACCAAGTTACAGGGCTACGTACGGTACGCTCTACTCCTGCTGGAGAGACATGGGCTAACCTTGCGACTGGTGCGGCAAACAGCAACGACCCCACTCATTATTCTATACGGATGCAATCGGCAAACAACCCTAATGATTGGCAATATATTGAAAGGCTGCTCTTCTTATTCGATACATCCATTTTATGGAATGCTTGGGATGTATCACTAGTACATGTATTATCGGCCACTTTTACCATCTGGATGAGAGCAGGTGGCCTTGTCAAACGTGACGGCCTAGTTGTAACTCCTGACATCACTGTGTGTGGGCTTACATTAAGCGCACCGTTTCCAAATATCGTCCAGGCTGACCATTCAGGAGTGACTAATGTAGTATATTCTGACATTAAGCCTTATGCTGATATTCCTGCTGCTCTCCAGCCAGTGGTATTTACATTTACTCCCGCAGGGCTAGCCGCTATTATACCTGGGAACTATTTCTCCTGTGCTGTTGTCAATCATAATTATGACAATACCGTTACAAACCCTACATGGTCAATAAATGAGTATAGTGAATTCCTATTCTCTGTGCCATTTGTTCAGCTTGATGTTGAATACGTTACCCCGCCTTGGCTAAACATACCTCTAGCCAACAACATTACCGCACACACGGCACGCCTAAATGCGGAACTAACACTCGATGGAGGGCTCGTCACCCAAACACGCTTTGTCTGGGGGCTAACTCCTGCTTATGGCTTTGCCTCACCATGGGTGCCGACAGCTGCAGGCAACTTTCTCGTGAATATTACTGGATTACTTGGTAACACACTATATCATTTCCGAGCTGAGTCAAGTAATTCTGAGGGGGTATTTAATACACCAGACACAACCTTCACTACTCTCATCGGCGCCCCGATAGTTCAGACAGACCCTGCTACAGGAGTAACATAATGGCACAAGCTGTTCTGAACGCAACCCTTCTTGATGACGGTGGTGAAGCCTGTCAGTGCAGGTTTGGGTATGGACTAACACCTGCACTCGGCTCCTATTCCCCCGATGTTGCTGGTATAACCACAGGAATGGCATTTTCCTTCACTTTAACAGGATTAGCAAATAACACCACATATTACTTCCAGGCAGAAGCAACGAACTCTGCTGGTACAAGTGTTGGTGCAGTATTATCATTCACAACACTCGTTGCACTACCTGCGGTAACAACAGTCATTCCTGCAACTGATATTCATCAGCACAGTGCTGTTCTTGGTGGCATACTTGATGACGATGGCGGTGAGCCATGTGTTATAGGTGTCCAGTATAGCAAAGACCAAGAGATTTGGACAATATTGACACATGATACAAGTGAAAGGTCTCCTTTCTCATTTTCTCCAACACCAGGCACATTGGATGCAGGCGTGTTATATTATTTCCGAGCATTCGCGACGAACAGCGCCGGTACAGCATATGGAGCTCTTGGCTCATTCACAACATTACCAATTTTACCACCAATTTATCCACCTCCACCAGCACAAGGCGGGATATCATACCTTGACATCTTTGTCACTGTTGGTGGTATGATAGGCTTAGCGATGATAATTTCTGGCTGTGGTAAGAAGAAAAAGAAGAAGGGCGAAAATGGTCAGAATGGGCAGAAATGAAAATATGGGAAGAGCAGCTCCCGGGGTGGGGGGTTGGGAGGTCTGCTTTAAGTGTGGTGCAAGATGTCAATAGGTACACGAGAATATACCGCAAAACTTCGCTTCGAGGAGTTGAAGCGGTATCTTCATACACCGACTGACATTGAAGATATTGCTCATCGACGCGGAACAATACGCCTATATCATGGGTGCCCAGAATCATACGCTGACCTCATTGTCAAGTACGGTCCAAGGGTCCCCTATAATGTCGCTGACACCGCATACTTCCTCGCGAAGCTCTATGATGTAAGGTGGATAGAATTTCGGCGATATGCTTATCGTGCACGCGAGGTTGTTGATAAAGTCAGTACCTCAACCGCTCCAGTAGCATCAAGATGGGCCTGGACATTCCCATATGGTGAGATACTAACGGACCTCAATGCCCACGTGCGCATGCTCGTCGCAGCGAAACAGCTGAGGGATGCGAGTGGCATGAAGCTTGATGACGCTTACGAAGAAGTATGGACAAGAGCAATAAAAGCTGCCCATGAGAAAGGCATGCGATACTCTACGGAAGCTGCTCCTGACGCACTCTCACTACCAAACAAGATTCCATTACCGAAGCAGTCTGGCGCACTCGTTGAGTTTATCGCAAAGAGTTCTCTCATTCCTGACCATGTAGCACATAATGCCCAGACGATATTAGAATACTATCATAGTGGAGAAATAACACAGCAAGAGCTAATGGCATCGTGGAATTACGTGTACATCGACATAAAGATAAAGCCAGATGCTATTATCTCTTCCCATATTATTATTCGTGGAATGCAGTATTGGGAAGAAGACTTGGTTGAGGAAATAATCAGAAAAGAATATGTCAGTGCCCAAGAAGGTGAATATAACAGGAATAAGGGAGGGTAACATGCCTATAGGTAGTGGAATGAGTAATAATGAAGTTAGGCGCACGAAGATAAATAAGCTCAGGGCAGAAGCGGAAAAACTCGAGGCATTCCGAGCGCGTCTTGGCCCAAGAATAAAGGACGAGCAGAATGCCCAACAGGACTATAAGACGACACAATTAGATGCCTTTGGTATCGATTTGGGCAAATTGACACTTATCAGTCCACGGAACTTCGAGGAAATCATGCATGACGAATCCAAGCATGAGAAGAAATTAGTACGCATCAGCAACAGGATTTCTGATGAGATTCTTAAAAGGCGAGCAGAGATTGCCGAGTTGGAGAATGCTAACATTGGTCCAACAATGCGACCAAAAATGGGTTATGGTACTTCTGGAAAAGCGGCGCATCGACCGGCCATCTATATGACAATATATGGCAATACTGCCGATTGGAATGGCAGAACAGCCTTTGATATGGATTCGGGCGAAAACATTCCGATAGAAATGGTGGACTTTAACAAGTTCGTCCGTGAGAGTGAGTAGCAAAGGAGAAACATATGGCAAGAGCAAATGACCCCATAGCATTAACTCATCGGCTTGACAGAGCTCGTAGTGAGCTAGCAGCGGTGCAGAACTTTCTTGATAAGCTCATACCAATAATCCTTGAGGAAAAGCTCCTTATAGACCGCTATGAGCAGGCAAATGACTTCGTCAGTAACTACCGCGCAACCGGCTCATTCATAGGTATTCACGTTGGGTGGCTTCCATTGATGCGCAACGATAAGTTAAGGCACCAGGAAGAACTTGAGCGTATCAGACTGAATTGTGTCAAGCGTATTAGGCAGCTCAACGATGAAATCAATGAGCTTGAGATAAGAATTAGGACCATAGGTACCAATAGGGGGTAAGAAAAGTGTCTGTACTCAAAATTGCTGGATGGCGTAGATACGCGAGCATGAAAGTGCGGACTCTTGATATGGTTGGTAGTAGCAGAAAATTAAGTGCTAAAGTGCGAAAAGTGCGCACTTTTTGTATTAGGCTTCTATATTACATGTGCAAAGCGCTAGAGTTTTATGATGACGCGATAAAGCAAATGGTTAGCTCATTCAATCAGAGGAGGGTACTATGGTAGACCAAACACCAATCCGCAGGTTCTTTAATTCCATAAAGGCAAAAACAGATAACTTGCCGGCAGCACCTGCAAGTGAGACCACAGCAGCTGCGGCAGTTCTTCAGGCACAGGCGGCAGCCAATCTTGCAGCTGCCATTAACGCCAAGGTTGACTTATTCAACTCTGGCGGAGAGCTTGTCTTCCCAGAGAAGTCTGACGAGTTCGTGCTTATCGCGGAGGGAGCTGCCCCTAACGTTTTCAACCCCGCCGTCGCTGCGGAAATCGTGGACAACAACGGCATTAAGCTCTCATCGAAGTTCGCAGCCAGCGCAGGTTACATCACAGAAGTGATAATGTATGCCTTCTCAGTGGCGAGCGAGACTCATATATTAGAGCTCTCATATGGTGCTGGTAACATTATTGGGATAGTTAGAGCGTTCTCAGACTGGACGTATGTCTTCCCATTTAAGAGTAAACAGATACCGCTAGGAGCACAAGTAAAGTACCGCATAATGGCGCAAACGGCTCTTGCTTCATGTAGAGTGAGTTTCAGGTATGTTCTTGGATAACAGGAGAGGAGGATGCCATGAGAATTAGCAAGGCAAACATACGAGGTGCGATTACCCTATTATTCACCTTGGGTTATATTGCCCAAATATTCCTTCGTATGACAATGTATCCTGATTACGTTGTCCCCACTGAGTATTTGGCATTTATGTCCGGTTGGTTCGTTTATTATGGGTTTCAGGAGAGCAAGAACGCTGCAACTCCTCCAACTTTACCCACACCGGATAAGACTGGACAAACGGTTGTAGTACAGCCTCCTAAGCCCCCATCACCTGGGACCTAGGAATTCACATGGACAATTTATGGCGCTATTTACTTTTATAGTAATTTATGCTATAATGCACCTGTATAAGCGCAAAATATACTAACAGTGGTAGAGTATGGACATGGAAACCTTGCAAGATGCAGTCAAGGTTAACAGTAACTTTGAGGCTTACTTGACAAAGCGAGCGAGGGCACGTCCTAACACTATTCTCACCTATAGACATTCCCTTGAATACTGGTTGAGATGGTTACTCGCCTCCGACGCACATGAGCCATCACCCGATAACGCCCAGGAATTTCTCGATTGGCTCGAGGAGCGTGGCAAATCAGCGAATACTGTGAATGTTCACGCGATTGCTCTGCGCAAGTGGTTCAAATGGCAGAACATTGATGCGAAGCTGAGCTCTCCAGGAGTTGAAATTGGAGAGCCTGAATATGTCACACCGATACAGTTGGAAAGTCTGTTGGAGCACTGCAAGACCGAGTTGGAGCGTGTGCTGATTACCCTGCTGTTCGATACCGCATGTCGTATTTCTGAGATTCTTAACATCCACACGAATGATATTGACTGGAAGAGTGGACTGCTCACAGTTACCCGTAAAGGTGGGAGAGTTGCACAGGTGAATATTTCTGAAAAGGGCATGAAAGAGCTGCGTGCCTGGATGAACAAACGCACGAGAAAGTCGGAGCGGGTGTTCATGGACTACCAGTATATTGATGCATGGAGAGTGATTAAGGATGTGGGTATACGGGCCGGAATCAGAATCCACCCACACATGCTAAGGCATTCCCGGGCGATACAAATGCTGTCAAGTGGCACAGAGATGCATATTGTACAGCAACATCTAGGACACACACGGATTGGCACAACCATGGATATATATGGAAGGTTGAAGCCAATGGATTTGAAGGATAAAATACCAGCTTGGTAGGAGGTACTAATGATATATATCACAGAAATCAAGAGAGTCACCGAAGGCACTAGCGAAGTTATACCCGTTAGGTACCCACGCATTACACCCACAAAGACAATACTAGATGCTCTCGATAAGGCACGCAGTTGGTTAGCGGCAAGAAGATACGTGACACAAGGAACATATCTCATTCAGGTATTTTCTGCTAATGAGTCAGACTATTCCAAGGGCATAGCAAAGGTTATGGAAGAAAGGTTCATTGTGCCTCCTTCATTTACCCAAGTTCATTCACCATACACTGCCCGCTCAACATACTCCATTGTGCGTGCACCAGCATCAGGGCTTATTGATGCAATGATGGAGGAGCTTACAGCAGGTGACTGGTATAGACGCAGAGCGGCATATTATAGCGGCATTGGTATGAATGAAGTGGCAAGGCTCTTTATGCACATTGCGACAGAAGAAGATGGGCATTATAGGGAGTTCTCAGAAATGTACCAAAAAGCTGTTGCGGATAGGTTGGGTTATACATCATAGGAGAATACTATGCAGTATGGATATTTTGGTTGGGTAACTACTTCCTACCCCAAACCTGAACCTGAGCCCGAGATATATAAAGTTCGGCGGTTCTACCGGACAGAATCTGACGCGATAAGATACGTCAGACTCCACCTGCGTTTTCGTCTCATGCATGAAACAATACAACCTGGTGATATAATAACGGTAGAAATACATGAGGCTCAACTTCCTGTAGTCAGTGTGGCAGAACATGTCGTCACAATGCAATAGACAGGTACAGTCAGTAAATTCATGTCGGGAATGTGGAAATTCGAACCTGGGGTTCGTAAGAATAATCCTAAAGGAGGGAATAATATGGCAGAAAGTAAGTACACATCAGAGGAGCTCCAAGCATTGGCAAGCCTAGCGTCAGTATTAGGCGAGGTGAATAAAGGTCTTAATCAATATAAGAAAGTTCTCCATGATACAAGAGAAGGGGTTGTTGGTAGTAAGCTAAATTACATGTCTGAGTACTTCACGAAAGCTGAGGCAAGAATAGGTAATGCTATATCAACTCTAGGGCTGTTACAAAATAATATTACCATTAAGCTCCAGAATATTGAGCATGAGCTGAAAGAAAAGCGCGGCTGGTAGAAACTCATGAGTAGCGAAGGTAAGTTCATCTATGGTGAGCGCTATCGATATGATGTCGATAAAGATGTCATCATTGTTGGCGAACATGCTCATGATACCTGCATCAAAATCGCCCACGAACTTGGGCATCGACATGGGGTAAAATCAGGCAGAATTCCACGAGTACTCCGTACGAAGCAAGATGAGGATGATGCCGAGATTTATGCCTGGAGATATGCAGCAAGGTGTATGAGGCGTAAGGGTATATGGGATGAACACGCCAAAGAAGTCGCGAAGAAGAGTCTCAATAGCCATGGGATTTATTGGGATAATTACATGAAGACAGATGCGCTGGTGAATAGCTTCTGAGGAGAATTACATGAAGATAGAGAGAAATACCCCGCGAGAAGTTGAAGAGCTCAAGACACTACTCGCCGAAATTGATAGGTTGGTTGATGTTGAGCGTGAAACCAAGGAGAAATACTTTGCCTTGTCTAACCGCGCAGAGGAGCTTGGACTCCAAGTGTCAGCGAATAAGCTCGCTCACATTGGTAGACAGGAATATCATCATGCAGATGAATTTTTCAACATTGGTGTTGTAATCCGCAAGAGACTTGTAAAGATAGTACCATCATAACCAGGAGGATATAAATGCCTCGTGGACGAGCAGCATCCCCTATTCGTCCTGGTTACATGATAAAGGATGTCTTATCTGGTAAGGCACCCTTAATTGTTGGTAACGAGGAGAAGATTGTGAATGAGTCAGCTATTGTTGACCTTCACACAACATACCGTAACATGATAACCCGGGAAAATGAAAACCGGCCAAGAGGTGATGCTTTACACGGTATGACCTATCCTTCATTCCTCAAGCTCTTCAAATTTGCCCAGCTACTTGGACTCGTAGAACTTGTCCGCGAAGAAGACATGGAAATGCCCCCTACTGGTGGTCCTCTTTTTTCCGTACGCATGGAAACAGTCAGAAACGAAGTACGCCCAAGAGCAATCATCAGTATGAGAAGAGTGTTCCGATTATCTCATCTTGGGGGATTGGAAGAGTATGCCTGGAACGACCTCTGCAAGGCCTGGATGAATGGGATGAAACTACCAAGTGGCCTTCCAAGAACATTCGTTATGGCTCCTCTTCCAAAGCCTACAGGTGAGCTCCCCCCGAAGCCTGCAGAACGCCCATCGCAGCTTTCACGATTATCTTCGACAGCTTCTTGGCGGCAATATCAGCGTCTATTTGCCAACCTACAAGCCCTTAGAGTCATGGACAAAACATCTGAAGACTATAAGTCTTGGATGAAGAGAATGTCTACAGTGACTTCAGACTGGTCCGTTAACATGGACTCCGACATTGCCCTATTGCGCCGAGCAAATAGACCTGAAGATTTGAATAACATGATTACCCAGAAGAATATCATTGATAGAGTAAGTGAGGCACTTGTTGAGGGGAGACTTGATGTAGCCATTACGGCAATGCAACAGATATTTAATCTCCCAGGAGTGGTAAAATGAGCGAAAAACAAGCATTAACCCCTAGGGAAGCGCGTAAGAAACGTGATGATACCGACTTGCTGATGTTCTCTGGAATTATGGATGCGATGTCATTCATGATAGGCATGGTCATGCTCGCTGTGTTTATACCGTTAGCGGATAATGCTAATGGCTATTTCCGCAGCCAAAGCTATGAAGGTAAGACACACACGAAAGACCTGTTGGTGAATGATAGTGGCACAGAACTCAATTTCCTGCAAGACCCTGGCACGCCACTTTCATGGGTGAATATATATAATCGAGGACCGAATGAGGTTCAGTTTTATGTGAACGGTAGAGCTAACCCGATAAGTGTGTTGGTAAGGGCACATTATATTGTGAGCCGATTGGGCGCAGAAGAAAGGATAAATACCCTGTACTTCTATTGTGCCGCAACACAGACGGCACTATTGGATGTTGATGGAGAATATTAGTGATAGAATTCTGGATAGATTCAGCATACCGTGCCCTTCTGTACTATGAAGAGAGTATTGCTCGGCCAAACTTTCAGCTCGTTAAGAGACAAATGCCAGATAGATATTATTGGGCAACAGGCATTATAGATATCCCATATTTTGACCATAGCATCAGGCTCGATGTGGAAAGCAGGCTCATTTCCCCACGGCGTGCGCGCAATATCAAGATATTTCTAGCAGGGTATGCACTTGTGGCTCGTGACCTTGCTTCAGATAATGTTGTCAGTGATTTATACCGGTTTATGAAGCATTATGGTAAGGTAGCAATACAGGCAGCTTCATGGCCATTTGCAAGAGAATTACACCCAAAAATATACGACGAACTAAGTGCAATCCATGAGCTTGTCCATGAAGCAGACGGGACACAGCTACGTCGCGATAGGGCAATTGCTATAGACACAATCGTGAACTATTTCCATGAGGCTGCACAGGAAGAGCTATTTGGGAGTAACATTGGTCAGCTATTAGTAGTGAAGACCTTTAACTACATTCTTGACTCCTTACAGGTGGTGAAATGAGCTCAGATAATAAAAGCAGACCCCGCAACCCCCCACCCCGGGAGCGCATTTCCCAAACTGTTTTTAAGGGCTCAAATAATGAGTTCGCCACAAACAAAGGCATGGGAAACACGACCCCCGGGGTGGGGGGTTGGGCGGTCTGCAATAATAAGGAGAATTTAATATGCCAGCAATAACAAAGGAAGAATGGGAAAAGCACAACGAGCTCGAGCGCCGCTTTTGGGGTGTATGTACAAACACCTACGAAGAGCAGCTCAAGCAGGACGTCTATGCAAAGTATATGGGTCTTGACCAATTTGCAGGTGCAGCTTGTTGGTTCAGCATGCAGGGGAAATCCATAATTGATATTGGTGGAGGTCCAGTATCATTACTCCTCAGATGCGGCAACTATGCTTATGCCACGTTGGTTGACCCATGCATGTACCCTGAATGGGTACGCACGCGTTACAGACTCGCAGGAATTGAGTACGTCCAGAAACTTGCGGAAGAGTTTGTGCCAGCAAAATCCTATGATGAAGCCTGGATATACAATGTCCTTCAACACGTTCAAGACCCTGGGAAGGTAATCAAGAATGCCAGAATGTGGGCGAAGACAGTACGGATTTGTGACCATCTTGATATTGGTAGCTATATGGGACACCCACATAACCTTACTCGGGAGTGGCTTGATGAAATGCTGAGTGGACATGGAAGCATCGTTGCCCGCAATGACTTTGCTGCACGGACACTATATTATGCGGTATTTAATTATGATAATAACAAAATGCCAGAAAGGAAATAAGCAATGGAACTGCACTTCATATTAACAGGAGAGAAGTTCAGCTACCAATATTACCTTGCAGTGAAGAGTGCACTGCGGAGAATAAAGGTAGATAAAGTAAATGTATGGTACACAAAGCCACTTACGGGGAAGTATGTAGACCTTCTCCAAGAGGTAACTTGGCACAAGATTATTGACCCAGAGTTCCCAGCGCTGAAGAACAAAGATGGGTACTTCCGTGCAGCACATCTCAAAGATTACTTCACCTGGAAAATCCTCTATGAAGAAGGTGGAATTTGTCTCGACCTTGACACTTTCTCGGTAGAAGACATCACAGAGTTATTTACCGATGATGTTGGCATGGCAGTCGCACTTGATGTCCCTAGAGACTATCCTACACCTCAGCCATACAACAGCTCAATGGTTATGGCAAAGAAGTACAACCCCGTTATTGACATGATACTCAAGCGTGCTTACTCCCTCTTGATGCATGATGATATTAAATGGGGCGAGACAGGGCCAGTACTCTTGACGGAAATGGTTACAAAAGCACCCCCTGGCAGCGTCAAGGTGCTCGACTATGGATTATGTGGTGGCTTTATTCCCGATGAACATCTAATAGAATATCGTCAGGAAGGTAAAATACCGGATAATAAATATATCATTCACCTCTTTGCACACACAAGTGGCTCGTTTTATGAAGCCATAAATGCCCAGTATATCGCTGAGGGAAAGACAGTATTCGCACGTTTGGTGAAGACAGTGCTCACAAAGGATGAATGGGATACACGCTTACCTTTACACTTCATCAACACGGGGAAAACATTCCTCTATCCATACTATCTCTCGGTAATGTCTGCGTTAAAGACCCAGAATATTTCCGGTGTGCATTTATGGAATGTGGTTGAACCTGACGGCGATTATTACCCATTTATAAAAGGTCTGGTAACAGTACATCAGCTTGAGAGGGTAGAGTTTCCAGCGCTTAAAGTCCAAGACCTCGAGCATCCCGCAAAATATGAGGACTTTGTTGCGGCGCACACTATCGATTATTATCGCTGGAAGATACTATTCGAGCAGGGTGGCATTGTTGCTGATATGGATACATTATCACTCACAGACTATGCTACCATGATTGATGAGCGATTGCAGGAGCCAGGGAAGGAAGTGGTTCTTGGAATGGTTGAGAAGGAAGTGATTGGACATGCTCGTCCTTTCCATAATTCCATAATGGCAGCTAACAGAGGCTCAGATTTGATGCGCACTATCTATGGTGAGTGTGAGCTAATACTTGAGCAAGATAAGCCAATAAAATGGGGCGATTCAGGGCCTCATATTCTGAACTCCATTGCGATAAACAATCTCGAAAAGGTGGCAATTATCGACTATGGAATTCTTGATGGATGCCTTGAAATGTACCAACTATATAGGCCCGAAGGGAAACTACCCGAGGGCATACGATTCATACATCTATGGGCTCAGTCAAGCAGTAATTTTTGGACAAACATCTGCCCAGAATATATCAATGCAAGCAATCATGTATATCCAAGGCTTGCTCGCTCAGTGCTCACATTCGAGGAGCGTAATCCACTGCTCATGAACAAGATTGGTAAGTATGAGGTCATTCTCGAGAAGAATTGCTTTGGTAACCCAATGTTCCTCTTCAAGGATGAGAAATTCATTACATCCCACCTCATAACAAATCATGTATGGGAGATGGAAGTCACTAACTTTCTCGCCGGTCAACTCAAACCTGGTGATACTTTCGTTGATGTGGGTGCACATATCGGTTATTACACTGTTATGGCTTCAAAGATTGTTGGTGAACAAGGTAAGGTTATTGCATTTGAACCTGATGAAGAAAGCCTCAACATGTTACAGGCAAACCTTGCGCTTAATCAGTGCACCAATGTGAAGGTAGTTCCCAAGGCACTCTCAAACGGAGAGGGGCGAGTACGCCTTTCAACACATCCAGAAGGAAGCCACGGTCAGCGCTCCATCAATAGCGACGATAATATTCCATCAACATACGTCGATGCAACCATGCTCGACCTTGAACTGAATGGTTACAAACCTAACGTGATGAAGATTGATGTTGATGGCGCAGCAAATAAGGTTCTTGGAGGGGCTCAGAAGCTCCTTTCAGGTACACAAGGTATGGTAATTGCGCTAGAAGACCTTGATGGTATGGCAGTGGAGAATCTTACGAAGAATTATGGCTTCGACATTGTTGGTAAGGGTCCGGCAACATATGATTATCAGTTAATGCGAAAAGTGCCCACACTGAGCGAGCACATAACCTCACGAGGCAACCATTACCGGCCAATATTCAGCTATCTCCAAACACATCCCTGCAGCAAAATCATGGAAATTGGTACATACAATGGAGATACTGCCGTACAGATTATTCGTGCGGCAAGCAAAAAGGTACCAGAAAGTGCCATTGAATATTATGGCTTTGACCTCTTCGAAAAGATGACACCTGAGCTCGTTGATGAAGAATTCAGTTATCCTAACCCGCCGCCAATGCACGACGTAAAGACAAAGCTGGAGAACTTCACCAAAGCACACATCATGCTGTATGTTGGCGACTCGAAGAAGACGGTGAAGAGTTTCGCTGCTTCTCATGGGGTAATGGATTTAATCTATATTGATGGTGGTCATTCAATCGAAACAATACGGAGAGACTGGGAAAATGTCCAGAAGCTTATTGGGGCAAATACTGTAGTGTTCTTTGATGATTACTTCCCGGAGATGCCATTTATTGGGTGTAAGTTCCTGGAGCGCGAGGTTGATAAGGCAGTGTATGGCATTGAGGTATCAGCAGAAGAAGACTCTTATCCACACCCCTTCGGGCATCTACAAACCAAACTTATGGCAGTCCAGAAGAAGAGCACAGCAACAATACGGCCTTCAATCATGTACACATCCAAGCCAACACTCCACGTGCTTGGGTTAGCACATACCAAGACAACAAAGGAGTACATGGCATGTGCTTATACCCAAAAGATTTTCAAGATGTGCAAGATGATGAAGGCAATCGGATATGAAGTGATACATTATGGTGCAGAGGGCAGCGACCCAGATTGCACCGAGAATGTCATGGTATTACCTACTGAAATACAGAGACAGGCATATGGGGATTATGACTGGAGAAGAGAGTTCTTCAAGCATGACCCGAAAGACGTGGCCTATGCGAACTTTAACATCAATGCAATCCGCGAGATAAATGCCCGAAAGAAGCCACGGGATTTGCTACTGATTAGCATGGGTAATTATCAGCGCCCAATATCAGATGCTGTGGGATTAACAGCGATTGAGTCTGGTATTGGATACTCAGGAGTGTACACAAATCGGAGAGTATTCGAAAGTTATGCCTGGATGCATTTCATTTATGGAATCCTTGACCCAGACCAGGGAGGATGTGACGGTAGTTACTATGATGCGGTTATCCCAAATTATTATGACCCCGAGGATTTCACGCCAGAGTATACAAAAGGCGACTATTTCCTGTATATTGGGCGCCTTATTCCGCGAAAGGGAGTACACATTGCTGCCCAATGTTGTGAGCGGATAGGTGCTCCTCTGAAAATTGCCGGTCAAGGAACAGAGGAAACATTAAAGACTCTTGGCATTGACCCCAAGAAGGTGGACTTTGTTGGGTATGCTGATGTGAAGAAGCGCGATGAGTTAATGAGAAAAGCTCGTGCCGTGTTTGTGCCAACAATTTATCTCGAGCCCTTTGGTGGAGTGAATGTTGAGGCCATGTTCTGTGGCACACCAGCGATCACAACTGATTTTGGTGGCTTTACGGAAACAGTGCAGCATGGAAGAACAGGTTACCGCTGCCATACAATGGACGACTTTGAATGGGCAGCAAAGAATGCCCATAAGCTCGACTATAAATACATCCATGAATATGCGGTCAAGAATTACTCACTGGAGCGTGTCGCACAGATGTATGACGAGTATTTCATGAAGGTTGATGATATAAATCGGGGAGGGTGGTATCAACAGCACCCCGAGAGAAAACAGTTGGATTGGCTAAGGAAATACTAAGAGGATTAGATGCCGCTCATTGAGGAAACTGAATCTGGTGGAGGCATTGGTGCTACTGGCGCAACTGGAGCAACAGGAGCTACCGGTGCAACTGGCGCTACCGGAGCTACAGGCGCGACGGGCGCTACTGGTGCAACCGGTGCGACTGGCGCAACCGGAGCAACAGGTGCTGTCGGGCCTGCTGGAGGCATGGGTGCTACAGGCGCGACAGGCAGTACTGGAGCTACTGGTGCGACGGGCGCTACAGGTGCAACAGGCCCGCAAGGCGACCCTGGTTTTCCTGGTAGTCCAGGTCCTCAAGGTGTAACAGGTGCTACAGGGCCTGCAGGTGAAGGTGCGACCGGTGCTACAGGCGCAACAGGTGCTACTGGCCCAGGCGGAGGTCCTGGAGATACGGGCGCGACAGGTCCAGGGACTACAGGTGCTACAGGCCCTATAGGTCCTACTGGAGCTACTGGTGCAACGGGTCCTGCAGGTATCGGTGAAACAGGTGCTACGGGCGCAACCGGCGCGACTGGACCTACAGGCGAAACAGGCGCAACGGGCGCAACAGGTGCTACTGGCGCAACTGGAGCAACGGGTGCAACCGGTTCCCAAGGTGCAACTGGGGCTACTGGGCCTGAAGGCGCGACAGGTGCAACAGGTAGTACTGGCGCAGTATCAGTTGGAGCAACAGGTCCTACTGGCTCTACAGGTGCTACCGGTGCAACAGGCCCTACTGGAGAAACAGGAGCGACGGGTGCAACCGGAGCAACTGGCGCAACAGGGCCAATAGGTGCAACCGGGGCTACTGGTGCTACAGGCTCTACGGGTGCAACAGGGCCTCAAGGCGTTACTGGCAGTACTGGCGCTACAGGAAGTACAGGCGCTACTGGTCCTCAAGGTAGCACTGGTGCAACTGGGGCAACGGGAAGTACCGGCGCAACTGGACCAATAGGTGCAACAGGCGCAACTGGGGCAACGGGTAGCACGGGTGCAACTGGGCCTATTGGCATAAGCGGTGTTACTGGTGCAACAGGTTCAACAGGTGCAACTGGACCCATTGGTGCTACTGGCTCTACAGGAGCAACAGGCAGTACCGGCGCGACAGGCCCCGGAGGTGTAAGCGGGGTTACTGGCGCAACCGGTAGTACCGGAGCCACAGGACCAATAGGCCCAACCGGAGCAACAGGCGCAACAGGTACTACCGGCGCAACTGGTCCGATAGGAATCTCTGGAGTGACTGGTGCAACGGGAAGCACGGGTGCGACAGGACCCCAAGGTGTTACCGGAGCAACAGGCTCAACGGGTGCTACAGGGCCTCAGGGAGCAACAGGAGCTACAGGTGCGACAGGTGCGACTGGGCCTACAGGTGAAGAAGGAGACCCAGGTCACCATGGCGCAACGGGTGCTACTGGAGCGACTGGTAGCACGGGTGCAACGGGCCCCACAGGTGTTACTGGGGCGACAGGCGCGACGGGTAGCACAGGTGCAACTGGTCCGGTAGGAATTAGCGGTGTTACAGGAGCTACCGGTTCAACAGGAGCGACAGGACCTCAAGGTGTAACTGGCGCGACTGGTGCTACAGGCTCAACTGGGGCTACAGGACCTGTAGGGATTAGTGGTGTAACAGGTGCTACTGGTAGCACGGGCGCAACTGGTCCTCAAGGTGTGACAGGAGCCACAGGTGCAACGGGAGGCACTGGTGCTACTGGCCCAATAGGTATATCGGGAGTAACAGGTGCAACTGGTGCAACAGGAGCTACAGGTCCCCAAGGCGTTACCGGGGCAACTGGAGCGACTGGAAGTACGGGCGCAACTGGCCCTCAAGGAATAAGTGGCGTTACTGGCGCAACGGGCAGTACCGGAGCGACTGGTCCACAAGGGGCTACAGGTGCAACTGGCACAACCGGAAGCACCGGTGCGACTGGACCAATAGGAATTAGTGGTGTAACTGGAGCCACAGGTGCAACAGGGGCGACTGGACCACAAGGTATTACAGGAGCTACCGGAGCGACTGGCAGTACTGGCGCTACTGGTCCTATAGGCATAAGTGGAGTAACAGGCGCAACAGGTGCAACTGGACCCCAAGGTGTAACTGGCGCGACTGGTGCTACAGGTTCAACAGGTGCTACTGGCCCTACTGGAATTAGTGGAGTAACTGGAGCAACAGGCTCTACAGGTGCTACTGGTCCTCAAGGTGTAACAGGAGCAACAGGCGCGACGGGAAGTACCGGCGCAACAGGTCCTACCGGTGTAACAGGAGCAACTGGAGCTACAGGTTCAACAGGCGCGACTGGGCCAATAGGCATATCAGGTGTGACTGGAGCAACTGGGTCTACAGGTGCGACTGGACCTACAGGGGTTACTGGGGCTACAGGCGC
>Ga0209048_10002879_pt1 | contig 16884 bp, 13 predicted proteins | sample FrelakmetCRP12CR_FD_187146 | JGI IMG/M metagenome (GOLD analysis project Ga0209048, IMG submission 187146) | Freshwater lake sediment microbial communities from the University of Notre Dame, USA, for methane emissions studies - CRP12 CR (SPAdes)... | ecosystem: Environmental > Aquatic >... | reverse complement strand
TTCCGATCTGGCGATGCCGCCCTCGAGATTCCCGGCCTGACGGCACTCGACGGTCAGCATGCCTGGAGGGCCGCCGCGCCGCGCAAGGTCCGCCGAACCCTGGGCGGGCTTTTCGCCGGCGGCGACGAGAAGGTCCAGCCACCCTCGGAAGCCGAGCTGCCGGCGCTCGCGATGCCCGACGCGGAGGTGCGCCGCGAGATGCTGCGCCTCCAGCTGGACGCCGAGCTCGCGGACCTCACCGCCCGCGCGGCGGCCCTGGCAGCTGAGCGGGAGATGGAGCATGAGCCCGCCCCGGAGCATGACGCAGCCCCGGAGCATGACGCAGCCCCGGAGCATGACGCGGCACCAGGGGATAGCGCGACCGCGCCGCCGGACGCCGTGTCGGAGCCTGACACGCAACCGTAGGCGCGCAGCGCCGCCCCGGTATCCTGTCTCTCGATGCCCCGGATTCCCCCACCCGGACCCTCGTACCTTCGCGAGCACGAGGTGGTGCTCGGCGAGCTCCGCTTGCGGGCCGGCATGGACCACCCGACCGAGATCGAAGGCTGGTGGCTGGCGGTGCTCTGGGTCGCCGACGCGGACGGGATCGTGGCCTGTCGGGCCGCTGCCCCGGTCGCGGGACCGCCGCCCGGTCCGCCGCTCCTCCGGCTGGGACCCCTGTTCTCCGGAGGGCTCGCCGGGTTCGTGCTGGAGGACGACGGGCGCCAGCAGATTCGCCTCCGCTTGCCGGTGCCACCAGATGACCCCGACCATCCCTGGTCGGCGCCGCTCGTGGTCCAGGCGGCGATCCGCTGGGAGCCGGCTCGTGCGGCGGCCATGACCCAGAACGCGCTCGCCGACGTGGCCCTGGCTGCCTTCCGACGCGCGGTCGAGGCGAGCCACCGGCCCTGAGACGTTCCCTGGGTGCCGAAGACGGCGCGGCGCGGGACGTCATCGGCCGCGGCGCGAGCCAGGGACCGGGAGGGCATGCCCCAGTGCGGGTACACTCAGCCGTATGCGCGACCTGTTCGACGACTTCATGAAGGAGCTGGCGGAGCGCCAGCGCAAAGCCCAGGCAGCTGCCCGCGGGGAGCGCTTCCCCGTCCCCGGCGACCCCGCCGCCGACGCGACGCCCGAGGCCGAACCTGGTCCCGACGAGACCGCTGACGGTCCCGAGCCTGGTGCCGAAGACACTCGTGCAGCCGATCGTCCGGATCGCGGCCGCACGCCGGATCCGGACGAGGAGCCGTCCCCACTCCATCGTCCCCACTCCGTCGACGATGGTCATCGCGCGTCGCCGCCGGGCGTCCCCCCGCGACGCCGCGGCCCGGGCGGCCCGAACGACGGCGGCTCCAGGCGCCGCCGGTTCGGATCGCTTGGCCCCCAGGTCGTGCTGGGCGTCGTCGGGCTGATCCTGCTCAGCGCGATCTTCCTGGTGGGGATCGGCCTGCAGCTCGTCACGGACGCCATGTGGTTCAAGAGCGTTGGGTTCGACCCCGTCTTCTGGACGCGCATCGGCTCGCAGGCCGGCCTCTTCGTGCTGGGTCTGGCGGTCGCACTCGTCTTCCTTCTCGTCAACATCTGGCTTGCCGGCCGCCTCGCGCCCCCGCCGGGCAGCGGCGCGGGCGAGCGGTTCCGCAGCTTCGTGGATCGCCTGGGCCAGACGGCACGCAGCACCGGGGAGAGCTCGTTCCGCACCCGCACTGACCCCTTCGGCCAGGCGCGTCGCGGACCCTTCGGTGATGACGCCGACGACCGCCTGCGTGGGGTTCGCCCAGCCGGGCCCAGCCTGACGACCGCGGATCTGCCGGACATGCGGCCGATCGGCGTGGTCGTCCTCGTGATCCTCGCGGTGCTCGTCGCGCTGGGCACGGCCGGCGCCCTTTCGGGGAGCTGGCAGACCGTGGCCCTGTACGCGAACCGCGTCCCGTTCGCGACGGCCGGCGCGGCGCCGGTCTTGGATCCGGTCTTCCACAGGGACGTCAGCTTCTACTTCTTCGAGCTTCCATTCCTTCGCCTCATCCAGGCGACGGCCGGCGGGCTCCTGCTGGCTGCGCTCCTCTTCGCGCTTGCTCGCTACGTGGTGGCGGCACTCGGCGGGAGCGGCTTCACGACCCCCGTCCGGGTCCATCTTGGTGCGCTGGCCGGCGTGTACCTTCTGACGGTCGCGGCGGGCTACCAGCTGGACAAGCTGGAGCTGGTCTACAGCACGCGCGGCGTCGCCACGGGTGTCAGCTACACCGATCAGGCCGCCCAGTTCTTTGCCCTCGACGCGCTGACCATCGTTGCAGGGATCGTTGCTGCCCTTCTCGTGGCGGGCGCGTTCACGCGCTGGGTCGCTCCACTCGGGGCCGGAGTGGCGATCTGGCTGGGCCTCTCGCTGCTCCTGGGCACTGTCTACCCGGAGGCGATCCAGCGGTTCACGGTCGACCCCAACCAGTTCACCCAGGAACAGCCCTACATCGCCAACAACATCAATATGACGCGGCTTGCCTTCAACCTGGGCGGCTGGCAGGACCAGACCTATCGGGGAGACGTCCCGCTGACCGCGGACGCGTTGGTCACCGACGCGACCACGTTCGAGAACGCCCGGCTGTGGGACTACCGACCGCTCAAGACCACGCTGGGCCAGATCCAGACCGTGCGCCAGTACTACGACTTCGTGGACGTCGACACGGACCGCTACGTGATCGGCGACCACAATCGCCAGGTGATGCTCTCGGCACGCGAGCTCGCCCCCGAGCGCAATCCACAGGGAGGAAGCTGGGTCAACCAGCGGATCGTCTTCACCCACGGCTTCGGCATCGCCATGGTGCCGGTCAACGAGGTGGACTCCCAGGGCCTTCCGAAACTGATCATCCGCGACCTCCCGCCGGTCGCGAGCGCGGGTGCGCCGCCCGTCACCGAGCCCCGGATCTACTTCGGGGAGCGCCCCAACGACTGGGTGATGGTTGGCGCCCGCCAGCCGGAGTTCGATTTCCCGATCGGGACCGGCGACCAGGCCTCCGCAGGCGAGGTCACCCAGACCCGCTGGCAGGGCACGACGGGCATCAAGCTGGACTCGATCCTCACCCGGCTCCTGTTCGCCGCCCGCTTCCGCGACCTGAACCTGCTGATCTCGGACCAGGTCACCGCGGACTCGCAGCTGCTGATGCACCGCAGCCTGGGAGAGCGCCTCCAGCTCATCGCCCCGTTCCTGGCCTACGACAAGGATCCCTACCTGGTCGTGACCGGCGCCGGCCGACTCGTCTATGTCCAGGACGCCTACACGATCTCGGACCGGTTCCCCAACGCCCAGATCTTCAACGGCGACGCGCTGGGCCAGGGGAGCGGGCTGGCCGGTCAGTCCTTCAACTACCTGCGCAACAGCGTCAAGGTGGTCATGGATGCCTACGACGGCTCCATGACGTTCTACGTCTCGGATCCGGGTGACCCGCTCATCCGGGCCTGGCAGGGCGTCTTCCCCACGCTCTTCAAGCCCCTCTCCTCGATGTCCGCGGACCTCCAGGCGCACCTCCGGGTGCCGGAGGAGCTCTTCAACGTCCAGACACAGACGTTCGCTCGGTACCACGTGACGGACCCGGCCAGCTTCTACCAGGGCGACGACCTGTGGACCGTGCCCCAGAACCAGGCGGTCAGCTCCACGGGCCAGCTCCCGCTGGAGGCCTACTACGTCTACATGCGGATGCCGGGCGAGTCCAAGGCCGAGTTCCTGCTCCTCCAGCCGATGGTCCCCAAGGCCCGGCCGAACATGATCGCGTGGGTCGCGGCTCGCAACGACGCGCCGAACTACGGGGCAGTGAAGGTCTTCCGGTTCCCGCGCGACACGTCCATCTTCGGGCCTGCGCAGATCGAGGCCCGGATCGACCAGGAGCCGGCCATCAGCTCTCAGCTCACGCTCTGGGGCCAGGCCGGCAGCACCGTCGTGCGGGGCAACCTGATCGTCGTCCCGGTCCAGGACTCGATCATCTACCTCGAGCCGATCTACCTCCAGTCCACGGGTTCGGCCATCCCGGAGTTCGTCAAGATCGCCGTGGCCAGCCCCACGAAGATCGTCTGGGGAGACACGCTGAGCGAGGCGCTCACCTCGCTGCTCTCGGGGTCGGGTTCCACACCGTCGCCCAGCCCCCCGCCGGGCGGGCCATCGCCATCGCCGGGCGTGAGTCCATCGCCAGGCGCGTCCGCCACTCCAGGCCCGTCGGGCGGTCCCGGAGTCACCCCGCGGCCGGACGATGTCAACGCGCTGATCCTCTACGCCAACACGCACTTCGACGCCGCCCAGGCGGCGCTTCGTGCGGGTGATTTCGCGACGTACGGCGTGGAGATCGAGAAGGTCCAGGCAGCGCTCCGGCAGCTCGGGCTCGTGGTGGCCTCGAGCCCCACCCCCGCGCCCTGACGGGCAGCGCGTCCGCCCGGTGACCGCGCTGCCCGCGGGCGTGCTCGAGGAGCTCGACGGCGGGCCGATCGGGCCGCGTTCGGTCCCGCCCGGCGCGCTGGCATGGCCGCGGGCCATGGCCATGGCGTCAGCCGTGGCCGCATCGCGGCCGCGGCTGTGGGTCTTCGCCCTGCTCGCGTTCCTCACCCGCGGCGGGCTCGTGGCGCTGATGGTCCCGCTGCTCGTGCTGCCGACCTTCGTCGGTCTCTCGAACATCGTCGGCCCGACCTCCGTGACGGCGGCAGGCCCGACGCCGCGGCTCATCGCGATGGTCGCGATCTGGCTTGGGGCGGTGCTCGCGGCGATCGGGGGCGGCACCCTCATCGCGGCCGCAGCAGAGGTCGCTCTTCACCGCGCAGTCGTCGCGCCGAGGCCAGATCCGGCTTGGAGTGGGTTCCCGCCCGGGTGGATCGCGGCGACCGCACCGGCCTCACGGGGCGCGGCGCTGCGGGTTGCGATGGTCCGGCTTGTGCTCCTCGTCCCCGTCGCGCTTGCGCTCGTGGTGGCCGTCCCGGCGTGGGTCCAGGTCGCCTACAGGGAGCTGTTGCTGCCCACGGACCTGGCCGTCCCGCTCCCGGTCCGCGTCATCGCCGGCGCCCCCCTTCCGGCGGTGCTCGTGGTCGCCGCGTGGCTCGCGGCCGAGGTGCTGGGTGGCCTGGCCGCCCGCCGCATCGCGCTGCACGGGTCGTCGGTCGCGGGTGCTTTCAGGGCGGCCGTCGGCGACGTGGCGCACGCGCCCGTGTCGACGCTCGTGACCCTCCTGGTGGCGATCGGGGGCACGCTGCTGGTCCTCGGGCCCGCCGTCGTGCTCGTCGGCGCAGCCTGGGAGCATGCCCGGATCGCGCTCGTCGACGGCACGGACGCAGCCGGCGTCTTCCTCGCGACGCTGATGCTTGTCGCGGCGTGGGTGGGCTGCCTCGCGGTGGCGGGGATCGCGGCCGCCTGGCGGTCGGCGCTGTGGGCCGCGGAGCTGGCCCGGCACGCCCGGGCAGGTTAGGCCTGCCGGGGCTGGTTCGGCCTGCCGGGGCTGGCCGCTGAGCGGCAGCGTCACCGGCGGCGCCCTCTCGTCACCCGCGGCGCGACGAGACCTCACCCGCGGCGCCCTGCGGGACGGCTGCTACACTGCGCCGCAGCGAGGCGGGGGATCGAGCTAGCCGCGGCGCGATGAGCCGCCACATGGGTGAAGAGGCCGCATGAACCTCGACTTCCTCTCGGGCATCGGCGACGCGATCGTGTCGTTCTTCGCCATGCCGATTGTCCAGCTTGGGCTCAAGGCGATCGGCGTCTACATCGTCATCATCTGGCTCGCTGCCGCGTTCTGGGCCTTCCGCGACATGCAGCTCCGGACGGCCAACCCGATCCTTCCGTATCTCGCCGCAGCGTTCGTCATCGGCTTCACGCCCGTCCTGTTTGTCTTCGCGGTCTTCGTCTACAAGATCATCCGACCGCAGGAGCGGCTTGGGGAAGCGTACGAACGCGGCCTGGCGGAAGAGGCGTTGATCGCGGAGATCGACGCGATCCAGCACTGCGCGACGTGTGGCCGGAAGGTCCACGAGGAGTGGATCCTCTGCCCGACCTGCCGATCGCGCCTCAAGCGGGTCTGCCCGAACTGCAACCGGCTGGTGGGCTTTGACTGGTCGCTCTGCGCGTGGTGCGGCCGCGACTTCGAGCGCCCCGCCGATGCGATCGGGCCGGCCAGGACGCCGGCTCCGCGCGGCCAGGACGCGCCGGCTCCCGCGCCCGTGCCCGTGGCAGTGCCCACGCCGGCCGCCCGGGCCCGCGTCCCCCGTCCTGCGCAGTCCGCGCCCAGCGCGACCTCCGCCGGCGCGAACGCGCCCAGCCCGACCCCGCGGCCCTGAACCCGCCCGACGCCGCGGCGGACGGCGCACCGGCACCCCCCAGCCAAAGCCGGCGCGGCGCCTTCGACCTGGAGGGGCGCGCGGCCCCGGGCCTGTACGCCGCGGGTTGGGGCCTGGCCGCGGTCGGCCTGGCCGCGATCTTCGTGGGCCTCGCGGCCGGGGGCGGCGGCGCCGGGCCGTGGCTGTTCGTGGCCGGGTTCGGCATCCTCGCGCTTGGCCTCGTGTCCGCCGCCGGGGCTCAGGGTCTCCAGCGGGCCGCCGACGGTGTCGTCGGGTACGCCGGGCCGTCGCCGTATCTCGTCTTTGCCGCGGCGTTCCTCGGCAGCCTCTTCATCGTCAACGTCGTCGTGGTCATCCTCGATGCTGCAGGGCTCCGGATCAGCGACCAGGCCGGCGTGCTGATCTCCTCCCTGATCTCGGGTTTGGTCTCGGTCGGGCTCATCGGCATGCTCGTGGTTGGGCCGGGCGCTCTGCGCTGGCGCGACCTCGGGTTCCGGCGACCCCGGCCAGGGGAGGGCTCGCTGGTCGAGGATGTCGCCTGGGGCGCCGCGCTCGCGATTCCGGCGATCCTGGCGGCCGCGTTTCTTGCCGCGTTCCTGATCGTCGTCCTGGGCACGACCCCGGAGCCAACCCTGCCGCCGACTCACGACCCGTTTGGGGCCGCGTTGAACCTGCTTGCGGCGGTTGCGGTGGCGCCACTCTGGGAGGAGTTGTTCTTCCGCGGTTTCGCGACCACTGCGTGGGCCAGGACCGCCGGTCCGCGGACGGCGATCGTGCGGGCCGGGCTCTTCTTTGCCCTGGTCCACGTCATCACGGTCCTCGGGAGCGATTTCTCCACCGGCCTGCGCGTGGCGCTCATCGTGTTCGCCGTCCGGATCCCGGTCGGGCTCCTGCTGGGCTGGGTGTTCCTCCGCCGCCGGTCGCTCGCTGCGCCGATCGCCCTCCACGCTGTCTACAACGGGATCCCGCTCGTCCTGTTCCTGCTGGCAGGCTCGCGGGTTACCGCGGGATAGGCCGCCGGTCACTGCCGACTGGCCCGCGCCGGAGCCCCCTGCCGACTGCGTCGGCCGACCGCGTCCGCGCCGACTGCGTCCGCGCCGCGCCCACTGCGTCCGCGCCGGTAAGTGGCCGACAAGGCCGCGATGAGTCGCCGGTGAGGGCCGATCCGTAGGCTGCGCAATGTTCTCGGGTCCGGATGGCGGAGGAATCGGCGGGCTCCGTTGTCCGGGCTCGGGAACGCCACTGAACGATGCGCCAGGAGGATCCCCAGTGATCGACGCGGGTCCCGCGGCTCCGCCGCAACGGCCGGTCGGCCGTCGGCTCCGCGAGCTGCCGGCCGACGAGCGACCCCGCGAGCGGCTCGCTCGGCGCGGACCGGCCGGCCTGTCGGCCGCGGAGCTGGTCGCGCTCATCTGGGGCTCCGGGGCGCGGGGTGTCAGCGCGCTGGGTCTTGCCGAGGAGGCGTTGGCGCGCCACGACGGCCTTGCCGGCCTGGCTCGGGCAGGCGAGCTGGAGCTTCGGAGCCTACCCGGGGTCGGGATCGCGAAGGCCGCCCAGCTGGCCGCCGCCTTCGAGCTGGGCCGCCGCGCCACCGAGGCCTGGCCGAACGGGCGGTGGGCTGTGCGCGCCCCGCGGGACGTGGCGGATCGATTGATGGCGGAGATGGGCTCCCTGGAGCGCGAGGAGCTGCGGGTCGTGCTGCTCAACACGAAGAACGTCGTCCTCCGGGTCGTGACCGTCTACCAGGGCAACGTCAGCGCCTCCCTGGTCCGGGTCGGCGAGCTCTTCCGGGACGCCGTCCGGATCAGCGCGGCCGGCGTGATCCTCGTCCACAACCACCCGAGCGGCGATCCGACGCCCAGCCCGGACGACTTGCACCTGACCGCGGAGGCGCTCGCCGCGGGCCGGCTTCTCGACATCGAGCTGCTCGACCACGTCGTCATCGGGCACGCGTCGTTCGTCTCGCTCCGCGACCGCGGGGTCTCGTTCGACCGGCCCGGCGCCCAGGGCCTGCGCGCCGCGGCCGGCTGAACGTCAGCCTCCCGCCGCCCCGGCGCTCTGCGCCGGGGCGGCCCGTCGGGCGGATCCGGCGCGGGCGGTATACTCCCGGGACGTGCGCGCCAGCCCGCGCCGCCTCGTGCCGCCCGCGTTCACGCGGCCCCCGAGCCTCACCCGAGCCCGCAAGGTCCAAGGAAACCCCGCCCGCATCATGCTCGACGCGCTCCTCGGAATCTTCTCCCGGGACATCGGGATCGACCTCGGGACTGCCAACACGCTCGTCCACGTCCGCGACCGCGGCATCGTCATCAGCGAGCCGAGCGTTGTCGCCATCGACGCGAAGACCAGGAAGGTGCTCGCGATCGGCGCCGAGGCGAAGCGCATGGTCGGCCGGACCCCGGCCAACATCATCGCGATCCGCCCGCTCCGCGATGGGGTCATCAGCGACTTCGACGTGACCGAGCAGATGATCAAGTACTTCGTGCACCGGGTCCACGACCGGATCGGGCTGATCCCGCGCCCGCGGATGGTCCTGGGCGTCCCCTCGGGCGTCACGGAGGTGGAGAAGCGCGCCGTCCGCGACGCGGCGCTCAACGCCGGCGCTCGCTGGGCCCGCCTGATCGAGGAGCCGATGGCGGCTGCGATCGGGGCCGGCCTCCCGGTCTCCGAGCCGACCGGCAGCCTGATCGTCGACATCGGTGGCGGCACGACGGAGGTTGCCGTGATCAGCCTCGGCGGGATCGTCGTCAGCCGGAGCATCCGGATCGGCGGCGACGAGATGGACGTGGACATCGTCAACTTCGCCCGTCGCGAGTACAACCTGTTGCTGGGCGAGCGGACTGCCGAGGACATCAAGATCGCGATCGGATCGGGCTACCCGGGCGAGTGGGACGGCCAGCGCATCCTGCTCCGCGGCCGCGACCTGCTGACCGGCCTGCCTCGCGGCGTGGAGGTGGGCGCCGACCAGATCCGCGAGGCAATCGAGCCGTCCGTGCAGCAGATCGTCGACACGATCAAGGACACGATCGAGGAGACGCCGCCGGAGCTGGTGGCCGACATCATGGACCAGGGGGTCGTGCTCGCCGGCGGCGGCGCGCTCCTGCTGGGCCTTGACCGGCGCGTGGCGGAGGCCACCCAGATGCCGGTCCACATCGCGGATGACCCGCTGACCTGCGTCGCTCGCGGGACCGGCATCGTGCTCCAGGAGATGGACCGCATGGGCCGCGTGCTGGTCGCCGACACGTACGCCCGGCCGCCCCGCTAGGGCTCGAAGGGTCCACGACCATGTCGGGCCGTCTGCTGGGATATGGGCACCGGGCGCCGCGGGTGGTGCGCCGGCGCCTCGTCGCGTACGGGATCCTTCTCGCCATCTCCGCCGGGCTCATGGCGACCAGCTCCACCAGCCTTGCCCAGGAGCTCCAGCGCGGCCTCGCGTTCGCGTTGTCGCCTGCCCAGGACGCCATCAACGGGATCGGCGTGCAGGCCCGCTCCGTGATCGGGGCGGTCACCGAGATCGACCAGCTGCGGCGCGACAACGGGACGCTCCGGGCGGAGAACGAGCGACTGACCGCGGAGAACCTCCGCCTCGGGGCGCTGGGGCTGGAGAACGAGCAGCTCTCCACGTTGCTCCAGATCCGGGGCTCGTTCCAGTACGCGACCGTCGCCGCGCGGGTCATCGGCCGGGATGTCGCCGACGTGAGCCGGGTCGTGACCATCGATCGGGGCACCGGCGATGGCCTTGCCGTGGGCGACGTCGTGGTGGGCCAGGGCGGCGCGCTTGCGGGACGGATCACCCAGATCGGGTCCCACGCCGCGCGAGTCGTGCTGATCAACGACCCGAGCTCAACCGTGATCGGCGAGGTGGTCTCCAACCGGGCAACCGGCGAGGTCGTGGGGGACCTTGGCGGGCAGCTCGTGATGGACAAGGTGGACGCGACCCAGCGGATCACGATCGGCGACGAGGTCGTGACGGCCGGGATCACGCTCGGCAGTGGGGTCCGCTCGCCATACCCGAAAGGCCTCGTGATCGGCCAGGTCATCGACGCGACCCGCGATCCGAACGCAGTGATCCAGACCGCGTACCTTGAACCGGCGATCGACCTGGACCGCCTGGAGGTGGTGCTCGTGATCACGGACTACCAGGGCGGGATCCCGGATGCGATCAACCTGCCAACCGACCAGGTCAACCCGGACGGGACGCTGCCGGGCTCCGAGCAGCCGTTCGCCACGCCGGCCCCGACACCGCGCCCCACGAAGCGCCCCACCCCGTCCGCCTCGCCGAGCCCGGCTCCATGAAGGGCGTGATCCTTGCCGGCGGCACCGCGACCCGGCTCTTCCCGCTCACGATCGTCACGAACAAGCACCTCCTGCCGATCTACGACCGGCCGATGATCTACTACCCGCTGGAGACCCTGGCCGGGATGGGGATCCGCGAGGTGATGGTGATCGTCGGCGGGAAGAGCGTCGGTGACGTCGTGGAGCTCCTCGGCGACGGCGAGCACTTCGGGCTTCGCCTCACCTATCGCTACCAGCGGGGCGCGCTGGGGATCGCCCACGCCATTGGGCTGGCCCGCGACTTCGTCGGCGCCGACGCGTTCTGTTGCGTCCTGGGCGACAACATCCTCCGGGGGCCCGCGCTGGCGCCCGTGGCCCGCGAGTTCGAAGCCGGGCCGTGGGGCGCCGGGACGCTGCTCTGCCAGGTCCCCGATCCCGAGCGGTTCGGGGTCGCCGAGCTGGCCGCCGACGGCACGGTCCTCGGTTTCGAGGAGAAACCGGCGGTCCCGAAGAGCGACCTGATCCCGATCGGCGTCTACTTCCTGCGGCCCGACGCCTTCGGCGTCATCGACCGGCTGGCGCCCTCCGGTCGCGGCGAGCTCGAGATCACGGACGTCCTCAATCACTACATTCCCGGCGGCGGGCTCTTCGCGCGCCGCTTCGACGGGCACTGGGCCGACGCCGGGACCGTGGCTTCCCTCCTCCGCGCGGCAGAGCTGGCTTCCGCCGCCGACGCGGCCGGCCAGCTGTCCGCGCCGCCGCCGCGGCCGCGGACGTGAGCGTCCCCGGCCCGGCAGCCCGGATCCTGGTCACCGGAGGCGCGGGCTTCATCGGCAGCTGCTACGTCCGCGACGTCCTGGCGCGGCGCGATGGCACACGGATCACGGTCCTCGACAAGTTGACGTACGCGGGCAACCGCGCGAACCTCGCCCCCGTCGAGGCGGACGCCGAGCAGGCCGCGCGCTTTGCGTTCGTGCGCGGCGACATCGCCGACGCGGCCGCCGTCGGGCCGCTCGTGGCGGACGCCGACGCGGTCGTCAACTTCGCCGCGGAGTCGCACGTCGACCGCTCCATCCTGGACCCGGCTGCCTTCCTCCGAACCGGCGTGGACGGTGTCCACGTGCTGCTGGACGCCGTTCGTCGCGAGACGGAGCGAGCGGCCGCGGGCATGCGTTCACGTCCGCCGCGCCTGCTCCAGGTCTCCACCGACGAGGTCTACGGATCCGTCGAGGCAGGCTTCTCGCGGGAGGGCGATCGGCTGGCGCCGCGCTCGCCGTACGCCGCCGCGAAGGCCGCCGGCGAGCTCCTCGCCGGGAGCTACCACGCGACGTACGGGCTGGACGTGGTGATCACCCGCGGCTCGAACACGTACGGGCCGTACCACCATCCCGAGAAGCTGATCCCGCTCTTCGTCACGAATGCGCTCGATGACCGGCCACTCCCGATGTACGGCGACGGGATGCAGGTCCGTGACTGGCTCTACGTTGCCGATCATGCCGGGGCGATCGACCATGTCCTGCGCCGGGGGACGGCCGGCGAGGTCTACAATCTTCCCGGCTCGCACCCCGTGCCCAATCGCGACGTCGTGGCGCAGCTCCTCGCGCGCCTCGGGAAGCCATGGTCGCTGGTCCGGTTCGTGGCAGACCGGCCCGGCCACGACCGGCGCTACGCCATGGATGGCTCGAAGCTTGCCTCGCTCGGTTGGACGAACCGGGTCGCTTTCGCCGATGGGCTCGCGGCGACGATCGACTGGTTCCGGGCGAACGAAGGGTGGTGGCGGGCCGCCAGGTCCGGCGAGTGGGACGCGTACTACGAGCGCCAGTACGCCGGTCGCCTCGCGAGCGCGGATGGCCTTGCCGGGGCAGCCGCCGGCGCGGCAGCCGCCGGCGCGGCCTCAGCGGGCGCGGCAGCCGCGAGAGCGGATGGCCTTGCCGTGCCCGCGGTCGTCGAACCGCACGGCCATCCAGCCGGCACGGAGGGCTGATGCGCGTCGCCGTGACCGGCGCCGGCGGCCGGCTGGGTCGTGCCCTCATCGCGGCGCTCCAGGATGCGCCCTTCACGGGCCCGCTCGGGCCGCTGGCGTGGAGCCGTCCCACGTACGACATCGATGATCCGGAGGCGGCAGCCCGCTGCATCCGGCAGACGGCGCCGGAGGTCGTGGTCCACGCGGCCGCCTGGACGGACGTGGATGGCTGCGCGCGTGAGCCCGAGCGCGCAATGCGACGAAATGCGCTGGCGGTCGCCGAGCTCGCAGAGGCGTGCCTGCGTACCGGCGCCGACCTCGTGCTCGTCTCCACGAACGAGGTGTTCGACGGGCGCCGGACCGATGGCCGCGGCTACGCCCCGGACGACCGGCCGCGGCCCGGCAACTCGTACGGTGCCAGCAAGCTGGCCGGCGAGACGTCGGCGCAGGCCGCCTTCCTGCGCCACGGTGGCCTGATCGACGCTCCGGGGGCCACGCGCACCGGCGCCGCGGGCCCAGCTGCCGCGGGCCTAGCTGCCGTTGGCCCCGCCGGCCCCGCCGTGATCCCCGCGGCCGGGGCGCCATCGTCGACGATCCCAGCCGCCCCGCAGCTGGCGATCGTCCGCACGGCCTGGCTCTACGGCCCTCCCGGCAACGACTTCCCGGCGCGGATTCTCGCGGTCGCGGATCGGGCCCATGCCACCGGCGAATCGCTCCGCGTTGTCGGTGACGAGGTCGGCTCGCCGACGTTCGCCCCGGACCTCGCCGAGGGGATCCTGGATCTGCTGGCGGCCGGGACGTTCGCGGGCGTGCACCACATCGTCAATGCCGGATCGGTATCGCGGGCCGGCTGGGCGCGCCATATCCTCGCGGCCGCCGGCGTGGAGGTGCCCATCGTCGAGGTCCCGCTCGCGACGTGGACCCGGCCCTCGACGCCTCCGGCGTGGGCGGTGCTGGCGCCGACGCTCCTGCCATCCGGCGAGCACCTCCGCTCGTGGCAGGCCGCGTTCGCCGACTATGCGCCGGTCCTTGTGCGCGAGCGCTCCGCGGCGGCTCGCCGGGGTGGCTCGCTGGTGAATCGCCCGTGAGTGATTCAACCCCGGGCGGTGCCGTCTCCGCGATCCCCGGCGTCCGCTGGGGGGCGGTCGCCCGCCACGCGGACGAGCGGGGGAGCTTCCGTGAGCTCTGGCGGGCCGGCTGGTTCCCGGACCTGGCCGGGACCGGCGCCCCGGAGCCGCGGTTCGTCCAGGCGAATCTCTCCACCTCCGCGGTCGGTGTGCTCCGGGGGCTCCACGTTCACCGCCGCCAGCTCGACTTCTGGGTGGTGGCGGATGGACGCGCCTGGGTCGCCCTCGTGGATGCCCGCCCGCTGCTGGACGGCACCGGTGATCGACCGATCGTCGAGGCCCGCGAGCTTGGGGTCGACGGCACGGTCGCCATCCCCGCCGGCGTCGCGCACGGGTTCCTGGCGATCGAGCCGCTCCAGCTGGCCTACTTCGTGACCGCCGAATACGACGGCACCGACGAGCTGGGCTTCGCGTGGGACGATCCGCTCGCCGCCATCCCGTGGCCCGTCGTCCGGGGACGACCGGATGGCCGCCCGATCCTTTCCGGTCGCGACCGCGCGAATCCGTCGCTGACCCAGCTCGTGGAGCGCCTGCGCGCAGAGTGAGCGCCCGGCGAGCCCGGATCTGCCCCAGACCGCCCCGCTCCCCACCCGACCCGAACCCGAAAGTCCCGTGGCGGTCGAGCCGACCGGGCGATTGAGTCGTCCTCGCTTGACGGCCAAGGTTATCGTGCTTCGAACGAAACAGGAGTCTCCACGCCCGTGCGCCGTCTGGTTCCCGTGCTCCTTGGCGGCCTCCTCGCCATGGCCGGCATCATCGCGCCGTCACCCATCGCCCGCACGACCGCTGCCGCTTCCTCCGACCCGAAGATCGTGCTGGTCGTCGGGGCGACGCACTCGGCCACCTCGTCCTATCGGGCCCACATGGACACGGTCTACGCCGCGGCCCGGCAGTATTCGTCGAACGTGGTCAGGGTCTACAGCCCGAACGCGACATGGGCAGCCGTCAAAGACGCGCTCCAGGGTGCGAGCATCGTGGTCTACATGGGGCACGGGAACGGCTTCCCCAGCCCGTATCTCTCGTCGCTCTGGCCTGATCGCATGGACGGCCTCGGCCTCAATGCCGCGGCCGGCCAGGGCGACAACAACACGACGTACTACGGCGAGTCCTTCATCAGCAGCTCGGTCACGCTTGCCCCAAACGCGGTCGTCATCCTGGCTCACCTCTGCTACGCCTCGGGCAACTCCGAGCCCGGCATGGCCGACCCAACCCTTGCGGTGGCGGAGGCGCGGATCGACAACTTCGCCGCCGGCTTCCTGCGGGCCGGCGCCCGGGCCGTGATCGCCGACGCCCATTCCGACACCTCGTGGTACGTGGACCAGCTGTTCACGACGCACCAGACCCTCGACCAGCTTTTCCGGACCAAGCCCTTCGGCGCGGGCAACACGTTCACGTTCGCGAGCATCCGGACCCCGGGGTTCACGGCGTACTCGGACCCGGACGCTGCCGGACCGCCCAGCGGCTTCTACCGCTCGATGGTCACGCTTCCCACGTTGCGCACTGACGACGTCACCGGCGCGCGATTCGCGGGGGAGGCCGGCGACCCGGTCACGCTGACGGTGCCGGGCGCGGCCGAGGTGACCGGTGCAGGGGGCGTGGGGCTCTACCCCGACCCGAGCCTGGCGCCGGACCCGGCCACCGGCGCAGCGCCCGCGTTCCTGCCCAGCGGGACGCGGCTTCGCGTCCTCGCATCCGCCTCGGCGCCGACCGGCGCGCGTGCGTACCAGGTGACGACGCTGGACGGGAGGCAGGCCGGCTTCGTGGCGCCCGCGGGGCTCACCGCGCGCGATGGAACGCCACCCGCGATCCGAGATCTGGTGGTCACCCCGACGATGTTCAACCCGACCCTTGGAGGAGCCGCCGCGATCACCGCGACCGCGAGCAAGCCGGTCGACTGGTCGATCGCGATCCTCGATGCCGCGGGCAGAGGCGTCGCACGCTTCGCCAGCTCCGGCACGACATTCAGCACGGCGTGGAATGGCCGTGATCCCGCCGGGCAGCTGGTCCCGGACGGCCCGTACGTGGTGGTCGCCACCGCGAGCGACGCCTGGGGCAACCCACCCGCGACGGTCCAGGCCGGGCTCGCCCTGGACGGCACGCCGCCCGGACTCGCGCTCACGGGCCCACAGAACGGGCCGATCCTCATCTCGCCGAACGGCGACGGACTCAACGAGACGGCCCGCCTCGCGTTCGTCCTGTCCGAGCCCGCGACAGTCGTCGCCAGCGTGCGCGACGCCGCCGGTGGCGTGGTCCGCACGTTCACGCTGGCGGGAGCGGCGGGACCGGGTGCAGTTGCGTGGAACGGCCTGGGCGCCGGCGGGGCGCGCGTGCCCGACGGGCAGTACATCCTCGAGGTCACCGCGCGCGACGCGGCGGGGAACGCGGGCCCCGGCGTCATGGCGTCCGTCGTGGTTGCCACGGCCCGCAGCGGCCTGGCTGCAGCCCCAGCCTGGATCTCGTCGGCCGGCCGCGGCACGGACCCCCGGGCCTCGAATCTCTCCTTCACCCTGGCGCGGTCGGCCAGCGTGACGTGGCAGGTCACGACCACGGCAGGGGTCCCGGTACGGACGTGGTATGCGAACGCCCCGCTGAACGCCGGCCCGTACGTGGTGCGCTGGGACGGTCGCGATGACACCGGCGCGCTCGTGCCGGGCGGCCGGTACCTTTCGCGAGTGAGCGTGGCCGATGGCCTCACGACCACGACCGAGCAGGCGTGGGTCTACAGCGACGGGATCCGGATCCTGGCGTCCGACACCACGCCGGCCAGGGGCCAGGCCGTCACGATCAGCGTGGTCGCCGTCGAGGCATTCGGCGCAAATCCGTCCGTCTGGATCACCCAGCCGGGCCGGGCGCGCATCGCCTACCCGACGACGAAGGTCGGGACCGCCACCTACCGCGTGCAGGTTCGGCTGGGGACGGGCCCCGCGGGCCCCCTGACCGTCCGGGTTTCCGGGGTCGACCGCTTCGGTCGCGCCGCCTCCGCAAGCATCAGTTACCCGCTCCACTGAGCCGGCCTCCGGCGCTGCGGATGGCGGCGCTCGTGTCCGGCGCGTGCTCCAGGCCTCACCGGACCGCTCCCCGGCGTCGACCATCGGGCGGGTGAGGACCATCGGGCGGGTCCGGACCATCGGGCGGGTGCGGACCATCGGGCGGGTTGGCCCATGGCCCGGAACGGGTTACCATCCCCCTGCTCCCGACTTCAAGGTCGTCGTCTCCCGGGGTCGTGCCCTCCCTGCGGTCGACAACCGC
>Ga0209048_10002878_pt1 | contig 16887 bp, 27 predicted proteins | sample FrelakmetCRP12CR_FD_187146 | JGI IMG/M metagenome (GOLD analysis project Ga0209048, IMG submission 187146) | Freshwater lake sediment microbial communities from the University of Notre Dame, USA, for methane emissions studies - CRP12 CR (SPAdes)... | ecosystem: Environmental > Aquatic >... | reverse complement strand
ATGATCAAAAAATCCAGACCGGTACGATTCCAGCAGGATCTCTTTTTGTTTTGGCGTGAGGACGTTAAAAATCCCGTTGACATCGGGATTGTAATCGCAGACCGAGAGGATCTCGAGTCCCCACCCTTTCTGTGCGGCATCGGTCACAAACGTATTGAAGTCTTCCGGGTTGCCGACCATGTTGAATGTCAGGCAGTCGTTCTCAAAGACAATCGGGGGTTCAAACTTTGAACCATAGGACTGGAGAAAGCGGGTAATATCATCGGAAAATGTGCCCTTGACAAGACAGGTATATTCACGGCCCTTGTTCTGGAGCACAATGAGATTCGAAACATAATTACACTGAATCTGATCGACCGGGACCCCCTCCCTGATGGTAAACCTGCACACTTCGCTGTGCACGTCGTCAACCAGATTAAATAGCGAGATCACCTCGAACCGTTCAATGACCTGGCCATAGGATTTGCAGTAATCGAAGATATCCGCCGAAAGCCTGACCATCATCTTCTTCATAATCCGATCTGATTGTTGAGACAGTATATAAATATGGCCATACATGTAGGGCTCAATTCATAACATCTCTGCCCTCCTTTTCATAATTCAATCCATGAGGTGTGAAACATGAAAGCAGAAAATTGTGCTGAAATTACTGATGCAAAGCGGATAGAACTGAAGAGCGGATTGACAGAACCCGTAAAAAATGAGCGGTATAGCGGATTCATCGTTTCAGCCGGTGTCCTGATTGGCCTTGGCGTGGGACTGCTCGCCGATTACCTGGTATCCGGCTTTTTCATCGGGCTCGGGCTCGGACTTATCGGTTCGGAACTGTTCAGGCTCGTTGAGAAATCCCGGGAGGCTGAGTGCACGCAACCGGGAGGCGCGAACGTGACGACGCTCCTTATCGGAACCTTCCTGGCCTTCATCGGGATCGGTATTGTCCTGGCGCCGGCCGCAATCTGGCCGTATGCCATTGCAGGATTTTTAATCCTCACCGGCATCTGGTTCCTGGTACGGGGATTTCTCAGGATCCCGTGAGGACGGTAAAACAGGATACATCCGGGGTTGACTACCATGATAGAGGCGGTTCTTGTAACGATTCTTCCCGTTAGCTTTCTGATCATTATTTTTCTGGGAGGGGCGTTATTCCTCGAAAAAAAGATCTCACAGGACGGGGAGGCTCCCATCAACAGATCCCTGTTTTACACAAGCAAGTACTCGATTATGATTCTCTGGGGAGCCATGGCCCTTGCGAGCTGGGGGATCGGGTTCCCGCCCGTTCCGGTGCCCCGGCTCCTGCAGCTCATTGCGCTCGCGTTCTGGTGTGCCGGATTTGCGCTCCTGTATCTCGGGCGATTCAAAATGGGCGATTCCTTTCGTCTCGGAATGCCGAAGGAGGACACCAGCCTCAAAACGGACGGGTTATTCAGAGTAAGCAGAAACCCGATGTACATGGGCGTGTATGCAACAATCGTGGCAGTTTCCCTCTACACGTTAAACCCGGTCGTTATCCTGCTGGGAGCGTTTGTGGTTGCCGTCCATCATGTTATCGTCCTGGCAGAAGAGAAAACCATGCAAAAGGTATTCAGCCAGGAATATTCGGCGTATTGCAGCCGCGTACCGCGATACGTCTGACTGCCTGCATTGGATAGCAGGAAATGGTTGGTAAAAACATGACGCAATGTATATATTATCGTTGACCTGAACATCTGGCTAATCAAGCCAGAGATTTTTTAGGGCTTGTTCGTAGTAAGGAGAGGAAGAGATGCCAACAATAGAGAAAAAGAGTCTGAATCAGCCGGAAGAAATTAACAAGCCCGAAAAGTTGAAAATGGAGGCCATTACCATCAGAGGTCTTACCATTCGCCGGGTCACTACCGAACCTGGATGGCAGTGGTCAAAGCACTTAAAACCCATCCAGAAAACCACAAGCTGTCAGAAAGACCATATCCTGTATGTCATTTCGGGCAGACTGGGTGTTCGTATGGATGACGGGAAAGAAGAGGAATTTGGCCCTGGTGATGTGGGCTCAATTCCTCCGGGGCATGATGGCTGGACTATTGGTAACCAGCCGGCAGTCTGGCTTGAGATATCGCACTAGTCAGGAGCGGACCCGGTATATCATTGACAGAAAAATAGAGAGAATTACCATCCATTTTTTAATGTTTCAAAATTTGTTTCAAAATCTGGTTTTTGGGAATAATCTTAACATTTTCCCGATAGAAATGCCGGACATACAGGGTATTTTAATTTTCTTTAAAAAAGGAGATTCTGAAATGAAAGCCAAAAAAGGAGTGGTAATTGAAAGAGTATTTGATGCACCACGCGATGCGGTATACCGGGCCTGGACAAAGCCGGACCTCATGACGAAGTGGTGGGGTCCTGAAGGATTCAGTGCTCCAAGTATTAACGTGGATTTGAGAGTTGGCGGAAAATATGTCTTTGCCATGCGTGGGCCAAAAGGTTCCGCATGGGATAAGGACATGTACAGTGCAGGAATCTATAAAGAAATCATTCCAAATGCAAAACTGGTCGTCACAGACTATTTTTCGGATAAGAATGGAGAAATGCTGGAACCTGCCGACATTGGTCAGGATCCCGATTTTTAAAAAAAGTATCAACAGTAAAGGTACTTTTTGAAGAAGCCGCAGGGCAAAAAACGAAACTTTCAATCATCTATCCAGAGCCCCCGATAAAAAAGCAGGCGGAAGCAATGAGTAAGAGCGGAATGATAGAAGGTTGGAATTCCAGCCTTGATAAATTACAAAGAGTTCTTGAGAGGAAATAACATAGTTCAGTTGACAAAATAATTATTTTTCTGTTAGTTTCCCATCAAAATGTTTTTCCCTGGCAATGGCCATCCTGCTATGTTTTGCGCTGTAAAGGAAGTAGACAGCGAGTCCGATGATTAGCCAGATCACAAACCTCAGATGGGTCAGTGTGGGCAGGACCCAGATAAGGTAAGCACAGGAAAACATGCATAGTAACGGGACAACAGGTACGAACGGACACTTGAACGGCCTTATTATATCAGGTCGTGTGTATCTCAGCGCAATCACCCCGGCCGACACTATGATGAATGCCGCAAGAGTCCCGACGTTTACCAGCTGGGCAATTTCCTCAAGCGGAAGCAAACCGGCAATCAGGGCCGTCACGATTCCTACAAAAATCGTTACTTTGACTGGTGTATGGAATTTCGGGTGGACCTGGGTGAAAACCCCAGGAAGAAGACCATCCCGTGACATAGCAAAAAAGATACGTGACTGCCCGAACAGGAGCACGAGAATTACTGACGTTATTCCCAACAACGCCCCCACAGAAATAAGTGCAGCTCCCCAGTGAAGACCAAGTTCCTGAAGTGCATAGGACACCGGGGCGGGATTATTCAGTGTAGTATAAGGAACTATTCCTGTAAGAACGGCAGCGACTGAGACATACAGGATGGTACAGATAACAAGTGGCACAAGGATACCAAAAGGCAGATCTTTCTGGGGATTTTTTACCTCCTCTGCCATTGTTGAAACTGCGTCAAACCCGATATAGGCGAAGAAAACAATTGCCGCACCCGCTAAAACTCCTGTCCAGCCAAACGGCATAAAATTTGACCAGTTCACGGGATTTATATGGGAGAATCCGAGATACAGGAAAAGGAGAACAATTGCAATTTTTATCAAAACAATGATATTATTCACTGCAGCACTTTGCTTAACCCCGACAATCAGCAGTAACGTAATCAGGCCAATAATAATCATCGCCGGCAGATTAATAATTCCATTATTGTAACCCGGTGGATTTACAAGACTTGCAGGAAGGATGACCCCGGCTTCACCAAGAACAAGGGTAACATACCCGGACCATCCAACTGCTACAGCGGAGACGGATACTGAATATTCGAGGATCAGGTCCCAACCGATAATCCATGCCCAGATCTCCCCGAGTGATGCATAAGTGTAGCTGTAGGCACTCCCCGCTATGGGAATCATGGCAGCAAATTCCGCATAGCTCAACGCGGCAAACAGGCAGACTACTCCAGCGATGATAAACGATATAACCAGTGCCGGGCCGGCATAATTCGCTGCAGCAATACCGGTAATAACAAAGATACCTGTCCCGATGATGGCTCCGATGCCAAATAATACAAGTTCAAACGGTCCCAATACCCGTTTTAACCGGTGGTCACCAGCGCAGCAGTCATGGAGATCCTGAATCGACTTCGTACTGAAAATCGAATGATATGGCCTGATAAAATGTTGAATTGATTCTTTCATTTTCAAGCCAGATTCACCATTTATTTCACGAATGAGAATTCAAGAAGTTTATTTTCGATCAAGAATCAAAATGTGGATTTTTGTCGATGAATATACGCATATTTCCGATATAGCAATTCTTACCTCTTTCAATGATAAATTATTTGCCTTTTGGTAAAATTCCGGCAATTTTTTTAGGGGAATACTGCCCCTTCAACAGATGTACGTTCCTGGCATGAGAACATGCTACCAGCCGGAGATTATGGCAACGGAGAGGGGGAGCCATGATTCGATTGCCTCCTTTTTAAAATCCCCAGCCTTTATTTTGTACCATATCCTGATTAACCGGTATGAAGTTGCCAAAATGGCTGAATGGGACGGTCTTTGGTGCAGGGATCGTGTACGCCCAGACTAAATATCTCCTGTAGTTTTCTGAAATTCAGGTAAAAAACCCTGATTTTCAGATAGCCCCGGAAAAAACGACCCTCATATTCGTGTCCGGCAGCCTTTCCGTGATCCAAAGAGAGTAAACTATGTGGCAAAAACAGCCTCGGTTTAAAGGCCTTTAGTGGTCATTCAATGAGGTCTAAATCTGCCGTATTTTGTCAATCAGAGCGTCATTATGCCTCCGTTTCCACACGAACTGAAACGGACGGTTTTGCGGGCTTATCCGGAATTGGCCGGGATACCGTTTCAGGAAACGGAGCCCGATTTGGGCTTATTTTTTCTCAACATACTGACTCTCCTATTCCCGGTGTCTTCAATGGAGGGAAATGAGGGGAGTATACCAGGAAAGGGAGAATGTATGAAGGATTAAACTGAGGGTTTCAACAATGTGCCAATTTTTGAAAAGAAACCCCACGTTTATATAGAATGAATCCGTGTAACAGGCAACGAAGTACTATCATGGTCCTCAAAACCTTTTCCGATTGTAAGCAATGTCTGCATCTGACCGAATGTGATGCTCATATAACATACGGTTCTCATAACCACAGGAAAGGACCAGATCCTTGTGAATTGGAATTGTATCCGAATTCAGACAAGAAATAAGATTGATTTTAGTAATTTTACTTCACAGTGGATTGTGTCTTATAAAAAAAGAAGTGTACATCCTCTTCCTCACATCCCTACCCCCGTAATCACCCCACCACCTGCCGGGCGGTCACCGGGTCCACAACCCGGGCCAGCACCAGCCCGGCCATCGCAACGAACAATGTCCAGAACACTCTCTTCACCTGCTCATTCTTCCCGAACGCCTCGATCACTGCATCCGTGTCAGCCTTGTTGTTGGTGAATTATTGCAACACGATAAACTTGAAATGTATTTAACGTCAGTCAATAAGTGAGGAGAACACGGTGGCTGAGTATACTACGACCAGGAAAACAACGAAGAAGGCCGACGACGAGGCTGCGGTACTCGCAGCAATCGCCGCGATGCCGAAAGCGGATCGTGGGATGGGAGAGCGGCTCCACGCTATCATCAAAGCCAATGCGTCAGAGCTCACGCCTAAAACCTGGTACGGTATGCCTGCGTATGCCAGGGACGGCAAGGTTGTCTGCTTTTTCCGTAGCGCGGAGAAATTCAAAGAGAGGTACATGACGCTTGGCTTCAACGACACGGCAAATCTGGACGAAGGGGCGATGTGGCCGATTTCCTTCGCGCTGAAGGAATTGACTGCCAACGAAGAGACGAAGATCGTCGCACTTTTAAAGAAGGCAGTGAGCTGAGAGAGGTGAACTTGAATTATTAGATATGTTTTTTTACAGTTTTTCAGGCTCTGTTGAAATTCTCGAGGATACGACTGAAGAAGAAATAATCATAAGATTTTTCGCATCCTTTTAAAAAAGTGGGTTTATACTCCAGCACCTGACAGTATCCCGACAATGTGCTGAGCGGTCACCGGGTCCACAACCCGGGCCAGCACCAGTCCGGCCATTGCAACAAATATTGTCCAGAACACTCTCTTCACCTGCTCGTTCTTCCCGAACGCCCCGATCGCTGCATCCGCATCTGCCTCCATTGCCTGGTGCATGACCTTTGGCAGAAACACAAAACACGGGAGAAACAGGACCGCAGCACTGATGAACGCAAGAGTGATCTCAGCCCGGCCTGCAAGGAAGATCCCGGCTGGGACCGCAAACACACCGGCCAGCATCGCGGCCATCCCGACCTCGCCGAACCAGAAGTAATGCCGCTTATCGGAATAGTTTAATTGCTCTTCATTCGTCAGCGCAGACAGATCAAAGATGCCGATGGCGTTCAGCATTCCGTACCATACGGCATGCGTCTCCTCCGGATCAGCAACAATGCCAATGAAGAGGATGATGACCGGAACAATGAGCAGGATGAGGGGAAGATGGGCCAGCATAACGACAAGCCCGAGCAGGACTCCGGTCCCGCAGATTGCACACCGGGTCTGCATCTCATTCTCGAACATCGGTACTCTCCGCAATCCTGAACTCAAACACCGGGCTGGTGTATCCACCATGGTCCGGGCTGAAGTCCCGGACCCGGCCCATCTGGGCAAACTTACGACAACCTGTCCGGATCTGCACCGCATGAATACCCGGTGCCCGTGGATACACCCGCCGGCCATCGATGTCATGCATCTCGTCGTAGGGAGGGATATCGAACCAGTCCGGCCAGAAGCGGACGCCTCGCGGGATATCGGTGCCCCGCCGCAGGTCCTGCAACCTTGATGGTGAGAGATTGTCGTAAATTACATCGATGATCAGGTTCTCAACCCCTCGTTCGGGGTTCAGGTCCAGTTCGTAGAAGATAGGATTCCGGCGCACCTCGTCAGAAGTCAGCGGGGTGTTCACCGATAGAGGTTCAAGTCCGTCGAACCTGCCGCGGTAGAGGCCGGTCACCTTCGCAACCGGCCGTATTCTCATGTCAGTTCCCATGATAGTTCTCCTTGTGTCGTTCATGTTCGCTCCGGAGTTTCCTGAACTCCTCAACGATCTCGTCATATTTGCCGATCTTCTGGTAGATGGCAACCAGCAGGGGATAGAGCGGAAGAACGACTCCCAGTATAATCCCTAATGTTTCCGTGTCCATAACGGTCCTCCACAAAAAGACGAGAGGACCAAAAAGAGAGGGGACCTGGGGGTCTCCTCCCCTCTGGGTCGTTTCGTCAGGTGAAATTAAGCGAGGGCCGGGACGCTGTCTGCCCAGGTCTCGACCGTAGTCCGGATGGCCTCGTCTGCATATGAATTGAGGGTGACCCGCGTACGGCCGAAGTTCAGCGAATACAGTTCGCCGTTGGCATCATGACACCGGAGGGTTGCACTGAATGCATCATTCACCGCGTCGTGGATGGCAGTACCGGCGTGTGCCGTCGTGACATCAGCGGCTGCGAGCAACGCGGTCACACCAGCGTTAAAACCTGCAATGGTGCTGAACCGGTGTGAGGCGGCCCCCACCGTCACGGCGTTACCATCTTCGTACACCATCTTCGCGGTGTAATTTTCATGGGTCTTTTCTACCGGGTCGTGGGTCTGCCCGGCGGTCATATATGATACACATGCAAACGGGTTGTCGGTGATAACCGACTGGACGATCAGGTTGAATGCCGCAACGCTTGCAATCGGGGTCGCGAGTTCGCGAACCGCATTCTTGCTCTGTGAGCTTTGTATGAAAGCTGCCATTTTTTGGTTCCTGGCCCGCGGGCGCCCTTGGGTTGAATACGTATCTGTTCCGGTGGGCACGTAGGTGTTGCTGAAGGACCGGCGTGAAATTGCGGCTTTTCAGGAGGGGACTCAAGGGAATGACGAAAAAATGGCAGGGAGAAGAGAAAAAGATCTCATTATGTTTTCTTCGCGAGATCTTCCATCAACTCTACCTGGATCTTCTGAATCTCCAGGAGACGTTCCCCCTGGTTAAGGAGGAGATGATCAATTTTCCTGTGCAGCTGATGAATTTCCATCTCAGCATTGAGGTTTACCTGGAAATCATGTTCAGCATTTAACCGGTCTCGTTCTTCCTGTCGGTTCTGGCTCATGATGATAACAGGAGCCTGAATTGCAGCAAGGGCGGAGAGGAAGAGGTTGAGCAGGATAAATGGAAAGGGATCGAGTGGTTTTTGCATAAGGATGACCGTGTTCATCGTGATCCATGCAATAAGGAAGCAGGAAAACAAGATAATGAATGTCCAGCTTCCGGCAAAATCGGCGAGCCTGTCGGAAACCCGGTCTCCAAAGCTCAGCTGCCGGTCAAATTCGATATTGATATTTTTCGCTGTAACTTCATGCTCCTTCATGCTTTGTGTGATGTTCTCTTCCAGTGAAGAGAGCTCTTCCCGCTCTTTTTTTAGAATCTCCCTGATATATTGTGTCCTGAAGTGGTTCAGATCAATGCTGCAGATGTACCCTTGTCGTGACCAACCAGGATGTTCTTTCCGGATAATGTCAGCGATTGATTCGGGTATCAATCCTGCAGGTTCGACTTCGCTTCGTTTCTTATTTTCACCACATACCTGACAGTGAAATGTTTCCTCATCGGCCATACCGGGTCCTCCAACAAAAGTATGGATTTGCGATAATATATAGGGAAAGGAGAGGTCAGGAACTTCCCGGTAATGCCTTGTCAATCACACTTTGTGATTTTGGTCCTGCCTGGTCCTCGACTGAAAAATGTTGCTGATTATATCGTGCTCTTTTCCCGTTTATGGTATGGAAAATCCCGTGGTTACGGGAAACGGCACACCCCGATTACCGGGATTACCCGGATGACAAATGCGGTAGGTTTTGTCGTTTCTCCTACCAATTTCTGCAAGCATGGGGAACAATTTCTTTGTTGCAACCGGTAACTGAATTGAGGTACATGGTTCCGTAAAGAGGCACTTTTGCGGCCCGGACCATGTTTGCAATGATGCATGTGTCAATGCTGGTAAGAGGAAAAAAAATTCAATACTATCCATATTTTTTATGAGCCTGTTCAATCGTCAGGATCTCCTGGACAATTACCCGTTTTTCCTCTTTTTCGATCTCATAAAAAACGGTATACCTTTGGGAAATGTGGAGCCGGTAGATGGTAACCCCGCCTTTTACAACCTGGTTCTCTTTATCTCCCTTGCTTCCCGGGAATGGATCTTCTTCAAGCCGTTCCAGGGCAGGTTTGATTATCCGGCGTATCTTTCCCGGCAGGCGATTGATCTCATCAGCTAATTCGTGCCAGAGTACAAGGGAAAATGTCAATCCTTAATCTCCGGGAGTGAAACATATTCCTTTTTCTTCCGGCTGCTCCACTTCCCGGCATCGTCCTGTAACCGGCGCCTCTTCTTGTCCTCGATCATCTCAGCCAGGAGATCCGTATAGGTCTGGCCTGCCGAACGCATCTCGGCAAGATCCTTCCAAACCTGTTCTGTTACAGGTATCCGCTTTACCGCTGACATTATTCAGATTGTAAGCATTGTAAGTATGAATACTTTTGGCAATTTTGCACCCATATCACCTTACCTGTCTTAAAAGGAGGTTTCGTTGTGAAGGTGGACGATCGTACAAATCCTGATTATTCTTCAACCTGTTGCGTGATCGAAGATCTAACCTTCCCGGCAGGGCAGGGAATCCGGGTAAGATATTATTTCCGGATCGACAGTAGATCTTCAATCGTGTCTTTCATATACGTGTACGAGTCAGAGACACCCTGGTTATAAAATTCCGGTGCTAATTTTTCCAGGATGAAATCGAGCATCAGGCCTGCCTGTAAATCGCCAATTTCTTCTTCCCGGTTTTTTAAAAAATAATGCTTTATTGCCGCGATCATCTCGTCCCGTTGCTCTTTGGTTATTTTGACAGCGTTTTCATTTCTCATACACGACATCCCTTTTTTAAATAACTGTTCTGTACATAACCTTTTACGGAGTTTTTTAAAAAGAGAACGCATAAACCCGTATGAAACGTCAAAACCGCCCCCACCGCACATGTACACTTTTAAAAAAAACCTCCTGTTCATAACGTATGAAACCCTAACTACCCTGCGGAGCGTGAAAATTCAATGAATGGACGACGGTTCCGTGCGGATGATCCGGAACGGAAAAAATGGCAGGACCCCAAAAAAATTCTTGCAGCCATCGGGCTCTCTGCCGGTATGGTCTTTGTTGATGTCGGGTGCGGCGAAGGATATTTTGCATTGCCGGCTGCCCGCATTACCGGGCCCGGCGGGAAGGTCTATGCTGCTGATATTAATGCTGATGCGGTGGCAGCCCTGCGGGAGCAGGCTGCAAACGAAGGACTCAGGAACCTCTCTGCTGAAGTCAGGCCTGCGGAAGATACGGTGGTCTGCGAAGGATGTGCGGATCTGGTCTTTTTCGGGATCGATCTCCATGATTTTGCTGATCCCAGGCAAGTACTCCTGAACGCACGGTGGATGCTCAAACCCTCCGGGAAACTGATCGATCTCGACTGGAAAGATGAGCCGATGGCTTTTGGGCCGCCGCTGGAGAAACGCTTCTCTGTGCGGAAGGCGACCGGGCTCATTGAAACCGCGGGGTTCCGGGTACATTCCGTTCAGGATGCCGGACCCTACCACTATCTCATTCATGCCGGGAAATGAGGACACGTGCAAAACGCGGGATACCTATAACCCCGCATTGTTGTTGCGGGTTACCGGTAATCCCAAAAAATGCCACGTTTATCCAAAGAAAGATTCAATACCTCAACGTTGATGATTCTTTATGCCATCGCAAAGAAAAAGTTGCCCCCTGAAATTCGGGACTGCAGTTAATAGTGAGGGATTGCTTATCGAAATCCCGTGCATTGGACACGAATGCACATGGTTTTTTGACAATCATTGTGCGATCGTTGTCATCGCAAAAGAACTATGTACGACAAACCAGAAAAAGAAAGGCGTGAAGGGAATAACCGCTGAATAAATTTTTAGTTGTTGGTACCCTATCTCATTTCACGGTGATAGGTCGCCAGTCCTGTTCTTGTGCAGGCCTCCCGGTTTTAAATTCGCAGACATAAATCCGTCCGCCATGTTTTTTCTGATTACTCCTCGCATCAGCCAGACTTGAAAAAATATTCGTGTAATCATCACCGCTCCGGTATTTTTGCACCATCTTAGAACCACCTGTGTTTGAACCCATCAGCTGTCCCTGATGATTAAGGCATTTGTCAGGGTAGGTATCTTAAAAAAAATGGCACGTAATTTCTTTTATGAGGTACCTGCATTCCTTCAGGGGTTCTCCGTTTCAGAAGGTATCCCACCTTGATATACCAGATCCGGTGCCAGGCCTTTTTGGTGTGCAAACCTCCGGTATGCTCTTTTCCGGGTCTCGATAGTCAGGGTATACCGGTTCCGGAACATTTTCCTCACCGTGATCCGGTAGAGCGATGTGCACCTCCCTTTGATCACGTCGGCGATCGTTTTCGGGATGAGATGGAGCGGGATGTCGGGGATCTGTTGTGTCCGGATGTCTCGTGGAACCGAATCACTTTGCATAAGCAGCAACCTCACGGATGCCTGTTGTCAGGACTTCGTAGCAATGGATCGCATTGTCCGGCGATACGACCCAGACTTCACAGCGCAGGAACACGTTCCCCGGTGATTGCAAAAGCAGTGAGCGGAACTGGCAGATGTCGTACCGGCAGAGGGATTCGACATACGGTTCGCTGAGTGACCGCCGGGCAATGCGGAGTTTTATGCAGAGGGCTTCGTAATCCCCCTTCATGCCGATAACGTGAAGGGAGATAGCGTGTGCAAACTCGCTGCCGGTCACCGGCTCGACCGGCTCGTAGCCCCGTAACACCAGTAATTGTGCCGAGCGGTTCTTTGCCGCATGAAAAGAATGCTGCGGGATCATGATGATCCTCCCTTGTCCGGGAGTGGTACACCCGTATCCGGTGTGAGTTTTGGAATTTCCCGCACACTACCGGTGAGCACCTCAAAACAGTGATACCCGTCATACAGGGAATAGATCCAGATTTCGCAGTGCAGCCCGGCACCGCTGATTGATCCTGAAAGAATCTTCCGGTACATCACAATGTCATTCCTGCACCTTGTTTCAATACTCTGGATCGTCCTTAATTTTCTGGATACTTTTTTGATCCTGATATACCGCGTCTCGCCTTGTCCGCGGGATGCCACAAGGTGGACCGGCGGGGAATGATGAGGGTACCCGACCGGCACGATCCGGACGGTATAGTGGTGCAGTTCGAGCAGCTCACGGACGCCCTCTTCAAGAACGATGCAGCGCCGGCTTGTCATGGGGTGATACCTCCTTTGGAGGCCGGCATTATTTCTCTCTCCGGCATGTCTTCCGGGACTTCAACAAAGATACAGGATATTTCCTCCCCGAGGGCAACCGCGAGGAAGCGATCGCGGGGGAGCATGGAGCGCTGGCTGCCCGTTGCGATGATGACCGCTCTCCCGGAGGGGCTGAGACTTACCGAGCCGGAGAGTGAGTCCTTCAGGACATTCTCCACTCCCCGGGTGAAGAGCGACACCCGCTCCCCGACAAAAAGAAGCCTGCCGGGATCTTCGGGGCAGATGGTGTGGAGTTCTCCCCCTACCCGGACGTGCACACCTCCTTCTGCCCCGCACATGACCTGGCCGCCACTGGCAAAGGCAGTCATGCTGCACCTCCCGGTATGAGTGATGCAGGACCCGCACGGGAACGGGGGAAAGCGACAGCAGGGTGCAGGCGCTGCCGGTACTTTCTGGCAGGACGCCAGTCAGAAAAAACCACATCCTTACAAGGAACAAGTACCCGGACACTGTGCTCAACTGTGCTGTTTCCTCTGCTCTGGAATCTGGCCTGCCGTTCATCAGCACGACCTGCTTCCCGTGTGACTCCCAGGGAGTCACGTGCATTACCCTGCATTTTTTCACCAATTGTTACGAGATGTTCACCAGCGATACCAGGAACGGGCACACAAGGAATTGTTCTGCCCGTCCTTCTTTCAAGGAAGACGCACACGTTCCGGTAGTGAAGAGAGCCTGGTTCATCATCCTGGTCAGGGAACACCTGGAAAAGATTCGGCAGGTGGCCTATCGGAAGATTTGCACAACCATCAATTCAGCTACTGGGTGAGCGGCGACTACCTATCACCAAAAAAGGTATAGAGCGAAAAGATCGGGGAATGGTCGCTTGTCAGCCGGTATCTCTTGCCCATCTTCATGGCATTCCCCGTTTCGGTTGAGATACCGGGTACCAGGAACTTCTGGGCAGGGGCCCCGGGCATGAGGTTATGGATCAAAGTATTGAATTTTGCTTTGAGAGCAGTTGCGACCCCCTTTGCCCGCGTTACCAGTCCTGAAAAGAATTCCTGGATCATTGTAATAATGAAAAGATGGTGGGCGGGTATTTAAAGCAACCATAACCGGCAAGGTACGCGAATCGATTTTACGCGGTTTTCAGCCCGTAAAAGCGGTTTTCTGGCAATGAAAAGAAAAACGCGGCTGGAATTTTTTAAAAAATCAGATTTGATGATGAATCTTGTGGTCAAATGGGATTTTGGGGGTGGAGCGTGCGGCAAAAAGGGGGGAAACCGGAGGGAGAATGAAAAACAGTTATCTGGCGAAATGCCGGAGATGAGCAGCCGGATAGTGACGTGGACGTGCTGGTCATGTTCCGGAAAGGAGAGGAAACTTTCGACAACTACATGGACTGCAGGTTTTATATCGAAGATCTTTTCGGCTGTAAGGTCGATCTCGTGATGAAGGGTGCAATCAGGAAACGGCTCAAGCCCTCTATCGTCAGCGCTGTCGTGTATGCGCAGGACTGCACTCCAACTCCCTGATGATATCCTTGAGGCGATTGATAATCGATGAGGCCCGGGGTGGAATTACCCGCGTTTTAGAATACGTGAGATATCCTGCTGAAGTTTGGGAAGATCCTGTTTTGCCGTGTTCCAGATTTCATCAAGATCGATACCGAAGTACTGGTGGACGAGCAGATGACGCATAGCGATAATATCTTTCCAGGGAATTTCCAGGTGCTGCTTCTGGAATTCCGGTGAGGTTCCGTTTGCCGCTTCTCCGATTACCTGGATATGGTAGAGAACCCAAACCTGCAGCAGATCTGACTGGATGAACTCTTCTTTTGTGGAAGGGAGTTTTTCCATGATACGCTGAACTGCTTCATCAATATCAAGGAGCCGGGAACGATCACTTCTCATAAGGGTACTGCTTCCTTGATCACCGAATGGCGGATCTGTTCCTTAAGCCCATTGACTGATGCAACATCCACATCGCAGCCAAGAAGTTCAGAGAGTTCCCGCTGGAACGCGGCATGGGTAAGAAGAGATGTGCCGAAAGGAAACCTGACAAGGAAATCGATATCGCTACCTTCATGAGCTTCGTGCCGGGCAACGGAGCCGAAGATGCGGATATCTTTTATCCCGAACCGGGCTGCAAGTGCGAAGATATCATCCCGTTTTGCCGTGATCAATTCGTAGTGATCCATTTCGAGGTTCCTGTTACCAGATAGGTATACCGTTTGGATTATTTATGCATTGACCCGGTAATTCCACGACACATGACGTACCTTTCGCCTTTTTTAAAATTAAGGTTGTTTTACCAGAGTCCCCCATCCGGCTTTCAATCATAATTCTTCTTTGCCAGAATGTTCGCTATGGTTTTGCTTGTAAGTCTGGTAAAGCAGAGTTACACGCGATTATGATGTTTAGGTCTGTTTACCCGGAATATGGTTGTGGTGGCGTATCCGGGCTCAGCCGGATCAGGTTGTCGATTCCTCATCTGGATCACACCCCCCAAAATGGATACATCCGATGCACGAGGATCTGACTGAACGTTTACAGTCAGCAGGATAAGGATCCGGTTTCATTGTCGGATCATACTGGTCATTTTTAACCCGTGTGAAGGTGCGATCCGGATTGAGCCGGTAATTATACCGGTCGTGACAACAGCGGTATTCCCTATTGAGCATACAATATCCTTCGATGGTGATGCAGTTCCAGGAGTTAACGGCTGGGTAATCATCGGTAGCCAGAGATTTTTTCATAGATTATAGTACCGTTTTCCTTTCATTTCTCCAAGGGGTTTGTGGTTGAACTGGCAGGTTATGAGGAACCCTGTGACGCACCGGGCGGAGTTGCAGAACATTCGTACGCAAATCCTTTTAGCATCTGACGAACCCCAAAAATTGGGAAAAATGGTGTGGGAGTTACCGGGAGTTTTTCTCAACGGTTACATTAATTCATCGGGATTGATATTGGCATCTTTGCAGATCTGTTTCACGATCTTCGGGTGCAGGATTTTTCCGGGATGATCCGGTACGGTAACCCTCATACCAGCATCGTTTTTTTTAAATTTTGTGACTCCCGCTTTGGCGTACACAGGTGAAACCCTTTCTTTTCAGCAGGGTAATGATCCTGCTTGCAGGGACCCGCGGGAGTTTCTCACTCATACCGAAACGTCCACTGTCGTTAAGTTGATGAGTTGCGCCTGGGGGATTTTCTCTCCCGATTCGATGCGATCATCGAGATGGAGGCGGATGGCGTCCCGGATATTGTCAAGGACTTCTTCATAGGTTTGACCCTGTGCATAACATCCCTGGAGTTCCGGGCAGAATGCGGTGTAACCATCATCATCTTTTTCAATAACCACAGAAAAACGGAAATTGTTCATACTAACTTCCCTTATACCATCTTTGGTAACTATATCGTATTGGCCAGTGCAATAAGTTTTTGATTGTCCAGTGCAGCAGCAGATCACTCGTGCCCGAAACCCTTCTGCATCCTGCCAGGCCCAGAGCGAGGGGGCGGCCGGGTGGGGATCGTTCCATGGCATCAGGTTGGTTCGGCTGAGGGGGTGGCTGATGCCTGTCACCGGAGCTTACCTTCCCGGCGATCGCAAGGGTCGCAACCTTGAGTAATCCACGATGACGGCAGTTGGAACAGCGAATTCAAAGATCGCCTTAAAAAGACAGGGTATCATGCCAATTTAAAATAAAAGTTCCTAAATGATTCCAAATGAGGCGAACAGGTAGAGGTTGTCGTGTGGTTGGAACGGGCATGGTGAAAAGAAGGGCGTGTCCGGGGATCGAGGAAGGGTGCTTTGATCACATACGGGTCCTTGGAATGTATCCCCCGGCGCTGCAAAAAAAGAGGAATGTTACCGGTACCGGGTGACTTCAACGACCGGGGGGATTGATCCGGATTGACGGGTAAATATCCACGACAGCACCCTGGAAAGCCTGGACTGCCCGGTGTTTGTTCGGGACCTTGAATGTAAAGATATACATGCCGTTTTCCGTGGAGGTAAAGATGTACGTGCTTTTTACCTGATCGGTCTGGAAATCCAGCTCATAGGATTTGTAGCCTGATATTTTCAAGGTGTAACTGTGGATTTCAACATGTGTCAGAGCCTCGTAGGTTTTTTGGACCGCAACGGTCGCGTTGTTGAAATATTTCTCAAAGTCCGGTCCGGGATTCTGATCGATATCGACACTCAAGGCAATCCCGGATGACAGGTCACCCGGTATGGCATTGGGGGAATAAAAATTCGCGATATTTACCGTTGTAGTACCATAGTCCCTGACCCCGCTTGCCATGACATCCTGCCTCGTCCAGTCAGCCGGGACCGAAATGGTTACTCCATAGGGAAGGGGTGTACTCACCTTAGTACTGGCCGGAGCTGGGGTACTGGTCGTGCCGCCGGAATTTTGTCCCGGAG
>Ga0209048_10002877_pt1 | contig 16888 bp, 11 predicted proteins | sample FrelakmetCRP12CR_FD_187146 | JGI IMG/M metagenome (GOLD analysis project Ga0209048, IMG submission 187146) | Freshwater lake sediment microbial communities from the University of Notre Dame, USA, for methane emissions studies - CRP12 CR (SPAdes)... | ecosystem: Environmental > Aquatic >... | reverse complement strand
CAGAGGACCGCCACAAAAGTCCTGACTCCCCTGCTGTACCGCATTTCCAGAAATTCAGGGATTGTGCGTATCCTAAGCCTCCGCATTATCGGCAGCACAAAAAGTCCCGAAAAAACCATGGCCATGTTTCCGGTCCAGGTCTGCCACAGGATCGGGACTCCTTCCTTGTAAGCAATCCCCGCCTGGCCTACAAAGCTGTAAAGATTTACGTTCGTGGCGGTGAGCACTGCAGCCAGAATGAAAGGCGTTAGTTCCCTCCCGGCAAGATAAAAATCGTCAGCGCTGCCGACCCATTTGTAAAATATGGACCCGACATAGAATGTCAGTCCCATAAAACCGATGACTATTATAAAGTCCGCTAAGTTCAATTTTGCTCCGTTTTCGGTTATGAGATCGTAGTGGTAAGAGCGAAAGGCGGCATGCCGGATCAGCCCGCCTCCTTATGAGAATCGGCGGAAGGTGCCTGCCGGGTTCTGGTCTTTCTCCTTTCCAAAAGCTTCCTGAACTCCTTATATGGAATCCAGATCCACATAACCAAGATGATAAAACCCAAAAGCCAGATGCCCCACGTGATCCAGTCTATGTACATGCGTTTTACCTTTGAAATGCAGAAAATATCGCGCCCGAGTAAATACCTGCGGGAAATTAAACAGCCGGAATTTATATATTTTCATATTTAATTTCAAATAATTATTAAAAAATATTATTTATTGCTAAACATGCGGATCCACTCGAGGCTGCTCTGAAACATCAGAATATTTGAATATCATCAAAACTATCTTAACTTAAAGGGATGAAACCACTTGCAATGATCCTGCCTCATCCATAGGAAGAGCCACGTGAAGATCCATCTGGCATACGGCAGGAGGGGACTTGACTTTGAGATCCCCGAGCAGAACCTTGCAAAGGTATTGACAATGAAGGGTGCCCCTCCACTTGAGGATCCCGGGCAAAGGCTCAGGTTCTTGCTGGAGAATCCCATGGGGTCTGAACCTCTTCGAAATCTGGCTGCAAACGCCAGCAGCGCCTGCCTGGTCATCTGCGATATCACGCGCCCGGTGCCCAACACCTTGCTGCTTCCCCCAGTACTTGAAACCCTGGAAAACTCCGGGCTCAAATCAGGGCAGATAACCTTGCTCGTCGCCACCGGACTTCACCGGCCCGCTACCCCTGAAGAGCTGAAAGATATGGTCGGCGAAACAATACTTAAGAGCTATCGGGTGATCAGCCATAAAGCCCGCGTTTCAAGTAAACAGGAGTTCCTGGGTTTCACGGGCAATAAAACGCCCGTCCATATCGACAGCACCTACACGAGAGCCGAATTGAAACTGACCATTGGGTTTATAGAACCGCATCTCATGGCAGGATTCTCCGGGGGCAGAAAACTCGTAGCGCCCGGGTGCGCCGGTGAACCTACGATAAAAGCCCTGCACAGCCCGTATTTCATTGAGAATCCATACTGCCGCGAGGGTTCCACCGAAGACAATCCCCTCCACTTTGAGCTCCTGGAGATAGCGGGGATGGCCGGACATGATTTTATCGTGGATGTGGCACTAGATGAGACACGCTCAGTCACGGGAATATTTGCGGGCAACCCCTTGAAAGCTCATGAGCACGGAGTTGAACACGTGAGGGCCTCGGCCAGGGCTACGCTGGATCAACCGGCCGACATAGTTATCACGACTGGGGCAGGATATCCCCTCGACCTGACATTTTATCAGGCGATAAAGGGAATGACCGCGGCTTTACCCGCTGTGAAGAAAGGCGGCACTCTTATAGTCGCCGCAGAATGCGCGGAGGGGCTGGGAAGTTCGGAGTTCAGCCGGATGGCTCTGAAGTTCAGGACGGTTGACTCTTTTTCCGAAGCTATCGCGCGAAGTCCAGTGTCAATCGACCAGTGGCAGCTGGAGGAATGCGCAAAAGCGGCGCGTCATGCGGAGATACTTCTGGTTTCCCCGAACATATCGAAGAGTTACGGCGATAAACTTTTCGTGCGCACGATGGAGAGCATTGACAAGGCTTTCATATACGCTTTGGAAAAGCACGGCCCCAGTGCAACGGCCGCCGTAATACCGAAGGGCCCGTACGCCCTTGTGGGCATAGCAGAGGGTTAAAACTCCTGATCTTGACTTTTCGCCCGCTCAGTTTCTGAGGGCGGGGGGATTCCAGCCGGGGCGGTTCCACTTGATCAATTCTATCTTCACGCTTCCTATCAGCACCTTCATCTCCGCCCTGATCGGGACAGCGGCAGAATCGTCGCTGAACCAGCCCTTGAACTCGCCTGAAAGCCCGAGCAATCCCTTGAATTCTGCCCTGCCTTCCAGCGGAACCACCCGCACCTTTTGATCTTCAAGGGCATCGATCTCGGCGTATTCGGTTCCGCCTTTGAAATGAAAAACCGTCCTCCCCATTTTTCCGTACACTATCGTCGGAACTGTCAGGTCGCTGCGGCTTTTGAGATTTGCCCGCGCAAAAAACAGTATAGAAAATCCGTCCTGGATCGGATATTCGTTGACCTTCAGGGTATCAAATGCGGAGGGTCCGGCCGGTTCTGAGTTTTTCTCTTTCTGATATGATTTCTCGATGACAACTGTGCTTTCGGCCAAATTGTAATGCGAAACTTCGGAATACCACATTTCATCCTTCTTCTCCAGGGACCGGTATCCCAGCGAATAAAATTTATCGTCCATCTCGGTTCGGTCGATAGCGTGAAGATCCACAAAAGGCAGCCCTGAATAGGAGTCAATAAAAGCTTCCGCCCCGTGGCTCCGGTTCCTGCTGGTTTTCACAGGCTCCAGCGTTTTTACGCGTATCTGGCCCAGCCTGATATAAAACCAGCTCACTTCATAGACCAGTTCCTCTCCCGGGCACAAAAACGAAGAATCAGCCCCAACGGCTGCAGCATGCTTCCAAGCGGAGTCCGAGACCTGGGCCGGTGAAATAAGGTTCGCAAGGACAGAAACAAAAAGAAGGAAAATTGCGGCTCTCCCCCTTGAGGCAGCCGGATTTTTTATAAATGTCGTTCTGTACAGACAGGAATACAATCCTCTCTTGCCTACAGGCACGATCTCATTCGGTATATTTTCAGGATTTCCTATCAATCGCGAAACTCCTCAAAATAAACTCCGCCCCCTGCCTCATAAAAAGTTGAAGCCGTTTTAAAACACTCAATATGCCTTCGGCCCGCGCACACGCGGATCCGCGGTGACAGTGAAGGAAAAACCAATTCGTTGCTCGGCCGGTCCAGCAACTCTCATTTCTGAAGGCCTGAAACTACGGCTTTCGCCCAGTCCGCATGGTCAAAATCGATTCCGTCCCCCCCGTCGCTCACACGCAGTGAGAGAATCTGAACATTCTCCACATCCACGTTGACTTCCTTCGCCCCGTCCGATTTTCTGACCAGAGAGCTGTGCCAGAGTTCCTTCCCGTCCCCCAGAACCGAAAATTCCACGCTGCCCGCCTGGCTATTGTTGCCGTCGTCGATGCCAGCCAGGGCAGAAAAATTCTTATAGAGGCCGTTAAGCCGGAATTCGATTACAGATCTGGCATGAGTCCCTATTCCGCTCTCGAATTTCCTTCCCCCGATCGACAGGGGGTTACCTGTCACTGAACGGTTCATCTCCACAACCCCCCAACCGGCCGTGGCCTTTAAGGGGGTGAGATCTGATAATGAGACGGCCTCCGGGAAGAATGAAACCGGCGTGAATTTCACTCCCGTTCTTTTGTTGCTTTCAGTCCCGTCCGTCCAGACCGTGGCAACTTCCGCTGTATAGGAGGCTTTGGGGTCAAGCCCGTCAATGTAAAATGTGTTGATTGGAGTGTAACCCAGCATTTTACCATCCAGATAAACTTGATAACCGGCTGAGAGGTAATACTGGTCGCTCCACCGTAGCCTCACCCCGTCGGGAACGGCAGGCAATATAGCCAAATCCGCGACTTCCTGTACGGGATAATAATAATACTCAGACCGCGAAAAGGACACCTCCCAATCAATTTCTTTCGTCTCGGGTGAAACGAACTCCACAGTCGCCCACCCTTGGTAAGAGTTAATCTTAAGAGGGAGGTTTCCGGCAGTGGCCTCGGAAACCTTGTAATTCATCGTGCGGGGGAAAACGAACCTGAGTTCATATGGATCGTTTTTAATCACCCGGCTCCTTCCGCTGATGGAATTGTTGTTGTAGCTGAGGGCCTCAAGATCTGTCCACCCCTGGCTGATATGTCTGCTGGTGGATATGAGCTGTACCTTGTCCGTTTGATTAAGGAGTGTCAGAACCCGGCACCCCGAAGGGGGGACGTCGATGGCAATTCCCATCTCCCAGGATCCAAGATATTCCCTGTTCCAGAAATCAAAGACATGCACGGGCCCTACTTCGGCAATTCCGAGCTTCTTCCATTTGAGATAGACCTGCTGTTTTTTTTCCCTGTCAGAATTAAAAACTCCAACCACGTCATATTTGCGGTTCAGGTGGTTCACCTTCAGATCCCAGATTTTCTTGCGGCGCTCGGAGGGAAAGATATCCAGCGGTCTTATATCCAGCGCAGGCGCCACGCGCCGCAGGATTTCTACTCTTTCTTCGGGCAAGTCACTCATGCGTTCACTTACCATTAAAGCCTGGCCGGTCAATCCCTGAAGTGTCGCCCAGGCCCTGGCCTCTTCAGGCGTGAGCGGGTAACGCAGGAGCAGGCAATCGGGGTCGTTGTACCAGACTATATTGTGCAAAAAGTAATACTGCATGGTAGCCGTCAGCGCCGTCTCGAAACCGGACCAGGCCGGCAGGACATCCCCCCCCGTGCGGGAGCCGTTCATTATCCCCGCGCCCTCAAGGGGAATTCCCCAGCATCCCAGGATGTACCGCCCGCTCCCCAAAACCGAGCGCATGCTATCCAGCGTAATGCGGTAGCGCAGGTCGGCACTGCCGCCTGAATCCTTCATGAACTGCTTTTTTGACCGGTATTCCCGCACCACAACCGGCTGACCGTCAATTTTGAAATAGTCAAATCCCCAGGAGCACAGCGTCTTGAACAAATTCTTCAGATATTCCCCTGCCTTTTCAGAAGACGGATCAACGAGATATCTGCCCTCCCATGTATCGGAGGCTGATGTCCCGTCCCCTTTCAGCAAAAAGACACCGGGATTATTTTTAACTACTGCTTCGCTGCTCTGCCCGTGGGGTGCCAGCCATATGCCGGGTTTGAAGCCAAGGTATTTTATGGATTCGGCCAGCTTCTCCAGGCCTGAGGGAAAACGGCTGTTAACGACAGTCCAGTCGCGGTTATCCCCCTTAGTGCTGCCGCTTCCCTGCCAGCCGTCGTCAATCTGAATGTACTGGAGACCGTAATCTTTCAGATTCTCCGCTATCCACTTTGCGTTACGAAGTATATCGTTTTCATTGACCTCCTTATAATAATAATACCATGAGCACCACCCCGTAGGGGGCAGCGGAAACACGGCTTTATCGATCGGCGAGTAATATGCGATCCTCAGGGTATCGCGGTAATAGTGATCGATCACCCTCCCGTTTTTCAGCGTAATCCTGTCGTTCAGGGGATCGAAAACACCATCGGCCAGGGGAGTTTGGACATCCCCTAAAGTCATTATCATTAAATCTTTGTTGTCGCTGTCGCTGATTCTGCAGGGGAAAGGACCCGGAAACTGTGCGGCGGCCATGGGGCTGAGAACAATCTGGATGAAGAGAAGACAGAGCAGGGTTTTCATTTTATTCCTCGCCTCTGGAGATTTATTCGTTATCCGGCAATATCGCATCATCTTGCTCGTGAGCGATGCTGCTCTCTTTTTATACCTCACTTCAGTATCAGATTCAAGGTGTCTCTTATGCCGGTTTCGCCGAGGCGCAAATTAATCACTGATTTCTCATTATCCCAAATCCACCCGGCTGTAAGGGTGCTCCCCGGGTGAAGTTCACCGCCATTTACTATGATTGAATGCGGCTGGGAGAGACCGAAGATCTTCATTTGATAAGCCCTTTTTTGCGCCTGAGCGCTGAAATTCCCCGACGTCGGCCCGACAACGATTTGATATTCCCCGCGGGCAGCCTTTAAAAATTTTATCGGAGTCCATGCGAATTCGCCCGACCGGTATGAGAGTGAAATTCCGTCATCTTCGTAAAGCTTGAATTCCCCCGGGAGGCCGCCGTAAATTTCCAAAAGCAGGGTATCCAGGGTTTTGCTCCCCGTAAAACTGCTCCTACCCTGCATCGGGATTACTGCGCCGGCTTTAACAAATAGCGGAATCTGGTCAACGGGATATCTCTCATGGAGCTTTTGTCCTCCATTATAGGTCTTTCCTGTGAAATATTCCGTCCAGATACCTGGAGGCAGGTAAACATCCCTTTCGTTCGTCGAATCTGTGATGGGAGCTACCAGGAACTCCCGGCCGAACAAATATTCCGATGGAAAGTTATATGCTTCTTCGAGTCCCGGATATTCAAGATACAGAGGCCGGATAAGAGGGAGAGCCTCGTCGTGCGCTATCCGGCAGTATGTGTAGATATAAGGCAGCAGACTGTACCGCAGGCGGAAATATTTCCTCGCCATCTCAATCCCCTCCTGCCCGTACACCCAGGGCATCCGCAGGTTTCCTTCTTTCGGGTTTTCGTATTCAGAGTGCAGGCGCAAAAGCGGACTGAACACGCCGAACTGGAGCCACCTGGCATAAAGGTTGAAATCAATCTTTTTCCCCAGGAAGCCTCCTATATCGTGCGTTATGTAAGGATTCAAGACATTGCCGCCGGCCGCGGTAAAAGGAACCTCGAAAGCGAGCACTTCCCAGTCGGAATATGTGTCACCTGTGAAAACCCCTGGATAGCGGTGGCTGCCCCATCCGCCGTAGCGGCTGAATATAAAAGCCCGCTTTCTGGTGTGCTCTTCCGTGGAATTATAATAAACCCGGTTTGTCCACATCTGGCTGTTGAGACCCTCCATCTCGCAGGACCCTCTTCCGCCGTCAATCCACCAAAAATCCGCGCCCTGGTCAATCAGCGGATTGTGGAGGAGGTTCATAAAAACTTCAGCGTGCCGCCTGTCTGCCAGATTAAACCTGATTCCCTCCGCAGGGGGCCTGTCGGAGATCATGATGGGGGCGGATGCCAACCCCCCACCGCCTCCCCAGTCGTTGACCCGCACCGCGATTAAATTTTTTTCTCCGTATTTCACGTACGAGGAAATTCCCGTGAAGGTCACCGTGCTGTAGACACTGTTGTTCGGCGACCCGTGATGTCCCGCCTTTTCCCCGTTGACGTATATGTCGTATTCGTCGTCAACGCCTCCGAAAATTATATATAGCGGCCCGCCTTCGGGCACTTTCGGTATATCAACCCATTTTCTGTACCAGGCAAAACCGTCGTAATCCGGAAAGCCCTGCTCTTCCCACGGGCTGCCCCCATGCATGGTTTTCCATCTGGTGTCACTGAAATCGGCCGCGAACCACCGCCTCACAGTCCCGCTGTCTTTAGGGTCGGTATGGAACCTCCAATCCCTGGCTATGTCAAGAGACAGCGTCGGTTTCGGGGGAACCGGCATTTTCAGCTGCTCGCGGACCAGAGGTGCGCGGCTGTCCTCATCGGAGAGAACGCTTTCGCCGCCGTAGCCGGGATGGTCGTTCAGACTGACCTTGAGCCCGGCGCCGTGGGCCCAGTCCAGGAATTCCTTCGGCTTCGGGAATATCCTGCTCCAGTCATACCCCCCCTTCCATCCGAAATTATGCCACGCGAAATCCAGCACCAGAATGTCAAGCGGTATGTCCTCGGAGCGGAATCTGTTCACGATTTTTTTAATGTCTTCATCCGAATAGGAGTATTTATCGACCAGCTCCGAGCCGGGCAGATATTCATAGTTAAGGTCCGTGATCCAGGTCCCGAGAGCGTACTGTGGAATCATCGGGATACGGCCGCAGAGTTCGGAGTATTCCTTCAGGGCGCGCGCATATTCTTTCCCGTAAATAAAAAGGTAAATGTCCTGGTTATCCTTGCCGTGCCGGGGAACGATCCAGGCCGAATCCTGATTCCATACGGGGGTATTGCCGTCATCAAGCACGAAATACCCTTTGCGGCTGAGGATTCCAGGCTGCAATTTCGGAACCCGGATTTTGCGAGCCCCGTCCAGGGAGTAGAATATCCCCCCCAGATTGCCTTTGTCGGAATCACCGGGCGCCCATGAACGCTCGGCGTAACGCTCCTTCCATAAAATCTTAAGGTTGTCTTTTTTAAATCTTCCGGAGTTCAGACGGTATTTCAGCGTAAAATTCTTGACACCGGCGATGAGCCAGCCTTTTCTTTCCTCGGCGCTTATCTTGACATCGGGCCACTTGCGATTTTCTACCACTGCAGTCGGGGCGTCTGTGAATACGCCCGAGGGTGAGAATTCCATCCGCACCAGGGACTGGGTCAGGAACTGGAACCGGGCGTTGCCCGCAATGACGGCACTGCCCGTCTGTGAAAATTTGGGGGCCTTCGGAATTTGCTGGGTTAAAGACAGGTTACAGAAAAAGCAAACCGCGGCGAGCAATAATAATTTGCGCTGCATATCTTTCCTTCCGTTTTCAAAGTAAAAGGCATGAAAATCAGCTGAAATTTAGGGATATTCCGCACGATTATCAAGGACATTGCGCCCGACATTTCCACCCCCCTTTAAAAAAGTCGATTATTCCCGCAAATTCGGAGAGTCTGCCTGCTCTCTTTGAGATATTTGAATAATTTTCATATCTTGGTACACCCGTCACGATAATTCAATCCTAATTTAAGGAGATCAGCTATGGTTAGATTCACCTTAGGCCTATGTCTCTTGTTGTTAGCGATGACCATCATCAAAAGCTCAGCCAAGTCAGATTCAATATTTCCCTATAAGTATCAGAAGGAAACCCTGCCCAACGGGCTCACCGTTATCATGATACCCATGGAGAGCCCCGGGCTCGTTGCTTACTACTCGGTTGTGAAGACCGGGAGCCGGGACGAGGTCGAGCCAGGGAAATCCGGCTTCGCACATTTCTTCGAGCACATGATGTTCCGCGGCACCAAAAAATATCCCGCCGCGGTTTACGACAGCATTGTAAAGAGCATCGGAGCAAGCGCGAACGCCTTTACAACTGACGATCTGACAGCATACCATCTCAATTTTGCCAAGGAGGACTTGGAGAAGGTAATCGAGATAGAGAGCGACCGCTTCCAGAATCTCGACTATGAAAAAACCGCCTTTCAGACCGAAGCCGGGGCGATCTACGGCGAGTACCGCAAGAATGTCACGCAGCCTTTTTCGCTTCTGAATGAAACGATGCAGAACACGGCATACGATGTCCATACATACAAGCACACTACTATGGGTTTTGAAGCCGACATCAAGGCAATGCCCGAGGGGTACGAGTACAGCAAGTCCTTCTTCAAAAAGTTTTACCGGCCGGATAATGTCGTCATTCTCATAACTGGCGACATTGATCCGAAAGCAACGCTGGATCTAATAAAAAAATATTACAGCTCGTGGGAGAAAGGTTATGTTCCGCCCAGCGTGCTTCCCGAACCCCCCCAGACCGCCGAGCGGACCGCCGAAGTTTCCTATCCCGGAAAAACGCTGCCCATCATAAACATCGCATACAAGGGTGACGCTCTTGATCCGAACAATACAGATTACGTTGCGGCCCGCCTGCTGGCCGACCTGGCCTTCAGCGAGAACAGCGATCTGTACAAGAAACTCGTAATTAACGAGCAGAAGGTTCAGTTCATATCCTCAAGTGTCCCCATGAACAGGGATCTTCCGCTTTTTGAAGTGTATTCGATGGTGAAGAAACCGGAGGACCTTAACTACGTCCGCGATGAGGTATACAGGACTCTGGAGGAATTCAAAACAAAACCGGTGGACCAGAAAAAACTGGACGACCTAAAACGGAGGAACAAGTACGGCTTCCTTATGGCCCTTGATGCGCCGGATAACGTCGCAAGTTCGCTCACCAGGCTCATCGCCATTACGGGAGGGATTGAAGTCATCGACCAGCTTTACAAGAAATCCGACACGATAACCCCCCAAGACATAATGAGCGCGGCAAAGAAGTATTTCACTCCAGAGCGCCGCACTTTCGTAGTCCTGAAAGGAGTCCAGCAATGAAAAACGTCATTTTTTTATTTGCGAGCATTTTATTGTTGATCCCGTCATCGATGACTTTTGGAGAAGAAAAAGTGTCCGAAAAAAACATGGTGCTTTTGCCCGTCGGCAACGATCCGACGATTTCCTTCCGCATCTGGTTCAAGGTGGGATCTCAAAACGACCCGGCAGGCAAGGAAGGCCTAGCCGCAATTACAGCCTCAATGCTGACGGATGCTTCGACTCAAGTGAACAGCTACGAACAGGTTCTCGACAAGCTATTTCCGCTTGCGGCCGATTACTCGGCTTCCACATCGGTCGAGCAGACGATCATATACGGCCGGACACACAAGGACAATATCGACGAGTATTATCCCCTGCTGATGGATGCGATGCTAAAGCCCGCCTTCAAGCAGGAGGATCTCGACAGGATCAGGAGCCAGGCGCTGAATTACCTGGAAAATTCCATGAGGTACGCAAGCGACGAGGAGCTCGGCAAAGCCATCCTGTACAACACCATTTTTGCCGGGTCGCCGTACGGTCACATTACAACCGGGCTTGTCGAGAGCGTCAAGAGCATCACGCTGGATGATATCGGGAATTTCTACAAGAAGTATTACACGGCCGACAACGTGATCGTGGGCCTTGGCGGAGGTTATGACGCAGGCCTGGTCGAGAAAATCCGCAAGGACCTTGATGCCCTGCCGAAGGGCGCGCCAAAAACCGTCCCAAAACCCAAAGCCAAGGCGATCAATGGGCTGAATGTAACCATTGTGGACAAAGATGCGCAATCTACCGCAATCAGCCTCGGATTCCCGATCGACGTGCTACGGGGGTCGAAGGACTATTACGCCCTTTCAATAGCCAACTCCTGGCTGGGCCAGCACAGAAACTCGGCGAGCCACCTCTACCAGGTTATAAGGGAGGAAAGGGGGCTGAACTACGGAGATTATTCCTACATAGAGAATTTTCCCCGCGGAGGAGGGCGTATGGTGCCTCCCCAGAACGTCTGCCGCCGCCAGCAGATATTCGAGGTCTGGATCAGGCCGGTGCCCAACGAAACCAAGCACTTCGCTCTGAGGGCTGCCTTGAGGGAAGTCAATAATCTCGTAGACAAGGGAATGACGGAGAGCAATTTCAGGCTCACAAGGGACTTCCTGAAGAAATTTGTGCTGAACTATGCGCCTACCACCATGGAAAGGCTCGGATACGCTCTCGACGACAGATTTTACGGCATTAAAGGCAGCCATCTGGAGATATTCCGGAAAATGATGGATGAAATCAAGCTTTCAGACGTCAACAAAGCCCTGAAAAAACATCTGAAAACCGGAAACATCCAGATCGCTGTTGTCACGAAGGATGCGGCGGGATTCCGGGAAGCTCTGATAAACGATGCCCCGAGCCCGATAACATACAAGACTCCCAAACCCGAATCTGTGCTGAACGAGGACAAGGAAATAATCAAATATCCGATCAAGGTTAAACCCGGAAACGTCACAATCTTGAAGGTCGCCGACATTTTCTCAAAGTAAAAGAGAGACGCCAAAAGATATTCCGAAGGGGGCAGGATTGAATCCTGCCCTTTCGGTTTGTGTAATTATTTTTTTTACAGAACCTTTAATCTTATGAAAAGAGCTTCCCTCCCCCCGCTATGAAACAACCGGAATAATATTATGAAGCCCACAGCCGTAGAGCATATAGGCATCGCCGTCAAGAATCTGGCAGAGTCCGTCCGTTTCTACGAGAACCTGCTCGGATCGAAGTGTTACGCGATCGAAGAGGTGAAGGATCAAAAGGTGAGAACCGCATTTTTCAAAATCGGTTCCATAAAAATCGAGCTCCTGGAATCTACAGAACCAGGCGGACCGATCGGAAAGTTCATCAGCAAAAAAGGGGAAGGGCTTCACCACATAGCTTTCGCAGTCGGACGCCTGGATGATGCACTTGCGGAAATGGAGGCTGCCGGCGTCAGGCTTATAGACAAGGCCCCGCGAAGCGGGGGAGAGAGCCTGCGTATAGCGTTCCTTCACCCGGAATCCACGGGCGGGGTCCTGATAGAATTATGTTCCGAAGCCTGATAGGTTATCCGGCATTATTCAGTCAAATTTTACGGAGGAGATTGAATTGTCAATACTTCAAAAATTAATAGATTTCTTCACCAGGACAGAGAGCGTTCTCAAAGGCGGAGACCGGAAGGCGGTCGAGAAGCAGGTGGCAATGGGAAAACTCTCTGCGCGGGACCGGATCAAGCTTCTCCTGGACACAGATTCCTTCCACGAATATGACCTCTTTGTGGAGCACAAATGCCGGGATTTCGATATGGAGAAGAAGCAGCTGCCGGGAGACGGGGTGGTGACCGGGACGGGCACGATCTCAGGCCACCCGGTCTGCATATTTGCCCAGGACTTCACGGTGGCCGGCGGTTCCCTGGGCCTGATGCACGCCCGCAAGATCACCAAAATCATGGACCATGCAATAAAGCTCGGCATCCCCCTGATAGGCATCAACGATTCCGGAGGCGCCCGCATACAGGAGGGTGTTGATTCACTGGCCGGATACGGGGAGATATTTTTCAGGAACACGCAGGCTTCAGGGCTCATACCCCAGATTTCCGTCATCCTGGGGCCGTGCGCCGGGGGGGCTGTTTATTCCCCCGCACTCACAGATTTCGTGTTCGTGGTGGACAAGATATCCAAAATGTTCATCACCGGTCCGGAGGTGATCAAGACTGTGCTTGGCGAAGAAATTTCAATGGAAGATCTGGGAGGCGCAAGGGTTCAGACTGAGATCTCGGGCAATGCCCATTTTTTCGCCAAAACCGAGCTGGAATGTTTCCATCAGATTAAAAAACTGGTCACTTACATCCCCTGGAACAACAGGAAGAAGGCAGATCCATTTCCTGCTGCTCCCCCCAAGCAAAAATACGACATCGAGAACATAATTCCCTCCCAGCCAACGAAGCCGTACGACGTGCGGGACATAATAAACGCCGTTTGCGACAACTCCGACTTCTTTGAAATCCAGAAGCACTGGGCTGCCAACATCGTGATCGGATTCGTGAGGATGCATGGTGAAACTGTCGGAATAGTCGCGAATCAGCCGCTTGTTCTGGCGGGCGTGCTGGACGTGGATTCATCAGACAAAGCCGCCCGGTTCGTCCGCTTCTGCGACGCATTCAACATCCCGCTGGTGTCGTTTGTCGACCTGCCCGGTTATCTCCCGGGCGTGGACCAGGAACATGCCGGGGTAATCCGCCACGGGGCAAAGCTTCTCTACGCGTACAGCGAAGCGACTGTCCCTAAAATTACGATCATACTCAGGAAAGCGTACGGCGGCGGGTACATAGCGATGTGCTCGCGGCACCTGGGCGCCGACCTGGTTTTTGCATGGCCGACCGCGGAGATTGCCGTGATGGGGCCAGAGGGAGCCGCAAACATAATATTCAAATCCGAGATTTCCTCTTCGCCCGACCCCGCGGCCACGCGCAAGCTGAAGGTCAAGGAATACACCGAGAAATTTGCAAACCCTTACGTAGCGGCGGCAAGCGGACATATAGACGCAGTCATTAACCCCCGGCAGACACGGGAATATCTTATACACGCAATTCAGATTTCAGCCAACAAGAAAGAAGTCAGGCCTGAAAAAAAACACGGGATACCGCCTTTTTAAAAAATATGGACGAAAAAACAAGCTATACGACTCTGGTCATACACGACACCCACTACGAGACAAATCTTAACTCGAAGTTCAAAAAACGAAAGCCTTATGCACCAAAGGAGCCGGGCAAGGTAAAGTGCTTCATTCCCGGCGTTATTCAGAAAATCCACGTGCGGGAGGGAGAGCGGGTAACCAGGGGAGACAGCCTCCTGATTCTGGAAGCTATGAAAATGCAGAATGACGTGGCTTCTCCCTCCGACGGAAGGATCAAAGCAATACGTGTATACGAGGGGCAGATGGCCGTGAAAGACCAGGTTTTGATCGAGATAGAGCCCACCGGGGCCGGGAACGATTAATCGGCGGTTAATTCTATAAGGTTTAACCGTCGTTCATGTGAGGGGGTGTTCGCCTCTATACGGAGAATAGATTTCCGGGAGATGGATAAGGCAGGGCATTTAAAAAAGATATATTGACAAAAATCACGGCAGGTTATTCTTATCTTGGGGGGGGCACGAAAACCGGTGACAATGTGTCTTGATATCGGTGTTTCGCGCAAAAATATTTAATCCTTCCTCCAAAATTAACCCCCTGGCAATAATGATAATGCGGATAAACTTCTATCGCGCCGTTGCCGATTGCGATTAATTAAACACTGAAGCGTAGGAACTGAAAAAGCGACCCGCGTCGACTCCTGCGGCGACTTCGTGCATGGGATCCTCGCCGCCCGGCTGGAATATGGTCATCCCCGCGGCATCCTGCAGCTCAACTCTCACGCTCCCTTTTTGAAAAGTGCAGATCGTTTCGTCAAAAATCGTGGCAGCAGCCAGCGGGTCATGGAATATTACCCGGTCCCTCCCCTTAAGCCACTCCCGCGCAAAATCCAGCACGGGTTCGAAAAGCGGAACGCTGCTGAATTTACACCTGAATTCACCTGTATCCATGGATACCCGTGTCGTCACGTCCAGGCCCACGGAGCGATGCGAGCGAGCTCGCGTCCTGTAAACAATGGCCGCCGCATGGGGATCCAGGGAAGCGTTTGTCTCCAGAGTGCCGTAGTTTCCGGGGATCTCGCGACGGAAAAATCTCCCGCACATCATGACTATACTTTTTAGAAGCGAGGGTATTTCAGGATCAACAGAAAACAGAAGCCCGATGTTGGTGAGTGGGCCAATCGTAAGAAGCGTGATTTCGCCCGGGTGTGCCCGCACGGTCCTTCTTATGAAATCAATCGCCCCATACTTCGGAAACCTCTCCTCGTGATTCCAGCGCTTCAGAGCTTCCGCCTGAGCTGCGATAAGCTGTCTCTGGGGAACAATAATCGGATTTTCAGACCCCGGGAAAATCGGGACATCCCTGCCCGCAGCCATGCAGAGTGCGCTGGCCATCATGGCTCTTTTTTCTGATTCCCCGCTTACGGTTGTAATCCCCGCAAGCTCGCATTCGGGATTGGATAAAAGATAGGCCAGGCACAACGAGTCGTCTATATTTGTGCCTATGTCTGTATCCAGAATAATCTTTTGGCTCAAGTCAATCCGCCTACGAAATCATTTAGAAAAATAACATGAATTCGGATCAATAACAACATAAAATCCGATAAAGATTACGCTTCTATGATTTGTAGATCGTTTTAGGATCGACAGATTTAATGATTTAAGGCCGAGCAGTATTCAACATTTCTGAAAAAGTCAATACATCCCGTGATGGTCGAATTGCCGCGGGAGAGAACGAAAGAAGGAGAAACTGCTCTCCCAGCCCAATGGCATAACAATGAACCCCGGGCTATAATCTCCTCCCGGGGTTCGCCGGAATATCATCAGGAGCTATCGCATGGAGCTCTATCTCAATAGCAGCATCTTTTTTGTCTGATCGATATCCCCCGCCTTGATCCTATAAAAATACAGCCCGCTGGGAAGTCCCGATCCATCCATATGAACTGTCTGGATTCCCGCGGTACAGCGTTCATCCAGCAATTTCATCAACTCCTGGCCGAGCACATTATAGATTGTGATCTGAACATGCGATTCGACAGGGAGTTCAAATCGAATCGTCGTGCCAGGGTTGAATGGATTTGGATAGTTTTGTGCCAGGAGGAAGCTTTCCGGGTGATACTCACCGTCCCTGACCCCAAGGGGTAAATGGAGGAAGGTTGCAATATTGACAAGTAGTTTCTTTACCTCGGGAGTCCAGATGTTTTTTCCATTCCATTCCCCGCCCATGTTCCAGTGGACAACTTTTCCTTTTCCGTGACTTCCGGCAACCACCGCACCCCCGCTCAATGAACCGCTGAAAATGGTGATCGCGTGTTTATCCGGATTTGTGTCCCGCTCTGTGACACTGTAAGACCAGTCCTCAGGAAGCGAGAATGTGTCTGGAAGTGCCGCGCTGATCGGATGCACAGCCCGCTTCTGGTACAGTTCGGAGCCGTAGCTCCAGGAATTGCCGTATATCACCGGGAGTATGGAGAGGATGGTGTCGTGCACCGATCCCGACCACATTAGCCACTCGGTAGACAAGAGCGAGCCGCCGTTGGCAACATATGACCTGAGTTTTACCTGGACTGAATCCGGCATCACCTGGTTGTATTCCACACCGTCCAGGAAGATAACCATCTGGTATTTGTCAAAGTCCGAACCTGAATGGAGCCAGTAGGGACCGCCGAGTGTGACCCCGAAGCCGGCTGCTCTCAATATTGCGGCAACGCTGTCTTGCGTTCCCCCATCTTCCAGAATGAGAATTGTTCCTTCACCCGCCATCGGCCGCGACCATGTGAACGCAAGAAATCCGTCGATCAGCTGTGGCTTCGCAGGACGCGCAGTTCCTAATAGTCCCTGCCCCACGACCGACCGGAGCGAGCTCCCGGCCGAAATCATCCCCGCGTAACCCATGTTGAACGACGACCACTTGATGACGCTCTCCTGTGATTGTGCACGCGGTGGCGGCGAAAAACCGGCACAACATACAAATATGACTATCAATAATTTCTTCATGGTGTCCTCCACCCTCGTTAAGGTTGAGTTGTCGTATAGGTGATAAGAGCACCCTTCACGCGCATATTAAATGTACCATCCCATCCGGTGCTGTATACCCAGACAAGGTATCCCCTGTCGGTGTTATCGATCACCGGATAATTAATGCTTGATGTATT
>Ga0209048_10002876_pt1 | contig 16889 bp, 19 predicted proteins | sample FrelakmetCRP12CR_FD_187146 | JGI IMG/M metagenome (GOLD analysis project Ga0209048, IMG submission 187146) | Freshwater lake sediment microbial communities from the University of Notre Dame, USA, for methane emissions studies - CRP12 CR (SPAdes)... | ecosystem: Environmental > Aquatic >... | reverse complement strand
GGGGCGGTGTCCGCTCCGCCGAGGCTCTCGGGCTCGTCGGTGATGATCGTGTGGCGTCCGTTGACGTCGATCTCGTGTTGAAGGGTCCCGTTGATCGGGTGGGCGCTCGCGGTGAAGGTCATGGTCGGGTCCTTCCTCAATACAACTGTACGCTTGTACATGTAAAGGTAGCCCGAACCGCGAGCGCCGAATCTTTTTTTCGTGGGCTGCGCCCCGTATTCAGGCGGCGACCGCCAGCTCGACGCAGGCGGCCGCGGGCAGATAGGTGGCTGTGCGGAGGGGTGATCGGTGCCTTCGTCGCCGGGTCGCTGAAGCCGCGGCAGGTGTCTCGCCTCGGCTCGCGCCCCTGGATCGGCGCGACGCTCCCGCTCGCCGGGACCGCGGCCGTGCTGGGCTTCTGCCTGCCGACCCACCGGCCGGCCGGGACGGCGGCGACGATCGCCCTCGACCGTCCCGCCGCCGCTGCCAGCGGCGCGACCGTCACGATCAGTCCCGCCGCGGCTGTGAGCAATGCCGACTACGTCCAGCAGCTCTCCTGGCAGGGGCACACGCGGAGCGTCGTGGCCGATCTGCGGCGGATCGGCCCCGGCGTCTACCGCACGGTCACGCCGCTGCCGATCTCAGGCAGCTGGAAGTCGCTGATCCGGATCCAGCAGGGCCGCGCCCGCCGGCGACGTGCCCGTCTACCTGCCGATCCCGCCATGCCAGTGCCGGGGATCGCTGCGGAGCCCAGGATCACCCGGGCCTTCGTCAGCGACACGACGCTGATGCAGCGTGAGCGTAAGCACGGCATCCCGGCCTGGCTGTGGAGTGCCGCCACGACCGCCGTGCTGGCGATCATCGTGGTCCTGCTCTGATCATCGGCTGGTCTGAACCGGATCGGCGAGCGGATCGACCCGCCCGCGCCGTCGATCGAGCCCCGGAGACGCCGGCGCGCCGCTCTGTGCCCGGCCCCGACCGGAGCGGGACGATGACCGCGAGCTTCGCCTGCTCCAGCCACCTGCTCATCGACCTGCCGCTGTTCGGCGGCCCGGTGCTGCTGCTGATCGGCGGCGTGTTCGCGATGACGCGATCCGAGCGCAAGCGCGCCGCCCGCACCGAGGAGCGGCCACCGGTGCGGGCCGCGGTGAACTGACGCGGGGGCGGGCGGCCCGAGCGCGGGCCTTGGGCGGGCCCGCGCGGTCATTGGTGCTGGCACCACCGGCAGAGGCCGGCCACCACGATTGGCGGTCCGCCGCGTAGAGCGCCACACTTCAGGGCAGTGGCACACCGCCGGCCCGGCGACGCAGCGTCCATGCGATGACCAACGATCTCGCGCGTTGGCAGTTTGCCGCGACGAGCATCTACCACTTCCTGTTCGTGCCGGTGACGATCGGGCTGGCGTTTCTGGTCGCGATTCTGCAGACGGCGTGGTACCGGACGGACAATCCGGATTACAAGCGGATGACCCGTTTCTTCGGGACGCTGCTGCTGATCAACGTGGCGGTAGGCGTGGTGACGGGGCTGGTGCAGGAGTTCGAGTTCGGGATGAACTGGTCCACGTACTCGCGCTACGTGGGAGGTGTGTTCGGGGCGCCCCTGGCGATGGAGGGGCTGGCGGCGTTCTTCTTGGAGTCGACGTTCTTGGGGTTGTGGTTGTTCGGCTGGAACCGGCTCCCGAAGCGCGTGCACCTGGCGACCATCTGGGCCGTTGCGATCGGGTCGATGCTGTCGGCGATGTTCATCCTGGTCGCGAACTCATGGATGCAGCACCCCGTCGGCTACAAGCTCAACAGCGCCGGTCAGCCGGTGCTGAACAACGTGTGGGCGTTGTTCGTGAACCCGACGTTCCTGTGGGGGTACGCGCACGTGATCCTCGCCTCGCTGATCACCGGGTGCCTGGTGATGTTGGCCGTATCGGCGTGGTATCTGCGCAAGGCGCAGCACGTCGAGGCCTTCGGTCGCACGGCGAGGGTCGCGCTGATCGTGCTGATCCCCACGATCGTGATCCAGCTGTCGGTCGGCAACCAGCTCGGGGTGATCGAGAACAAGTATCAGCCGATGAAGATCGCCGCCGCGGAGGCGCAGTGGAACAGCTGCAAGCCGTGCTCGTTCTCGATGTTCCAGATCGGGGGCGGCGCCAACGACCAGACGCCGACGGAGATCATCGCGATCCCGCATCTGCTGTCGGTGCTGGCGACGGGCACCTGGAGCGGTCCCGTCACCGGCCTCAACCAGCTCCAGGCGCAATACCAGACGAAGTACGGCCCGGGCAACTACGTGCCCGACGTGTTCATCCAGTACTGGTCGATGCGGGTCATGGCCTACCTCGGCTCGCTGATCCTGCTGCTGGCGCTATGGGGCGGCTGGCTCTTGTATCGCGGCAAGCTGCACAGCTCCCGGCTGTTCCTGGGGCTATCGGTATGGGCGGTGTTCACGCCGTTCTTGATGAACACCGCCGGCTGGCTGTTGACCGAGAGCGGTCGGCAGCCGTGGATCGTCCAGGGGCTGCAGAAGACCGTCAACGCGAACTCGCCGTCGGTCAGCGCCACCGAGATCTGGATCAGCCTGGTCGTGCTGGCGCTCGCATACATCGTGCTCGGCGCCGCCGACCTCATGCTGATGCTGCGCTACTCCCGCCGCGGCCTCGCCGCCGCTGACTCCGAGGCCGAGGCCGACCAACCGACGTCCCAGACCCCCGTCCACGCCCTCACCTACTGACCCGATGCAGCTTCACACGATCTGGTTCATCATCATCGCCGTCTTCTGGGTCGGCTTCTTCGTGCTCGAGGGGTTCGACTTCGGCGTCGGCATGCTGCACATGCTGATCGGCAGGGACGAGACCGGGCGGCGGGTCACGATCAACACGATCGGCCCCTGGTGGGACGGCAACGAGGTCTGGCTGATCGTCGCCGGTGCGGCGATGTTCGCCGCGTTCCCGGGCTGGTACGCGACGATGTTCTCCGCGCTCTACCTCGCACTCCTGCTCGTACTCGTGGCGCTGTTCGGGCGCGGCGTCTCGTTCGAGTATCGCGGCAAGGGCGACACGTCCCGCTGGCGCAACGGGTGGTCCTGGGCGCTGACGATCGGTAGCGCCCTGATCCCCCTGCTCATCGGGGTCGGCCTCGGCGACCTTCTGTACGGGCTGCCGATCAACCAGCATCACGACTTCACCGGCAACTTCTTCGATCTGCTGACCGGCTACGGCCTGATGACCGGGGTGGCTCTGCTGACGCTATGCCTGTTGCACGGTGCCACCTTCCTCGCCCTGCGCACCACCGACGAGATCCGCGACCGCGCCCGCGCCGCCGCACGGCGCATCGGACCGGTGGCGATCGTCGTCAACATCGCCTGGGCGATCTGGACCCTGGTCGTGGTCGGCGGCGGCACGGTCCCGGAACCGACCCAGATCTTCGGCGTGATCGCCGTGATCTTCGCGTGGCTGCTCTCGAGCACCGACCACGATGGATGGGCGTTCGCCTCCTCCGGCTTCGCGATCGCCGCCGCCATCGGTCAGATCTTCATCGCCCTCTATCCCAACGTGATGATCTCCAGCACCAACACCGCCTACGACCTGACCGTCAACAACACGGCCTCGGGTCACTACGCGCTCATCGTGATGACGGTCGTCGCGGTGATCTTCTTCCCGCTCGTGCTGCTCTACCAGGGCTGGTCATTCCACGTGTTCCGCGCCCGGGTCAAGGCGCCGCCGGCGCCGGCCGACGGGTCGTAGGGCCAGGCGCCGCGCGGGCGTCGGGCGCGGGCGTCGGGCGTCGGGCGCGGGCGTCGGGCGCGGGCGTCGGGCCAGGCGCCGCGCGGGCGCGGGCGTCGGGCGCGCGTCTACTTCGACACCCTTCCGGGCACCACCAGCACGGGGCGCTCGGAGTGGTGCACGACGGCGTTGGAGAGGCTGCCGAGCAGTGCCGACTGCACCGCCGTGACACCGCGGGTGCCGACGACGATGAAGGCTGCGTCGAGCTCGTCGGCGATGTCGAGGATCGTCCGCCAGATGCTCGGGCCGCTGCGCTCGACGCGCAGCTCGGCCTCGAGTCCCGCGGCGCGGGCCAGCTCGAGGCCCTCCTGCGCGACCGCTCGGGCGCGGTCCTGCGAGTACTGCTCGAGCTCCGCGAACGACGGCATATCCGGCGCCTCGTGCAGGCCCCACGAATCCGACGCCGGCAGCGGCGGGCTCCACACGTGCACCAGCGTGACGGGCTGATGACCGAGCGCCGCACCGGCGACCTCGATCGCGTGCTTCGCGCTCGGCGACCCGTCGTAGCACAGGACGATCATCGCGATTGACTCTAGTGCACGCCCGGTCCTTGCGGTCGTGGACGCTCTAACCCACCTATACGGTGGTAAAGAGCGTCCACGTCAACCGCCGCGGCATGTGGGACCCGACCCGGCCGATCGAATCACCCGGATCCTCTTCCTCAGCCGTCTTTCGGACCCGGCGGGCGACTCAGGCCACCCGACCGCCGCCCACCCGCCCCGCCAACGACCCCTACGCAGCGCTCGTCTGCGCCGCCGGCTCCGGTACCAGCTCTGCTGCGGGCTCGGCCACCATCTGTGGCGCCGGCCGCTTGCGGTGGGCGCTCGAGACGCGGTCCCGGCCGTCCGCCTTGGCCTGGTAGAGAGCCTGGTCGGCCGCCTCGTAGAGGGGGGGAGCTGGGCCGCGGTGCCGGAGGCGATGCTGACGCCGATCGAAAGGGTCAGGAACAGGCCCTGGGTGCGGCATTCGCGGGTCGCCTCGCACAGGCGCTCGCCGAGGGCGATGGCCTCCGACAGCGACGCGCCCGGTAGCACGACCATGAACTCCTCGCCGCCGATGCGGTAGATGAGCTCAAACGAGCGCAGCTGCTTGCGCAGCTCGTAGGCCACATCGCGCAGGACGACGTCGCCGATCGCGTGGCCGTGCGTGTCGTTGACCTCCTTGAAATGGTCGAGGTCGCAGAGGAGCACGCAGATCGAGGCGCCGGTGACCCGAGCCTGCTCGGTGAGCTCCTCGAAGCGCTGCTCCAGTCCCTGCCGGTTGAGCAGGCCGGTGAGCGGATCGAGGATCGCGCTGACGCGGTATTGCAGCTCGGCGCCGCTGAGGGCCTGGGCGACGGCGGTGACGCAGATCGTGACCGTGATCGCGACGAGCAGCATCGCGGGGTCGGCCACGGTCGCTCGCGGATCGACCGCGAAGGTGGCCGTGAGCAGCATGCCGATGGCCGCGGCGACGGCGAGCCAGACGACCGGAGCGCGGAATCGCGTGGCGGCAAAGACGGTCGGGACGGCGATCAGCGCCAGCGCGGGACTCCTCGGGCCGCCGGTGATGGCGACTCCGACGGCGATGATCGCCTGTGTGAACACCACGTTGGTGGAGGCGTGGTACTCGGGCTTGGCGCTGCGCCGCATCCTGATGTCGAGGGTCTCGAGGCTCAGTGCGCCGGCGGCGAGCAGCACCGCGATCCACCAGTTGTAGGCCGGCGCGAGGTAGGCCACCATCAGCACGAGCACGATCGTGGAGATCCGGCGCGCCCGGGCGATCCGCCCCGAGTTCTCGATCACACGCGCACGATCCTCGTCATTCGGGCACAGCCACGTCCCTTCCGGCACGGTCATGTCCCATGGATCGGCATCCAGGGGTGCCGAGTTGACCGTCGCCTCCCGTAGCGGACCCATAGGGAAACTACGCACGCGGCCGCTCGATACGCTCGAAGCGGTGTCCTTGGACGACGTGCACGCCCGCCGCGCGGCGCGGGCCCGTGAGCGCCGCGCGCAACTGCGCCGCCGGCGGCTGGTCGCTGCCCTGGCGGCGCTGGCCGTCGTCGTGGTCGCCGTCGTCGTGGCGGTGGCGCTGGCCTCCTCGGGTGACAGCCCAGCCCACCAGGCGGCCGCCGCCGGCCCCGCCGCCGGCCCCGCCGCCGCCGGCCCCGCCGCCGCCGGCTCCCCCGTGCGGCCGGCGCCGTCACCGGGAGCCTCGGCGGCACCCAGCGCTTCCGGGCAGGGCGCCGCTGCTACGGCCAGCGGCGGCTCCGGCGCCGCCATGCGGGTGCCGATCCTCATGTATCACGTGATCGCGCCCCCGCCGGCCGGGGCGCCGTTCCCGGGGCTATACGTCCCCGCGCCCGAATTCGCCGCGCAGATGGAGGCGCTCAAGGCGGCCGGATGGCACGCCGTGACGCTCGACCAGCTGCGGGCGCATTGGTCGCGTGGAGTCCCGCTCGGCCCGGGCAAGCCGCTCGTGGTCACGTTCGACAACGGCTATCGCTCGCAGTACGTCAACGCGCTGCCCGCGCTGCAGCGGCTCGGGTGGGTGGGCGTCGAGAACATCCAGCTGAGCGGCCTGCCGCCATCGCAGGGCGGCCTCACCAGCGATCAGGTCCACGGCCTGATCGCCGCCGGCTGGGAGCTCGACACACAGGGGATCAGCCACGCGGACCTGATCCGGCTCGACGCCTCGCAGCTCACCTACCAGGTCGCCACTGCCCGGTCGCTGCTGCGACAGCGCTACGGAGTGCCCGTGAACTGGTTCTGCTACCCGTCCGGGCACTACGACGCGACCGTGATCGCCGCCGTCCGGGCGGCCGGATTCGTCGGCTCGACGACGGTGGTCCCGGGCTGGGCGAGCTCCGCCGAGGACCCCTACCGGCTCCCGCGCCTGCGCGTGCTCGGGGGTACGAGCCCGCAGTCGCTGATGGCTCAGATCGCCGTCGCCAGCGGCGGTTCCGCCACCCCGGAGTCCTACGGGGGCTCCGGAACCGCCTAACCGTTCGTAAGCAGAATCTCACCCGCCTCTTAGCCAGAACTCACGACCGCGCCCGAGACTTCCGGGTGCGATGACGCCCCGTACAACCATCCGCGATCGCGGCCTGGCCATGATCTCGCGCTTCAATCGCTGGCTGATCGCCGGCGCCGTGGCCGCGTCCGGCCTGATCTCTCTGACCGCAGCCCACGCCTTTCACGGGCGCACCGTGAGCTCGAACGGATCGTCGTCGGGCGCGTCCAACGCGAGCAGCGCCCCGGCGCCGTCGCAGTCCTCCTCGAGTCAGGACGGCGGCGGGCTATCGCAGCCCACGCAGGCGCCCGCTCCGGCGCAGGCGGCCCCCAGCCCGGTCGTCTCCGGAGGATCGTGACCATGCACGGGGGCGGGGCATGATCGCCGCCGCTGTCACCGGGCCGAGCGCGATGTGGTACCTGACGCGCGGCACCGGCGTCGTGGCGCTCGTCTTGCTGACGCTGTCGGTGGCGCTGGGCGTCGCCAACGTGCGCCGGCTGCACACCGCGGAGATGCCGCGGTTCGTGCTCGGCGCGATCCACCGCAACGCCTCGCTGCTGGCGGTGGTGTTCCTGCTCGTCCACATCGGGACCTCGCTGCTCGACGGCTTCGCCCCGATCCGGCTGCTCGACGTGATCGTGCCTTTCCGCTCGGCCTACCGCCCGCTGTGGCTCGGCTTCGGCGCCGTGGCCTTCGACCTCCTGATCGCGGTGAGCATCACCAGCCTGCTGCGGCGACGGATCGGCTATCGCGCGTGGCGCGCCACGCATTGGGCCGCCTACGCCTGCTGGCCCGTCGCCCTGCTGCACGGCCTCGGGACCGGCAGCGACGCCAAGACGACCTGGATGCTGGCCATCACCGGCATCTGCGTGATCGTGATGATCGTCGCGGTGGTCGCCCGGGCGACCGACGGGTGGCCGCACCACGCCGGCGCGCGGGCCACCGCCCTGGCCGCCTCGGCGATGGTCCCGCTGGGACTGCTCGTGTGGCTGCCGAGCGGGCCGTTGGCCGCCGGCTGGGCCAAGCGTGCGGGCACACCGAGCGCGCTGCTCCCGGCCGCGACCGCGTCCGCCGCGTCCGCCCCGGCCGCAGGCGGCTCCGGGTCGTCGGGATCGGGGTCGCAGAGCTCCGGGTCACCGGTCTCGTTCACGGCGCCGGTCACCGGCACGCTGCGCCAGGGACAGGCCGACGGCGGCCTGGTCGAGGTGCACATCACGCTCAACGTCGCCGGACAGCACCTCAGCACACTCGGGATCCGCATCCTGGGGCAGCCCGCCGACGGCGGCGGCGTGGCGATGAGCAGCAGCCGGGTCGAGCTCGGTCCCGCCTCGAATCCGAGCCAGTACCGCGGCCAGGTCACCTCGCTCCAGGGCACGAGCATCGCCGCCACCGTGCACGACGCGGGCGGCGCCTCGCTGCAGCTGGTGGCCCGGCTGCAGATCGACAGCGCGAGCGGCAGCGTCAGCGGCACGGTCGCCGCATCACCGGCGGCAGGTGGATGATGGCGATCGCCACCGAGCAGGCGCTGCCCCGCGTGCTGACCGGCGTCGGCGAGCTGCCGATGACCGAGCTCGCGTCACATCTGGATCTGCACGGTCCGCTGCCCGAGCTGCGCAAGTGGTCCCCGGAGCAGATCATCGCCCTGGTGGAGCAGTCGGGCCTGCGCGGCCACGGCGGCGCCGGCTTTCCGACCGCCACCAAGCTGCGCGCCGTCGCCTCGCGGCGCAAGCCCAAGATCCTTGTGGCCAACGGCACCGAGGGGGAACCGGCGAGCAAGAAGGACCGTGTCCTCCTGCGCGAGCTGCCCCACCTCGTGCTCGACGGAGCAGCCATCGCGGCCCGCGCCATCGGCGCCGGTGAGGCGATCATCGCCATCTCCGAGCTCGACGAGCGCAGCGCGCACAGCCTGGAGCTGGCCTTGGCCCAGCGTCACGCGGCGGGGCTGCGCGGGGAGCCGCCGTTCTCGCTCGTCGGCGCTCCGGAGCGCTGGCTGACCGGTCAGGAGTCCGCGCTCGTCAACCTGCTGAGCGGCGGCCCAGGCACGCCGACCTTCGGTGCACGGCCGTTCGAACGCGGCGTGCGTCAGCGGCCGACGCTGGTCCAGAACGTCGAGACGCTGGCGCACCTCGCGCTGATCGCACGCCACGGCGCCGACTGGTACCGCGGGCTCGGCACCGAGCGCGACCCCGGCTCGACGCTCGTCACGCTCGCCGGCGCCGTGTCCGCACCCGGGGTGTACGAGATCGAGCGCGGAATGCCGCTCGCCGAGCTGCTGCAGTCCGCGGGCGAGTCCGAACCGCTGTCGGCGGTGCTGATCGGCGGCTACTTCGGAAGCTGGCTGCCCGCCGAATACGTCCCCGGCGTGCGGCTCGCGGCCGAGCACCTCGCCGAGCACGGGGCGAACCTCGGCGCCGGCGTCATCGTGGCGCTGGGCACGTCGGCCTGTCCCGTGGCCGAGACTGCCCGCATCGCCGACTACTTCGCCGCGCAGACCGCCGGTCAGTGCGGGCCGTGCGTGAACGGCCTCGGGGCGATCGCGGACACCATCCAGCAGATCGCCGCGGGAACCGCGTCGCCGAACGCATGGTCGGATCTGGCCCGCTGGGGCCGGCAGCTGCCCGGGCGCGGCGCCTGCCAGCACCCCGATGGCGCCGTGCGCTTCGTCGCCAGCGCGCTGAGCGTGTTCGAGGCCGAGTTCCACGACCACGCCCGGCTCGGGCCGTGCGAGCGCTGCGCGAATGCTCCCGCTCTCCCGGCGCCGCAGGCGCTCGCGTTTGCCGCCGTCTAGCCATGCGCGTCAAGGTCAATCCGATCCAGTGCGTGGCCCACGGTCTGTGCGCGGAACTGCTCCCGGAGCGCGTCCGTCTGGATGACTGGGGGTACCCGATCCTCGACGGGGGGCCCGTGCCGCCCGAGCTGACCGGACTCGCCCGCCGGGCCGCCGATGCGTGCCCTACGCTGGCTGTGGTGCTCGAGTCAGACGGCAAGTGAGACGACGCGTCGTTCTGCCGGCGGCGCTCTGCGCCGCCGCGCTTGCGATTGTGGGCTGCGGCGCAGGTGGGGCGGCCTTGACCCCGGCGAGCGCCCCGGCCGCCGGCGCCACCGCGACCCGGGCGTCGACGAACGGCTCGGCCACCCACACCACGACGGTCGCCAAGCCACCGGCTCCGCCGCGCCCCAAGCCGCCCTCCTACCCGCACCTGCTCAACAGCGCCCTCGGCACGGCGCCGACGCATTTCGTCCCCGCCGTGTTGATCCAGGGCCGCACCGCGGTCTGGATCGCCCGCTCCTCCTCGGTGGGGCTGCTGTCCTTCGATCAGAGCCTGGTCGGGCTGGTCCTGCACGCCGGCACGGTCGATCCGGGCGGCTCCGGCTGGCGTTGGGGGCCGGCGGTGATCGGCTCTGAGCGCCGGCGCCTGGTCGCGGCGTTCAACGGCGGATTCAGGTTCTCGACCGGATCGGGCGGCTTCGTGTCGCACGGCCACGTGGCGATCGCGCCGACCGCCGGGCTGGGCTCGATCGTCACTTACCGGGACGGCTACACCGACATCGGAGCCTGGCACGCCGGCGTGCCGGCGCCGGGCCGCGCGGTGGCCTCGGTGCGGCAGAACCTGAGCCTGCTGATCGACCACGGTGTGCCGGCCTCCAACCTCGACTGCCTGAGCTGCTGGGGGGCGACGCTCGGCGGCGTCGTTGATCCCGCCCGGTCCGCGCTCGGGGTCACGGCCGACGGGCACCTGATCTGGGCCGGAGGCGAGCATCTGACCGTCTCGCAGCTGGCCGGAGGACTCCTCGCGGCGCGCGTCGTCCGCGCGGTGCAGCTCGACATCAACCCGGCCTGGGTGGCCGGCTACCTGTACGGTCATCGAGGCGGTCATGGGCCGCTGGCACCGGTCCCGGTCGCCCCTGGCCAAGTCGGCGTGTCAGGCTTCTTCCTGGTGCCGTACAGCCGAGACTTCTTCACCGTGATCATGCGGTGAGTCGAGCGCCCGCAAGGAGACACGATGAACATCCAGCCTTCCCCGCGCGCCGAGGAGATCCGCGAGCGCCTGCTCGCGTTCATGGAGGAACAGATCCGCCCCGCCGAGTCGATCTGGCAGGAGCAGGTGCGCGAAGCGGCCGCGGCCGGCAGTCCTCACTGCCATCCCGCGGTGATGGACGAGCTCAAGCGCGCGGCCCGCGAGCGGGGGTTGTGGAACCTGTTCCTGCCCGACGAGGAGCACGGCGCCGGCCTGACCAACGTCGAGTACGCGCCGCTGGCGGAGATCATGGGCCGCACCCGGATCGCTTCCGAGGCCTGCAACTGCTCGGCGCCCGATACGGGCAACATGGAGGTGCTGCATCAGTTCGGGTCGGAGGAGCAGAAGGACCGCTGGCTCGAGCCGCTGCTGGCCGGCGAGATCCGCTCCGGCTTTGCCATGACTGAGCCCGACGTCGCCAGCTCGGATGCGACCAACATCGCCATGCGGATCGAGCGCCGGGGCGAGGAGTACGTGCTCAACGGACGCAAGTGGTGGACCACAGGCGCGCTTCACCCCAACGCACAGATCCTGATCGTGATGGGCAAGACGGACCCCGAGGCCCCGACCTATCAGCAGCAGTCGATGGTGCTCGTGCCGCTCGACACGCCCGGGGTCACGGTCTTGCGCAGCGTGCCGGTGTTCGGCTACCACGACCCCGAGGGCCACGGCGAGCTGCTGTTCGAGGACGTCCGGGTTCCGGCCTCCAACATCATCGCCGGCGAGGGGATGGGCTTCCTGATCGCTCAGGCCCGGCTCGGCCCCGGCCGAATCCATCACTGCATGCGGGCGCTCGGAGCGGCCGAGCGCGCGCTGGAGATGCTGTGCGACCGCGCCGACGCACGTGAGACGTTCGGTCAGCCGATCTCGCACAACGCCAACGTGCGTGACTGGATCGCTGAGAGCCGGATCGAGCTCGACATGGCCCGTCTGCTGGTGATGAAGACGGCGTGGCTGATGGACACCGTCGGCAACCAGCACGCGCGTATCGAGATCGCCGCGATCAAGGCCGTCGTTCCCAGCATCGCGCTCAAGGTGGTCGATCGCGCGATCCAGGTCCACGGCGGCGCCGGCGTCAGCGACGACTTCCCGCTGGCCTACATGTATGCCGGGCTGCGGACGCTGCGGATCGCCGACGGACCCGACGAGGTCCACCGCCTGTCGGTCGCTCGGCAGGAGCTACGCCGCCAGCGCCAGCGCCGCGAGGATCAGAGCGCCTGATCGCAGCCGGACGCCGGGTCAGCCGGCGCCGTGGCAGTGCTTCCACTTGCGGCCGCTGCCGCAGGGGCAGGGGTCGTTGCGGCCGCGGGTGGAGTCCTCAGCGGTGTAGACGTGCATCAGCTCCGAGGGCGCGCGGTTGGCGGCGAGCAGGCCGGCCATGGTCTGCATCGGTCCCTGCACGTGGTGGAAGAAGAGCTTGTAGCCGGGGCACAGGTAGTGCTGGCCGGGCTCACCGTAGGGGGAGGTCGCGAAGCGGTCCTTGGGGCAGCCGCCGTGGCAGGCGAAGCGGACATCGCAATCGAGGCAGTACTGGGTGAGCGTGTCGCGCTTGTCGCGGCCGAACTTGGTCTGCTGGGCGGAGGCGATGAGCTGCTGCATCGGCGTCTCGCTGATGTTGCCGAGCAGGTAGTCCGGCTCGACGTAGTGGTCGCAGCAGTAGAGGTCGCCGTTGTGCTCGAGCGCGAGCTGCTGGCCGCAGGTCTCCGCGTGCACGCACATCCCGCCGGGTTCCCCGACCCAGTTGGCCAGGGCGGTGTCGAACATCTGCACGTACACGCTGCCGATGTCGTGACGCACCCATTCCTCGAACACGTCGATGAGGAAGCGCCCGTACTGCTCGGGACCGATCGAGCGGTGGGTCACGAGCTCCCCGTGCTGGGTGTAGAGCGGGCGGCCCGCGACGTGCCCGCCCCAGCCCGCGTCGGCGACCTCGAGCGTTTCCGGCGTGGCTCGCTCGATGATCGGGATGAACTGGATGAAGGTGGCGCCGAGCTCGTCGCGCAGGAAGCGGTACACGCGCCGGCCCTCCTCGCCGTTGGCAGCGTGCAGGGTGCTGAGCACGTTCCAATCGACGTCGTGGCGCTTGAGGTGTTCGAGCCCGCGGATCACGCGGTCGAAGGTCGGCTTACCGCCCTTCGACACGCGGTAGGTGTCGTGGATCTCGCGGGGCCCGTCGATCGAGATCCCGACCAGGAAGTCGTTCTCCTTCAGAAACACTCCCCACTCGTCGTCGAGCAGCGTTCCGTTGGTCTGCAGCGTGTTGAGGATCCGCTGTCCCGGCCGGACGTACTGCTGCTGCAGCGCGATCGAACGGCGAAAGAAGTCCAGGCCCATGATCGTCGGCTCGCCGCCCTGCCACGCGACGATCACCTCGGGAGCCTGCTCGTGAGCCTCGAGCAGCTGCCGGATGTAGGTCTCCTGCAGCTCCTCCGCCATCCGGAAGCGGCTGCCCGGATAGAGCATCTCCTTGGACAGGAAGAAGCAGTACTCGCAATCGAGGTTGCAGATCGCGCCGGTCGGCTTCGCCATCACGTGAAACGCCGGCGGCGCGTCCGGCATCGTCAGGACCGGACCCGCGCCCTCGAGATCGGTGCTCGTCCCCATCGCGTCAGTGTGGCGCTTCTCGTCGCGCGCGCCTCACCCCGATCGGATGAGAGCGCCGGGGCACGACGCCGAGCAGGGGAAAGTGCGCGGTCGGACCCGTGGTTTTCCCGCATGACCCGCTCCGGCGACGGGCGTAAGTTCAGGCCACTATGCGCACTCCCATCAGATCAGAACGAGAGGCCTTCCGGCTCGTGTTCGGAACCGTGGCCGTGATTGCCGTTGCCGTGGTGCTGGGGGTGGTCACGACGGCCTGGGTTGGCGTCGCGGTGCTGGTCGTCGCCATCGCGGTGGCGGTAGTCGCGTACCTGCGTGCCGACAACCCCGATCGCCGTCAAGCGCTCAGCGAGGCGGCACATGAGAGCCATCCGGCGGGCTCGACGGGCACCCGGCACGTGCTGGTGGTGGCCAACGAGACCCTTGCGGGGGACGAGCTGCGCAAGCAGATCACCCGTGTGGATCCCGAGCACACCGAGATCGACGTGCTGGTCCCGGTGCTCACCTCGCGGGTGCATTACGCGGCGACCGATATCGACCGCGAGCGCGTGGCCGCGCAGGCGCGGCTGAACCGCTCGCTGCGGTGGGCGGAGCAGTGCGGCATCGTGGCCCGTGGTGAGGTCGGCGACCCGAATCCGGCGACCGCGCTCGAGGACCGGCTGCGTGCCTTCGGCGCCGATGAGGTCATCGTCGTCACCCACCCCAGCGAGGACGAGTCCTGGCAGGAGCACGGAGAGCTCAAGCGCCTGCGGCGCGAGCTCGACGTCCCGGTCACGCACGTCAGCGTCGGCGGCCCGGCGGCGTAGCGGGGCGTTCTCAATCTATACAACTGTGCGCTTGTGATACTCTGGTCGGGTGAACGATCAGAGTTCGTTTCCGCACCCTCTCGCCGATCCGCTCGTCGACCTGATCGCCCAGCGCTTCCGGGTGCTCGCCGAGCCGATGCGGATCAAGCTGCTCGATCAGCTGCGCGAGGGCGATGCGACCGTCGGTGAGCTGCAAGAGAAGCTCGGTGCTTCGCAGCAGAACGTCTCCAAGCACATGGGCATCCTCCACAGCGCGGGCATGGTGTCGCGGACCAAGGACGGCAACCACGTGCGCTACGCGATCGCCGACGAGGGCGTGTTCGAGCTCTGCGAGCAGGTCTGCGGCGGCGTGCGCCGCCAACTCGGGGAGCTCGACGCGCTGCTCACGCCGAGCCGCGCCGAGTAGCCGGTGGTCGACCCGCCGCTGACTCGCCGTGAACGGCTCGAAGCGGGCGTCGCCCGCGGGTTCTCGCGGCTCTCGCCGCGCACCCAGCTGCGGCTGGCCGGCGGGCGTCCGGTCACGATCGACGGCCAGGAGCTCGACCCCGGCATCCAGCTCGTGCTCGCGGCCGGCGAGCGCCTCCGCGGTGGCGTATCGCTGACCGGTCCCGGGGGCCCCAGCGCCGCTCCGACCGAGATCCGCGCCGCCTCGCGCCGCGACGCGCTTGCCGTCTCCGGCGCCAGCACGCCGGTCGGCGCGGTCCGCGAGCTCGAGGTCAGCGGCGCCGCCGGCCCGCTGCGTGCGCGCCACTACATCCCCGATGAGCCGGGCGGTCCGCACCCGCTGCTCGTCTTCCTGCACGGTGGGGCGTTCACAATCGGCGATCTCGATACCCACGACGAGCCGTGCCGGCTGCTCTGCCGCCATGGCGGCCTGCACGTGCTCTCGGTGGACTACCGCCTCGCGCCCGAGCACCCGTTCCCGGCCGCCGTCGAGGACGCCCACGCGGGGCTGCTCTGGGGCTTTGATCATGCCCGGGAGCTGGGTGCCGATCCGGCCCGGGTGACGGTGGGGGGCGACAGCGCGGGCGGCAACCTCGCCGCCGTGGCGACCCAGCTCACCGCCGCGGAGGGCCGTCGCGCCGCGCTCCAGGTCCTGATCTACCCGACCGTCGACTTCAGTCGGCGCTGGCCGTCGGCCGACCTGTTCGGTGAGGGCTTCTTCCTCACCGAGAACGACCGCAGCTGGGCCGAGATCAACTACCTCGGCGGAACGAACGCCGAGCGCACCGATCCGCGCCTGTCGCCGCTGCTCGCCGACAGCCTCGCCGGGCTGGCGCCGGCGATCGTGGTCACGGCCGCGTTCGACCCGCTGCGCGACGAGGGCGAGGCCTACGCGGCCGCGCTGCGCGCCGCGGGCACGCCGGTCGTCCTGCGGCGCATCCCGGGCATGATCCACGGCTTCATCAACATGACCGCGATCAACCGCTCCGCCCGCGAGGCGACGGTCGAGATCGGTGCGATGACGCGCGCGGCGTCGACGCTCGCGCTCGCCGCGGCGGATGGAGGACTCACAGCGCCGTCGTGACCCGGGCCAGCTCGACCAGCGAGGTGATGCCCTGCCGGACCTTCTCGATCCCGTCCTCGCGCATGCTGCTCATGCCGAGCCGAGCGGCGGTGGCGGCGATCTCGTCGACGCCGCGGCGCTCGAGCAGCAGAGCCCGGATGTCCTCGGTGACCGGCATCACCTCGTAGAGCCCGACGCGGCCGTGGTAGCCGGTCTCGCCGCAGCGGATGCAGCCGACCGCCTCGTACACCTCGGCCTCCTCGAGTCCGTGCTCGGCCAGCACCGCCGCCGGGAGCGTGGCGCGGCGCTTGCACTGCTCGCACAGGTCGCGGGCGAGGCGCTGCGCCACGACGCAGTCGACCGCCGCCGCGATCATGAACGGCTCGATGCCCATGTCGATCAGGCGGGTCATCGCGCTGGCGGCGTCGCGCGTGTGCAGCGTGGAGAGCACGAGATGGCCGGTGAGCGCCGCCTGGACCGCGATCGCCGCGGTCTCGGCGTCACGGATCTCGCCGACCATGATCACGTCCGGGTCGGCGCGCAGCACCGAGCGCAGGCCGGCGGCGAAGGTCACGCCCGCCTTCGGGGCGACCTGCATCTGCTTGATCCCCGCGATCGGGGACTCGACGGGGTCCTCGATCGTGAGGACGCTGCGCCGGCCGTCGTTGATGACGCCGAGTGCGCCGTAGAGCGTCGTCGACTTGCCCGATCCGGTGGGGCCGGTGACCAGCACGGCCCCATAGGGCTTGCCGATCGCCGACAGAAAGGTGTCGCGGTCGCGCGCGCATCCCGAGCGCGTCGAGGTCGCGCACGACCGAGCCGGTGTCGAGGATGCGCATCACGACGGCCTCGCCCCGGATCAGCGGGAGCGTCACGACCCGTACGTCGATGCGACGACCGTCGATCGTCACCGCGAGGCGACCGTCCTGGGCGACGCGACGCTCGGCGATGTCGAGGTTGGCCATGATCTTGATCCGCGAGACCACGCCGGCCGACATCGAGCGGGCGACTGTGGCCGCCGGGGTCAACACGCCGTCGATCCGGAACAAGACCTGCATGTCGCCTGACTCGGGATCGCAGTGAATGTCCGATGCGCCGCGCTCCACCGCCTCGGCGATGATCGAGTGCACGAGCTTGACGATGGGCGCTTCCGCGCTCTGCCCGGTGGTGGTCGGCGTCAGCTCGATCTCGAGCTCGGGCTCGGGCTCCTCGAC
>Ga0209048_10002875_pt1 | contig 16892 bp, 12 predicted proteins | sample FrelakmetCRP12CR_FD_187146 | JGI IMG/M metagenome (GOLD analysis project Ga0209048, IMG submission 187146) | Freshwater lake sediment microbial communities from the University of Notre Dame, USA, for methane emissions studies - CRP12 CR (SPAdes)... | ecosystem: Environmental > Aquatic >... | reverse complement strand
GAACTGCGTGGTCGATATGAAGGTGATGTACGAGCCCACCAGGGACGTGTGCTTGATGCTGCAAATCTGGTTGGGCGTCTCCATGTGTGAAAGCAGCTTGCGCATCTTCACAGTAAGAGTCACCTTCAGGTTCGCAGTCACGAAGGCATGCGTCCCGCTCTCCATCAGCAGTCTGTATCCCTTGGGGTTCTGCATGATTCCAACGAATAGTGTCTGAGCCATGTTAGTACCCCACTAGACTGTAGCTGAACTTCAGACCGGCTATTCCGCCGCCCTGTCGTTGAACCACTAGCTTCCTGCTGGTGTTGTACACCCCGCCGCTCACCTGAGCGGCAGAGACGTATGGGAGGTACGCACCTATCATCGCAGTCTTAGTGCTCGATGTCACCTGATTCGGAGAGAATTGGGCCGCCACAAGTCTCTTCATGCGAATCGTCAGTGTGATGGTAGTTCCAGCCGCAGCAAAGGCATGTATTCCATGTTGCGTGACCAAACGGTGGCCTGATGGCGCAAGCATAATGCCCAAGTACGTGGTCTGTGCCATTGTTCCTTACTCCTTGTTCTCCTCAGTCACCTTAGGTCGTTGGAACCTTGGTGATGAGCTTCGCGTTCGGCGTGAACTGATATCCAAGCAGTCCAGCCTCTTCCACGGTGGCAGTCACAAGTGCTCTGCAAGACGCCAGGATGGTAATCTGGCTCCTCGGCTCGATGATGACCGGCTCAGGGAAGATGAAGTACGGCTTCCCACTGGCTCTCATCGCCTCGATGTTCCAGATGCTCATCTTGGCCGCGCCCGGCTGAATCCAGATTTCCAGTGTGTTGGGCACTGGCTCCAGATTGTAATACCCGTACAGCATGACGAGTTCATCCTGAAGCAGACCATGCGATGTGACGAACTTGTCCTCTGCGGACCATGCGGACGAAGAGGAAGACCCGCTCGTCCAAATCCATCTGTTGTCCGGGAATCCAATCAGCCTCGGCCTCAGAGGTGCGATACCGAAGTGCGATGACTTTGGCACGAAGCCTCCGAACGGCTGGTCGAACTTCTCTTCTCCCAGGTGGATGCAGTCTACAATCCCTGCCACAACCTTCTCAGTGATGGCCTCGTTCCCAATCCAATCAAGGTTGTTGAAGAACCAGGGCATCATGTTCGTGAGGTTGGGTGTCGTCACTTCTGGGTACTTGAAATTACCCAGGTTATGATTGACCGCTCCTACGGTCCAGTTCCATGGCATCATTTTGTCCACCTCAGAAGCTCTTGGTCTGTTGTACGACCCGGACATATCCAGGTAGCTGACCAGGCATCCTTGCATTCACATATCTAGCTGCTGGAGCCGCACCCGCCGTGCCTATGGCCATCCTGTACATCCCTTCGAACAGATAGTTGGCACCGGCACCGACCATGCCGAGGCCTCCACCCGTGAGGACCAGCTTCGACTTGTCGCCCTTTACCCACTTGGACCCGGCCAAGTAGGTCAGTGCGATTCCGCCGATGATGTTTCCCCAGGGGGCAACCGACATATAGAAGGGTTGTCCAGGCGTAACCATTTCATTGACACGGTTCAGGAGCACTCCGGCCACTCCACCAATACCCACGGCACCGATGACGGCCATTGTTGCGCCCTTTCTGTCCATGAAAACGCCTCTGCCATCATCATTCCCATCGTAATTATATAAAGATTCGTTAACATCCGTTATGTTATCATCATGCGCATCGGCTACAACCCGCCTTAGGACCCCTACTTTCCCCCCTATCTCCTGCAGTTCGGCCTGCGTCTTGGCCGACACCCGCTTCGAGGTCTCCTCAGTGTAAGGCGCGATGTCCGCCATATCGGATGTTATCTTCGAGAGCTTGTCGAGATTGCGTGCGCACCACTTGCACGGGCTCTCCTCGAACGCTTCGTGCAGCAGCGCGGACGCCTTACGCACTTTCGCCTCGACATTGTTCGCCATGTGCCTCGCTTGATAATTGCTCGCGGGTGTATTAGATGATTTCGCGGGGCAGCGGCCTCGATTTCGAGCGGTATAATCACGTAGTGATTATAAATTCCTCATCTTGTTTTGAGACAGAGCGAGCGGACACGTGAGATACCACTCGTTATCACACGAAGAATAAAATATAGATTGGAAGAATATGAGGGTGGGCGTTAGTTATGGGCGAGAACGACGGTTCTGAGGTCAAAAAGAGTTTCCTTTGCGATTCGTGTCCTTATGTCGCTGACAATGAGTCATCGCTCAGACATCATGTTAATAAGGAGCATCGTGGCAAGGCCAAGATGAACAAGTTGAGGGAGGGTACAGAGATGGACGATTTGAAGACGGTCGTTAATGATGAGGGGTATGAGATGTTGGACGAGACGAAGAAACCAGTTGATATCTGGAATGCGCTTCGCAGGATATTGTTCAACACCGGAATCAAATCGGCCCGAGAGACTATCGTGGAGCTTTTTCAGAATGGGACAGATGCTGCGGACATCGATGGCCTCGGCGAAGTCATGGCATTGGCCGACATCGACCCGAACAAGATAAAGCTGGTGCAGAGACAATGGAAGAACTACATCGACAGGACGGGACTTGGAGCAGGGGAGGAGGATGGGATGGATGACTTTTCAGGTATGAACAGGAGCCCTGTGCGGAATAAGAAGGGCGGACAGACCGATGACCTTTTCGATTTCAACCCGGAGAAGTTCGCCAACCAGATGATGCGCATGCAGCAGTCGATGTACGCGAACGCCATCAAGATGCAGATGTTCAAGGACATGATGGGGCAGATGTCCATGATGGGCGCGGTCCCCACTGCCAATGCGCAAGCAGCGGCACAGAAGCTCCCACCCGAGCTTGAGGCGGCCCTCTTGGAGCTTCGGCAGTACAAGGAAGAGGACAAGATTAAGAGGCTCATCGAACCAGTGGTGCGCGAGGTCCGGCAGTACCGCAATGAGATTGAGGACGCCACCAAGAACAAGGGGCAGAACCCCATGCTCGGGGAGATGATGCAGTACGCGGCCATGTCCAAGGCGTTCGAGAGCATGGGAGCAAGGGAGTCTGCTGAGATGGCACAGACCAGGGCGAACGAGCGGATGGAGGCCCTGAAGATTCAGACCGATAGGGAGATGAAGGAGTTGGCGATGAAGATGGAGGCCACCAAGGACACCGCCAACCGCCTGCAGATGGAGAAGATGCAGACGGAGATGAACGCGAAGCTCGACCTCTTGAGGCAGGCGAACGAGATTGCCACGCAATCGAAGAGCGCCGACGTCATCGCGGTCATCAAGCAGGCACAGGAGACCGCCGCCGCGCTGAAGGCGGTCGGAGCGTCTCCAGAGGATGCTGAGAACAAGAACCTGGAGAACATCTCCGAACTTGTGAAGGGGACGATACAGTCGCTCGCACCAGTTGCCCAGGCATATTTCACAAGGGGACAACAGCCACAGATGCAACAGCCTGCCGCATACCCTCAGCAGCAGCCCCAATACCCACAGCAGCAACAGCGGCCGACCAATGCTGCGGCCCCTCCCAATCCTGGACATGAGATGGTCATAGTGCATTGCCCCAATGGGCAGTGCAACAAGGACTTCCAGCAAGACCTCTCGGTCGTCAATAGGGCCAAGCCCCTGGTGACCTGCCCGTACTGCCAATCGGTCCTGGAGCTTGAGCCAATCGGTCCCCCAGCGGCCGGGCAGAAGACCCCGCCCACTCTCCCGACACCACCTCCGGCGCTCATCCAGCAGAAGAAGGTGGAACTCGCGTCCCTATCCCCGCAGCAGCTTGACGATGTCGCCAGGCAGTTCGGGATAGACCCATCCCCATACCTGTCGAACAGGGGCAAGCTCGTGGATGACCTCATAAGGGCGGCCTATGGAAGTAGCTAGGATGGCGAAGAGGCGGGGCATCCTGGACTCCATCGCGGAGTCTATAATCAGGCCCATCGTGGTCGGATATCTGGATAGGTACTCGCAAGACCTCAACGGCCTGAGGACCGCCATCTGGATGAACATCGACATCTACCAGCTTTGGTGCGACAACTACGAGAACGAGGGCATCAAGGGGCCGGATTTCGCAAGAGGGTTCACGAGGATGGCACCGAAGGCCAAGAATCTCCTGACCACCGAGAACGTGCGCAAGTGGTTGATAATGGAGGAGAAGTTTGAGATAATCCAGGTCATCGATAGCACGGCCGGTGGCAGAGAATGGTTCGATGGTACTATAACCAAGTTCCGAGAGGAACTCTGGAGGGATTTCGATGGATAATCAGACAGCCATGGTCAATCTGTTGAGCGCGATTGCTCAGGTCGGGATAGAGCAGGGGAGGGCGATGGAGAAGCTCGTTAGAATCCAGACCCCCAGCATCAAGCAGTTCTATGTGAGCGTGCCGGATGGAGGGGGACTGTTCCTTCTGCAGGCGGGAACGACGGAGATTAACTTCTTCGAGGGACATATCATCAATCCAGATGGGAGCCTGAACTCGCTGAGGTTCGGTCTGAAGGCGCAGGACCTCACCAAGATGCGTTCGCTCCTGCTCACGGTGTACGGAGACCTCTCGTTCTCGTTGGACGGTCTGGGCTATCATGACCTGGACGCAGGGGAGAAGTGGGGGGTGTCCGATTACGATTTCAAGTCGCTCTTCATCTCCGCGAAGGCCGCTTGTTACATCAAGCTCATTGCGGCCACCACACCATTCATGACGGCCATCTATGACAGGTACGCGGAGTACGACCTGAAGTCGGCACTGGGGGTGGCCCAGGAGCAGATTTACGACCAGGACATCACCAAGGCGCAGGTCGTCACTCTGGACCTGGGAGAGGATTATAGGAAGGTGAAGATAGAAGCATATGGGCATTCCACGGTCGGCACGGACTTCACCCTGGAGGCGTCGAACGATGGCAGTCATTGGTTCACGGTGGACTCCGAGGCCGTCGTGACCGACTATCATGATGGCTTCGACAACGCCTTCCGCTACATCCGCCTTTCATCGGCCGCAGTGGCATCCCCTGGTGACACGGTCTCACTCGCGCTCGCTGGCATAAGGTGATGTGATGGCTGATGACCCTGAGGAGTTACTGGAACTGGGGAAGAAGTTCGCGGAGCTTCGGGCGCTCCTCGACTCCATCCCTCAGGGGATTGGCGAAGATGCCATCGCCATGAGCGAGAAGGTCGATGTCATCAAGAGCGACTTCAAGGAGAACGTCCGAAAGAAGATAAACGAGTTCGAGCAGAGGATAACGGACCTGGAGAAGCGTCAGGAAGCGGTCATCAAGGAACTAAGGGAGATATTTGACGCTCAATAAGAGGGTGGGTAAGTGTGACCGATGTGGAGCCTGCTGCCTGTATCTATGGTATGACATCCCGATGGGCGAGGATGGATGGTGGAGGGAGAGGGGTGCGCTTGTCTTCCCCGACCCGTTCAATCCCAAGAACCAAATCGTGGGTGCCCCGGCTCCCTGCCAGCATATCCACCATAACGATGATGGCACTACCCGGTGTGACATCTACGATACAGACAAGTACCCTGAAGGATGCCGGAGGTATCCCCCGGAGGTCGGGCCTAACGCCCATTTCGTCTGCATCAAGAAATCCCTTGGATGTGGATTCGACTACGTGACCGTGGAAGAAAAGAAGAAAGAGGAGGAGAAGAAGATGCCGATAACGTACAGGATAGAGAAGGAAGAGGCGGACCGGATTCTGAAGGAGTACACCCAGAAGGCCCACTCCGTCTATGAGGGACTGCTGAACGAGGCTGGAGCGCCTGGATGCTTCATGGCACAACAGATATTCCGAGACCTCATCCAAGAGGCGGAGAGGAAGGGGAGCAACATCGCCACCCTGGACACCTTCAACGACATGTGGATTGAGAACTTCAAGAACAACCTCATGAGCGGCCAGTTCAAGGACTATGAGGGGCGATGGATATGCCGGGAGATGGAGGCCAAGAACATCCTGTGCGTGGGAGCGGGTCCGTCGCTTACAGATGAGCAGGTCGATGCCATGAAGGACTTCAAGGGCACCATCATCTGCGTGAACAAGTCAGCCAAGAAGCTCTATGAGCGCGGCGTGATACCGACCATCGTCACCTGCATCCACGGGACCAACGAGGTCTTGCCATCCTTCCAGAACGATGTGGTGCGCAAGAACATCCACAAGTCCCATGTTGTCCTCTCAACGGATGTTACGCCGGATGTAGTGAAGGAGGTAAAGGAGCACTGCGACCTCAAGAAGCTCTGGTTCTTCCACTCATCCGTCCCATCAGAGTTGGTGACCAATCTGGATACATTCTTCCAGGCGATGGTGGACTTCCCCGTCCTGGACACTGGTGGCAACGTCGGCCTGTTCAACATCGCGCTGGCCCAGCGGTTCATCCCCAAGGTGGTCGGGTTCGTTGGCATGGAGCTATGCCTCAGCTTCAAGGACGCCATCAAGACCAACGAGCACATGATGGACTCGACCCTTCTCCGGTGGCCAGATGATGACAACCAGGAGTTCGTGCTGGACAAGATATTCCGTGGTTATGTGCAGGTGCTCATGAACTGGTATGGAGAGATGAAGGCGGAGAACAAGGACCAGTTCCCGTTCGAGCTTATCAACTGCACCCCGAGGGGCCTGATATACATACACAGGAAGGACTGGATTCCATACATGCCATTGGAGGAGTTCATTGCCAAATGCGGAGTATGACCCAAAGGCCTGGTCGCGCATCCCTGAATATGGGATTGACATGGCGAACGACCTGTTCTGCCAGCCCGTCCTCCTGGTCCCCACGGTGCTCGGATTCACAGCACCAGGGGATTCTATCTTAGAGGTGGGTTGCGGTGGCCAAGGGTATGCGAACAGATTCAAGGGGACTGGAATCAACTATACTGGCCTGGACATCACCCCTGAGTACCTGAGGCTCGCCAGGGAGAACTTCCCCGAGTTCCGCTTCATCGATGGGGATGCCAGGGAGATGCCCTTCGATGACAAGAGCTTCGAAGTCTCGTTCTCGAACAACTTACTGCTCCACCTTATACCTGAGGACGCTGAGAAGGTCTTCCGGGAGATGCTGCGCGTGACCAGGAAGGCCGTCATCATAATCTCCCTGTTCGCCGAGGAGGACAAGCTGGGAAGCAAGGAGGGTGGTTATGCAGAGGAGGATGGAAGGGTCACCACCTTCATCTATAACGTTCTGTCATACGCTAGATTCCGGGCCAAGGGGTGGGTGACATATACCGCCCCCCCCCACATCCATCCTTCTGGTCTCTATGGACACCCCATGCCCGGTGGCAGACTTTATACGGTCCTGAGCGAATCATCACACGATGCCTTACGTAGAATCCTATCGCTTCAGGAACCTTCCCCCCGCATCCATATTGATGACCGGCGCAGAGCAGACCATCTTCGACGTCACCCGAGCCCGGACCTATGTGGAGGCCTATGTTGACCTGTCCGCGATGGCGCTTGGTGACAAGGTGATTGTCCGACAGTATGTGAAGCAGTCGCTGGCTGGGACGTACATCCCCTATGGCTCGCAGACCCTGAGCGATAAGCAGGTGGCTGAGAATGGGGACGACATGAGTATGCTGTGGGTCCGGGGGCTCCCTGTCTCATATGGTGTGAAGCTCACTCTCCAGCAGACCGCTGGCGTGATGCGCACCATTACTTACACACTATTCAAGGAGATACGAATCTAACATTCGTTTAGCGGACAATCTTTATAATCCCTGAGCAACATAGCATAAGTTGAGGCACAGAAATGTCCGAGTCCGAGAATGTCCCTGACATCATCTCCGAGAATGTCCCTGACACCATCAAATGGAAGGCGCATTGGAATATCTATAAGTTCCCGAAGGAGACCGACCATAACAGGCTCATCGAGAGGAGCAAGGCCCTGAGCGATAAGGGCCTGAGCATCGATGATGTGAGGAAGATGGGGTTCGACCCTTATGCAATCGAGCAAATTCCTGCGAACATCTCCCTGAAGGTCGCCAGGAACACCATCATGACCTACATCGCCAAGACGGCGGTGGCGTCGAGACTCTGGACTTCGAGCCTTGCATACCTTTTTGTGGGTACGCACTCCACTGCTGCCTCATACACACAATCCGGTCTTCTGGGAGCCTCGGGGTCGAGGGCGAAGTACAAGATGGACACGGGGTATCCGACCGTATCGAGCAACACGGCCACATGGCGTTCCACCTTCACCTCCCTGACCGCGAACTTCGCCTGGAAGGAGTATTCCCTCAGGAGCACGAACACACAGACATCGGGAAAGGCCCTGAACCGCGTCTCACTGTCAAAGGGAACGAAGGCGAGCGGCGAGACCTGGACATTGCAGTTGACCATCACTCTGACCTAAGCGGGTTCCTTTTTCCGCTTTCTCCCTCCGATAGCGGAGGCGATGTATGAGTTCGAATTGCGAGACAGAGGTCCAGCTATGGCTGGATAACTACAACAGCCCCTCATACGCCAACAGCACCGCCTATGTCAATCCCCGTAACAGCACCGCTAACGCGCAATTACATCAACTGAGCCAGTGGGTAAATGCTGCAAGTCCACAGTGGTACTTTGAGGTGGTGATACGTGCCGCTGCTGCTGGCAATGATACCTATGTGGAACTCCACACTTCCACTGGAGGAAACTCTGATGATGCGACCACGGATGGCGGGGCAGTGGGAAGCTCGGCCATCAGTACCTCTTCAACAGCGTGGACTAGGGTCCGCTCGGGGCTGCTTACCCTCACAGCGGACAACCGCTATAAGGTGATGATTAAGAACAATTCAGCGGCATCGCTGACCGGGGTCATACTTTCCGCCAAGCTCATCTGCGTTGACTCGATGGTCTTCCCAACCACGTCAAATGCACAGTCATCCGTGATAATGGTAGCAGATGGACAGGTGATATCTGGAACCTCTTATGCTACACCCACCGATGCAATAATCATCAAGTATGATGCTGCTCCCTTTGTCCATACCGACCTAACGACTGGTGTTGACGCTGTTTATTTGGAGGCCACTCTTGGAACGGGAGCTTCTGGGACCACCTATTGCCAATTGTATGATGTGACGGGAGCATCAGCCGTAGCAAGCTCGGAGATTTCTAACGCGGTGAGTAGCACTACCACTCATAAGCGTTCAGGTGCCCTCACACTGATTGATGGACATGAATATGTCGTGCAGTTCAAGAGGGCCACCGCGAACGGCCAGGCCCAAGGCGTCCGTATCATTTTCAGGATGGCCCAGTCTCTCAGTGGGAAGTATGTCGCCGCCATGAGGACATATCATATGCACACCCCTAAGGCGAGCACGACCTCGGACATATTGACGAGCAAATTCCTGTACACCGCCGCGAACTATGGAGGAACGGTCACATGGAACAATGAGGCCACCTTGAAATCCTCTATCTTTGGTGAGGCGGCATATACCCAGGTCTACAATTCAATAGCTTCCTGGGGATTTGGTTATACAATCAACGACTATTTCACCCGAGTACGCATTTCAGGAACACCAGTAGATGGCAGGGAGTACTCGGGTGAGGTCATAGCCAGTGATATCCCTACTCCAGCTACTGCATATTGCAATGGCGGGTATTGCATCAGTGATGTCGTCTCTGGAAGGAGCGTACTCGTAACCGATGACTTCAGGATGTATGCTCCCTCCTATCAGGGTTCAAACCCCCATACAATCAGTGGGGCCGGGGGTGGAATGGGATTAACCTGGCAGAGGGTCGCATGCCGTACCAAGGATGGGACAATCCATCATATCGATTCTGCGAGTGGGAAATACTACTATTCCCGCGACAACGGTGCCACATGGAGCGGGGGGACCGCCTGCGCTGGGAACAGCATGTGCGCCGACCCATCGACTGACAACATCTACTTCGCCTATGATGACGCCAGCCACAACATCTATTTCATCAAGGGCACGGTGACCAAGGGAAGTCCCTGGACATGGTCGCTGGGCGCGGCGGTCCTGGTGGATAGCAGCACGAACACGCTATACTATCCTGCGATTGCCTGCGATTATAATGGGTATATCCACATAGTCTACGAAAGGACCGATGGTGCGGGGAAGTGGGCGAGGTCCATAACAGGGGGTGCCTCTTGGATTGTGACCGCCCTGACCGCTTCGACGAACTATTATGCTCATGGTCTGGACATCGATTCCCAGAATAACATCTATGTGGTCAGTTGCTACATTGGTGGGGCCTCAGCGATTGGAATCGAGAAGATTACGTACAATGGAGGCGGCTCATGGACCCAGAGCGGCTCATATACTGTGACCCCTGCAACTAACTCCTGGCCAGGTGAGGTGGTGGTGCTTCCTGATGACCGGGTGTTAATCATTTATACAAATGGTGCTACAACCAACCTATATACTACTAGGAACACCAACGTAGGAGACCTCAACAACTGGGACACTGCCGTGCAGGTTTCTGCGAGCGGGTTGAGCAGCTATCAAGCGCATCAGACTCAGGTACTGTCCGCTAACACCTGGAGGGTCTATTACGATAGCAACTCTGTCAATGCGAACTACGATATCTTCTATCGAGAGACGAACAATGCAGGGACAAGTTATGCTTCGGCTGTCGCGGTAACCAACAACAACACATACAATAAGTTGCCAAGGGTCTCGCAGCAGGACGGGTACAAATACGACGTGTTCTGGGCCAATGGAAACGGTCCAACCTACACTAAGCACGTCGCCTACCCATATGAGGACGTCACCATCAGGTACAAGAAGCCCTTGAGGGTGACCGACACACTGAGGCTGACAGACGTATTCGATGCTGGGAAGGGCAAGCGGAAGTACCAGTATATCTCTGATTCCTTTGCAATCAATGACCCTCTCATCTTAAAGACGAAGAAGCCCGTCTTGGTCAAGGATTACTTCTTCACCTCGGATGTCTTCGCAGCAGGGAGGCCGGGCAAGTCTGTCATCATAACGGATGGTATGGGGGTATCCGAAAGTTTCATTGGCTCCCCTTACCGTGCCACCACGCACTACATACTGAATGCCGGAAACAGCCTGGCCGCTAACAATACCTCTTTCGTTGACTTCCCCTCAGGCTCTACCCCATACATCAACCTGGTCTATCTCAATCTCACTGGCCACTTCACCAATCCGAGCGTCAGGCTCTACATCTACGGAAGAGGACTAGCAGCAAATTCCAGCAGCTTCGCGCTCTTCGATGTGGGGACCAGCGACACCTGCTCCGATGCTGGAACCCAGGTCGGCCCTACCATCACCATAACCAGCACTAGCGACACATGGGTGGAGAGCCAAGACCTGGTCGGCATAGGCTTCATCGATGGCCATCGCTATAAGCTGAAGTTCAAGAACGATGTCACTGCATCGGCCACCACAATACTATACGGCGCATGGCTGGTCGTAACCAGCAACGCCGAGAAGCCTAGTGGGATGACCGCTCATGAGACCACCGTGCAGATGGGAGAGGGCGCGATGAATGGTTCCCTGGCCGCCTATGGCCGATATGGGAGCTACTCGAACGTCTATCTGCACGAGGAATCCGCTTTCTCTGGAAGTGTGGCCATCTACTTCGAGGCCAACTTCGCCAATAGCAATGCGGCGAATACCTCGTACATATCGTTATGGGATATAACGGATGGAGTGCAGGTTGCAGATTCAGAGATAACCGTTACTGGAACAACATTCAAGAGGGTCCGGTCTCCCGCTCTCACCCTGACAGATGGGCACGAATACGCGATGGAGGTCTATTCCTCGGGTGGAACATCATATTACATCTCGATAGTCCGTCTAATCTTCATATCTACAGGAACCCTTACCAAGATACGCACATATCTCCCTTTGTCCGCAAGGGACATCACCACATCTAACACATACGCTCGGTCCTTCAAATATTGCAGATACTGGCCGTTCCTATATAGCTGGTTCTTGAAATATGCCTACTCGGAGTTCGCTGCGTCCAATTCCGCCGCCGACACCTGCTACTACCACTTCGTTGACGATAGTGGAACCTCTCTCGCTGGCTCCGAGGTCACCAACGATAGTGGTGGAAGCTCTACTCCAATCAGGGTCCGTTCCGCCGACATAAAGTCTAACCTCTACAGCGGTACTGGGATGAGGAGATACTGCGATGAGATAAAGAACACAGGAGGAGTTGTAACGGTGCGCGATGGCAATGCGCACATCATACTCGACCTCCAATCAGTATCACTCGTCTCCAAATCGATAGTGGACGCCCTCGGATTATCTGATTATTTCGATACCGATAGGAAGCTCCCAATAACTGATAGCCTATCCCTTACCGATGTAATAACCAGGCCGCTAAGGAAGTTCCCGATAGTGGATTCCTTCACACTGGCGGACGCGATAAACAGGGGAAAGATTCTGAAGCTAACCGATACCCTGTTCGCATCTGACTACTTCGATATCGATAAGAAATTACCAATCACTGACACCGTCAACTTGGCAGATGGCATCCTCAAGAGGTATGGTGATGCCCACGCATCTGATTCCCTCTCGTTGACAGAGACGGACCTCCATATTGACCGGAGGAAGCCGATAGTGGACGCGCTTACTCTCACAGACGTGATTCAGAAGACCCGTGGACTATCAATTGCTGACAGCCTTGCACTCGCTGATGCCATCCTTAAGCGTTATGGGGATGCCCATCCCAGCGACTCCTTGTCCCTGATTGATGCTATCACCCGCCCCATCAGGAGATTGCCGATTTCCGACTCCCTTGCATTGGCAGAATCCATAGTGAAGGGGAAGTCCCTATCTCTCTCTGATAATCTTGCTCTAACAGATGTTATTCTCAAGAGGTTCGGGGACGCACATCCTTCTGACTCACTTTCATTGACCGAGACCGACCTCCATGCCGACAGAAGAAAGCCAATCGTCGATTCACTGACCCTCGTTGATGCCATACTGAAGACCAGGAGGTTCACGGTAGTGGACGCCCTCTCCATCACAGATGCGGTCCTCAAGAGGTACGGTGATGCGCATCCATCTGATACCCTGACTCTCTCAGAGACCGACCTCCATGCAGACAGGCGCAAGCCCATCAGCGACACCTTGACCCTTACCGACCTGATTGCCAAGACCCGTGGCCTCTATGTGACCGACAGCCTAGCACTGACAGATATCATATTGAAGCGCATCGGGGACGCGCACTACACAGACGCCCTAGCCCTGAGCGAATCCGACCTGCATGTGAATAGGAGGAAGGCAATTACGGATTCCCTGCTACTGGCGGATGCGATTGTCAAAGGCAAGAGCTTCTCCCTTACGGATTCCTTGGCACTGAACGACATCATCACCAGGCCAGCAAGGAGGCTGGTCGTCCCTGATTCGATGACCCTGACCGACTTGGTGTATGCCAGCAAGAGGCTCGCCATAACCGATGTCCTGGCATTGGCCGATGCTGTGGTCAAGGGGAAGGCATTCTCATTGACCGACTCATTGACACTGACTGACGTCATCACCCGGCCTACCCGTTCCTTCCCCATCACGGATGCCGTCAGCCTGGTGGACTCGGTGCTGAAGGTCAGAGGGGATGCGCACTACACAGACACACTGAGCTTGGTGGACCAGGTGTTCCGTGGGAAGCTGAACAGCATCGTGGACGCCATCAACCTGGCAGATGCGGTGCTGCGGCCGGTGAGGAAGCTCCCGATAAGCGATGCACTGACGCTCACGGACGCAGTGAGCACCAGCAAGAGGGTCATTGCCACAGATACCCTTTCCATCCTGGATGCTGTTCTCAGAGGGAGGGCCGTCGGCATCGTGGACGCTGTTGCTCTCGCGGACGCCATCGTCCGAGGAAAGGTCCTCCCAATCTCCGATGGACTCACTCTAACGGACGTTGTGAGCGCGGTGAAGCGCCTCGTCCTTTCCGATTCCCTCACACTTTCTGATGTGGTGGTGAAGGGGAAGACGACCACGGTCCTCGATACCCTACTCATCACAGACTCTGTACTCAGGAACAAGGTCATAGGGCTTGTGGACACGCTGCTCCTCGTTGACGTCATCACCCGGCCGGGCAGGCGCATCCCAATCCCTGACTCGCTCAATCTTGCTGATGCAGTGGCACTGGCCAGCAAGAGGAACATCATCTCGGACGCCTTGCTCCTTACCGACTCAGTGGTTCGTGGCAAGTCCCTCTCTATATCTGATTCGCTGGCGCTCGCAGACCTGGCCAGGGTCTCTAAGATATTGCAGGCGGTGGACGCCCTCACCCTGACCGAGTCCATCTCTCGGGGCAAGGTGACCACTGTTACTGATTCCCTGGTGCTCTCCGATGCCATCAACCTCTCGCGCATCAAGAGGCTCACCGACAACCTCTTCCTGACCGATTCCGTGCTCAGGAACAAGCCTAACAGCATCACGGACGCGCTCTCGCTCGCAGACGCCATCTCACTATCGCTCCGGGTCAAGCCCATCGCAGATACTCTGAATCTAGCGGAGCTTCTCAGGCCGGGGAAGAACCTCAGGGTATCCGACTCTCTGCTCATATCCGACCTCGCATACACGAGCAAGCGCCTGCTCATCACCGACCTTCTCAACCTCTCAGAGTTCATATTCTCGGGAGGGATATTCGTGCAAATCTACGATTCCCTGCTCATCACGGACTCGATACGCTCCAGTAAGGGACTTAGGATTGCCGATTCCCTCTCCCTGGCTGATGCCATCTATCGCGGCAAGACCCTTAGCTTCTCGGACACTCTGACCCTATCGGACGTCATCACCAAGCAGCGTTATGTCTCACCCATCCTTGACAGCCTGGCATTGACGGATGTCATCCTGCGCAACAAGTCCTTGCCGCTCTCCGATGTCCTAGCCCTAACGGATGTTGTAAGGACGATGAAGCAATTGCGGCTCTCGGACACGCTGAACCTGAGCGACTTCTTCCTGCCCTCCAAGTCGAAGCTGGTGAGCGACTCCATCTCGCTCGCTGAAACGGTGGTCAGGAACCGCGCCCTCACCCTTACCGATACCCTGCTCCTCAGCGACGCCCTCCGGCTCAACAAGACCCTGCTCACAATCGATTCCTTGGTACTTGCGGACGCGCTAGTGAAGAGATTCGGTGCGGCCTCGATATCTGATGCCCTCCTCCTCTCTGACGCATTGGTGAAGGGGAAGACGGCCCCTATAACTGACAACCTGTCCTTGGCAGATGCCATCCTCAAGAGGTACGGGGCTGCTCGTCTGTCTGATTCCCTGGTCCTTACGGATGCCGTATATCGGGGGAGGCCAGCGAACATCTCTGATACCCTCACGCTGACCGATAACTACCTGGCCAGCAGGCGTGCGGCCATAACTGACGCGCTCTCACTGCTCGACTCCATCACCAAGCAGAGGTATCTCCAGGCCTCGGATGCCCTCACCATATCGGACGTGGTCCTTACCAAGAAGGCACTGAAGATAGCGGACACCATCACCCTGAGCGAGGACATCATCCAGGGCGTCATCTCGCACATCATCTCCGTGCTGGATAGCCTGAACCTGGTTGACACTCTCACCGCCCTCAAGCTGCGCACCATCCTGGATAACTTCACCCTCTCTGACACCATCGGCCTGGCGAGCGTGCGCAAGCTGGTGCAGGACTCGTTGCATCTGACCGATGTGCCGCTCACGCAGTACAAGCGGGTAATCCTGACCGATATCCTGAACCTGCTGGACATCATCACCACCCTCACACCGTTCAAAGAGGTCCTGGACTCCATCAGCCTGCAGGACTCCATCAACATCACGCTGAGGCGCAAGCAGGCCGTGGACACGCTAGTGCTGACAGACCTCTTCATCCGCAACCGCCTGGCCCTGATACAGGACTTCATCGTCCTCACGGACAACGTCCTGCTGGCAGCCGGGAAGAAGGTGCTCGACTCCCTTGTGCTGACCGATGCTGTCACGGTCCCGGCCCGGAGAAAGCCCATCACCGACAACCTGCTGCTCTCCGATGTCTACCTCACCAACAAGAGGCTGCAGGCCACGGACTCCCTTGTCCTAACGGATGTTTCCCTGGTAAGGAAGTCCACGCTCATCCAGGACACCCTCACCTTGTTCGATGTGGCCATCAGGGGCAAGAGGCTTCCCATCACTGACTCCCTGAACCTCTCGGACACCGCGCTCATCCAGAAGTCCCTCACCCTCTATGACGCGCTGAACCTGGCGGAGCAGTTGGTGCGCAACAGGACCATCCCTATCCAAGACCTCCTGGTCTTGACCGAGAGCATAGTGCGCCACAAGTCCATCCCGCTGGCCGAGGCCCTGAGCCTGGCAGAGCAGGTGCTGAGGCACAAGAAGATTCCTCTTGACGACGCCTTGGCCCTCTCCGACGCCCTGCTGCTCTCGCTCGTGCACGTCATCCTTGACAGCATTCAGCTATCTGATAGCGTCAAGGTGGGAAAGAAGCTCATACTGGCTGACGCCATCGCCCTGGCCGACCTGATTATCGCGGGGAAGATTGGGGCCAAGACCATCTATGTCACAGATTCCCTTACCATAACGGATGCCGTGCTGCTGAAGAAGCTCATCCAAATCATCGAGATTTGCACCACAGGAACCTCCACCAAGAAGCGGAACACCGGCGAGTGGCCCCCGAGGTATGTGAAGGACTCCGAGGACTTTGCAGACGAGGTGAAGTGATGTCCGTCTGCAAGCATTACATCCCACTCTGGACGCAGGGGGCAGGTTTCGCACCGAACAGCACCTCCTATGTCGAGCCAGCCAACACCCTCAGGGCTGGCTTCCTGATAGACAAGAGCGAGTACAAGCCTGGAGCCAAGTGGTACTTCGAGGGGCACATGAAGGCGGTCAATGCCTCCACGAACCATACTCTGATGAAGTTGGTCAAGCGTTCCGCCGACAATAACCTGACTGGCGCAACGACGGATGTCACCAATTCCATCATCGAGCAGAACACCTCCACCACGACAG
>Ga0209048_10002874_pt1 | contig 16898 bp, 18 predicted proteins | sample FrelakmetCRP12CR_FD_187146 | JGI IMG/M metagenome (GOLD analysis project Ga0209048, IMG submission 187146) | Freshwater lake sediment microbial communities from the University of Notre Dame, USA, for methane emissions studies - CRP12 CR (SPAdes)... | ecosystem: Environmental > Aquatic >... | reverse complement strand
GGACGTGCCCCGGGCCGCGGCGTCCCCCGCCGCGGCGAAGAAGGCCGTGGCGGCGATCAACGCCTTCGGCCTTGACCTTCTCAAGCGCGCCGGCACGCCCAGCGCCAACGTCGTCCTTTCGCCGACGAGCATCGCCCTTGCGCTCGCCATGGCCCGCGCCGGCGCCCGCGGGGAGACGGCAGCCCAGATGGACACGGTCATGCGGTCCGCCGGCTCGGACAGGCTCGCCGGGGCCATGAACGCCCTCGACGCCGCCCTCGCCTCGCGGAGCGGCACCTTCAACGGCCCAGACGGCGAGGCCCTCGAGGTCACCCTGCGGATTGCCAACGCCACCTTCGCCCAGCAGGGGATGCCGATCGAGAAGCCCTTCCTCGACGCGCTTGCCGCCCGCTTCGGGTCGGGCGTGCGCCTCGTCGACTTCGTCTCCGACCCGGAGGCAGCGCGGGGGATCATCAACGCGTGGGTGAAGAAGCGGACCGCCGGTCGGATCCCGGAGCTGCTCAAACCAGCCGACGTGTCGACCGCGACCCGCATCGCGCTCGCCAACGCGATCTACCTGAAGGCGCCGTGGCTCGACCCCTTCGACCCGGAGAGCACGGCTCCCGGTGTGTTCACGCGAGCCGACGGCACGCGGGTCAGGGTGCCGATGATGCACCTGGAGAGCAGTGGGCTCGGGCCCAACTTCCCGGTGGCGATCGGCGCCGGCTGGCGCGCGGTGCGCATGCCATACCTGGGATCCGGGTCCGAGCAGGACGGCGGCGAGCTCGCCATGACGATCATCGTCCCCGCCGACCTCGCCGCCTTCGAGCGCTCGCTGACGCCTGCGCGGCTGGTGGACATGACAAATACGAAGGAGGACGGCGGCCTGCTCGATTACCGTAAGGTCGACCTGACCCTGCCACGCTTCTCGATCGAGTCGAGGTTCGACCTCAAGGAAGCCCTCAAGGCGCTGGGGATGCCGCTCGCCTTCGACCCGGATCGAGCGGACTTCACGGGGATCGCGACGCTCCCGGAAGGGCTCTACCTCGCGAAGGTCATCCACCAGGCAAACATCGATGTCGACGAGAAGGGCACCACTGCGGCTGCCGCGACGGCCGTCCTGGGCGCCACCGGCGGGCCCGGTGACATCTCGAAGCCGGTCGTGATCCGCGCCGACCGCCCATTCCTGTTTGTCCTGACCGACGTCCCGACGGGGGCCGTCCTCTTCATCGGTCGGGTGGCGGACCCGTCCGTGAAGTGACAAAGCCTCGCGCGGGGTAGTCGGTCGGCGGCCGGAGCGCCATCGTCGCGCCCCACGCCGCGAGCGCCAAGCCCACGGCGAAGACCGGCCACGGGAAGTCGGTCGGCGTCCCACCGTCGAGCACGAGCGGGGCGTTCCAGCAGAAGCTGACGATCACAAGCAGCCCGCCGGCGACCCCGGCCGCGACGTGGGCCAGGCTCGCGCGCACTGACCCGCCCGTGCGCAGGCGTCGGGCCGCGGCGAGGCCGAACCCGACGAGCGCGAGACTGATCGCCGCCGGCGCCCAGACTGGCCCCGCCCAGGGCACGGGGATGAGGAAGAGCAGGTCCCACGTGCCGAGCGACGGAGGCCAACCGATGAACGCCCACAGCCAGGCGTAGTAGAGGATGTCCCAGGTGCCGAACGCAACGGCGGTCCACGCCAGCCGCTCGAGCCCGCTCCGCCCGGCAAGCCAGCCGACCGCGACGAGCATCACCAGCGTCGCCGCCTCGCGGCCGACCTCGATGAGCGCAAGATCGCCCGTCAGGGCCGGGTCGCGGACCGGGAAGAGCGCCCGCGGGTCGATCCCCAGCGCGCGCTGCAGGTAGACGACGACCGCCGACTCCAGGAAGGCCATCGCGACGGCGTAGGCGACCACCGCGGCCGCCACGGCCCGGAAACGCGGCGGCGGGGCGGGCGGGGGCGTGCGTGGCACGGGAGCCGCGTCTAATCCGTCGGTCAAGCGCATGGCCGCCAGTATCGGCCACCGCGATGGATCGGGCCGTCAGTTCGGGCTGCGCCCCGCGACGCTTGGGCCCCGGTCTCCGCCGCGCGCTGGCCCGGCGCCGGGGGATTGCGCCGTCGGCACCGGCGGCGCGGCGTTGGGGGCGCCTTCCGGCGTTCCGGATCGCGCTACTGCGTGCAGCGACGGCCGCCGGGACCGCGTCGTCGAGGGTCGCCGTCAGGGGCATCGAGGCAACCGCGATGCCGATCGTCGAGATCGGCGGAGTCTGCCCCGCGTCAGCCGGCCGTCGCCCCGGGGCCGACCTCGCGCTCGACCTCGTCGCGGAGCCGCTCGAACGTCAGCGGCGTCGAGCTTCCGCTCGCCGCGAGGAGGGCCTTGGCGAGGTCCTCGGTCGTGGACTCGAGGAGGGTCATGAACTGGGTCTCGGCGAAGGCCCGCCGGGGTTCGTCGGCATCGCTCCCGAAGACGGCGTCGAGCAGCTGCACGAGCATCTGGTCCATGGCGTAGAGCCGCAGGTGGATCAGCTCGTGGACGACGACCTCCTCCAGGTGCTCCGGGGCCTGCTCGGCCTTGAGGAGGAGGACCGCCTTGCGTTCGTCGAGGTCGACCTTGACGTCGCCGGACTTGCGCCACGGAGCGGCAACGAGACGAAGGTCGATGTCCCAGTCCGCGAGACGCAGGATCGGCTGCCAGCGCGCGAGGAGCGCGCGGGCCTCGTCAGGCGTGATCGGCATCGGATCGCCTCCCTCCACCCCGGCGCCGGCGCGGCGTCTTCGGGCGCGGTCCCGTCGCGGCCGTGACCGGCGCAGCCGCCATCTCCTGGCCCGTGACCGAATCGACGATCCCCACGACCACCGTCCGGATCGGGGCGCCCGGGGCGGCCAGGACCTGGCGGGCGGAGTTGCCCTCGTCCAGGATCAGAACGGTCTCGCCCGCACCGGCGCCCACCGAGTCGACGGCGATCAGGTAGCCGCCGGCAGGTCGCCCCGAGGGGTCCAGCACGTCGCACAGGAGCAACGTCCGACCGTCGAAGGCGGGGGCGTTGATGGTCGATACGACCGTCCCTACGACCCGGCCCAGCTTCACGGCTCGACCCCGGCGCCCGGTGCGAGCGGCACGACCGCGTCGACGATCCCCACGATCGCATGATCGACCGGGACGAACGGGTCCGGCATGGCCTGGGCGGCCTCGCGCGCTGCCACGAAGTAGACGAGCTCGCCAGGGCCGGCCATGTGGACCGCATCCGCGGCGACGAGCTGGCCTCCCAGCGGCTGGAGGTGGCGGTCGAGCGGCTGGATCACGAGGAGCTTCACGCCCTCGAGGCCGGGCGTCTTCACGGTGGCGACGACGGTGCCGATCACCCGGGCGAGCTGCATGGCCGCTACCCCCGGACCCGCACGGCGAAACGGGCGTCCGCGGCAAGGTTGTCGGCCATCTCGGGATGCAGCCGGGGGATCACGCGCCACGCGAGACCCGGCGACCCGGCGACCCGCGCGGCGCCGATCTCCACGGCCGCCTCCACGTCGGCGACCGGGCCGTCGAACAGGAGGTAGCCCTTGCCACCGAGGTCGTCGGCGAGGCGCAGCTCGAGGAGGCGGACCCGGGCGCCCTTGAGGCCCGCGTCGGCGGCCTCGATGATCGCGGCGACGGTGGCGGTCTCGATGATCCCGAGGGCCTCGCCGGCGGCCGCGCGACGCTCCCCACGGATGGCGGCCACGAGCTCCGGGTGGACGTTGGGGAGGAAGACGACATCGAGGATGGAGGACGCCCCGACCTCACGGCCCGCGTCGAGCGCCTCCTCGACGTCGGCCACGGCGCCGCCGACGAGGACCAGGTACTTCCCAGGGTGCACGGTGCCGGCCCGGATCACGTCAATCGGGGCCCGCTTGGCCATCGCGTCGCCGGTCTGGATGCCAGCGGCGATCGAATCCAGCTCGAGGAGGGCGAGGGCCGGCTCGATCGCGGGACGGGCCGGCACGGCGGGCGGGGCCATGGTCAGACGATTCGCAACGCGCCGACGACGGTGATCCGCCGCTCGCGCGAGAAGGTCCGCGGCCGGGTCAGGCCGTCGCCGGACGGGCTCGCGATCGAGAACGAGGTAAAGCCCTCGCCGCCCTCGCCGAGGCCCGCGTAGTTCGGCCCGTTCGTCACGAAGATGCTGCAGTTCATCGCCCGGGCCATCTTCGTGATCGTCTCGACGTTCGTGGAGTGAATCGAGGCCGTGTGGCGGAAGCCGTGCTCCATCCGCACCGCCAGGTCGATCGCCTGGTCCACGGTCCCCACGCGGACGACCGGGAGAACCGGCATCATCTGCTCCGTCCAGGCCAGGCTGTGGTCGCGCAGGACGTCGGCGATCAGCAGGCGCGGCGCGGGTTCCGCCTGGACGCCGATCTCGGCGAGGATCGTCGCCGCGTCGCGGCCGATCCAGGCCGGGTTCATGACGCCCGGCTTGCCAGGCTGGCCGAGCTCCACGAAGATGACGCGCTCCAGGCGGCGCAGCTCGTGCTCCTTGAGCAGGTAGGCCCCGTTCTGGGTCATCGCCCGGATGAGCCGATCGGCGACCGAGTCCACGACGAGGACGACCTTCTCGTCGATGCAGACGAGGTTGTTGTCGAACGAGGCGCCGCGGACGATGTCGCGGGCCGCCCGCTCGATGTCGGCCGTCTGGTCGACGACGACGGGCGGGTTGCCGGGGCCCGCCGTGATCGCCCGCTTGTCGGTCCGCAGCGCCTCGCGCACGACGGCCGGGCCGCCGGTGACGAGGAGCACGCGGACGCCCGGGTGGTTCATGAGCGCCCGGGCCGTCTCAATCGTGGGTGCCGCCACCGCGGTGACGAGGTCCGGCGGGCCCCCGGCCGCGACGACGGCCCGGTTGATCAGGCGAATCGTCTCCGCGGAACAACGCCTGGCACCGGGATGGGCGTTGAAGACGACGGCGTTGCCGGCGGAGACGATGCTGATCGTGTTGTTGATGATCGTGGACGTCGGGTTCGTGACCGGGGTGATGGCGGCCACCACGCCGAACGGGGCGAACTCCGTGACCATCATGCCCGCGTCGCCGGTCACGGCCTTGACCTCGAGGTCCTCCGGCCCCGGCGCCTTCGACGCGACGAGGCGATTCTTGACGATCTTGTCTTCGACGCGCCCGATGTGTGTCTCCTGGTGGGCCATCCGGGCGAGCTGCTCGGCGTGGTCGAGCATGGACCGCCGCACCGCGTCGATGATGACCGTGCGGCGCGCGAGGCCCTGGGCCCCGAACGCGCGGAACGCCTGCGTGGCGGCGGCCACCGCCTCGTCGATCGTCGCGTGGATGCCGTCGCCCAGCTCCGCCGCGGCGGCGGCTGCCGCAAGCTCCGCCTCCGCGCGCAGGCCGGCGCCCGGCCGCTCGCCGCCGGCCGAGGCCACTCGGCGGCGGACTCGTTCGATGATCTCGGAGATCTCGCGCCCGTTCAGCTCGTTCATGGGGTCTGCCCGCTACTTGCGGTAGACCTCCGTCCCGCCGATCTCCCACGTGTCGACGATCGCCATGATCACGGCGTCGCAGGGCCGGTCGCGAGTCGTCTCCGTCTGGCGGGCGGAGCTGCCGGTGGCGTACAGGACGACCTCGCCGACGCCGGCCCCGACCGCATCGGCGGCCACGACGTAGCCGCCGGCCTCCCGGTTCTCCGCGTCGAGCTGGCGCACCACCAGGAGCGTCCAGCCCTCCATGAGCGGCTCTTTGCGGCTTGCGACCACGGTCCCGGTCACTCGTCCGAGGAGCATCTTCCCACCGCCTGCTGGGGGAGCGGCGCGCCGGCGTCGGCCGGCGCGTCCCGTCCCGCGTCCTAGTCCTGTCGACCCTCGGCCTTGGCCTCCTTGAGCCGCCCGAGCGGCAGCACGAGGTCCACGTTGCCGTGCGGCCTGGCGATCACGTGGCTGGCGACGACCTCGCCGACCCTGGCGGCGTTGCGCACGCCCGCCTCGACCGCGGCCTTCACGGCCGCGACGTCGCCGCGGACGACCGCGGTCACGTACCCGCCGCCCGTCTTCTCGTAGCCGACGAGCTCGACCTTGGCTGCCTTGACCATGGCGTCGGCGGCCTCGACCACCGCCGCGAACCCGCGGGTCTCGATCATCCCGAGTGCTTCTGCCATCGATCCGTTCTCCTTCTCAGATCTGCTCGACCTGTTGGATGCTGCCCGGCCGGTCACACGGCCGCCGGGCCGACTACGACTTCGCTTCGCGTCCTTCGAGCCCCTCGATCGCGGCCAGCGCGGCCCGCCAGCCGACGTCGATGTCGCGCTCCTCCCCGCCCAGGTAGATGCGGCCCATCGAGCCGAAGGCCCGCACCTCGAGGATATTGATGTGGGCCGCCTTCTCCGCCTCGTTGGCGGCCAGCGCCGCGTAGGCGGCGGGCTCGAGCTCCAGGACGTAGAGCGTCTCGCCCGGGATGAGCATCTGGCCGTGGCGGGTCCGGTTGATGAGCTGGGCCTGGTGGTCGTCGATGCGGCGGATGATCTGGCTCGAGAGGATGCGCGGCTTGATCCGGTCCGTCTCGGCCACGCCGATCTCGGCGAGGATCGCCGCGCCCGCGGCGCGGACTTCCGCCTGCGACGGCGAGTGGATCTCGAGCATGCCGTAGTAACGCTCGATGATCTGCATGCCGGGCTTCACGGACGTCGTCTTGAGGGCGATGTCGGTGAGCCGGTTGATCTCGATGCCGGGCGACACCTCGATCGAGAGCGAAGCGTCGCCGGCGAGAGGCAGGAAGCCCTGGGCGACCGTGCCGAGGAACGCCGCGTACTGGGCCTGGAGGCTGTCCAGGAAGACGTACGCCCGAAGGTCAATGCTGCCCATGCGCGCCCTTCTCTCCCGTGACGATCCTGACGCCGGCGGAGGCCCCGATGCGGGTTGCCCCGGCTGCGATCATGTCCTGCACGTCCTCGGCGGTGCGGATCCCACCGGCCGCCTTGACGCCCATCTTCGGGCCGACCGTCTCGCGCATGAGCGCGACGTCAAAGACGGTGGCCCCGCCCGACGCGTACCCGGTGGACGTCTTCACGAAGTCCGCCTTGGCCTGCCGTGCGAGCTGGCAGGCGATGACCTTCTCCTCGTCGGTGAGGAGGGCCGTCTCGATGATCACCTTGTTGGCCGCGCCGGCCTCGCGACAGGCGTCCGACACGCGGGCGATGTCTTCGCGGACGGCATCGAGCATCCCGCTCTTGAGAGCCCCGATGTTGATCACCATGTCGATCTCGCGCGCCCCGTCCCGGATCGCCCGCCGCGTCTCGAGGGCCTTGACCTCGCTCGTCGCCGCCCCGAACGGGAAGCCGATGACAGACGCGACCATCACGTCTGTACCGCGCAGGTTGTCCGCCGCGCGCCGGACCCACGTCGGGTTGATGCACACGGCGGCGAAGCGATGCTCGGCAGCCTCGGCGCAGAGTCGGTCGATGTCCGTGGCCGAGGCATCGGGCCGCAGCAGCGTGTGGTCGATGTAGCGGGCGAGGTCGCCGGGCACGTCGGCGGCACGGCCGCGGTATTCGACGCGCGAGGCGCCGCCGGCGACGACGTCGCGGACCTTCGTGGCGCACTGGGCCGCGCACGCCCCGCGACACGACGCACAGGGGTCAGCGGCGGCGCCCGGGCCCGCGCCCAGGGCGGCGAGCACCTCCCGCGTGATCGCCTGTACCAGCTCGTCGCGTTGGCTGATCGTCTCGGTCATCCTGTTCGGCCCTCACCCGGTGATCGCATGTAGCGGCGCTCGACGTCCGTGATCTTCTGGACCCGTGCCGCGTGACGGCCCGGCCCCCACGTGGTCCCCAGCCACGCCCGCACGATCTCGATCGCCAGGCCCTCCCCGATGAAGCTCGCCCCCAGGGTGAGAACGTTGGCGTGGTTGTGCTCGCGGCTGTTGCGGGCGGAGGAGAGGTCGTGGCAGAGCGCGGCGCGGACGCCGGGGACCTTGTTGGCGACCATGCACGAGCCGATCCCCGCGCCGTCGACGATGACGCCCCAGCGGCAGGTTCCGTCGGCGACGAGGCGGGCGACCGCGTGGGCGATGTCCGGGTAGTCCACTGGATCACTGCCGTGCGTGCCGCAGTCGTGGACCGCGAAGCCGGCCTCGATAAGCATCGTGCCGATCCGGTCCTTGAGCGCCGAGCCGCCGTGGTCGGCGCCGACGGCGATGGCTACCGCTCCGGCGGGAGGGGCAGGCGCCGGCTCGGTGGCCGGGGCGGGCGCAGGCGACGTTGCGGCACCGCCGTCGAGCGCAGGCGACGTCGCGGAACCGCCGTCGAGCGTGGCATCCACGATCCGCCGGACCATCTCCCGGACTTCGTCTTCGGAGGGCCCCCGCGGCTCACGCATGGTCAAGTACCCAGGCGGCGGTCGGCTCGTCGGCGACCAGCACCTTGACGCAGCCGGCGCGGAGGGCGGCCAGCGCGACCGGCCCTCGTCCGGCGCCGGCGGCGAGGCCCACGGTCAGCGCCTTCGCGCCAAGCTCTTCGAGCGGCAGACCGATCGTTCGCCGGTCCAGCGACGGGAGAGCGACGCGACCGTCAAGCGAGAGGAAGCGCCCCAGGACGTCGCCGACCGCTCCGGCGTCCCCGAGCGCCGCGAGGTCGGCGTCACCGAGATATCCCGACGCCACGTGCACGCTGTCGGGCCCCATCACGCCCATGCTGAAGACCGCGGTGGCAGCGGCGCGCGCGGCCGCCAGCGTCTCGCCCACCGAGGGGTCCTGCTCCAGCGCGTCGCGGAGCTCGGGAGAGCCGACGATCGCGGGCGCGGCCATGAGCCGGATGGCAGCGCCGGTGGTGGCGCCAAACCGCTCCACGATCTCGTGGGCGCGCGTCGGGCGGGCGGAGCGGGACGTGGCGCCGTTGAGCTGGACGATCTCGGTGGCGACGGTCCAGCCCGGGCGCAGGTGCGCTGCCAGCTCGAGCATCGTGCGGCCCCAGGAGACGCCGATCGCCCCAACAGGCCGCAGGGAGGCGAGATGCGCCGCGGCTGCCCCGGCCACGCGTTCGCGGGCGAGGAGCTCGTCGTCCGGCGCGGACCTCGTCGCGGGCACGTCGACGACGACGGCGCCGCGCAGCCCGAAGCGCAGGACCATGGCGTCCTCCAGCTCCACGAGGCGGGCGGCAGGATGGACGATCTCGATCCGGACGGCCGACTCGCGAAGGGCTCGGTCGAGAAGCCGACCGACCTTGAAGCGACTGACGCCAAGTCGCTCGCCAACCTGGTCCTGGGTGAGGTTCAACCGGTAGTAGAGCTGGGCAGCGCGGAGCATGAGCCGCGTCTCGTCCGACAGCGGCTCGCCCTGGCGTGGGGAGGTCGCGCTGATCGTCATGCTCAAATGTGCACGCTGCTGCTCATGTGTTGCTGAGCCTACCCCCAGAGAGGGCCAGTGTCAAGGGGTTATCCTCCCGCTCCCCTCCTGGCTGTCCTCCTGCTGTGGTTGTCCTCCTGCGTGTCGCCGCCTGGGGTTCGGCGGGCGTCACGCCAGTTCGTTCGCAGCCGCGACCGCCCGGGACGGGGATATCGCCCCGCCGTCCGGCGGGCCGGCCGGGCGACGCAGGGCGCCTCGGCCGATCGCGAGCCCGCCGGCAAGCGCGGCGACCATCACGACCGCGAACGTGTAGAACGGGAGGTGGACGTCGGACGTGAAGAGCGCCCCGGCGGTGATCGCCGCCACGATCGTCCCCAGCGTCCCGGCCGCTCCGAAGACGCCCTGCGTCGTCGCGGAGCGGCCGGTCGGTGTGCCACGGGCGACGACCGCATAGAGCGCCGGACCCAGCAGCCCGAACGAGACGCCTTCAAAGATGACGACGGGGATGACGAGGATCGGGTCCTGGAGGGCCGCGTAGAGGATGCCGGCCAGTGCGGCGCCGAGGCTGCCGAGCACGATGAGCGGCACCGGGCCGCGCCGATCGGACCATCGCCCGGCGAAAGGCGATACAACCACGACGCCCAGCCCGAACGCCGCAAAGGTGAGGCCGATGAGACCGATGTCGGCGCCCAGCGCGGTCATCCAGAGGCTCCAGATCACGTCGTACGTGCCGACCGCGAAGTAGCTCCCCACGTTGATGACGACCGCTGCCAACAGGAGGCGGTTCCAGAGCGAGGCCGGCGCGACCACCCCGGAGCCATCTTCCGTCGCCCGGTCGGGGACGTGGAGCGGCACAGGACGGCGGAAGATGGTGAGCGCCAGGAGGACCGCGGCGCCTGCGACCGAGACGGTGCAGAAGGCGAACGGGAAGACGTACCCGCCGCCCAGGGCCGCCCCGATGCCGCCGAACGCGGGGCCCAGCAGGAGACCGCCCATCTGGGCCGAGCTGTACAGGCCGAACGCTGCGCCCCGCTCCTCGGGGGGCGTGGCGTCGAGGATGTAGGCACGCGCGGCCGGGTCGTACGCCGCCGTGGCTAAGCCGGCCAGCCCCCGGGCCAGGAGGAACGCCGGGGCGCCGGTGAGGAACAGCGGCATCGGCACGACGACGGCCGTGGCGATGATCCCGACGAGCATGAGGACCCGCTTGTCCCCGCGGTCAGCGAGCGCACCGAAGATGGGCTCGCCCAGCAGGCGTGCGGCCGGCCAGGCCGCCACGATCCATCCCAGGGTCGCCGGGTCGATCCCCTGGGCCGTCAGGTAGAGCGGGAGGACGGGGAGCAGCGCGCCGAACCCGAGCCAGAGGATCGCCTCGGCAAGGAGGACGGGAAGGATCGGGAGGGTCCGGGCAAGCCGCCCGCGGACGCTCCCGGGGCGAGGGTCGATCACGCCGGACATCGTACCGGCCGGACCGGCGCGGCGGGGGCGTCAGTCAGCGCGCGGGGACGGGTAGGCGAGCACGAACGGGAACAGGCGGCCGCACGCGACCCGGGGCCGTCACCCGTCCTGGCGCGTCACCGTCCGGGGGTCACGGACGCGCCTGGTCGTCGCCGGGGATCCGACCACGGTGACCCGCGGCGCGAGGTCCGCCACCTCCCGGTTCCTGCGCAGCCACGCCAGCCCCAGCAGCCCCACCGCGAGCGTGCCGACGCCGCCCGCAGCGAGCGACACGACGGGGTTCGCCGCCGACGCGATCGCGCCCGCGAAGATCGCCCCGATCGGCGTGGACCCGGCGAAGACCGTCGTGTAGACGCTCATGACGCGGCCGCGGAGCTCGTCCGGGACGACCGTCTGGATCGTCGTGTTCCCGGTGGCTGCCATCCCGATCGCGCCGAACCCGGCCAGCGTCAACGCGGGAAGCGCGACCGCGATCCGGGGCAGGACGGCGACGAGGATCAGCGCCGCGCCGAGCAGCGCTGCGCCAGACGGGATGAGCCAGGGCGCCGGGCGTCGACGGCTTGCGAGCCAGAGCGCGGCCGCCACGGAGCCCAGGCCGGTCGCGGTCATCAGGAAGCCGAAATCCGCCGCGTCGCCGCCCAGCGTGGCGCGGGCAAACGGCGGGATCGTGACCTGGAAGTTCATCCCGATCGTGGCGGCCAGCCCCACGACCACCACGGAGAAGAGGACGACCGGGGTTTGGCGGACGTACGAGACGCCCTCCCCGACGCTGGAGACGACCTCACGGGCGGTACGCGGCCGGCGCATCAGCGGAGGCGAGTGCAGCTCGGAATCGCGCATCAAGAGAAGCCCGACGATGACCGCGAGGAAGCTGGCCCCGTTGATGAGGAAGGCGACCCCGGTGTTCGTCGCGGCGATCGTGAGCCCGGCGACGGCCGGCCCGACGACGCGGGCGGAGTTGAACAGCGCCGAGTTCAGGATCACCGCGTTGACCACGTCCTCGCGACCCACCATCTCGACGGCGAACGCCTGGCGGACCGGCATCTCGATCGCGTTGACGCAGCCCAGCAGGACCGCCAGGACCATGATCATCCAGACCTGGACCATCCCGGTCAGGGTGAGCACGCCCAGGATCAGGGCGAGCGCGGCGAGCGTCGACTCGCAGGCGATGAGGGTCCACCGTTTCGGGAGCGTGTCGGCAATCAGCCCGCCGAACAGCCCCAGGAGCAGGACCGGCGTCCACTGGGCGGCCGCCACGACTCCAAGGATGAGCGGGTCGTTCGTGAGCGTCAGGACCAGCCACGCCTGGGCGACGGACTGCATCCACGAGCCGACAAGCGAGACGGCCTGCCCAGCGAAGAAGAGCCGGTAGTTGCGGTGCCGGAACGCCCGCACGGCGTCGGAGCCCGCGATGGACTGGAAGGTCATCGCGCCGCCACCTCGACCGGGTGCGCGGGCCGGCCGCCCTCCAGCTCATCGAGGTGGGCGCGCAGGTGTTCGCGCCGCTCGTTCGCGTCGTCGATCATGGCCCGAAGGCGCGTCGCCTTGTCCTCGAGCGTGGTCACCTGGCGATCGACCCGCTCCAGCAGGCCGCGCAGGATGGCCTCCCGCTCCCCCGCGTCCCCGGCCGCGCGGAAGCGCTCCGCATCCCGGATGCGGGCGGCTTCGTCCTCCAGGAGGAGGCCGATCTCGGCCAGCGAGAACCCGGCGTCGTCGCGCAGCTCGCGGATGAACCGCAACCGCTCGAGGTCGCTCGTGTCGTAGAGGCGGTAGGCGCCCGGCGAGCGCGCAGCCGGCCGGAGGAGGCCGAACTCCTCGTAGTAGCGGATCGAGCGCGGGGTCAGGCCGGTGTCCGCGGCGACCTCCTGGATACGGAGGAGGCGCGGCGCCGAGGCGTGGGAAGTGGGTTTGTGGGTAGCTGACGCGGGACTCCTGACCATGTCGCCCGATCATGCCACAACCTTCACGTATGCGTGAAGGTTGTGGTGCGCCCGAGTGATCGCCGTCGTCTACCCCCGGTTCGAGGCAGGCGCCGGGGCGGACGAGCCGGTTGGTCGCGCAAGCAGGCGTGCCACGACGAGCGCGCCGGCGCAGACGATCGCCAGCAGGCCCGCGCCGGCCATCCCGACGCCCAGCCCCACGCCGTTCGAGATGAAGCCCATGGCGGGCGGGTAGACCACCGACCCGGCGACCGCGGCAGCCGTGAGGATGCCGCTCACGGCGTTCGCCCGTGCTGGATAGAGGGCGCCCGCCGAGGCCACGATCATCGGGTAGATCGGGCCGCAGGCGACACCGGCGACGGCGAAGAGCGCGATGGACAGCGCGATCCACGGGACCACGACGGCTGTCACGAGAAGGACGCCGGTTGTCAGCCCACAGGCCGCCGCGACCGCGATCGGGGCGAAGCGGTTGGCGACGCGACTCGCGACGAGCCGACCGACCGCCAGGCCAGCCCAGAAGAGCGAGAGGGCCAGCGTCGCGACGCCGAGCGGCGCGGCATCGAGGAATCGAACGAGCCAGCTGGACACCCCGTTCTCCGAGGCCACGTAGCAGGTGATCGCCAGCGCGAGGAAGATCAACGGCAGCGGGACGCGCCGCCCGCCGGGCACGCGGCCGGACGTCGTGACCGGCGTCGCGACGTGTCGCACGCCGAGATCGAGGGTTGCAAGCCGAAGGCAGACCGCGAGCGCGATTGCGCCGGTTACGGCGAACGGGATGCGCCAGGTGACGCCCACGCCCACCAGCGCGCCGACGGCGAGCGGCGCAGCGAGTGCCCCGAGGCTGAAGCAGAGGTGGAGTCGGCTCAGCGCCCTTCCTCGATCCTCGTGGAAGCGATCGAGGAACAGGCCGCTCATCCCGACCTCGACCGCACCGGACCCAAGTCCTCCGATCGCCGCGCCGGCCACGAAGACCGCCCAGCTGGGCGCGATGGACTGCAGCCCGAGGCCTGCCGCCATGGCGAAGGCGGCAACCGGCAGCACGAGACCGCGGCCCAGCCGCTCCAGGAGGTACCCGCTCGCCAGCGACCCGATGACGAAGAGAAGCGCCGTGACGAGGTAGAGGACCCCCACGCCGGCGTCTGGCTGGGCGAAGTCGCGCTCGATTGCCGGGACCAGCGACGGGACAAGCAGCGCGCCCCAGCCGACGAGGGCGAAGCTCGCGTACCCGAGGGCGGTCACGCCGACCGGGCTCCGCCCGAGGGAAGTCCCGGGGATCACGCGGTGGCGGGAGTGCGGGCCATGCTCTGAGTGTGCCACGACCTCCACGCGCGGGTGACCGTCCGGATGGCGTTCACGTTCGCGTACGCGACGTTCGACGCGCGTGCCGACGTGTGGCCGGCGCTCGTCGTCGTCCGGACGGCGGAGAACCGCGTGCGGGCCCGTGGGCGAAGCCGCGTCCGACGTGGATGAGCAGCACGTCTTCCCGGTGGCGACGCGGACTGAATGCCTGGCGCCGAGCCCGCGCGTTTGGGCCGATCAGACCCCCAGGGACGGGCCCCGGCTGGTCGCGAGGCGCGACCGCAGCGCATCCCGCCACGCGTCCAGCGCGACCGGCCACCAGGCGTCGAGGTTGGCGCCATCGCCGTACCACGGCGCGCGCGAGCCCGGGGCGTGGACCGCGTCCGCCAGGACGACCTGGCGTGAGCCCGGAAGGAGCGCCGCCGCAACCGGGATGAGCCCATCGCCCTCCACCGAGTCGACGTCCGGCTGCGGGTAGACATCCTCGTAGAGGCGCCGCACGAATCGTTCACGGCCATCCTCGCTCCCGAGGCGACCGACCAGGCGTCGGGAGGCCACGCTGACGTACCCGGTGGTCGGCGCGAACATCGCGCCCGGGACATTGCGTTCCGCGAACCGCGCGCCGGCCTCCCCGACGCGCCGACCCCAGCGGCCTGGGTCGCGGGCCATGGGAACCACGGCGTTGGGCGTCCCCAGCGTGACAAGCGCGCCGATCCGCCCCGCAGCGTGCAGGGTCCGTCCTTCGAATGGGACGGGCGACGTGAGAAGCCGGCCGATCAGGCCGCCGCCGCTGTGCCCGACATACAGCACGGGGGCGCCGCAGGACGCGGGAGACTCGGCGGATCGCGCGCCGGCCTCCAGGAGCGCCCGGCCGACGCGGGTCGTGATCGGGCCCAAACCGCGGGCTGCGGCAAGGATCCAGTCTGGCGGGTAGACCGGTGCGACGATGACGTCGGCAGCCCCGCGCTCGCGCAGGCAGGCGGCCAGGCCCGCATACCAGCCCGGCATCGCCAGGAATCCGACCCCCACGAGGACGACCGGTGCCAGTGCGTCGGGCTCGACATCGCGCCAGGCCGCGGAGGCGACCGGTTGCCGCGCGGGCCGGGCGGCAACGCGGGAGAGCAGGCGAGCCCGGCGGGTCGGGTCGTTATTCATCGCCCGGCAATCGTAGCGGCGCGGCCCGGGGCCCGCGCGCGCCGGGGCCGGCAAGAAGCAGGGGGCCGCGCGTGAAGGCCGCCCTACCCCCATCTCGACGACCGCCTCGCCCGTGCCGTTGGTGTCTCGGGCCGCGGCGACGGGCTCCGCTGAGGGGAAGGACCGTGATCGATGCTTCGGCGTGCCGTAGATCGTTTGGCCTGTTGACAATACTCAATGTGGGAACGTAGTATCGTGCGGTGAGCCACGCTCCTGCGCCAGTCGATCCCGACGCCCCCGGCGCGTCAGCCGATCCCGTCGCGTCCGTCGTCATCGACATGGCACGCGCGTTCCACGCCCCAGGGCCGGGCCTCCCCGGCTGGATGGCGCAGGACCTCACGCTCGCGCAGGTCCGGACCCTCTTCCTGATCGCCCACGAGGCCCCGCTGCCGATGGGCCGGATCGCCGAGATTCTCGGCGTGTCCGTTGCCTCCGCGTCGGGAATCGTCGAACGCCTGGAGCGCCACGGCCTGGTCGCGCGCGAGCACCGCACGGACGATCGGCGGGTGGTGGAGTGCGTGGCCTCGGATTCCGGCCGGAGCCTCATCGACGAGATGTCGGGCCACCGCGATCAGATGGCGCGGCGGGTACTGGACGTGCTCACGCCCGACGAGCTCGCGGAGTTCCATCGGCTGATCCGCCTGATCGCCGACCGGTCGGCCGCGGAGGCCGGATGAGCGTGATCGCCGCGCCGATCCGCGTGGCCGCGCCGGCCGGGACGGGCGACCGCCATCGGATGACCCGCCTGCTGACGCGTTTCCTGCGTCCGTATCGGCGGGCGCTCGTGTTCGTGATCGTCCTCCTGCTGGTCCAGGCGATCGCGAACCTGTACCTGCCGGACCTGAACGCGGACATCATCAACAACGGTGTCCTCAAGGGCGACACCGGGTACATCCTCTCGACAGGCTCGTTCATGCTGGCGGTGACGTTCCTGCTGGCGATCACCTCCATCGTCTCGGTCTACTGGGGCTCGAAGACGGCGATGGCGTTCGGGCGGGACGTCCGGAGCGCGATCTTCGGGAAGGTGCAGGACTTCTCGCAGACGGAGGTCAACCAGTTCGGGACGCCGTCCCTGATCACCCGCAACACGAACGACGTGCAGCAGGTGCAGCAGGTCGTGGCGATGGCCCTGAACATGATGATCTCGGCCCCGATGATGGCCATCGGCGGCATCATCATGGCCCTCCGCCAGGACGTCCCGCTCTCCGGCCTGATCGTCATCATCGTCCCGCTCATGGGTCTCGTCATCGGGCTCCTGATGGTGCGGGTCGTGCCGCTCTTCATCGCCATGCAGGTCAAGATCGACCGGATCAACCAGGTCGTGCGCGAGACGCTGAGCGGCATCCGGGTGATCCGTGCGTTCGTGCGCACGGAGCACGAACAGCAGCGCTTCGACGCGGCAAACCGGGACCTGACCCGGACCGCCCTGAGCGTCAACCGGATCTTCGCCGTGATGATCCCGACGCTGATGGGGATCTTCAACGTGTCGGCGGTCGCGATCATGTGGTTCGGCGCCATTCGCGTCGACAGCGGCGCGATGCCGATCGGCAACCTGACGGCCTTCCTCATGTACATCATGCAGATCCTCATGTCGGTGATGATGGCCACGATCATGTTCGTGATGGTCCCCCGCGCGGCCGTCTCGGCCGGGCGGATCCAGGAAGTCCTGGAGACCGCGCCATCCGTCGCCGATCCGGCAGACCCTGCGGCCCCCAGCGCGGCCCACGGGTTCGT
>Ga0209048_10002873_pt1 | contig 16902 bp, 15 predicted proteins | sample FrelakmetCRP12CR_FD_187146 | JGI IMG/M metagenome (GOLD analysis project Ga0209048, IMG submission 187146) | Freshwater lake sediment microbial communities from the University of Notre Dame, USA, for methane emissions studies - CRP12 CR (SPAdes)... | ecosystem: Environmental > Aquatic >... | reverse complement strand
CCAGCTCCGCCTCGGCGCGCTCGACGTGCCGTCGCAACTCGGCGCGCACGTCATCGGGGAGCGGGTCGGGCGCGTGCGTCCGCAGGATCTCACGCGCCTGCCCGAGCACATCCATGACGGCCGCGTCGCTCCGCTCCATGTCGCTTCGGCTGAGCACCTCCCAGCGCAGCCGCGACTCGATTGGGTCGATCCTGGGCGCGGCGCCTCGCGCTGCGCCCGCCGTGCCCCGAGCCCCGCCGCTCGCGCTCGACCTCGTCGTCATCCGCCCTCCTCCTCGCCGTCGCGATGCTACACGCCGCTGCCGACGCCAGTCGACACCGCTGGCACTTTGCGATTAGACTGTTTCGTCCGTCCAGACGAAACTCTCGTCGGTGGCGGACGGCTACGAGGGTCGCGCCGGCCGGGGGCGCCGACGCAACAGGGGAGCTCGGAGAAAAGGGGAGCCATGTCTCAGACGCATTGGCTGCGCCGGAGGAGCCGACTGGCTCTGCTGGCGCTTGCCGCCGTCCTCATCGCCGGCCTGGCGGTCGGCCTCACGGCCGCGTTCGCCTCGAGCGGCAGTCCGTCGCCGGCGGCCGGCAAGACCATCCTGCGCATCGGGTGGACCAACGACCCGGACAACCTCAATCCGTTCATCGGATACGAGTCGTCGTCCACCGAGATCTTCCACCTCAACTACGACCTGCTCCTGGGCTTCGACGCCAAGACGCTGCGACCGGTACCTGAGTTGGCGCGCGAGGTGCCGACCGTCGAGAACGGCGGCATCACCAACGGCGGCAAGACATACATCTTCCACCTGCGCCCGGGCGTGAAGTGGCAGGACGGCGTGGCGCTCACGGCCAACGACGTCGCCTTCACGTTCAACTACATCATGAAGAACCAGCTCTCCATGTACACCGGCTACACAGCGTTCTTCAAGAGCGTCAAGGCTCTGGACAACCTGACTGTCGAGATCAACACGGTGAAGCCGAAGGCGACGATGGGCGACCTCTGGGTACCCATCGTCCCCCAACACATCTGGAGCAAGATCAGCCCCGACGCCGCGGCGAACTCCTTCGAGAACCCTGCTCCGATCGTCGGCAGCGGCCCCTTCCAGGTGGTCGAGCGCAAGAAGGGCCAGTACGTGCGTCTGCTCGCCAACAAGTCCTACTGGCGCGGCGCGCCAAAGATCGACGAGATCATCTTCCAGACGTATCAGAACTCCGACACCATGGTCCAGGACCTCAAGAGCGGCGCCATCCAGGGTGCTTGGGGCCTGGTCGATGCTCAGTATCGCCAGGTCAAGAGCGACCCGCAGCTCTGGGGCCTTGACTACGTCACCAAGGGCTTCGACGAGTTGGCGTTCAACAGCTACACCGGGCCGTCCCTCGGCGATCCGGCCTGCGCCGACCCGGCGTTCCGGCGGGCGCTCAACTGGGCGGTGGACAAGAACCGCATCCTTCAGCTCGCCTATAGCGGGCACGGCCGTGCCGCCACGTCCCTGTGCCAGTCGAGCTACTGGCAGCCGCCGCTCGACTACCACTGGCAGCCGCCGGCTGACGTCGCCTATGGCTTCGACCCGGCGAAGGCCAAACAGCTCCTCGACGCGGCGGGCTACAAGGACGTGAACGGAGACGGCTTCCGTGAGGAGAAGAACGGCAAGCCGATGAAGCTGCGTCTCTGGGCGCGCACCGAATCGGTCACCTCGCAGAACTCCGGCAAGCTCATCGCCGGCTGGTTCCGTCAGGTGGGGGTCAACGTCTCCCTGCAGGCGATGGACGACGGCGTGATCAACGACGGTATCGCCAACAAGGTCAACGGCGTCTACAAGCCAGACTTCGACATGTTCCTGTGGGGCTGGGGCGGGGATCCCGACCCGGACTTCATCCTTTCCGTCTTCACGAGCGACCAGGTGGGCGGAGGCTGGAGCGACTGCGCCTGGCGCAACAAGCAGTACGACGCCCTGGTGGCGGCGCAGAAGGTGGAGCTCGACGCGCAGAAGAGAAAGCAGCTCGTGTGGCAGGCGCAGCAGGTCTTCTACAACGACAGCCCGTACATCATCCTCGTCTACCCAAACGACCTGCAAGGCGTCAACGACAGCCAGCACGCCAAGGGGAACTGGGCCGGTTGGGTCCCCTCTCCGGGGACCAAGGGCGGCGTGTTCTACACGGCCGACAACATCGACAGCTACATCTACGTCCACAAGGTCACTGCCACCACGACGACGACCTCGTCGAGCTCGTCTTCGGCGATCATCGCGATCGTGGTGGCCGCGCTCGTCGTCATCGCGATCGTCGTGTGGTTCCTGATGCGCCGTGGCCGCCGGCAGACCGAAGAAGCCTGACGGCGAGGCCGGCGCGCGCGCCGGCCGGGAGCGCGAGCTGGCGGGGATCCGGGGCTTCGCCCCGGGCGCCCCGCTGGCCGAGCTCCCGGCCACCGCGCGCCGGATCCTCGAGGCGGCCCGCCGGATCCTCGAGCGCGACGGGTTCGGCGGGCTGACCTACGAGGCGATCGCCGCCGAGTCCCGCGAGTACAAGGACTCGGTGCGCTACCACTTCGGCGGCAAGGCCGGGCTCGTCGCGGCCGTCGTCGACTCCTCCGTGCACGACGCGAGCCTCGCCATCTTCGCGGAGGCGCGCGGACTCGACGATCCGCGCCAGCGGGTCGCGGCCGTGATCGGCGCCAGCCGCGAGCTGCCCGCCGACGACGACGCCTGGCTCATGTGGGAGCTCCTGCCGCACGTGACGCGGCACAGCGATCTGCGCGCCCGCGTCGCGGACCTCTACGAGTGGTACCGCGAGCACTACCTCGAGCTCTTCTCCGGCGGCGCCGACGAGAGCGGTCCGGCCGGCTCGCTTCCCGCCGGCTCGGTCCCCGCGGACCTCGCGCGCAGCTACGCGAGCATCCTGCTGGCCGTGCTCGACGGCCTCGCCATGCAGAAGGCGCTCGATCCGGACGGCGTCGACCTCGACGCGGTCTTCGACCTCTGGAAGCAGATGGTGACCGCCTCGATGGACTCGCTGCCGGGTCCGCTCGGGGCGGCCCCAGCCCGCTAGCCGGACCGCCCTCGGCCGCAGGCCGAGCGCGCTCCGCCGCCGCTGGACCCCGATAGGGCCGCCGGTCGCTTGGTGCGCCCGGCGGCCCCATGGGGGTCTTGCGTCAGCGGCGGAGCTTCACTGGCCGCTCCAACCTCAGAGCTCCTCGTCGCCCGGAGGCAGCGGGACCTCCCCCATCGGCCCGCCCGAAAGCGGGATCTGCGGGATCGCTGTGTCGTTCGTGCCGGTCTCGCGCGGCCCGGAGCCGGCGGCGCTCTCCGGCGCATTCCGGCCCATGCCGAGCGGCGCCCCGCCGGCGACGCGCTCCTCGCTGTCGCCCTTCTTCGGCAAGATGTGCCGCAGGAACGACTTGGTGCGTTCGTGCTTGGGGTGGAAGAACAGGTTCTCCGGCGCGTCCTCCTCGACGAACACGCCCTCGTCCATGAAGATGGCCCGGCTCGCCACGTCGCGCGCGAACCCCATCTCGTGCGTGACCACGATCATGGTCATGCCCTCGTCGGCGAGGTCCTTCATGACCTTGAGCACCTCGCCGATCAGCTCCGGGTCGAGAGCGCTGGTCGGCTCATCGAAGAGCATGAGCTTCGGATCCATGGCGAGCGCGCGGGCGATCGCCACGCGCTGCTTCTGCCCGCCCGAGATCTGCGACGGGTAGTAGTCGGCGCGGTCCGAGAGCCCCACCTGCTCGAGCAGCTCGTGGGCGCGCTTGACGGCCTCGTCCTTCTTCATCCCCTTGACGAGCATCGGCGCCTCGATGATGTTCTCGGTCACCGACTTGTGCGGGAAGAGGTTGAAGTCCTGGAAGACCATGCCGCACTGCACGCGCACGCCGTGGACCGCCTCACGGTAATGGCGGCCCCAGTCCCCGCAGTGGACGGTCACGTCCCCGACCCTGATGGTGCCCTTCTGCGCTTCCTCGAGCGAGTTGATGCAGCGCAGCAGGGTGCTCTTGCCCGAGCCCGACGGGCCCAGCAGCACGATCACCTCGCCGCGGTGCACCTCGAAGTCGACGCCTTTGAGGACCTGCAACTTGCCGAAGGCCTTGTGCAGGCCCGTGACCTCGACCAGGACCTCGCCGCTCCCGGCCCGCCCCGCCGGCCGGGTCGTCGTCTGGGACTCGCTAGGCTCTTGCACGGTCGTGCTCCATTCTGCGCTCGAGTCTCGACTGCCAGAAGCTGAAGAAGATGGTGAGGATCCAGTAGACGGCAGCCGCGACGAGCAGCGCCGAGAGGTAGTTGGCCGTGCGGCCGCCGACGAGCTGCGCCCTCTCCAGCAGCTCAGCGACGGTGATGACGGACACCAGCGAGGTGTCCTTGATCAGGGCGATGAAGTCGTTGCCGATCGCCGGGATGACGATCTTGAACGCCTGGGGGAGGACGATGCGCCGGCGTGTCTGGTTGGTGCTCAGCCCGAGCGCCCAGGCGGCCTCCGTCTGACCCTTGGGCACCGCCTGGATGCCGGCCCTGAACACCTCGGTGAGATAGGCGCCGTAGTTGAGCGACAGCGCCGCGATGCCGGAGACCATGGCCGTGGGGAACGGGACGTGGTTGAAGATGCCCCACCGTGCGCGACCCCACAGGATGACGGCGGGGATCGCGTAGTAGATCACGAGGATCTGGAGCAGCAGTGGCGTGCCCCGGAACAGCGACGTGTAGAAGGTCGCGAGCCAATAGGGGATCTTGCGCACGAAGCTGACGGCGAGAAACGCCCAGCTGTGGTGCTTGTCCCACGCTTGTCTGAGATTCAGGCCGCCGGAAAGACGGCCCAAGGCGCCGAGTAGCGCGAACACCGAGGCGAACAGGATCGAGATCACGGTGAGCTCGATGGTCACGATGCCGCCTCTGGCGATGAAGAACCACCACTGCCGCATGACGGCGAAGTTGATGATGGAGGGCGCGGTGGAGGAGGGGCCGCCGTACTTGTACTTCCATTCGTGGACGGCGCGCTCGCCGGCTTTGGTGACGAGGACGACCTTGAACGTGTCGTTCCCGGTCGGCACCTTGAAGCTGGCGGGCATCGGGAACTGGATGCCCTGCCCTCCCGCCATGCTCATGTCGACCGGTGGCTGCGCCAGAGGCACCTTGGCGCCGTTGATGTACAGCTCGCTCTTGGCGGCGTCGACCGGCGAGGACCCCAGCGTGTAGTTGACCGTGACCGCGTTCCCGGCCCAGGTCGTCACGCCCGTTGCGTCCGACTCCGCGGACGGCACCGTATACGTGACCGTGGGCAGCGCGCCGGCGGCCGACGCCGGCGGCGCGACCGCCAGCAAGCACGCCACGAGCAGCGCCATCGCCAGGAGCGCGCTCTTCGCAGAGCAACGTGGCTTCATCCTCGGTGGACCTCAGTCATTCGAGATGGACCGGCGGGGCGCCCACATGCGGACGCCCCGCCGGCAGACACGGTGACGACCGTCGCTCAGGACCTCACGGCAGAGCGGCGTAGGCCTGCTCGTAGCTTGGCACGCCGGAGGCCGGCGCCTTGGTCGTGTCGAAGCCGTGGTACCACTTCTTCGACATCGCGGTGAGGGAGCCGTCGGCGTGCATCTTCTTGACCGCGTAGTCGAGCAGCGCCAGCCAGTCGGCTTGGCCCTTCTGGATCGAGAACGCCAGCGGCTCGTAGTAGTACGGCTTGCCCGCAAAGACGAACGGGAAGCCCGAGGAGATCGATTGGGCGGCCGTGAAGTCGGCCGTCATGGCGGCGTCGAGACGACCGTTCTTCAGGTCGGGGAAGGTGTCGGCGTCGGTGGGATAGGTCTTCACCTTCACGCCGCCGAGCTTCGTGAGAAAGTCGTAGTACGTCGTACCCGTGCCCACTCCGATCGTCGTGCCCTTGAGGGCCGCCGCGTCGGCGAGGACCGGCGAGCCCTGCTTCACGATCACCTGGGCCTGCGTGAAGTAGTACGGCTCCGAGAAGTCCATGGACTTGAGGCGCTCGGCGGTGATCGTCATCGAGCCGATCGACACGTCAAAGCGACCGACCGGGATGCCCGCGATGACCGCGTCCCAGGGGGCGTTCTTGATGTTGGCGGGGATGCCAAGGATCGCGCTCAGGCGCTTGGCCACGTCCACGTCGAACCCGATGAGATTGCCCTGCTTGTCGACGTAGCTCTGCGGCGGGTAGTTGGCGTCGTCGACGACCGTGAAGCTACCCTTCTGGGCGATGGCGGCCGCCATGCCCGTCGGCGCGTGGCCGAGGATCTGCGTCATGGCCTCCGTCGGCGTGGTCGGGCTGGCGCTTGCGACCGGCGAGGCGCTGGTGGTGCTGCTGCTGCTCCCGCACCCCGCCAACAGCGCCACGGCCAAGACCGCGACGATGCAGGCCACGATGACGGCGACTGATTTCCTTCTCTGCATTCCCTCATCCTTTCCGACGGCTCAACGTATCAGGTAGGCGCTCCGACGAAGGTCCGACCCCGCGGACCTCATAGACTCACGAGTTCGCCGACTCTCGCTCGGCCGAGTTCCTCGCCCGACCATCCCGTGTGGCATTTATACAGCACGCCCCGCCAATCTCAAGTGCGTCGGGCTTCTGGGTGAGCGCGCGAAGGCCGTACCGCGTCGGCGAGAACGCTCCTACCTCCTCCCGCGCGGCCGCGTGCGCATCGCTGAGACGCTCGCCGCGCCAAGACGCGGCAGCCTGCGCGGCTGCGTCAGGGCGATCGGCGGCGCCCCGTCGCGCGACGAGTCTCGCTACTGCTGCACGGTCAGGTTCAAGCCGTAGTACCACTTCTTCGACATGGCCACGAGCGAGCCGTCCTTGTGCATCTGCTTCAGGGAGTAGTTGAGGAGCGCGAGCCAGTCCGCCTCGCCCTTCCTGACGGCGAACGCGAGATCCTCGAAGTACAGCGGCTTGCCGGAGAACGCGAACGGCTGGCCGGCGAGGATGGCCTGCTGGCCGGTGGGGCCGGCGGTCATCACGAAGTCGAGAGTGCCGTCGCGCAGACCGAGGAAGGCGTCGACGTCGGTCGTGTACGTCTTCACCTTGATCTGCGGGTACTGCTTGAGGAAGGCGTAGTAGGTCGTCGCGGCTCCGACGCCGACGGTCTTGCCGAAGAGGTCTTTGACACCGGCGATCTGAGGACCGCCCTTCTTCACGAACACCTGGCCCGGCGTGAAGTAGTACGGCTCCGTGAAGTCGAGCGCTGTGGCGCGCTGTGGCGTGATGGCCATCGAGCCGATCGAGACGTCGTACTTCCCCTTCTGGAGACCGGTCGGGATCGTCTCCCACGAGGGATGCGTGAAGTCGACTTTCAGGCCGAGTATCTTCCCCATCTCCCTGGCCACGTCGACGTCGAAGCCCACCAGCTTCCCGGTCTGCGAGTCGACCGAGCTCTGCGGCGGGTAGTCGGCGTCGTCGGCCACGAGGACGCTGCCGCGGTCGGCGATCTTCTTGGCGAGCCCGGTGGGCGCGTGGCCGAGGATGGCCTGAGCACGCTCCGACGCCGATCCCGAGGGGATGCCGGCGGACGCAGTGGGACCCGCAGAGACGCTGCCCCCGCAGCCGCCGGCGAACGCCGCCGCCGCAATGAACCCCAGGAGCAGCAAGGCTGCCGGGAAGTGGAGCTTTCCCTCTTTCATGCCTTCGTCCTTTCCGGGCGACTCCGCCTCAGCAATCCGCGTGGGGCCCGTGGCCGGGACCGCCTCGGGCGCAGCCCCGCTGCCCGCTCAGAGGCACGGCACGGCCATCCCCGCTGCGAGAAGTGACCCCGATATACACCGCGCGCGACCCAGAGGGCAACCAGCGGGCAAGCGAGCCGCGCGTCTGACCGGGCTCAGTCTAGCTGAGCCAGACGCCGTAGCTCGGCGTCGACGGCGGCGTCCAGGGCGGGCGGGCGATGCTCGGCCACGATGCGCGCCACGCGCCCGTGGGCGCGGTCGATGGCCGTGGGTCGCCCGCCGCCCGCCCAGTGACGGTACGGCTCGTCGTCGATGAGCGAGGGGCCGGCAGCGGGCATCGCGCTGCGCGGCGGGCTCGGATGGCGAAGACCAGCCGCCCCGCCGGCGTTCCCGCCGAGCGACGAGAGGTCGATGCCGCGCGCGATCGTGCGCGCCTGCGTCAGGGTGTCGGCGGCGAGCGCCATCTCCTCGTAGCTGAAGATCCGCCCGCCCGAGACCATGCCGACGCCCGTGAGCATGTCGACGCCACACGCGAGCGAGAGGTAGCTGGTCGTCGCGTCGTCCAGGGCCGATTGCCAGCCCGGCAGCTTGGCGCCGCTTGCGTTGACGCCGCACTGCGTCGGGAGGCCGTAGAACTGGCCCACGTCGCCGACCGCGGCGGCCATGATCGTGTCCTCGGGAGCGCCGCCGGTGAAGTCACCGCTCTTGAGGTCCATCACGCTCGGGATGAAGCAGACGAAGACCGGCGCGCCGGGGAAGGCGGCCTGGATCACGCACACCGCACTCAGCGCCTCGGCGATGCCGACGACCAGGGAGCCGGCCATCGTGATGGGCGTCGTCGATCCGCCCATGGGCATCGTCACGAAGCCGATCGGGACGCCGGCCTCCGCGAAGACCAGGCCGGCCTCCAGCGTACCGGCGTCGTTGCCCAGCGGCGTCACCGTGCCGAGCAGGGCGCTGACGGGCGGCGCGGCGCGCAGCTTCTCGTCGTTGCCGGCTACGGCACGCGCCATCGCGACTGCGACCCCGGCCTGGTCGGGCTCCACGACGGTCACGGTCTGCACGTGCTTGCCGGTGTTGGCGATCGCCAGGTACAGCTCGTGCAGGCCGCGGACATCGACGGGCCGGTCCTGGGCGCTCACCGCCGGCCAGCAGAAGTCCACCTCGGGCATCGCGTCCACGACGCGCGAGATCGTCGCCACGTCGTCGGCCGTGGTCCCGCGCTTCTCGCCGGTGTCGAAATCGAAGATCTCTACGCAGCAGCCGTCGCTCGTGAGCAGCGAGCGCTCGCCGGTGACGATCGCCGCCGCGGCCCTCGCCCCGAGAGTGATCGCCGGCGGCGCGAGGGCGACGAGGCGCCGCACCAGGCCGGGCGCCAGCCGGACGCGCGCGCCGTCCACGGCCGCGCCCTGCGCCGCCAGCGCCTCGCGCGCCTTGGCCGACGGGATGGAGACGCCGACGTCGGCCAGCACCGTCAGCGCGGCGGCGTCCAGTTCTTCGAGCTGCGCGCGAGAGAAGACGGCCAGACGGCCGGCCGAGCCGATCGTGTGGGTGAGGATGTCCGCCATCTCCGCGTTCTCCAGTTCGTACGTCTTCACAGTGGCCAGATGACCGGCGGCCGGTCTCGCCCGCTCACGCCGGCGAGGCGCGGGGAGCGCCGCGGGGCCCGCGCGGCGGGGGTTCGCAACGTGGAGCCCATGCGTTGTCGTGGTCGTGCCGCCGCCACAGTACACCACGCCCGCGGGGAACACATCCGGGTCCGCGGGCGCCCCGCGTTTGTGGGCGCCGCAGGGCGCGAGTACCATGCCGCCATGGAGCCGACGTCCGATAGGGGCCCCGGCATCGAGCCGGAGAACGAGCCCGAGGCAGTCCCGGCCGCGCCGGTCGAGAGCGTGGCGCCGGTCGAGAGCGTGGCGGCGCCGGTCGAGGGCGCCTCGGCGCCGGCCGGCCCTCGTCCGCGCGCCGCCGGCCGGAGCCGGTGGGCGCGGCGCCTCGGCGACGTCCTGCTCATCGCCGGCGGCCTCCTCCTCGCCTACCCGTTCTGGTCGGCCGGGTTCGCCCAGGTACAGCAGGGCCGGCTCTCCTCCGCCTACCACGACAGCAGCGCCGCCTTCGCCCCCGTCGTGGCCAAGGCGGATGGGCGCCAGCACGGCGTGCCCCCGGCGGAGATCGTCCGGCGGCTCGCGGTGCTGTACGGGAAGCGCATCCACGCCGGCGACCCTATCGGCCGCCTGCGCATCCCCAGGATCGGGCTCGACCACCTGGTGCAGCAGGGCGTCGGCGGCCGCGCCGGCCTCGACCCGTCAGGCGACCACGCACTGCTGCGCAACGGCCCGGTGCACTACGCGCTCACGCCCTTGCCGGGGGCCGGCGAACCGTTCGCCATCGCCGGCCACAGAACGACCTACGGGGCGCCGTTCAACAGGCTCGGCGACCTCCGCCCCGGCGACGCGATCTACGTGGACACGCCGTACGCCCGGCTGCGCTACGCCGTGGTCAAGACGACGGTCGCGCTCCCGACCGACATCGGCGTCCTCCGCGACCGGGGCTACGCGCTCGTGCTCACCACTTGTACGCCGATGTACAGCGCCAGCCACCGGCTGATCGTGTGGGCGCAGCTCAAGCGGGCGACGCCGCTGAGGAAGGCCGTCGCCGGGGCTTCGTCAAGCGTCCGCTGAGGGCGCTTCGGCCCCCCCGGGGTACGGCGGGCGCTGAGCGCCGCTGCCTGCCAGCAGCGTGACCAGGTGCTCCTCGCCCGGCTCGCCGTCCGGATGGCCGGCCGGGATCACGGCGAGGCCGTCGGCGAGCGCCATGGAGCGCAGGATGCCTGAGCCCTGCGGGCCGGTGGTGGTGAAGCCCCAGCCGCGGCCGCGATGTACCAGCCGGCAGCGGCGCACCTCCGCCCGCTCCTTCGTGCGCCTGACCGGCTCCTCGGCGGCCGCGAAGACGTACGGGCGGTACAGGTCGGGCCGGCCCTGCATGGCAAGGAGGGCCGGCCGGATGTACATCTCGAAGCTGACCATCGCCGCCACCGGGTTGCCGGGCACGCCGAACACGAGGGTGGAGTCGCGCACGCCGAACGCCAGCGGCTTGCCCGGCTTGGTGGCGACGCCCCAGAAGCGGCGCTCCACACCGAGCTCCTCCTGCACCTGCTTCACGAAGTCGAACTCCCCGACGGACACACCGCCGCTCGTGATCACCACGTCGTGCTCGAGCGCGGCGGCGAGCAGCCGCCGCGTCTCATCGAGGTCGTCGCGAGCGATCCCCAGCAGTACCGGCTCGGCGCCCGCGGCGAGCACCTGACCGTAGGCCGTGAATGAGTTGGAGTTGCGGATCTGGCCGGGGGCGAGCGGCGCGCCGGGGGCGACGAGCTCGCTCCCGGTGGCCAGGACGGCGACGCGCGGTCTGCGGGCGACACTGACGCGCGCGCAGCCGACCGAGGCGAGCAGGCCGATCTCGGCCGGGCCGAGGAGGGCGCCGCGCGGGAAGAGGACGTCGCCTTCGGCGACGTCCTCCGCGGCGCGGCGCACGTTGGCGCCCGGCGCCACCGGCTCCTGGACCGTGAGCATGTCGCCCGTCTGCGAGGTGAGCTCGACGGGCACCACGGTGTCGACGCCGGGTGGCAGCGGCGCGCCGGTCATTATCTTGGCGGCGCGCGCCTCGCCGACGGGCTCGTCGACCCAGCGCCCGGCCGGGATCTCCACGTCCACGCGGAACTCGCGGCGCCCGGCGGTCAGCTCCGCTCCGTCGACGGCGTACCCGTCCATCGCCGAGTTGTCAAAGGCGGGCACGCGCTCCGGGGAGACGATCGCCTCTCCGGCGGCCCGGCCGAGCGCCTCGAGAAGCGGGACCTCCTCCGCCGGCAGCGGCCGCACCTCGGCCAGCACTGCGTCGACGGCCTCGTGGATCGTGATCACTGGGTCCTCCCGGAGTGAAGTCTCATCTGCTTACGCATCTTAGTAAACTCGGCGGCCGCGTGACCCGATTCAGAGAGAGCGAGAGGGGACGCGGAGTACGACGGGAGAGCGAGGAGGCGCCCAGTGAGCCGACAGGATCCCAACGTCCAGGGAGACAGAGACCACACCGGGTCGCGCAAGCAGCGCGTGACGGCCCTGCGCGACCTCATCAAGGACCGCGGCTACGACGTGCCGGCCGAGGACGTCGCCGCGAGTATCATCCGCGACGCGATCGTGGTCGCCACCCCCGCAGCCGGCCGACCAGACTGACCACCACCAGGCCGAGCCCCGCGCCGGCGGCGTTGATCCAGGCGTCGCTGAATTGCGCGTCGCGATAGGGCAGCGGCCCTTGCACCACCTCGAGCAACGCCCCCAGACCGACCGCGAACACTCCCGCCCAGACGAGCGCCCGCCGGCCGACCGGCCACCCCCCCAGCGCCACCGCGACGACGAACGCGAGGACCGCGTACTCAGCGAAGTGCGCCGCGGAGGTGAGCAGGTCGTCGTGACCGGCGGCGATGGCGTGGACCGCGTCGTGAGTCGGCAGGAGGCCGAAGACGACGACGACCAGCGTCCAAACGACGGCCGCGACGCGATAGCCGCGCGGTCCGCGCATCAGGTGACACTGTCCGGCTCACCGGACGCGCCGGTGCCGGGCCTGGCGGCCGGCGGCGGGGCCGGGGCGCCGCCGAAGCTCTCCCGGCCCGACTCGACCAGGACGACGACGGCTCCCTCGTGCGCCGCGATCCGGGCGCCCTTCACGGTCACGAAGTTGCCGAGCCCGAGACAGGCGGCGGCAGGGAGGACGCCGCGCGCCAGGGGGTAGTCGAACCCGGAGAGCGTCACGACGGCGTCGGCGCCGAGCGGGACGACCGACACGCGCGTGCCCGGAACGGCGTCGAGAAAGACCTCCACCGGCGCGACGAGCGCGCGGACGCTGAGGCGCGGCGCCGCCAGGCGCGCGGGAACGCCGCGCGCCGCCAGGCGCCGCAGGATCGCCAGGTGCCCGAGCGTGTGGTCGAGCGCGCCGAGCGCGCCGGCGAGCACGAGCTCGCCGGCCCCGCGGCGCAGCGCCTCGGCCACCGCCAGCTCGCCGTCGGTCTCGTCCTTGCGCGTCGGGTGGCGTAGGGCGCCGGCTCCGAGTCCAGCCAGGCGCTCGGCGTCGGCGGCTGAGAGCGAGTCGAAGTCGCCCACCACCAGATCAGGCACGACCCCGGCGGCGAGCAGGAAGCGGGCGCCGCCGTCCGCCGCGACCAGGAGCCCCGCCGACTCGGCCCAGGCGCGGTAGTAGGAGGCGTCCTCGTAGGCCCCGTCGAGGAACACGACGGCGAGCAGAGGCTCGGCCGGCCGCGGCGCCCCGCCGCCGTCCGCCGCGGCGCTCACTCCGGCGCCTTCCGACTGCGGCCGGGGAAGGCGGCGTCGTAGGCCTTCAGGAGCGGCCAGAGCAGCAGCGTGGTCAGCACGCCCTCCGGCACAAGGTACAGGAGGTTGTAGGTGGCCGAGTACATCCAGGCGTTCTCCCACTGAGGCGCGTACGAAGCGAAGAAGATCAGCCCCGAAATGAAGTGACAGCAGAACCGTGCGGCCAGCGCCAGGACCACGGCGAGCGCCAGCGAGCGCCACCCGCGCACGTCGACAAAGCCGGCGACGCCGAGCGACATGAACGCCAGCGGGTAGTCCAGCGCCGCCTGCAGGGGGTGATAGACGAAGGCGCCGGGCAGCCCCAGCTGGAGGAGCCCGTAGAGCAGACCCGCCGTCGCGCCGGGCACGACCCCGCGGCGGACGGCCACGAAGATGATGGGCAGGAGCTCGAGACTCACCGATCCGCCCTGCGGCATCATGAAGAGGCGCAGCTGGCCGAGGACCGCGGCCAAGGCGACGGCGACCCCGATCTCGGCGAGCGCCTGAACACCCCAGCGCGTCGGGTCGAGATTCAGGCGCCCGCGCGCGTCTATCGCGTGGCCGCCGGAGGAAAGGGACGGAGTGCTCATGCTGCTATCGCTCCCTTCGCTGGCATTACCCAGCAGCGCCGTGGGCGCCGCCACCCCGGGGGTGGTCAGGTTCTAGGCGTCGGCGCTAGGAAGCGCCTTCTCAGCTCCTCGTCCAGGAGCTCCGCGGGACAAGTCAAGTGTACCCCAGACCGGGCGAAGTGCGTCGCGGCCGTTTCACGTCCCAGGCCGGCAGTTCACGCCCCCCTGTGGAGAGTGTGGATAACAACCTTTTTCCTCGCAGTCAGGCTCACAATGGTGGTGGATAAGGCGTTGACGACTGCGACTTCCCTTGACACGACGCTCACAGTCACCTCACCAGTGGAAATCTCGGTTTTGCAGGGATTTCGTGGTCTCGCCTGAGTCGCCTCCGGGACGTCAGGCACGGGGAGAGCGTGCCGGGCCGCGGGGGCCGGCGGGGGGCGTCGTCCACCCAGCGCTGAAACCGCGCTCTCCACAACTCCCGCAAATTGGGCATGTTCCGGCCGGAGCAGCGGGGCCTTTTCCACACATCTTGAACACCCTGTGGATAACCTCGCTCTTTGTGCTGCAAAAGCGCGTTTCTTCAGGCCCCGCCGCGAGGTTCCGCCGTTGCGATCCCCTCTGCTATACTCGGCGCCCCCATGGAGTCATTCCTCGACAGGCTGCTCGCCGACGATGGGGCCGCCGCGCGGCAGCCCGCCGGGCGGGCTGCGACCGCGGCGGCAACGCCCCCGGCGGAGGCGTCCCTTGCCGCTTCGCCGGCCGCCGTGCTGCCGGACGTCCCCACCGGCCCGGAGGCGCCGCGCATCGCCATCTACGACACCCTCACCAGCCCGCCGCGCGTCGTCGCGGTGGAGGAAGAGGACCTGCCGGCGCTCATCGCCTCCCTCGCGGAGAAGACGTATCACTACTGCCGCGAGCAAGGCGGCCAGATCCCCTACACCGTGCTGCAGGAACTCATCGAGAACCTGCTTCACGCCTACTTCCGCGACGTCGTCATCACCATCCTCGACAACGGCCAGACGATCCGCATCTCCGATCACGGCCCTGGAGTCGACGACAAGGACCGGGCTTTCCAGCCCGGCTTCACGACCGCCACCGCCCTCCAGCGGCAGATCATCCGCGGCGTCGGCTCCGGCCTGCCCATCGCGCGCGAGTCGCTGCAGTTCCTGCGCGGCGTGCTCACCGTCGAGGACAACCTCGGCGGCGGCGCCGTGTTCACCATCAAGATGCCGGCGCACGCCCCGGAGCAGCCGGCAGCGCCGGCCCCTCCGGCCGTCAAGCTCAGCACCCGGCAGACCAAGGTCCTCGTGCTGCTCATGGAGCTCGGTTCCGCCGGCCCCACGGCCATCGCGCGAGAGCTGGACATCGCGCCGGCCACCGCGTTCCGGGAGCTCGTTGTACTGCAGGAGAAGGGGTTGATACACTCGCTGGGCGACGGCAAGCGAGCCTTGCGCGAGGAGGGTCTGCGCCTCCTCGAGAGCATCCTCTGACCAGCGACCACCAGCATCCCCGGGGGGCCGCCGCATCCCCGGGGACCAACACGACGGGGCGAGCACGGACGACCAACTGACACTCATCTGGGACGAGGCCAAGAAGCATCTGCGCGGCCGCCTCAGCGAGTCCGCGTTCCAGTTCTGGTTCGATCGCACGCTGCCGATCGGCCTCGAAGACGGCGCCTTCGTCATCGGCGTGCCCAACGATTTCGCCCGCGAGTGGATAGAGAAGCGGCTCGCGGGCCAGGTCGCCGAGGCGCTCGGCGAGGTCCTCGGCGACACCGTGGACGTGCGCGTCGTCGTCGACCAGCGCGCCGCCGACCTGCCGCAAGCCTCGCCGGCGGCGGAGCCAGTGCTCGCGCCCGAGCCGGTGGAGCCGGTCTCCCGGCCCTCCAAGCCGCGGCGCCCCAAGGGCGCCGGCCGCAACGGGCGGACCGCGCCCGACCTCAATCCGCGCTACGTCTTCGACCGCTTCGTCACCGGCCCGCACAACGAGTACGCGACGGCCGTCGCGCACAGCGTCGCGGAGTCGCCGGCCACCGCCTACAACCCGGTGTTCATGTACGCCGACACCGGGCTCGGCAAGACCCACCTCATCCAGGCGATCGCCCACGACGCCCTCACACAGCACCCCGACCTGCAGATCAAGTACGTCACCGTCGAACGCTTCACCGACGACTTCATCAACGCGGTCACCGACAAGAACCGCATCGAGGGCTTCAAACAGACGTACCGCGAGAACGATGTGCTGCTTCTCGACGACGTCCAGTTCCTCGTTGAGAAGCAGCAGACGCAGGTCGAGTTCTTCCACACGTTCAACGCGCTCTACGAGGCCGGCAAGCAGATCGTGATCACCAGCGACCGGCCGCCGCGCGAGCTCGAGGCGCTCGAGGAGCGCCTGCGCTCGCGCTTCGGCCAGGGCGTCGTGGTGGACATCAGCCGCCCCGACCTCGAGACGCGCATCGCCATCCTGCGCAAACAGGTCAAGTGGGAGGGTTTCCAGATCGCCGACCCGGACGTGCTCGAGTGGATCGCGGCGCGCGTGACGACCAACATCCGCGAGCTCTACGGCGCCCTCACGCGCGCCGTCAGCTTCGCCTCCATCCGCGGAAGCGAGGTGACGCTGGAGATCACCAAGGAGGCGCTCAAGGACATCCTCCCCAAGGCCTACCAGCACCCGGTGACCGTGGAGATGGTCCAGGCGGAGGTCGCGCGGCAGTTCGGCCTGCACGTCAACGACCTGCGCGGCAACCGCCGCACACAGGACGTCGCCTACGCGCGCCAGATCGCCATGTACCTGGCGCGCGACCTCACGGAGGCGTCGCTGCCGCAGATCGGGGCGCGCTTCGGCGGCCGCCACCACACGACCGTGATCTACGGGATCGACAAGATCGACCGCCAGCTCAAAGACGGCCACGACCCCCAGCTTCAGGACCTCGTCGAGCTCATCGGCGCGCGCCTCAAAGCCTCGCATTGAGGCGTGAGACGAGTCCCCTCCGGTGCCCCGCGCCCGGTTCTCCGCAGACCCTGTCGATAACCTCCGCGGGACCGGTGGACGTTCTCCCTCCGGGGGCGCAAATCGGCTATGCTTCTGTCTGCCAGAGGGCCATCGCGGGAGGAGCGTCCGCTTCTGCACATGTCGTCCACAGCGCCATGCAGAGGCAGATACCACTCACGTGCAGGAGGAATCGCAGCTCTCCACATCGTCAACAGGCACTATGACGACGATGAGGTAAGACTGTCTTCTCTTTATTGTCATAAGGAGTCGGGATGAAGTTCACGTGTGATCGCTCAGCGTTGGTCGACAAACTCGCGATCCTCGCTCGCGGCGT
>Ga0209048_10002872_pt1 | contig 16905 bp, 12 predicted proteins | sample FrelakmetCRP12CR_FD_187146 | JGI IMG/M metagenome (GOLD analysis project Ga0209048, IMG submission 187146) | Freshwater lake sediment microbial communities from the University of Notre Dame, USA, for methane emissions studies - CRP12 CR (SPAdes)... | ecosystem: Environmental > Aquatic >... | reverse complement strand
CGATGAAAGGCCTTTCGCTCCACCAGTCCGCCAACCGATATCAGCACGAGGGCGTCCTCATCAATCGATAGGCGCTTTCTGGCCTCGGCACGAGGCAAGGGTCGGAATCGCACCAAGTCAACGCCATTTCCAACGACTTGCGTACGAGACTTCGTGGCGCCGAGCTCAACAGCAAGGTCCTGAAGAGCGCGTGAAACAGAAAAAACGCGTTCCGCATGGGCGAATGTCTTCGCCAGCCGCCGACGCAAAGGCGCAATCCGCGAATGACGCAGTTCTGTGCCACGCAACGTCACTGTTACGGGTAATCCTAGCCATTTCCCCACCACGATCGCGGCATAGCCGTCTGGATAGCCGAAGTGCGCATCGATGATGTCAGCCGCCCGGGCTCGTTTGAGCTTGACCAGGGCTGGTAGGCAAGCCAATGCCATCATGAAGCCGTCGAGTCTGCGCAGTACTCCGGGCACGGAGATAAAGCGCGGGCGAAGCACAGTCACCCCATTCATCTCTTCTTTGGCGGCCTTGGCCGGGCGATACTTCGGCCACCAGAGACGCAGAAGCCATTGCAGGGGGAACCAAGGCTGCGGCGACACAACCGTTATCGGCAACTCTCGACCAACACGAAACATCCGTTCGCGCACGAACACTCCGGCGAGCGGTTCGATCGCTGATGGAAACAGCGAACTCAGGACAACGATGCTTGGCTTAGGAGACAATCGCCGCTCCAGAAGAATTTGGCTGCTCTCCCCGATTTCGCGCTGCCGAGCGCAGAAGCATTATTTCGGCCACCAATGAGATCCCGAGAAGTGCGGCGCTTGTTGCGGCAAAGAGCAGAATGCTTCGAAGTAACTGCATGCGTTCGATAGCTGCTCGATTGGTCGGCGTCGGTACCGGAACGATGCCGGGAAAAGTGCCATGTGCCATGGCGGTTAACTCCGCTAGCGGCGTTGAGACATTCGCCAGAATGCGAATCAATGGATCCTGGCTGGATCGAGAAACCACATTGTTGCCGTTCCAGAAATACCACTGATCGATGCCAAGCCGGTAGTATTCCCGCAGCTTCTCATCATGACTGTAGCCCAAGCCGCCGTTGCCAATTCGGACAAAATCGATCGTGGCCTCGTTGGCACTGAATGCTTTGCGAAAATCTTCGACCGACATTGGTCTGCCATCGAGTTGGGCGACCGGCATCACGTTGTTGAATACATCCAGCATCACCCACCGACGTGCCTGCCTGTCGAAGATCTCGGCAACAATATGACCGTGGCCGCCAAAACCATCAAATGAGAAGGCCCAGGAACGAACGCTCAAACCAGCACTCAACGCCAGTGCCGTATACGCATTGATAATGTCGGCGCAGTAGCCGCGCCCGGCGCGAACGATTTCGCGATAAGTCGTTTCGATCTCGAGACTGCCGATCCTTCCCCCCTCGCGTCGAGCAACGTTCAAATGACCAGCAAGCACTCGAGCGAGCGCAAGGTCCGAGCCGGGCTCACTTTGTTTCAGCTGCTCGGCAACCGAGCGAATGATCTTTGGGGCTGCGGCGTGTTCGGCCAAAAACCCCGCGGGGATGTTCTCTGGCGTCCAGCGTCCGACCGACACGTCCGGCGCCTGCATGATCAGTGCGTTGCGCATCCGGGTCGCTTCAGTCGATGGGTATGCGTGCGAAAGCACGGTAACCATGACAATAACGAGCAACGACGCAGTCAGCCACGTCGCCTGTCGAAGTCGCCTGACGCCCTGCGTTGTCACCAGCACAGCCCGGTATACCGGCTCGCCAAGCCAGTCATATCGCCGACGCGCGCGAGATCAACGACGATCTGGTCGGACCGAACGAGACGCCGCAGCGATTCGATCGTGCGCTTGTCGTTCAATCCAATGACGAGGACATCAGAGTTCTCAACTACTGGACCAAGTTCGCCGCAGATCATCCCGCTGATGTGCGGGACGTGAGTCTCGACAAAGCGGCGATTAGCTCCGAGCAAACTGGAAAGATGCACTTCCGGATCGTAAATCGATAACGACATCCCTTTGCCGATCAGATGTTCTGCCAGCAAAACCATCGGGCTCTCTCGGAGGTCGTCGGTGCCCGTCTTGAACGCAAGGCCGACCAGGCCGATGCGCCGCTTGCCTGTAGCGAGCACCTTGTTAATGGCGTGATCGAGGTGAACACGATTCGAGGATAGGACCCCGGCGTGCATCGGAAGATCCACGTCCCTGCTCTTGGCCAGGTACAAGGTTGCGCGCAAGTCCTTCGGCAGGCACGAGCCGCCGAACGCAAAGCCGGGCTTCAAGTAAGCCTTCGATATGTTGAGCTGCGTATCGCGGCAGACCAGGTCCATCACTTGGAACGGATCGACGCCGAGCACTTCGCACAACCGCGCCGTCTCGTTGGCAAAAGTGATCTTCAGTGCGTGGAAGTTGTTGCAGCAATACTTGACCATTTCGGCAGCACGCACCGACGTGACGTGGAAGTCACAGGGCAGATGGCCGAACAGCCGGCGCAGGACCTGCGGCGCAAAGTCACCGTTGGCACCGACGATCGTGAACGGCGGGTTGTCATAGTCGCGGATCGAGGATCCCTCTCGAAGAAATTCGGGCTGAAAGCAGACATGGAAATCTCTTCCCTCTTTTCTGCCTGAGGCCTCCTCGATGATCGGTCGCAGAACATCTTCGACGCTGCCGGGCACCAGCGTGGAACGGAACACGAAGGTGTGTGGACGATCGATGCTCTTCAGCGCAGTGCCAAGCTCTCGCGACAGGCGCAGCACCGCGCCCTGGTCCTGGCTGCCGTTGGCCGCTGATGGCGTGCCAACACAGATCAGCGAGACCTCGGAATCGCGCAGCGCCTGTACGGCATCGGTCGTCACGCTGACCCGGCCGCTCGCGACGACCTTGGCCATCAGCTCAACCATGCCCTCCTCAACCACGGGCGTCTTGCCGCTGCGGATCAGATCGAGCTTGGCGGAATCAAGATCGACGCCGATCACTCGGTGACCTTCGCGCGCGAGACACGCAAGCGAGACCGCGCCAACGTAACCGAGACCGAAGATGCTTACATTCATGAGATAGCAGCCTGAGAGGAAGATTCGACCGTAAAGGAAGCAAGGCAGCGCGCGATGATGCGGTCCAACCTCTGCATCGACTGCGGCCAAGTGTGGTGCGACAGCATGCGCGCGCGGCCGGCGTGGGCAAACAGTGCGCGCCTCGCGGGATCTTCCAGCAGCCCGCTGATTGCTTCGCTCTGCGCCAGCGGCGTGTCGGCCACCAGCAGATGCTCGCCGACTATGGCATCGACGCCACCGGCTGCGGCCGAGGTGGTCACCACCGGCACGGCCATCGCCATGGCTTCGAGGATTTTGTTCTGGGTGCCACGGGCAATCGCAAGCGGCGCGACGGTCAGCGCGGCGCCCCGGACGAACGGCCGGACATCTGGAACCGAGCCAGTCACCGTCACCCCATCGATCTCGCCCAACCGGCATACCTGCGGCGATGGGTCGGCGCCGACGATCAGCAGCTTCACTCGGGGTCGACGACGCTTGAGCAGCGGTAGAGTGTCGCGACAAAAGTCGAACATGCATTGCTGATTCGGGTAGTAGTCCATTCGCCCCACAAACGCGATCTTGTCGGGGTCGTAGTCAGTGCCGTCGGGAGCGAAGAATTCCGCGTCCACGCCATTCGGGAACCAGTCGCTGGCTGCACCCGTGCCGTAGCTTTCCAGGGTCTGCCATTCAGCGCGGGTGGTCGCGGTACAGAGGTCGAACTGGCGCGCCAGGCGCTTTTCCTCCGCCATCAGGCGCTGCCCCTCCCACCAGTAGCCGAAACTCAAAGGGAACGGCTTGTAGTGCGCATACTCCAGCCACTTCTGTGAATCCATGTCGCCGAAATCGAGGATCTTGGGCACGTCCCTCACATGACGTACGTAGTGGGCGACCGATGAACAGTGCACAAAGATCAAATCGAATCGATATTCAGAAAGCAGCCGGCGGATCGTGCGCGCAAGCTTCGGACTGTGGAAGTAGGAGGCCGACGCCGTGAGATGAGTCGGCAGCGTGCCGACCATGCGCAGCTTCTGTACGGTCTCGTTGACCAGCTCAACATGAAAAGCGGTGCAATGCGGCGCAATCCCGCGTGCTTCGTCGGCCTCCTGTCGCGAACGGGCCAGCGAGCAGACCGTCACCTCATGCGTGCGCGCGAAGTGACGGATCATGTTGAACGGCCGGATCTTTCCACCCCGCTTGGGCGGGTAAGGAAAACGGTGGCAAACATAAAGGACCTTCAAGCCGCCGCCTCCGCAAATTCGCCGGCCACGTCCTCGGAAGAACGTCGATCCAGATAGACACGGCACCAGACCTCGAGGTTCAGCAGCGCCAGCAAGCGATCTGTACCGTCGATGCGATTTGCGCGGTGGGCCTCGATGAGCGCGGCAATCGGTGCGTGATGAAGCAGCCCCCGTCCTTCGACTGCCTTGCGCGACAGCGCATTGCCCAGCAGCGGCGCAAGCTCCGATTTCATCCACGCGCCCATCGGCGCACCGAAGCCGCGTTTGGGCCGATGAAGCACTTCGCGCGGCAGAACGTCGGAAAGCGCCTTCTTCATCAGGCTCTTCAACTCGCCGCCCGCCACCTTGATGCCGGCCGGAATACTGGCCGCGAGTTCGACGAGGTCATGGTCGAGCAATGGCACCCGGCACTCCAGTGAGGTGGCCATCGTCATCTTGTCGGTAAGCAGCAGCAGGTCGTCGGGCAGCTGAGTCAGCGCGTCGGCCGCAAACATGCGCGCCAGCGTGTCGTCACCGCCGACAGCGTCGAAGGCAGCGCCGAGCGCATCAAAGCGATCTCGACTGCCGGCACGCTGCAATTGCTGCGCGTCTGCGGCAGAGAAGACACCGACATACGAGCGATATCTCTCCGTGAACGGAAGGCGCGCCGTTTCGAGAAAATTGCGCGCCAGCCGCGAATAGTTGAGCCACTTCGAATGGCGGTCGGCCGGCAACCAGCCTGCCGCCCGCGCTGCGGCGCGCTTCGCCATATCGGGCATCCAGTTGACGTAGCGCAGGTATCGCTCGCCCATGTAGCGTCGATAGCCGCCGAACAGTTCGTCTCCACCGACACCGGACAGGATCACCTTGACATCGTCACGCGCAAACTGGGCGACCAGGTAGGTGGTCACGAAGGCACTGTCGGCGATCGGCTCATCCATGTGCCACAACAGGCGCGGCAGCAGGCTTACGACATCAGGCCGCACGAGAATCTCGTGGTGATCAGTCTTGAACAACTGCGCCACCTGGCGTGCGTGATCAAGTTCGTTGTAGAAACGCTCGGCGGTGCCACCGTCGAAGCCGATCGAGTAGGTCCGAACAGGGTGGTCGCTTGCGCGCGCCATGAACGCGAGCACGGCGCTCGAGTCGATGCCGCCGGAAAGAAAAGCGCCGATCGGCACGTCGCTGACCATCTGCATCGTGACTGAGCGCTCGATCTGCGCTCGCACTCGCTCGGTCCATTCTTCCGTGGACACGCCGTACTCGACCTTTGTCGGCGGCGTCCAGGTGCTGCGCACCGTGACGCCAGCGGCGTTGATCCGCAGCAAACCGCCGATCGGCAGCTTGCGGATTCCCTTGAAGATGGAGAGCGGTGCGGGCACGTAGCCCAGCTCCAGATAACTGCCGAGCGCCGCGCGGTCGATTTCGCGGGTAACGCCTGGCAGTTCGAGCAGCGCCTTGGCCTCGGAAGCAAAAGCCAGGCGTCGGCCGTCGTCGAAGTAATAGATCGGCTTGATGCCAAGCCGGTCACGCCCGACCAACAGCGAACGGTCGCGCGCATCCCAGATCGCAAAGCCATACATGCCATTGATGCGATCAAGCACGGCCTCGCCCCAAGCTGCATAGCCTTGCAACAGTACCTCGCTGTCAGAATGCGTGTGGAAGACGCGGCCGAGCGCAATGAGTTCATTGCGCAATTCTCGGTAGTTGTAGATCTCGCCGTTACAGACAATCGTGAGCCGTCCGTCAGGGGTGCTGATCGGCTGGTGACCTCCAGCCAAATCGATGATCGACAGTCGGCGCATGCCGATCGCGCACAGGCCATCCGCGTGAGCGCCTTCATCATCGGGGCCGCGATGGATCGTCACTCGCGCCATGCGCGCCAGCAGCTGCACGTCGGCGTGCGTGCCGTCGCGCTGGTAGATGCCGTGGATTCCGCACATCGGATCTACCCTCGTCCGGCAACGCTCATGGCTGCCGTCGCACGATCGGCGCGCAAAAGCGACGCATACACCCCGGCATACCGTTCGACGCTGCGCGCCCAGGTGCGCTCGGTCTCGATGAAGCGACGTCCGGCGGCGGCAAGTGCCGGCCAGAGGTCTCGGCGCGCAAGCAGCGTGTCGATCGCATGCGCAAGCGCATCGGTGTCGCCGGCCTTGAACAGCCATCCGGTTTCCTCATGGCGGATCAACTCGCGGTGCCCGCCGACGTCAGAAGCCACAAGCACCCGGCCCTGCGCCATCGCTTCCAGAGGCTTCAGCGGCGTCACCAATTCCGTCAGTCGCATCGAGCGGCGTGGATAAGCGAGCACGTCAATCAGCTCGTAGTAGCGCTGCACTTCCGTGTGCGGCACTCGGCCGGTGAACGTCACGTGCCGATGTAGCCCCAGCTGCACTGCCTGCCGCCGTAATGCCTCTTCCTGCGGTCCGCCGCCGACCAGCAGCACGCGCAGGTTCGGCCGATGCGGCACGAGCCTAGCCGCGGCGTCAAGGAGAAGGTCCAGCCCTTCATACCCGTAGAACGATCCGGCGAAGCCAACAATCGTCTTGCCCTCGAGCCCGAGCTGTGCGCGCAGCACCGGATCGGCCGTGCGACCAAACTGGAATGCCTCGACATCGACCGCGTTCTGAATCACCGTGACCTTGGAGGCGTCCAAGCCCCGCGACAGCAGATCACTCCGCAGCCCTTCACAGATCGTCGTCACGGCATCGACGCGCCGCACTGCGTAGGTCTCGATCGCACGCGAAAGCCGGTAGCGGAGACTGCCCTCGCGTGTGGTGCCGTGATCGACTGCCGCGTCCTCCCATGAGGCGCGGACTTCGTAGACCACCGGAATGCCATGGCGCCGGCCGACCGACAGCGCCGGCAGCGCATTGAGTACCGGCGAATGCGGCTGCAGGATGTCGGGCCGCTCGGAACGAACCACCTCGTCGAGCCGCGCCGCGCTGGCACGCATCTCATCGAGATAGAGTCCGACCCCAGGCAGTGAAGATAGGACGCCCGGGACGAAATGAGTACGAAGGAAACGCCTGCCGTCGATCGTTTCTTCCGTGGCCGCAGACTTTCCTTGCCGCGGCGTCGTCAACGCGATCGTCTCCCAGCCGCGGGCCTGCTGCTCCCGCAGAACTGCCAGCGTGCGGAAGGCGTAGCCGCTATGCAGCGGGGCCGAATGATCGAGAAGATGAAGGATGCGCACTGGATCTGATTCGTTCGAGTTCGACCGGTCGCAACGTTCGCGACAATGACGGTCTCGGATCGGACATCGATTTCGCTCTACGCCGCACTCGTCTCCCGGCTCTGCGTCAAGCCCATGCGGTGACGCAAAAATGCCTCGAACATCAGGAGCGTCCAGATCGGTGAGCTGTTGTCACGAAGTCCCGACTGATGTTGCTCGACCAGACTCTTCAGCACGGTGCGATTGAAGACACCCGTGCTCGCCAACTCATCGCCCAGCAGTGCGTCTCGCACACGCGCACGTAAAGGCCCGCGGAACCACTGTGCCAACGGCACGGCAAAGCCCTGCTTGGGTCGGTAAAGGATTTCGGAAGGCAAATGTGGTTCCATCGCCTTCTTCAGCAACCACTTGCCTTCGCTGCCGCGGATCTTGAGGCTCGGAGGCAAGCTGGCCAGCCACTCGACTAACGGGTGATCCATTAAAGGCTCACGTACCTCGAGCGAATGCGCCATGCTCGCGCGGTCCACCTTGGTGTTGATGTCTCCGACCAGATAGGTCTTCAGGTCCAGGTACTGAATCAGGGACAGCGGATCCTCGGTCTGCGCGCGCTGTGCGTGGCGATGAAAGACCTCGACCGCGTTGTAGCCGCCGAGTTGGGAACGCGTGATGCTGGAAAACAGGTCATGCCGCATGTCATCGCGGAAGATCGAAACACCATGGAAGTAGGCGGTGACCGAGTCCCGCGCCAGCGCCTGAAATGTGGACTTGGCTCGCAGCGGTCGCGGCGCCCAGTCGGCCTTGGGATACACGCGACCGAGCAAACCGAACATCGGCCGGCGCAACGCAAGCGGCAGCGATGCACGCAGCTTCTCCTCACCCAGGTGCATCCGGTAACGCCGGTAGCCGCCAAAGCTTTCGTCACCGCCGTCGCCGGACAGCGCAACCGTGACGTGCGAGCGCGCCAGTTGGCAGACGCGGTAGGTCGGGATCGCAGAACTGTCGGCGTACGGCTCGTCGTAGAGCTGCGCGAGCGTGTCGATCAGGTCGAAATCGTCGCTTTCCACGCGATCGACGAAGTGATTGGTCTTGTAGCGTGCGGCGACCTGCTGGGCGAATGCGGATTCATCAAACTTCGGGTCGTTGAAGGCAATGGCGCAGGTATTGACGGGATTTGCGGACAGGCCCGCCATCATCGCCACCACGCTGCTGGAATCCACTCCACCCGAAAGAAAAGCACCGATCGGTACCTCGGAAATCATCCGCAGTCGCACGCTTTCGCGCAGGCGCTCGACCAGTTCGGCGAGCGCCGCGTCCTCGGTCATCTGCGGGCCGCGGCCAAAGCGGACATCCCAGAATTCGCGCTGCATTGGGACCGGTTGGCCGCGGCAGACAGTGAGCGTGTGCCCCGGGCAAAGCTTGGCGGCGCCCTTGAATACGGTCCGAGGCTCCGGCACATAACCGAGCGCAAAATACTCCTCGACTGCGCAGGGGTCGAGCTGACGCACGAAACGCGGATGCGTCAGAATCGACTTCAGCTCCGAGCCGAACAGCAGCATGCCATCGTCGAGGACTGCGTAAAACAACGGTTTAACGCCCAACCGATCGCGTGCAAGAAACAGTGTCTTCCGATTCTGGTCCCACAGTGCGAATGCGAACATGCCGCGGAATCGGATGACGCATTCCTCGCCCCACTCCTCCCACGCGTGCACGATCACCTCCGTGTCGCTCTTGGTGCGGAACACGTGGCCCAGCTTGGTGAGTTGCGGAATCAACTCTGCGAAGTTGTAGATCTCGCCGTTGAAGACGACAACGACCGAACCGTCTTCGTTGTAAAGCGGCTGCTGCCCGGTTGCCAAATCGATGATCGAAAGGCGCCGATGCCCGAGACCGATCCCGGGGCCAATGTGCGCGCCGCCTTCGTCCGGACCACGATGCAGTTGCGACTGATTCATCGCATGCAGCACCTTTCCGTCGATGCCGCGTTCGCCCTGCAGATCAAAGATCCCCGTAATCCCGCACATGGTCTGCGCTCAGGAAGAAGTTCGTGCCGCGATCCAGTTTCGACGCGACACGCGGCGCGCGAGATCCCGCGAGTAAACGCGAGAATAGTCGCTGACCATTCGTTCGATGCTGAATCGTCTTAGCGCTGCGTCGCGTGCCGCCGAACCCAAACGTTTGCAACGATCGCGGTCATGGAAAAGGCGCAACAGGGAGCTGCAGATTGCCTCGGCATCACCGCTGGCAACAAGTTCACCGGTCAGCTCATCGTCGAGGAGCTCTGGGTTTCCGCCGACGCGCGTGGCGACGATCGGCAGCCCGCACGCCATCGCTTCGAGGATCGTGTTCGAGATTCCCTCATTGAGCGAGGGCAGTACAAAACAGTCCAGCGCATTCATGAATTGAGCAACATTGTCCCGTTTGCCCGGCAGCCACGCATACTGCGCACAATCGTTTTCCCGCAGCACCGCCTCGATGGCCGGGCGCGTTGGTCCGTCACCGACGATCAGCAATCGCATACACCGCGCCGCCTCCGGATCACGCCGCAGCGCCAACGCAAACGCACGCGCCAAGGTGACATGGTCCTTCACAGTCTGCATCCGGCCCACGGTTCCGACCAGCCAGGCATCAGCGCCAAACGGATTGCCCTCGATCGGCGGGCGAACCGTGACAGGCGCAAACAGAGCAACGTCGACTCCGTTGTAGATCTGTTCAATGCACGGCGCCGCAATGCCGATGCGGCCTATTAGATATCGCTCGATGTCTTTCGACAATGCGATGTAGCGAGAAACAAAAGGCCGGTATAGCCGCCGTGTCAAGACATATCGCATCTCGGTACCGGTGAGATCGCTCATGTCCCAACCGTGCTCGCTGTGGATGCGAATCGGAACCCCGGCCAACCAGGCCGGCAAGCTCGCCTCGAGCGCAGCGAGATTCCGCGTATGCACAATGGCGGGCCGCAGCTTGCGAAACAGCCTGAACAAGCGCGGTGCCTGCCATATGCCGTGGCCTGCTCCTTTGTGCAGTTCGATGAACTCGACATCGCCGCGCTTGATGCGCCTGCGGAAGTCGGTAACCTCCGTCAGCGCAATCACGGCGTGCCGATAAAGAGCCGCCGGCAAGTTGTTGATCAGGTTGACGACGCCGTTCTCGAGTCCGCCAACGTCAAAGCGGAACACGACGTGCACGATCAGCGGTCGCGAGTCGGAAGACCTGCTCACCGTGCCGCCGTTTCCGCCAGCGCCCGATCAATGCTCGGACCCATTTCGGCGGCGAATGCCTTGAGTGCGGCCTGCGCTGCAACACCGTTGTGGTCGTCTACGCTGAACACCGCGATCCAAGCCGAAGTGTCACTGTGCGCCAGCAGGCGATCGAAAGCCAGTGCCACTTTCGCCCACGGATCGTTGATCGTTATGCGGCCCCGCACCCAGTGCCATTGCCAGACCACGAGTGTGTCCTCGCCACGGCGCGCTTTGGCGGTATTCACCTCGGCAATCGACGTACCCAGCTGGATCGACTGTCTGGTGTCGCTTGTCAACTGCCACGGGTTGTGGATGAGCCTTGACAGGTAATGTATCGAGGTGACGAGCTTTGCGCTCTCACTCTGATTGCGATAGACGCCGATCACCATGGTCAGACGCTGACCGCCTTTTTCGAAACGTTGCGCAAGCAACGCGGAAGGCGCCTGAAGCCTAGGTTGCCACGCAGAATCCTCCCCTCCCATGGAACGCCAGCCGCTGCTGCCTTCAACGGCGACCATCTGAACGGGCCGGGTATCCCCCGTGCGAATAAGCGCCACAGTCGCCACCTTCCAACCGACCGCGATCGTCAAAATCGCGACGAGCATGGGCGCCAGGTTTCGCCAGAAAGCTGCCTGGCTTCGTAACGTTACTTCCGACCCTTGAGCTTGCGCATTGGCAGGAACCGGTCTCTGATCCTCGCGCCAGAGTCCGCCGAGCCAAAACAGCAGCAGCATCACTAGCCCGAAGAAGACCCACCCGTAAAGCAAATGATCGACGCCCACGGCAATTCGATTTCCGCTGAGATGGCCGAGCATCACAATCATGTATGCGCGCAGCCAGTTCGCGATGATGGGGACCGCCACGGACGCGGCAATGAAGGCAAGTCGTCGCGCGAATGAGCGAAACATCAACCGCGCAAAAAGCGAGCCCACGAACACGGAGGCAAGCAGGTAGCGGATGCCGCTGCAGGCCTCAACGACCGACCAACGTCCGCTTGGAATCACGAAGTTCTGGCCCTCGCGAAACACCGGTACGCCGGTCGCGCGCAGGGCCTCCACAACGAAATCGGCCGTCCATTCCATCAATTTGGGAATGAACGCCTCTCCGAACGGCACCGCGAAAATTAGGAACGCCAAGGGAACCCATATCGCTCGTGCAAAACGCCAACCGAGAACCGCGATCACCGACAGGGACACCATTCCCACGAGCGCAAAGAAGCCCGGGGCGGGCGCCGCCGCGAGGGTACCAAGCGTCCAGACAAGCCCCGCGCCCAGTACACCAAGCAGTGCAAGCGGAGCCGGACGCACTGGAAAAGAAGCCAATTCAGCACGCTGTTGCCAGACGAGATAGATAAACGCCGGCATGACGAGAAATCCGTGTGCGAATGTCTCGGACCTCCGCCAGATGGCCGCCATATCAAGAACCGACGACGCAAAGACCACCAGCGGCAAAGCAACGCAGACGAGCACCGCCGCCACGACATTCCATTGCTGCGCGCGGGTCTCGTTGGTTATGCTGAGCGCGATCTGGGGTTCGGAATGCATGCGGGCGCGTCCAGCAGTCGAGGCCACGTCAGCCCAGATTGCGCACAATTGCCGGCCCAATCGCATTCACAACTGGCCGGGGCAGCCGGCGCCATAAGGCGATGAATGCACGGTACTTCGGGTTGGCCGGGTTGTTCTGCGGAATCGAGTCGCGCTTCAGGAGCTTGTATTCGTAGGCCAAAGGCGTTGGCTCGAACCCCCAGTTCTTCTTGAAATCGAACGACCCCGTACCGCGTTTGGAGCGACCGTAGTCGAATACGCGCAGGCCGCGATCGCACGCGCGGCGCATCAGGTCCCAATACTTGAAATCGTTGGCGGCGAGTTCGCGCGCGCTTTCCGAGTCACCGGCGTAATACGGCAAGACTTCATCGCGGAAATAGAACGACAGCACACTCGAAACCGGCGCTCCCTGCGGTCCGAGTACGGTCAATACTTCGCAGGCGCTGCCAAAGGTTTCCAGCAGCGCTTCGAAGTAGCGCTTTGGATATGGCGGCGTGCCGTGGCGGTGCACATTGTCCGCATACAGCGCGAAGAAACGGTCCGCATTCCTGTCGATCTCGCTCACTAGGCCGCGGCCGATTGCCTTGCGGACCATCGCTCGCTGCTTGCGCGGGATGGCCAACATGTTCGCCTCCACCTCCGGCAAGATCGGCTTGCGGAACGTCACGTAAAGATCCTGCTGCGGCCAGTCGGGCTCCGTGCGCTTTAGATTGCGCAGTTCGAGATGTTCTACGCCGAGTTCGCTGGCGAGCTCGACCGCCGCGCTGTGCAGCGTCGGTACGGCTTCTGGATCCGTCGACGCCACGCCGCCGTAGACGGCAAATGGCAGCGACGTCAGCGAGTGTCCGAACAGCCGGCTGCGCACCTGAGCGAGCGGCAGCACACCAACGATGTCACAGCCGCGCTCGGCCAGCAGGTAATGCGTGCGATGGCGAAAGACCTGCTCGATGATCTTTGCCCAGCCGGAGCGATGAAAAAATGTCGCGCTTGGGCAGGCATCAACAAAAGCGTCCCAGCGCGCAGCATCTTTGGCCTGCATCGACCGCACGCGCAGCTCCGTGTCGATCGCGGGAGTGTCCATCAGATTCACGCTGCCTCCACGTCGAACACCTTATCAACCCGATCCCATTTGAAGTCACACAAAAGGCGTCGCAGTCGCGCTTGAGTGCGATGCAGGTTCAGGTAGTGACGGAAGCGCGTCTTCGCGCCGACGCCATTGACGCGCGGTTGCTCGGGGTCGATTTCCCACGGATGGAAATAGAAGATCGCCGGGCGCTTGTCGATCCGGTTCACGCGCAGGATCGCCCACCGTGACAGATTGTATGGCGCGAAGCGGAAATAACCGCCGCCACCAGCGGGCAAGTTGCGGCCGAACAAGCGTGTAGTGGTAATGGGTATCTCGATCAAGCCGGCGCGCACCTGATACGGGAAGCGCGGCGCGTCCGGCATGCCGTAGTGGTCGTGCTGCACTGGATACACGCTCGAGCTGTAGCAGTAACCGGCCTCGGCGATGCAGTCGAAAGCCCACAGGTTCTTCTTGCCGATCGAAAAACTCGGCGCCCGATAGCCAAGCACGGCTGCTCCGCCGACGTCCTCCAGCAGCGCCTTGGCGCTGCGGATATCGTCGCTGAACGCAGCGTGATCAAGATCGCTGGCGCGTCGATGCCCGTAACCGTGGCTGGCCAGTTCGTGGCCCTCGGCGACGATGCGCCGGGTCAGCGCCGGAAAGCGCTGCGCGACCCACCCGAGCGTGAAGAACGTCGCGTGCGCTTGATTCTCTTCCAGCAAAGCGAGAAGTTGTTCGACATTTCGCTCGACCCGGCTTGGCATTTGGTCCCACGTGTCGCGGTGAATGTGCTGGTCGAAGGCGGAAACCTGGAAATAGTCTTCCACGTCAATCGTCAGCGCATTAACCAGCGTCATCATCGGCACCGGCGCATTCACTTTCGCACCTCCGCCGACCGATGCTCGCGCAGCCAACTCAGGAGATGTCTGGCGATCCGTTCCCCGCAGTGGCCGTCCCACAATTCGGGCAAGCGGCCGCGTTTGCCGCCGTTGGCGATGATGTTATCGACTGCCGCACGCAGCGCCGGCAAGTCGCGCCCGATCAGTGTGTTGGTGCCCTCCTCAACGGTGATCGGGCGTTCGGTGTTTTGGCGAAGCGTCAGGCAAGGCACGCCAAGCGCCGTGGTCTCTTCTTGGATACCGCCGGAATCGGTCAACACGACAAGTGCGCGATTCATCAGCCCGACCATTTCGAGGTAGCCCTGCGGCGGCAAGCAGACCAGCTTCGGCCGGGACAGAAACTCTCCTAGCCCGAAGCGTTCGATGTTTGCCCGCGTGCGCGGATGCAGCGGCCACAGGAGCGGCAGTCGCTCGCCGATATCGCTAAGGGCCCGCATTAGGGCTTCGAGCGCTTCCGGATCATCGACATTCGATGGCCGATGCAGGGTGACGAGGCCAAAACCGTTGTCCAGTAGCGACGACGGCCAGCCTCCGGCCTTTAGCGTGTCCTGCGGGGTGACCGCATTTGGCAGCGCCGCGTGCAGCGAATCAATCATCAGGTTGCCGACGAAGAACACGCGCGCTGGATCGACGCCTTCGCGAACGAGGTTTTCCAAGGCACTGCGCTCGGTGGTGTACAGCACATCGGCAATCTGGTCGGTAAGTACGCGATTGATTTCTTCGGGCATCGCACGGTCGAAACTGCGCAACCCTGCCTCCACATGAACAACTGCGACCCCACGCTTGACCGCCACTAGCGAGCAGGCAAGCGTCGAATTCACGTCACCCACCACGATCACGCACGACGGGGCGTATTCGTCGAGCAGTGGCTCGAAGCGCTTCATCACCTCGGCCGTCTGCACCGCGTGCGAGCCCGAGCCGACCTCCAGATTCACGTCCGGGGCCGGCATATCCAGGTCCGCGAACAGCTTTTCGTTCAGCGCATAATCGTAGTGCTGCCCGGTGTGCACGAGTACCGCACGCGGAAAACTCGGCTCGGCCGCAAAGGCGCGGATCAGTGGCGCCATTTTCATGTAATTCGGCCGTGCCCCGACAACGCACAGCACGGGACCGATAGCAGCCTGAGGGTCGAGCATCAGCCCCCCGACGAGCCGCCCGACTTCGCACTCGGCTTGTCACGGCGCGGCGGCCGCACGATCGACTGCACAAGATCGAGGATCTGGTTGATGTTGCCGTCCATGCGATCGATCGTCCCTACGAGCGATGCGAAATCGGCCGCCATCGGCTCGGAACTGGTCCGGTGTGCGCCCGGCATCATGAGAATCGGCGCCCGCGCCGGATCAGCGCTCAACTCGGTGTTGATTTCCTTCGCAACCTCGTCCACGTCGGTCGGCGTGAGAACGTGTCTTTCAGCAAGATAACCGGCGAGAAGCAGCCGGTTGCACAGCTGGTTGATTCGGCGCGGAATGCCGCCCGTCGCATCGTAGATTCGGGCAAAGGCCTCGGGCTCAAACTGAGGATCGCCCTTCCAGCCGACCCGCCCCAGCCGATGCTCAACGTACGCGCGTGTCTCTCCCTTATCCATCGGCCCGAGGTGATAGGACGCAATGATGCGCTGGCGCAGTTGCTGCATCGATGGTGCGCGCATGAGATCACGCAGTTCGGGCTGACCGACTAAGAAGCTTTGCAGCAATGCCGAATCGCCGAGCTGGAAGTTCGACAGCATGCGCAGTTCCTCCATCGCTTGGGGCGAAAGGTTCTGCGCCTCGTCCACGATCAACAACGCACGTTTCTTCTCGACCGCAAGGGACGTCAGAAATGCCTCGAGCGTTGCCAACAGGATTGCCTTGTCTTCGCCCTTGACGCGCAGACCGAACGCGGTCGCGACCGCCAGCAACAGGCTGTCCCCGTCGAGCATCGTGCTGACCAGCTGGACAGCGACAACCTTGCGTGAATCGAGTTCCTCGAGCAGCGCGCGTACGAGGGTTGTCTTTCCGGCACCTACTTCTCCCGTAATGACGATGAAGCCTTCGCCCTGAAACACGCCGTACTTCAAGTACGAATGCGCGCTGCTGTGCCCCTTGCTGCTGAAATAGAAGGCGGGGTCGGGGTTGAGCTGGAAGGGCTTGCCGGTCAGCCCATAGAAGGATTCGTACATTCCGTTTCAGAATCTGTGGCCAAGGCCCGCGAAGACCGCTGTTTCCCGCGAGTCGTTGGTGACGTTTGAGGTAGTGACCTGGTATCGCGCGCCCATGAATCCAGTCGTCTTCGGCCCGAGAAGATGGTTGATCTGGAGTCGCAATCTGCGGTCGTCGGTCTGCGACGTGCTGGAAGTTCCGACGCCCTGTGTCTTACTCCATACGCCGGTCGCATTGAATGCAGTCAGCGGCGTCAGTTGATGACTGAAGGTCAAAGAGGCGCCGCGCTCGACGTAGTTGTTCGCCAACGAACTCGGACCTATCAGCGAATCGCCCGCGTCGACGAGCGCCTCCGTGAGGCGATAGAAAACCGTCAAGCCAAGCGAATTGCGAGCCCCGAGCAAGACCGCGGTCACCGAATTGAAGGTTTCAATGCTGACCTGCCGGGAATAGAATTGAACTGGCGTGATGAGAGTTGGCGGAAGTCCGCGGCTGGCGATCAGATCCTGCACCGCTCGAGCGCGGTCAATGGGGTCGGGAAATCGGGTGGTGAGCGCCTGATCAAGCAGGCCAGCCACGCTGCCCC